>JAABUJ010001231.1_pt1 | contig 39080 bp, 28 predicted proteins | sample 5559131 | NCBI WGS metagenome assembly JAABUJ01 (sample SAMN10711875, study PRJNA513366) | rock metagenome | isolation source: Antarctica rocks | place: Antarctica: Victoria Land, Mt New Zealand nord | collected 2016-01-07 | reverse complement strand
GCTCGAACCAGGACTTCGCGGTGCTGGTCGACGGGGCGGTGGTGAGCACCTTCCGGCCGACCGGGAAGCCGTACCAGTCGTACTCGACGGCGAGCTTCACGGTGACCGCCGGGGCGCACACGATCGCTTTCCAGGGTCTGAACAGCGTCGGGGGCGACAACACCGCCCTGCTGGACCAGGTGAGCGTGGCCACCTCGACCACGCCGGGGCCGGCCCCGGCCCCGCCGCCTCCGACCACGGGCCCGGCGGTGGGCGACTCGGGCTTCGAGTCGGTCAAGCTGGGCGACAACGGCGCCACCTACGGCCCCTCGGGCTCGGCCTGGTCCTTCCTGGGCAACTCGGGCATCTCCAACGCCCACTCCGGTTTCACCTGGGGCAACTCGGCGGCGCCGGAGGGGACGCAGGTCGCCTTCTTGCAGGGGTCCGGCCAGATCACGCAGTCGGTCTCCGGCTGGGCCGCGGGGACCTATCAGGTGAGCTTCGAGGCGGCGCAGCGTGGCAACAACGGCGGCTCGAACCAGGACTTCGCGGTGCTGGTCGACGGGGCGGTGGTGAGCACCTTCCGGCCGACCGGGAAGCCGTACCAGTCGTACTCGACGGCGAGCTTCACGGTGACCGCCGGGGCGCACACGATCGCCTTCCAGGGTCTGAACAGCGTTGGCGGCGACAACACCGCCTTCCTTGACCAGGTGAGCATCGCCTCGGCATGAGTTCATGGACCGGCGAGGGCCGCCCGGGGAGGGCGGCCCTCGCCCGGTCTTCCGCTCGAGGTCTCGCCAGGGCCGTCCCGGTCACCGGGGGGCCGTCCCCTCCTCGATCCGGGTCCGGCCGGCGGGGAGGTCCCGCCAGGTCTCGACGCGACCCGAGGGCCAGGAGACTTCCAGCCGGTCGACCCGGGCGGCGTCCCCCAGGCCCAGGTAGATCCGACGATCCGAGGCGGACAGGTAGCCGCCGCCCCCGGGGAGAATCCGGGCCTGCGTCCGGCCCCCGGCGGTGGCGCGGAGTTTGGCGCCGACGGCCGGACACGACGAGGGGGGCCGGCCGACGAGGTCGAGCGTGATCGAGCGGCCCCCGGGGGTGAGATTCCGGAGGACAGCCGCGGGGGCGTCCAGCGCGTTGACGACGGCGTCAACCCGGCCGTCGTCGTCGAGGTCCCCCGCGGCGACGCCCCGACCCAGGATCGGGCGGGCGAACCAGGGGCCGGCGGAGGGGGCGACGTCGGCGAGCCGGCCGCCGAGGTTCCGGAGCAGGGTCGGCCGCATCGCCAACGGCTGGCCGAGCCGGGCCCGGTCGAGGACATGCCCGTTGGCCTGGAGCAGGTCGAGCCGGCCGTCGGAGTCGAAGTCGGCCAGGATCACGCCGAAGCCCAGCACCGATCGGGTCGGGGCCAGGCCGAGGGCGTCGGATTGGTCGGCGAAAAGGCCGCCGCCGAGCGACCGGAAGCCGATCGTCGACCGGCCCAGGAAGTTGCTCACCAGGAGGTCGACGAGGCCGTCGCCGTCGACGTCGCCGGCCGCCACGCCCATCCCGGCCGGGGCGTCCCCCCGGCCGTCGAGCCCGACACCCGAGGCGATCCCCACCTCCTCGAACCGGAGGCCGCCCCGGTTCTCGAACAGCCAGGAGGGCGTCCCGTCATTAACCACGTAGATGTCCGGGGCGGGGCTCCCCGCCAGGTCGGCCACGACCACGCCCAGCCCCCGGCCGCCGGGCCGGTCGATCCCCGAGGCTGACGAGACGTCGGTGAACCGGCCCTCGCCGTCGTTCCGGTAGAGCCGGTCGGGCTGGGCGGCGAACCCTTCGGGGCCGCAGAAGTCCCGCCCGCCGTCGGGCCCGGCGCAGAACGGGGCGGCTCCGGGGTCGTAATCGAGGTAGGTGGCGACGTAGAGGTCGAGGTCGCCGTCGCCGTCGAGGTCGGCGAACGCGGCCGAGGTCCCCCAGAGATCCGAGGCGACCCCGGCCCCGACCGTGACGTCCTCGAACCGCCCGCCCCCCGCGTTCCGGTAGAGCCGCTGGTCGCGCCAGCCGGTGACGAAGAGGTCGTCGCGGCCGTCACCGTCGAAGTCGCCCACCGCGGCGCCCATGGCGTAGCTCGGGCCCGGGGCTCCCGAGCGGTCGGTCGCGTCGGTGAACCGCCAGTTCCCCTCATTCCGGTAGAGCCGGCAGGGCGGGTCGGCCCTCTCCGGGCTCGCCCCGATCGGCCCGCCGTTGCACAGGTAGATGTCGAGCCGGCCGTCGCCATCGAAGTCGATCAGCGCGACGCCGCCGCCCATGATCTCGGGGAGGTCGTGTCGGCCCCGAGAGCCGGGATCAAACCGGAACGAGACGCCCGACTCGGCCGCCACCTCGCGGAAGGCGATCGGCGGCGGTCCGGGCGGGGCCGCGGCGACCGAGGCGGCCAGCGCCCAGGCCATCGCGACGCCCACCGACCAGGATGGATCCCGCCTGCTCCCGGTCATCCCGGTTCACTCCGTCGGATCGATCCCCGAGATGGCACGAAACTCCTCGGCCGACGAGGCTTTTGCCGCGGCGGCGATCCAGGCCGAGAGCCGCCCCGGGTCGGACTCGGCCTGCACGGCGGCGACGAGGGTTTTGCGGATCTGCCTCGGGAAACGGAGCCGCAAGAACTGGAGGAGGGCATCGCGCAGGCCCTCGGCCTTCCCCTCGGCCTTTCCCTCGGCCTTCCATTCGGCGACGACGGTCGATTCTTTCATGTTCCATCCCTCCAGGGCCCGCCGCCATGGGTCGAGGTGGCGGGTCAGCCCGGCGAAGGTGAGGGCGAGGCCGGCAAATTCGCCCCGCCACCGGGGATTGGACTCGGCCCCGGCCAGTCGGACCCATTCCGCTATCATCGTCGGCTTTGCGGCCCCGTTCATCAAGGGAATCCAGGGGAGGATCCACCGCGAGGTCTGGCCGGCGGCGATCTCGGCCAGGGTCGCCGCGGCGTCTTCGTCGCGGAGGGCCCTCGATGCGATCCGGAGGCGGAGGCCGACGGGCGATCCGCCGGGCAGGGTCATTTCGAGGGTGTCGGCGGAGGGCGGGCCGGTCAGGTGGACCAAACCGGCGGCGACCAGGAACTTGTCGGGACGCCCCGGCCCGTGCCGCAATTCGCGGCGGAGCCGGGCCAGATATTCGAGGATCCGGTCGAGCATGTCGGGGTCGGGCTCGGCCTGGAATTCGGTCGCCAGGGCCCACCGGGCCCGTGGATCCGAGCGATCGAACAACTCGGCGACGGTGTCGCAGGTCCGGTCGGGCTCGCCGGGGAACGGGAGCGTCCGGGCGTCGAGCCAGCCCCGGAACTCCAGCCCGGGGGGGAGCCCCGGGACCAGCCACCGGAGGAAGCCGATCGGGTCGGACTTCGCGGCGAACCGCGCGGCCTGATCGTAGACATTCATCGGGCCTCACGATCGCGCCGGTTCGGCCCGCGCACACGAAAAACTCATTGGACACGCCCGGATCCCTCGACCACCATGGTCGGGCCGAGCACGAGGCAGCATCCCCATTCTCATCGACTTCCCGGAGCCCGCCAACCATGCCTCGATTCCATCGAGTCGCCGGATTCACCGCCCTGGCGATGACCGCGGCGCTGGCCCAATCGCTCCCGGCCCAGGACAAGCCGAGGTTCGCCGGGCCGACCGAGCGGGGCTACCTGCTCCCCAACGGCTGGACCGTCTCGCCGGCCGGCGACCAGGTCGTGACCACCGACATGGTCCTCGACATCCGGACCACGCCCGACGGCAAGCACGCGCTGGTGGCTTCCAGCGGGTTCAACGACCACGATCTGATCGTGGTCGACCTGGCAAGCAAGCAAATCGTCGACAAGGAGACCGTCCGCCAGAGCTGGTTCGGCCTGGCGCTCGACCCCGAGGCGGGCCGCCTCTGGTGGTCCGGCGGTGGCGGCGACCGGATCCACGCCTTCGACCTCAAGGGGCACGAGCTGACCCGGACCAGCCCCTCGGACATGCCCGCCGAGGCCAGGAAGGACGCGCCCCCCCCGGACGCCAACCAGGGAAAGATCGACGTCAAGGTCAAGCCCGAGGTCCCGCAACCCAGGCCCGACCCCAACCGGTTCAAGGCCGGCCTGGCATTCGACCGGGCGACCAAAACCCTGTACTCGCTGGACATCGACGCCGGGACCCTCACCGCGACCGACACCACCGGCCAGAAGCCCGAGCGGACCGCGAAGGTCGGCCAGAAGCCCTATGACGTGGCGATCGCCCGGAACGGCAAGACGCTTTACGTCTCCGACTGGATCGGCCGGGCCGTCCTGGCGGTCTCGCCGGAAGACCTCCGCGTCGTCGCCTCGATCGGCGTCGGCGAGCACCCCAACCAGATCGCCCTGCATCCCACCGACGACCGGATCTTCGTCGCCTGCGCCTCCAGCAACTGCGTCTCGGTGATCGACACGGCGCGGGGGGTCGTCACCGAGACGATCATGACCGGCCTGTTCCCCAAGGCCCCCGAGGGAAGCACGCCCGACGCCCTGGCCGTGAGCCCCGACGGCGACACGCTCTACGTCGCCAACGCCGATAACAACTGCGTGGCCGTCGTGGACGTCGAGGCCCCGAACCGGAGCCAGGTCAAGGGATTTATCCCCACCGGCTGGTATCCCTCGGCCGTGTCGGTCACCCCCGACGGCAAGACGATCCTGATCGGCGTCGGCAAGGGGAACCAGACCCGGCCCAACCCGTTCCGCAAGGAACTGGCCGAGCGGATCGCCAGGGCCAAGCCGGGCGAGATCCCCGCGGAGTGGAAGCTCTGGATCGCCTCGTTCCCCTACATCGGGACCACGCTCTCGGGCGCCCTCTCGATCGTCCCGGTCCCCGACGAGAAAACCCTGGCCGCCTACACCGCGACGGTCTATCGGAACTGCCCCTACTCCGACAAGCTCCTGACCGACGCCCCCTACCCGACCAGGACGGCGATCCCGACCCGGGTCGGCGACCCCTCGCCGATCAAGCACGTGATCTACGTCATCAAGGAGAACCGGACCTACGACCAGGTCCTGGGCGATCTCCCCCAAGGCAACGGCGACCCCAGCCTGGTGATGTTCGGCCGCGACGTGACGCCCAACCACCACAAGCTGGCCGAGGAGTTCGTCCTGCTCGACAACCTCTACTGCAACGGCCACGTCTCGGTCGACGGCCACCCCTGGTCGACGATGGCCTACAACACCGACTACATCGCCAAGGACTGGGCCCTGACCTACTCTCGACGCGCCGGGATCGACATGGACGACCAGGGCGAACTGGCCAAGGCCCCCTCGGGCTTCCTCTGGGACGCCTGCGCCCGGAAGGGCGTCACGTACCGGAGCTACGGCGAGCTGGGCAAGCGGGTCAGCCAGCCCGACGGCTCGTTCAAGATGGAGGGGCGGGTCCCCGGCCTGGTCGGCCACTTCAACCCCGACTTCGGCGGCTCGGGCCCCGACAAGAAGCGATATCGCGACACCAAGAATGTCGACATCTTTCTGGAAGAATACGCCCGGTTCGAGCGGCAAGGGGCCCTGCCCGGCCTGATGATTCTGAGCCTGGGCGAGAATCACACCGAGGGGACCCGGACCGGCTCCCACACCCCGGCCGCCTCGGTGGCCAGCAACGACCTGGCCCTGGGGCGGCTGGTCGACGCCGTCTCGCACGGCAAGTCGTGGCCCGAGACGGCCATCTTCGTGATCGAGGACGACGCCCAGAACGGCCCCGACCACGTCGACGCCCACCGGACGGTCGGCCTGGTGGTCAGCCCCTACACCAAGCGGAAGGCCCTGGACAGCACCCAGTATCAGACCGTGAGCATGCTCCGGACGATCGAGCTGATCCTCGGGCTGCCGCCCCTGAGCCAGTACGACGCCGCCGCCAGCCCGATGTTCGCCTCCTTCACCGCGGAGGCCGACCTGACCCCCTACGCCGCCGAGGGCCCGAGGGTCGACCTCGACGCGGTGAACACCGCGACGGCCTACGGCGCCGAGCGGTCGAACCGGATGGACTTCGACGAGTACGACCGGGTCGACGACTTCGAGCTCAACGAGATCCTCTGGAGGGCCGTCAAGGGGGAGGACGCCCCGCTCCCCCCGGCGGTCCGGCGGGCGATCGCCTACCGGGCGTCGCCCCGGAAGTGAGGCGGAGGCCCGGCGTCCCCCTTGGACACGGGCCGTCGGATCGGTTCCAATGGGCCCTTCGCGAGCCGGGATTGGCCCGGCCGCGGGCGGCCGATCGGCCGTCGCCCCGGGACTCCGTCGTGAAGGGAATTCTCATGTTCTCACGGGTCCTGCCCTGCTGGATCGGATGGGTCGCGCTGATGACGACGACCGGGGCCTCGATGGCGGCCGATCCCCAAGACCCGCTGCTCTGGCTCGAAGAGGTCACCGGCGACCGGTCCCTGTCCTGGGTCCGCGAGCGGAACGCCGAGAGCACGGCCGAGCTGGCCGGGTCCGAGGCGTTCCGGACGCTGGACAAGCGGATCCTCTCGATCCTCGACTCGGACGCGAAGATCCCGTTCGTCTCCAAGCTCGGGCCCCACTATTACAACTTCTGGAAGGACGCCGGGCACAAGCGGGGCCTCTGGCGGCGGACGACGCTGGAGGAGTACCGCAAGGCCGAGCCGGCCTGGGAGACGGTGATCGACCTCGACGCCCTGGCGGCGGCCGAGAAGGAGAACTGGGTCTGGCACGGCGCCCAGGCTCTCAAGCCGGGCTACCAACGCTGCCTGGTCTCGCTCTCCCGGGGCGGGGCCGACGCCGACATCAAGCGTGAGTTCGACCTCAAGGCCAAGGCGTTCGTCGAGGGCGGGTTCGCCCTGCCCGAGGCCAAGAGCCGGGTCGCCTGGCGGGGGATGGACAGCGTCTTCGTGGGAACCGACTTCGGGCCGGGCTCGCTCACCAGGTCGGGCTACCCCCGGGTGGTCAAGCAGTGGACGCGGGGGACCCCGCTCGACAAGGCCGAGACGGTCTTCGAGGGCTCGCCCGAGGACATGAGCGCCACCGCCTATCGCGACCTGACGCCCGGCTTCGAGCGCGATTTCGTCGCCCGCCGGAAGACCTTCTACTCGGGCGAGACGTTCCTCCGCCGCGACGGGGTGCTCATCAAGATCGAGGTCCCCGACGACGCCGAGGTCGACGTCGAGCGCGACCTGCTCGTGGTCACGCTCCGGACCGACTGGGCCGTCGGCGGCCGGACCTATGCCGCCGGTTCGCTGATCACGGCCGACTTCGAGGGCTTCCTCAAGGGGAATCGCGGCTTCGACGTCGTCTTCGAGCCCACCGACCGGAAGTCGCTGGCCGGCTTCGGATCGACCAGGAACCACTTCCTGCTCAACGAGCTGGACAACATCCGGAGCCGCCTCTACGTCCTGACCCGCAAGGACCACAAGTGGACCCGCGAGCCGCTCCCGGGCGCCCCCGAGATCGGCACCGCCTCCGCCACGCCGGTCGACTCGGACGAGTCAGATGATTATTTCTTGATGGCCTCGAACTACCTGATGCCCACCACCCTGGCGATCGGGACGGCCGGCGGCCCGCCCTCGGAGAAGCTCAAGCAGGGGCCCACGTTCTTCGACGCCCGGGGGCTGGCCGTCACCCAGCACGAGGCGACCTCGGCCGACGGGACCCGCGTCCCCTACTTCCAGGTCGCCCGGGAGGGGGTCGCCCTCGACGGCAAGAACCCGACCCTGCTCTACGGCTACGGCGGGTTCGAGATCGCGATGGTCCCGGGCTACAACTCCTCGGCTGGCGTCGGCTGGCTGGAGAAGGGCGGCGTCTACGTCGTGGCCAACATCCGGGGCGGCGGCGAGTTCGGCCCGAAGTGGCACCAGGCCGCCCTCAAGGCGAATCGACCTCGGGCCTACGAAGACTTCGCCGCCGTGGCCGAGGACCTGATCCGCCGGAAGCTCACCACTCCCGCGCACCTGGGGATCCAGGGCGGGAGCAACGGCGGTCTCCTGGTCGGCAACATGCTGACCCGCCGCCCCGACCTCTTCGGCGCCGTGGTCTGCCAGGTCCCGCTGCTCGACATGCGACGCTATCACACCCTGCTGGCCGGCGCGAGCTGGATGGGCGAGTACGGCAACCCCGACCTCCCCGAGGAGTGGGCGTTCATCCGGGTCTTCTCGCCCTATCACAACCTCAAGGAAGGCGTGAAGTACCCCCGGACCCTCTTCACCACCTCGACCCGCGACGACCGGGTCCACCCCGGCCACGCCCGGAAGATGGCCGCGAAGATGAAGGCGATGGGCCTCGACCTGCTCTATTACGAGAACATCGAGGGCGGCCACGGCGGGGCCGCCGACAACAAGCAGGCCGCGTTCATGACGGCCCTGGCCTACTCGTTCCTCTGGAATCAGCTCAAATGAGCAGGGCCGCTGGACGATCACGGATCGGAGATTTCCGATTTCAAACTGCGATCGAGATTCGCTGCCCGGAAACATTTCCTTGACCTAACAATGAGTGATGGCCAATGGGTGATGGGTGATGGGTGATGGGTGATGGGTGCGAAATCTCCAGAGATTTCCCCGGAATCGGCATCGTATGCCGTCCCGATTGTCGATCATCACCCATTGACCATCAACCATTTCCGATCCCGGATAGGCTCTGATCGATTCCTTAGATCTCCCGCGTGCACTGGTTGATCAGCCAGGTGTCCACGTCGGAGAGCATGTGCGAGGTCAGCCGGTGGGCGCAGGGGTAGGACTGGAAGGCGACCTTGAGGCCGCCGTCGCGGAGGGTCGAGACGGTCCGCCGGGCGTGCTCGACGGGGATCCGGGCGTTCCACTCGCCGTGAACCACCAGGACGCGGAGGCCCCGGCAGTCCTTGATCCGGGCCAGGGGGCGGAAGCCGCCGGGGAGCCAGCCGTTGATGGCGACCACGCCGGCGAACCGCTCGGGGTGGGCCATGGCCACCCGGTAGGCGACTGCGGCGCCCTCGCCGACCCCGACCAGGAAGATCCGCTCGGAGTGGACGTGCAGGGCGCGCCGGGTCTGGCGGACGGCCCCGAAGATCCCGTCTTCCACCAGGTCGATCGGGTCGGGCTCGACGGAGGCCAGCCGGCGGCGGAAGGCCTCGGCGTCGGAGATCGCGGGAGAGGCCGGGGGCCGCTCGCGCTCGCGCTCGCGTCGGCCGAAGCCCGGGCCCCAGCCGTGGCCCGCGGGACGGCCGTGGCGGGTCACCGCCTCGGGCCCCCGGAGGCTCAGTCCGACGTAGTTCCGCCAGCTCATCGCCGGCATCGAGCGCACCATCTGCTGCTCGTCGCCGCCCCGGGCGTGGAGCAGGACCAGCAGCGGATAAGCATAATTCGGCTCGTACCGCTGGGGCACGAACCGGGCCTCGACGAGCGAGCCCGTCGCGGCCTCCGCGCCTATCGATGGGGCGTTCCGCCGATCGTTGGACATCCCGGATGCTCCTGGTTCACGACGTGGCCGGCCCGCCCGACCCACCGGCCCCGACCTCGGACCGGCCAAAACCAACCCGCTCGAAGCTGATCTCGCCCCCGGTCGCCGATTGCGCAAGTCTAGCGGGGAAATTACCGATCTTCAACAAACCGCCCAGATAATTTCCCATTTCGGCTCAAGTTTCTTGCCACGACGACCGAAAGCTGGGCAAATTAACACAAACCCTGGCGATCGTGGCGATTGGGTCTCCGGTCCAATGCGCCCAGTCCGTGCAGCCCAATCATTCGTCCAATTCGATCGGGACGCGATCGGGAAGTGATTCCGGGCGTATCGTGGTCCCATGCATCACGTCGTAGGGGAGTTGTTCACACCACTCGCCGCGAAGCCGCCGGTCCCCCCAGCGGTGTTCACCCCGAAGCCGCTGGCCGGGGTGGCAGCGGGTGCGGCGGCGGCGGCGGGGGCGGTCCTCCTTGCGTTCGAGCTCGAGGAGTTGCCGGAGGCGCCGAGCCGGCTGATGAGCTTGTTGAAGTTGTCGGGAAAGACCTTCAATTGATGCTCGACCCCTTTGGTGAAGCCCTCGGAGAGTCCGGCGATGAAGCTGACCCTGTGCTTCTTCGGCGCGGCGGCGGGCTTGGGCTTGCCGAGGGCGGCCTTGGCGTTGGTCTTGGCGGCCTGGGCCGCCAGCACGGGGATGGTGTAGATGTTCTGGGGATAGGTTGGGACGGTGGCTGGGACCGAGCCGTCGGCGGTGAGGACCGAGAGCAGGACCGGCGCCGAGGACGCCATGTTGTTGGACCGCATCGACTGGTCGACCACGTCTTCGGGGTCGGCGATCGCGTAGATCCGGACGTAGGCGGGGTTGGCGACGGTGGTCCCGAAGGGGAGCTTGGAGGGGAGCTGGACCGAGGCCAGGACGTTGACGGCCGAGTTGGCCGCCAGGCCGGAGACCGTGGTGTCGCCGAGGAAGACGCCGTGCGAGAGGTCGCCGGCGACGCTGGTGGCGACGAACCGGACGCGGAACGGGCCGGCGTCGCCCTGGCCGACGTTCTGGATCACGGTGCCGACCTGGAACGGCTGGCCCCAGGAGAGCGAGCTCTGCGAGACCACGACGCTGGCCGGCGCCAGGTCGGGCTGGGGGCTCCGGGCCGCGCCGGCCTGCGGCCCGGGCGCGATCCCGATCGGGCCCTGGTCGAGCCCGACGCCCTGGTCGGCCAGGCGGGGGTAGACCGGCTGGGTGAGGAAGTCGGCGTCCTGGACCACCGAGATCGTGAACTGGGTGGCCCCGCCCAGGGAGGTCGGCTCGATCGCCGGCAGGGTCACCGGCTGGACCACGTTGGTGGTCTGGAACGCGGCGATCGCCGGGACCTGGATGCTGCCGAGGGTCACGTCGCCGTAGCCGCCGGGCGTGGCGCCGGCCGGGGTCAGGACGATCCGGGCCCGGGTCGGCGGGGCGTCTCCCTGACCGGTGTTCTTGATCTGCTCGGTGATGCTGAAGGTGTCGCCCCAGGACAGGGTCCCCGGCGTGGTCGTGCTCAGCGGCGTGATCGAGAGCGAGGAGCCCACCAGGACCGCGGGCTGGTGCGGCGTGATCGAGAGCACCGAGGTGTCGATCCCCAGCCCGCGCCCGACCTTATCGGCCGTGCCGGCCTCGGACACCGCGTTGTAGGGGTCGACGCTCAACGCCACGTAGAGCGCCTGGGTCGAGGAGGGGCCGGCGATCGTCGAGGGGGGCAGGCCGACGACCTGGTCAAAGGAGTAGGACGCCCCGGGCGTCAGGCCGGCCGGGACGGTCGCCGAGCCCAGCAGCATCCCCGACGCCCCGGGGGCCCCGAGGATCGGCGAGCTCGACGCGTAGATGTCGACCCGGGCCGGGGCGGTCGTCGTGGCCGTCCCCTGGTTGGCGATCGTCCCGACCGCGTGGATCAGGTCGCCCCAGTCGGCCGAATGGATCGTATTGAACTGGGTCGCCAGGAGGTCGGGCATCGGCCCGAGGGTCGTCAAGAGCTGTCGGCCTTCGAGCGGCTCGAACCGGAGAATCGCGGGCCCTCGCCCCCAGGCCCGGCGGCGGGCGGCGGCTCGGCGGTCGTTGGTCGACATGCGGACTACTCCTCCATGAGATGGCGGTCGCGACGTCGCGGGGCCCGATTCGGGCCCGATCCGACGGCCGACGACCGCGCCAACCCGTCCTTGGGATGTAACGCGGAAGATACCCGCCCGCGTCCAGGCGGTCAAGCTCGATCTGGGGCCAGTCGCTCGGCGATCACCTCGATCGGGTGGAGGGCGTCGATCCCGGCCAGGCCGTGGACCTGGCTCCGGCACGAGAAGCCGGGGGCAACCAGCCGGGCCCCGGGGTTGGACCGGGCCGCCGGCAGCAGGACCCGCTCAGCCAGCGCGGTGCTCACCTCGTAATGCCCCAGCTCGTAGCCGAACGACCCGGCCATCCCGCAGCAGCCCGAATCCAGCTCCCGGACCTCCAGGCCCTCGATCCGCCCCAGCGCCCCGACCGTCCCGGCCGTCCCCACCAGCGCCTTCTGCTGGCAATGGCCGTGGACCAGGACTTGACCCTCGCCCGGCCGGAGCGGCAGGTCGGGCATCGCCGACCGGTCGGCCACGAAGTCATCGATCAGCCGGGCGGCTGAAGCCACGAGGTCGGCGTCGGGCCCGAGCCGGAAGTCGCGGTACTCGTCGACCAGCGTCAGCAGGCAGCTTGGCTCGCAGCCCAGGATCGGCACGCCCTTGCGGGCCGAGTCGACCAGCCGGGCGACGTTCCCCCGGGCCAGGTCGCGGCCCAGGGTCAGGAGCCCCTTGGAGATCGCCGGCCGGCCGCAGCAGGGGAGCCCCGCCAGCTCGACCCGATACCCGCCCGCCTCCAGGACCCGGACCGCCGCCCGGCCGACTTGCGGGTTGTTGAAGGTGGTGAAGCAGTCGTCCATCAGGATCACCCGGCCCCGCGCGCCGGCCCGGGCGTCGGGCGAGTGCCGGCCGAACCAGCGGCGGAGGTTGTCGAAGGCGAAGGTGGGGAGAGTCCGCCGCCGGTCGATCCCGGCGGACTTCTCCAGGAGCCACCCGAAGGCCGGGTTCCTCAGAGTCGCGTTGGCCAGCGGGGCCATCGCCGAGCCGAGCCGGCTCAGGAGGTGGATGTGAGCCATCAGGGTCGAGCCGAATGGCACCGGGCGGGTCTGGTACTTCTGGTGCAAATACTCGGCCTTGAGCTTGGCCATGTCGACGTTCGAGGGGCACTCGGACTTGCACGCCTTGCACTGGAGGCAGAGGTCGAGCGCCTCGTCGAGGGCCTCCGAGGCCAGCCCGTCGGCGGGGAGTTCGCCGGACATCACCAGCCGGAGGGTGTTGGCCCGGGCCCGGGTGGTCTGCCGCTCGTCGAGGGTGACCATGTAGCTCGGGCACATGGTCCCCCCGCCGTTCTTCCGGCAGGCCCCGACGCCCGAGCACATCTCGACGGCCCGGGCGAAGCCGCCCTGCGCGGAGAAGTCGAGCACGGTGGCCTCGGGCTCCCGGGCGTGGTAGTCCGGACCGATCCGGAGGAGCGAGCCGGGGTCGGGCTCGGCGACGACCTTGCCCGGGTTCATCCGGCCGTGGGGGTCGAAGGCGTGCTTGACCTCGGCGAAGGCGGCGTAGACCTCGGGCCCGAAGAGCTTGGCGTTCCACTGGCTCCGGGCCAGGCCGTCGCCGTGCTCGCCGCTCATCGAGCCGCCGAACTCGACGACCAGGTCGGACACCTCGCGGGAGATCGACCGGAGCATGTCGACGCCCGCCTCGGTCTTCACGTTGATGACCGGCCGGATGTGGAGGCAGCCCACGTCGGCGTGGCCGTAGCAGGCCCCCACGGTCCCGTGCCGGGCCAGGATCGCGGCGAACCGCTCGTAGAAGGCGGGAAGACGCTCGGGGCTGACCGCCGTGTCCTCGACGAAGGCCACCGGCTTGGCGTCGCCGACCATCCCCATCAGGAGCGAGACGCCGGCCTTCCGGATCTTCCAGAAGTCGTCCTTGGCCGACTCGGTGAGGCTGGTCCGGACCCCCAGGACGCCCGGCGTCTCCCGGAACCGCCTGCTGAGGTCCTCGGCGCGTCCGGCCAGCTCCTCGGCCGAGTCGGCGTAGAACTGGGCGGCCAGGACGGCGGCGGGGCGGCCCTCGGCGAAGCTCAGGCTCCGGGCGAAGTCGGGGTTGCCGGCGGCCAGGTCGAGCATCATCCGGTCGACCATCTCCACCGCCGCCGGGCCGGTGGCGATGATCTCGGCCAGCCGGTCCAGCGCCGCGGGGATCGTGGCGAAGGAGAGGATCACCAGCCCCTGCGCCGCCGGGATCGGGACGACGTTGACCTCGGCCCCGGCGATCGTCGCCAGGGTCCCCTCGGATCCCACGATCAGCCGGGCCAGGTTGAACGCCCAGGGTCCGTCGACCCACCCCGGGGCCCGGACCGGGAGCCCGGGGACGAACTCGTCGAGGTTATACCCGCTGACCCGCCGGAGGATCCGGGGGAACTTCGCGGCGATCGCCTCGCGATGGCGGTCGACCGTCGCCCGGACGCTGGCGTGGAGCCGGCCCACGCGGTCGGCTCGGGCGCAGGTCGCATCGAGGTCCCCCGGTGCGACCGGCCCGAGGTGGGCCAGGCTCCCGTCGTCGAGGACCACGTCGAGCGACCGGACGTGGTCGACGGTCTTGCCGTAGCGGAGCGACCGGGCCCCGGCCGAGTTGTTGCCGATCATCCCGCCCAGGGTCGCGCGGTCGCCGGTGGAGACGTCGGGCCCGAACATCAGGCCGAGCGGCCGGAGGTGGGCGTTGAGCCGGTCCAGGACGACCCCGGGCTCGACCCGGACGGTCATCCGGTCGCGGTCGACGATCCCGACCCGGTTCAGGTACTTCGAGAGGTCGAGGATCAGCCCCGCGCCGACGGTCTGCCCCGAGAGACTGGTGGCCGCCCCCCGGGGGACCACCGGCACCCCCTCCTCGGCGGCGATCCGGACGGAGGTGGCGAGATCCTCGACGGTCCGGGGCAGGACCACGCCGACCGGCTCGACCTGGTAGAGGCTGGCGTCGGTGGCATAAATCCAGCGGTCGAGCGGCTCGAAGCGGACCTCCGCCGTCGACTCCCGGAGGAGCCGGTCATGCAGCCGCGACGGTCCGGCGGTCGTGGTGGGCATCGTGGTTGGGGCTCGGGGCCTTCGTGGCGGCGGGCGGCGCTCCGTCGGGATCGTCCCGAGACCCATTTTACGACAACCCGACCCCGGCCGACCACGTCACTTGCCCGGCCCGCCCGAACCTGGCTTGCCCACTCTCTCAGTCCAGAATCGAAAATGGTCACCGATTCGGGACCGGCTGGCCCTCGAAGCTGAGCCAGACGACCCGCGGCAGGTCAACCACCTCGAAGCCGTCCCGCTCGTCCATGACGACCGCCGTGCGGCCCTTGGGATTGAAGCTGACGAACTCGGGATGTGGGACCGGGATCGAGCGGCCATCCGCACGGCGGTCGCCACAGCCGGACGCCGCCGTCTCCCCCGGAGAGGGCGAAACCACCATCGGGGGAGAACGCCACGCTCCTCACCGGCGAATCATCCCTATCAAATCGCCGGACCTCGCCGCCCGACCCGGCGTCCCGGAGGCGGACCGTGCCGTCGGTGCCCGCCGCCCAACGCCCGTCTTGCTCGATGTGACCCGTGACGGACCTGTCTGAGTAGCTCAACGTTCCAGGACGTAGTACCTGCCACGCTTTCGGATCGAGCCCGCGTCCCTCACGCGAACCACCGAGAAATCGCGGAGGATGACGCCGAACCCCCTCGGGTGATCGGTCTCCTGGACCCTGATCCGTGGGTCCATCTCGACGCGGTCGCGGGGGTCCAGCCAATTCCGGTTCGCGCCCCACGCTTCGAGGACCAGGATCGCGTCGTCGGGAATCTTGTCGAGATCCGTGTCCCCGAGGTCGTTGATCATGACGAACGGCGAGCCGTGCGGATTCTCGACCCTCACCGAGGGGCATCGCAGGAACCCGGGGACCTCGGACGATAGCCTGGTGTTCCCGATCCCGTCCCATCGTGTGCCGACGTCGTAGCTGCCCGCCTGGGGATAATCCACGGGGAACCAGCGGAGGATCAGGGGTCGCCAGGAGTGCTTCCTGTCCCCCTGCTCGTCCACCTCGAACGGCGGGGGGAATCGTCCGTTGGCCTCGGTGTAATTGTGCAGGGCGACTGCGATATTATTGAGGCTCGAATAGCACGCTCCCTCCCGCCCTCGGCGTTCGATCATCCGACGAGACCGGAAGGACATCATGATGAGCCCGAGCAGGGATGCCGCCAGGGCGACGGCGAGCATCAACCGCCTGACCGTGGACCGGGCTCGCGGAAGTTTCATGAGCGGAGCCTCGACTGAGGGAATCCGACACCCACCAACTCGAATCTACCAGTTCTTCCGCCGCCTGGCGTCCGTCGGGCGAGAACGCTACGGAGTAGGCTCAATTGGTGTGCCCGAGCAGGGTGGTGAACGGCTCGCCGGTGGCGAAGACCCGGAGCCGGACGGTCATGCCGGTGCCCCAGGAGACGATGCGGCGACAGCCCCGCTCGTCGTCGATGCTCCAGACCTCCAGCCGATCTCCCGAGAAACGCCGGGCTTCCTCGGCGATCTCCAGGACTCAGATCCGGACGACCTTGTCCCGGCTCCCCAGGACGACGTACCTGCCGTCGGGGCGGGAGAATGAAAAGGGGACATTCAACTTTACAGAAAAGTTGAATGTCCCCTTTTCGCTACTTTTCGCTACTATAAAATAACTGCATATCAACCTAGTCGAATCTAATCGCCAAGCCTCGGTTCCACCTTGCGTGGATTCAGAGGCTTGTTATGATCATTATAGGCCCTGGCTCCGACTGAATTAGGTCTGAGCCAAACAACTCAATGGAATCACTGCTATGAATCTACATATTTCGTTGAAGATTGCCATGATTATTATGATTCCATTCGCTATGATCATGTGTTGGCCATTAAGATTTGCTCTATCACATAAAAGTGAATATCTTGGGCGAGCAGATTATCACCACGGTAGGTTGCTAGAAGAGTTAAACACCAAGGACTTGCTAGAGAAGCCTGGGAATTCAGAACAACTTAATGTGGGAAAAAGATCTTTGGCAATCTTGAAGAAAGTCACCGGAAAACGCATTGGTTATCACAGAGAGATGGAGGAGAAATTGCGGATTGTTGCATATTACCCTTGGCAGTCAGTTGACACAGATGTTCAAGAACCTGGAGATCAACTTCTTTGGGACATTCTTCTTTCTGATCCGATGTCTGATCAGAATTAAGGTGTCACTTGACGTTACGTACCGTATGATACTTTAACAGGTTGATTTGTCATGTTGGAAGAATGAAAAGGGGACATTCAACTTCACAGAAAAGTTGAATGTCCCCTTTCGCTATTAAGAAGTGGACGCGCACCACAAGCCCCGGATTCGACTTGACCGGATGCCGGGGGCTTGTTATTATTCGCACCTGAACCCGGCAGAAGCTTTACCGGATTTCTCCAACATATTTCTAAAAATACTCCATGAAGCGAAATATTACATTACGTGCTGCTATAATTATCATATTTGTGGTTGCTGTGGTATCTTCCATTAGTTCCCACACATTATTGGGTCGCAGAAAGAAGTACTTGCAAGAAGCTGTATATCACCATGGCAGAATCCTCGAAGAAACGAAGAATATAAGCGATTTGGATAAATGCCGTGGCCAAGCGACTCCGCCAATGAGTGCGCGTGCATTGGCAAAGCTGGATAAGTCTTGTCGCCTTCGTATTGTCTATCATGCGGAACTTGAAAAGCGGTATCGTTTTACGGCGAATCGTCCTTGGCAAGGGATCGGATTTATCGCAAAAGATCCGGGTGAGGATCTCCTTTGGGAGGCATTTAGCGATAATCCACTGGATTAATGTGTACAATTATTATATGAGAATGAAAAGGGGATATTCAACTTTACAGAAAAGTTGAATGTCCCTTTTTCGCTATTCGGCGGGTATCAGCGATCGGGTGGATTGGGGATCAGACAGCCCGGAGGACCAGGCAGGTGTTGCTCCCCCCGAAGCCGAAGGAGGTCGAGGCGACGACGGCGACGGAGCGGGGCTCAGCCTGGTTGGGGACGTGGCGGAGGGGGCACCGGGGGTCGGGGTCGTCGAGGTTGATGGTCGGGGGGAGGGCCTGGTGCTTCAGGGCGGCGATGCAGGCGATGGCCTCGACGGCTCCGGCGGCGGTCAGGAGGTGGCCGGTCATGCTCTTGGTGGAGCTGACGGGGACCCGATCGGTGGCCTCGCCCAGGACCAGGCCCAGGGCGTTGGCCTCCAGGACGTCGCCGACGGGAGTCCCGGGGGCGTGGGCGTTGAGGTAGTCGAGGTCCCCAGGGGCGACCCCCGCATCGGCCAGGGCCTGCCTCATCGCGGCGACGGCGTGCTCGGGGTCGGGGCTGGGGATCACGGCGTGGTGGGCGTCGCTGCTGGCGCCGAAGCCGTCGACCGAGGCGTAGGCGGGGGCCCCCCGGTGGCGGGCGGATCTGGCCGGCTCCAGGACGAAGAGGGCGCCGCCCTCGCCGATGACGAAGCCGTCGCGGGCGGAGTCGAAGGGGCGAGACGCCCGCCCGGGTTCGTCGTTCCGACGGGAGAGGGCCCGGAGGTTGCCGAAGCTCCCCATCGACATCGGCGTGACGGCCATGTCGCAGCCACCGGCCAGGCAGGCGTCGACCCAGCCGAGCCGGAGCCACCGCCGGGCCACGGCCAGGGCGTGGTTCCCGCTGGCGCAGGCGGCCGAGAGGCCCAGCGAGGGGCCGGAGAGGCCCAGCTCCTCGCGGGCCCGCTCGACGTAGCCCTCGGCCCGCCAGGGCTCCGCCGAGCCGGACCGGAGCGCGTCGCCCTCCCAGGTAATCAGCCACTCGGCGCCCAGGCCCAGGACCAGGCCGATCCGCAACGCCTGGCGGCGGTCCCAGAGGCCGGAGTCGCGGAGGGCGGCCTCGGCGCACCAGAGGACGAGCTGCTCCAGGGGGCGGCGGGCGGCGAATTCGGCGGGGTCGCGGCCGAGGGGACAGGGGATCCGGTCGACCCGGCCGGCGATCCGGCTGGGCTGGTCGGCGACCGGGAACTCGGTGACGGCCCGGATTCCGGACCGGCCCTCCAGGAGGTTTTCGGCGATCGCCTCGAACGAGTGGCCGACCGGGGTCGAGGCGCCCACGCCGGTGATCCAGACCGCTCCGTCCGCGGTCATGACTGGCCTCGCGTTTCGCCGGCGGTCCCGGCCCGGCTCGGGCTTGGGCTCGGGCTTGGACGGGAGTGGGGGCGGGGTCCGGCGAGCCGGAGGTCGTGGCCGGGGTCGAGCCGGGTCGAGCCCGGGGCGAGCCAGGCGGAGACGGCCTCCCGATCGCCGGCCAAGCCCCCGATCAGGGCGACCGAATCGGGCCCGATCTGGAGCCTCAGACCCTGGCGGCCCGCCGAGGGGCAAGCCAGGGCCACCGCCAGCGCCTCGTAATCGCCGGGGCCGGCCTCGTCGTCGGGGCGATCGAGTCCCGGCGGCCGGCCGGTCAGGACGACCCAGGCGGCGGGGGTCGCCCCCTCGCCGAGCAGGGTGGCGGCCAGGAGGAGCGCCTCGCGCTCGCCGCCGGGGGCCCCGCCGACCCCGAGGTTGGTCCCGTGGGCCTTGAGGACCTGGCTGATCGTCCCCGAGAGGGAGTGGAGCGAGTGCGCGGGGATCAGGTGCGGCGAGACGCCCCAGGCCCCCTCGTCGCGGTACTGGGGGAAGGCCCGGAGGAACGCGGCCCGGCCGAAGTACCGGGGCGCCGCCAGGACGGCCCACGCGCCGAAGCCCGAGGGGTCGAGCCCTCCCTCGACCACCGCCCGGAGAACGGCGACCAGGCCCACCACCGTCTGCTCGTCGGCGTGCTTGAGCAGGCCCGGCGGGATCGGGGCCCCGCCGAACTCGCCGGGCGACTTGCGGAGGGCGGGGATCTCCCCCGAGGAGGCGCGGAAGGACGCGCCCGCGATCACGTCGCATTCAACCGCGGCGGGGCGGCGGGCCGGCGGGGGCGTCGATGACAAGGTCCGTCCCTTTCGTCGGTGGGTGGGCGCAGCCTCGGGGCCGAGGCGGGCTGATTCTGGCGATTCGCCGGGGCCTGTCAACCGCGATCTCGCGGGGGGTCCGGGGAACTGTGATGGCCCGATCCCCCCGGACCTGGTAAGGTCCGCCCGCCGGCCCCCCCCGAGGACTTCGAGGGGGCGTCCGGGCCGGGCGACGGCCCGCCCTCCATGCACCCCTCCGAGAGCCCGAACGATGACCGAACCGATGAGGCGGCTCGCCGAGACCCTCCGCAAGAGCAGCATCGTCCGATTCCTCGACCACTTCGCCCACCAGTTCCCCGAGAGCCACATGAAGGACCTGGTGGTCGACGAGCTCGGCCCGGGACGGTCGATGGTGGTCGGGGGGCGCCGGGTGGTGAACTTCGGGTCGGACAGCTTCCTCGGGCTCGACCGGGACCCCCGGGTCATGGCGGCCCTGGAGCGGGGCGTCCACGCCTGGGGGACGCACAATGGGGCGTCGCGGGCCTTCGCCAGCGTCCGGGCCAACGCCCAGGCCGAGGAGCGGCTCGCCCGATGGCTGGGGACCGAGGGCGTCCTGATCTACCCGTCGGTCACGCTGGCCAACGTCGGGGCGATCCCCGCCCTGATGGGCCGGAACGACCTGCTGGTGCTCGACTCCCGGGCCCACAACTCGATCCAGGAGGGGGCCAAGATCGCCGGGGCCAACGGGGCCAAGGTGGCGAGCTTCGCCAGTTCCGACCCGTCGGCGCTGGACGACGTCCTCCGCGGGGCCGGACCGCACCGGGCGGCGATGGTGGCCGTCGACGGCGTCTTCAGCATGAGCGGCGCCCTGGCCCCGCTGGCCGAGCTCAACGCCGTGGCGATAGACCACGGGGCGGTGCTCTACGTCGACGACGCCCACGGGACCGGGACGCTGGGCGACCGGGGGCGCGGGACGGTCCTCGGGGCGCTGGGGAGCTACGACAACGCGATCGTGGTCGGCTCGCTCTCCAAGGCGTTCTCCTGCTTCGGCGGCTTCGTGGGCTGCTCGGCCGAGATCAAGGAGCTGCTCAAGATGAAGTCGAGCACCTTCATCTTCGGCGGCCCTGTCCCGCCGCCTTATCTGGAGGCGGTCCTGGCGGCGCTGGAGATCATCGACTCCGAGGAATACGAGTCGATCCACGCCCGGCTCCATGCCAACCTCGGGCGGATCGCCGGCGGGATGGGGCGGCTGGGCCTGGCGGTCCTGGGTGGATCGCAGCCGATCCTCTCGGTCCTGGTGGGGGACGAGGCCGACACCCTGGCCGCCGGCCGGTTCCTCTTCGACCGGGGCTATTACGTGCAGTCGGTGGTCTTCCCGGCGGTCCCGTACCACGCGGGGGTCCTCCGGATCCAGGCCAACGCGAACCACTCCGATGAAGCGATCGACGGCCTGCTCGGGGCCCTCGATGCGCTCCGGTCGGTGGTGGCGATGCCCGAGCCCGACGCCCTGGGCCGCCTGGCCGCCTGAACCCCCGGGACGGAGACGACCGCGATGACGGACCGCTGGAAGCTCGCCCTGCTGATGGTCGTCGCGGTGGCCACGCTTGCCCTGGGCGAGGCCCTGATCGCGCGCGGGATGAAGCAGGCGGGCTCGACCGGCCTGGCCGGCTGGTGGGCCGGAGCCCGGGCGGCCCTGGGCAACGGGTGGGTCGTGGCCGGGGCCCTGACGCTGGGGCTCCACCTGGCGCTCTACGCCACGGCCCTCTCCGCCGCCGACCTCAGCCTGGTGATGCCGCTGACGGCGGCCTCGTACCCGATCGGCACGCTCCTGGCGCGGTTCTTCCTCCACGAGGAGGTGAACTTGGCCCGGTGGCTGGGCACGGTGGTCATCGCCCTGGGGGTCGCCGTGGTGGCCTGGGGCGAGGCCCGGACCTCGCCCTGATGGGTTCCATGGAATCGAGGATGGATGATGGTTAATGGATGATGATCGATCGTGGCGGCTCCGGGGTCTACCCCGGGACCTTCGACCCGTCATTCCTCAGCCATCCGCCATGAACCATCGCCGGCGGGGATCGGTCGCCCGCGAATCCCGCGAGAGAGCGGCCTCAGGCCGCGTCCCTGGCGGCGACGGGTTCGGTGGCGATCTTGGCCTGGAGCAGGTCGAGCATGTCGCCGACGGTGACGATCCCGGTCAACTCCTCGGTGGCCAGCCGGATCCGGAACTGACGCTCGACCTGCATCACCAGGCCGACGACGTCGACGGAGTCGAGTCCCAGCCCCTCGCGGATGTTCGTGGCGTCGTCGAACGAGGGGATCGACTCGCCCCGGTCTTCTTCGAGGTAGGCGAGGAGCGACAGGCGGATCGAGTCGCGGTCGGTCATGGCTCAACCGTCCTTGGTCTTGGGGGAGTCGATCCGGACCCTCGGGCGTCCCGAGGCGGCGAGGGGCCGGGTTGTGTGGGCCAGGATAACCGATCGGGGGATTTCGACCAACATCACCTGGCGGTCGAAACTCGGGCTTGCGTGCCGGGGCCGGCTCGGGGACATTGTCGGTCCGGGACCCGACGCCCCGGAGCCGTCGAGGACGGGCACGCCGCCCGGGCGATGGCGATCCGGAGGCCCGACCCTTGCACAGAGCGTTCGACGGCCGAGTCGCCGTGATCACCGGGGCCTCCAGCGGGATCGGCCGATCGCTGGCCCGGTCCCTGGCCGGGGCGGGCTGCCGGGTCGGCCTGGTCGCCCGCCGGGGGCCGGCGCTGGACGCGCTCGCCGAGGAGATCCGGGCCGGCGGCGGGGTCGCCTCGGCGACGGTGGCCGACGTGGGCGACCGCGAGCAACTCGGGCGGGCCGTCGCCGGGCTGGCCGGGGTGCTGGGGCCGGTCGACCTGATGATCGCCAACGCCGGGGTGGGCGTGCCCACCACGCTGGACCCGGTCAACGTCGAGGCGGTCGAGGAGACGATCCGGGTCAACGTCCTGGGCGTGGTCTACGCCTTCGACGCCGTCCTGCCCGCGATGCTCGCCCGGGGGGCCGGCCACCTGGCGGCGATCTCCAGCCTGGCGGCCTACCAGGGGATGCCCGGCGAGTCGGCCTACTGCGCGAGCAAGGCGGCGGTCAACGCCTACCTCGACGGCCTCCGGGTCCAGGCCCGAGGCCGGGGGATCGCCGTCTCCACGATCTGCCCGGGGTTCGTCCGGACCCCGATGACGGCTCCCAACACCTTCGCCATGCCCTTCGTGATCGAGGCCGACGAGGCCGCCGACCGGATCGTCCGGGCCCTGGCTCGGAGGGTCAAGGTCTTCAACTTCCCCTGGCAGACCGCGGCGCTGATGAAGCTCGCCCGATGGGCCCCCGACTGGGCCCTGGCCCTGGCCTTCCGCGACTACCTGGCGGACCCGCCGATGCCCGTGGCGGGGGGCGAGGGATGATCGACCTGGCCCTGAAGATCCTCCTGGACGACAAGGCCCGATTCCTCACCACCGTCACCGGCGTGGGGTTCGCCGTGGCGCTGGTGTACGTCCAGGTCGGCCTCTTCGCCGGGCTCCTGGCCAGCGCCTCGATCACGATCGAGCGGATGGACGCCGACCTCTGGGTGGTCGCGCGGAACACGCCCAACGTCGACTTCGCCAACGCCTTCCCCGAGACCTACCTCGGCCGGGTCCGCTCGGTCCCGGGGGTCGATCGGGCCGACAACCTGATCGTCTGGTTCGCCACGGTCGCGCTGCCGGGCGGGGCCAAGGAGTCGGCGGTGATCTACGCCCTCCGCGACTTCACCCGCTGGAACCTCCCCTGGAAAGTCCTCGAAGGCGACCCCGGGGACCTCCGCCGGGGCCCCTACGTCTTCCTGGACGACTCGGCCGCCCGGCGCTTCGGCCCGTTCGAGGTCGGGCAATACCGCGAGTTCTCCGGCCACCGGCTCAAGATCATCGGCCGGACCGCCGAGGCCCGGTCATTCACGACCAGCCCGATCGCGTTCCTGGACTACCGGGTCGCGCAGTCGCTGGCCCCCTCCGACCTCGACCGCCGGACGACGGATATCGTGGTCAAGCTGGAGCCCGGGGCCGACCCGGGGCTCGTCGCCGCCGAGATCCGCCGGAGGCTCCCCTACCACGACGTCCACACCCGGGCCGAGTGGTCCCAACTCTCGCGCGACTACTGGATCGAGAGCACCGGGCTGGGCCTGACGATGTTCCTGACCGTCTCCCTGGGCTGCCTGGTCGGGGTGATCGTGGTGGCGCAGACGCTCTACACCTCGACCGTCGAGCACCTCGCCGAGTTCGCCACCATCAAGGCGATCGGCGGTCGCGATCGGGACATCTACGGCGTGATCCTCGAACAGGCGTCGATCTCCGCCTGCCTGGGCTACCTGCTCGGGACCGCGGCGACGCTCGCCCTGGTCCCCGCCCTGGCCCGGATCGACATGCCGCTGGTGGTCCGGGCCGACCACGCCGCCGCGATCTTCGCCGGGGCCCTGGGCCTCTGCCTGCTCGCCTCCGCCTGGTCGTTCCGGAGGATCGCCGCGCTGGACCCGGCCATCGTCTTCCGGGGGTGATTCGTGGTCCAGGGGTTTTTGACGACGCCATCAATTGTTCATGGATGATGATCGCGGATGACACCGCGAAGCCGTCTCGATCGTGATCTTATCGGCCATGAACCATGAACCATCAGCCATTCTTGATGTTCTCCCGAACGTGCGACGAAGCCCGGTCCGGATCGAGCCCCCCGATCATCGGCGGTTCCCGCGACGAAAGGCCCGGGCATTGATGCTGGTCTTGCAGGCCGAGGACATCCGCAAGCAATTCCGCGACGCCGGGGAGCCCGTCGAGGTGCTCAAGGGGGCCAGCCTCTCGCTGGGCCGGGGGGAGATCGTGGCGCTGGAGGGACCTTCGGGATCGGGCAAGACGACGTTCCTGAGCATCCTGGGCTGCCTCCTGACGGCCAGCTCGGGGCGGCTGGCGATCCGGGGAGAGGAGGTCGACCCCGCCCGGCCCGGAACGCTCTGGAGGTTCCGGCGGGACTCGATCGGGTTCGTCTTCCAGCAGTTCAACTTGTTCCCGTCGCTGACCGCGGCCGAGAATGTGCTGTATACCCTGAACATCAAGGGGCACCGCGGGGCCGAGGCCCGGCGCGAGGCGTCGCGGTGGCTGGACGCCGTGGGGCTCTCGGACCGGGTCGACTTCCGGCCGAGGGACCTCTCGGGCGGGCAGAAGCAGCGGGTGGCCATCGCCCGGGCCCTGGCCGGGGGGGCGCCGATCATCCTGGCCGACGAGCCGACCGGGAACCTCGACCACCGGGCCGGGGAGGTCATCCTGGACCTGTTCCGCGACCTCGCCCGGCGAGAGCAGCGGGCCCTCCTGATCGTCACCCACGACCCCAAGCTCCGGCGGATCGCCGACCGGGTCGTGGCGATCGAGGACGGGCGGCTCCGCCAAGGGGAGTCCTGACCGATGTCGCCGACCATGTGGACCTGGCGGGTGATCGTCCCGGGGCTGGGGCTGGCCGCCTCCCTGCTCGTCTTCTACGACTCGACCCGGGCGAAGTCGCCGCTCGCCCGGCCGATCGAGGGGCTCTCCAAGGCCAACGGACCCGCCCCGGGGCGTCCCGACCGGCCCCGGGTGGTCGCCGAGGGGCGGGTCGCCCCCCGCCCCGGGGCCGAGGTCACGCTCGGGAGCGAGACCGGCGGGACCGTCATCGGGGTGCCGGCCCCCGAGAAGGCCCGCGTCAAGAAGGGGGACCTCCTCGTCGAGTTCCTCGCCGACGAGCCCAGGGCGGCGCTGGCCGAGGCCGAGGCCAAGCTCGCCGAGGCCGACGCGGACCTCGCCTTCGGGATCCGCGAGTTCCAGCGGCGGGCCGGTTCGCCGACCAAGGCCGACCTGTTCCCGGCCAAGGCCGACGGGGCCCGTCGCGACTCCGAGGTGGCCGCCGCCCGCCGAGCAGCGGCCCTCGCCGCGGTCCAGCGCTGCCGATCGGCGCTGGCCCGGACCCGGGTGACCGCGCCGATCGACGGCGTCGTGCTCGCCTGCTTCGCCCGGCTCGGCGAGGTCGCCCCGCCCTGGTCGAGGCTGGTGACGGTCTGCGACCTGTCCCGGTTCCGGGTCGAGGCCGAGGTCGACGAGTTCGACGCCGCCCGGATCGCCCCGGGCGACGAGGTGGCGATCACCGCCGAGGGCCACCGCGGGCCCCCCTGGAAGGGGACCGTCGAGGAGGTCCCCGATCGGGTCGCCGAGCGCTCCGTCCGCCCCGAGGACCCCGGCCGCCCCACCGACACCCGCGTCCTCCTGGTGAAGGTCGCCATCAAGGGGACGCTCCCGCTGAAGCTCGGCCAGAGGGTCGAGGTCGAGATCCGTCCCCGGCCTTGAGCCCGGATCCCCGGGCCTCCGGCTCGCCATTTGCGACCCCTCGCGGCGACCCGGTATTCTCGCCCGGGCATCACCGAGTACAGTGAGAGCAACCAAAAACCAAGTCTGACCGCTAGGCCGCTCTTACCAGCCGATCCTACCTGGCCGTGCCGTGAGGCAATGGGCGGTGCCGATCTTGAATTCTCGGGTGTGGTAAATGGTGGATTCCCTGACACCCGAAGAACGAAGCAAGCGGATGGCTTTGATTCGCGGTAAAAACACCAAGCCGGAATTGATCGTCCGCCGCCTCGTGTTTTCCCTGCGTTATCGCTATAGGCTGCATGATCGGACGCTTCCGGGGCGGCCGGACATGGTCTTCAAGGGCCGACGCAAGGTAATCTTCACTCACGGCTGCTTCTGGCATCTTCACGGCCAGGGCTGTCCCCTGACACGATTACCCAAATCGAGAGTGGAGTATTGGCGGGAAAAGCTGGAAGCGAATGTGAAGCGCGATCGCGAGCAGCAAGCCGCCTTACGTGCCCTTGGTTGGGATTTCTTGATTGTTTGGCAATGTGAATTAAAAGACCTGGACGGGTTGGCCCGTCGCGTTCGAGATTTCCTAGGATGATGCTGATGCGTTCGCTTGAATTATTCGCTGGTGCGGGTGGGTTGGCCCTGGGGGTCGCCGCAGCCGGCTTTCGCCATTCGGCCGTTGTCGAGTGGGATCGGAACGCATGCGGCACGATCCGCGAGAACAATGAACGCGGCGTCATCGAATGGCCCTTGTTCGAGGCCGATGTCCGCGACTTCGATTATTCGTCTTATGGGAGCGGAATCGATCTGCTCGCCGGCGGCCCGCCGTGTCAGCCCTTTTCGATAGGTGGCAAGCACGGCGGCTTCGACGACACGCGAAACATGTTTCCCGAAGCGGTTCGGGCTGTCCGCGAATTGAAGCCCAAGGCCATCATGTTCGAGAACGTGAAGGGGCTGCTCAGGGAGTCATTTTCCAAATATTTCGAATATATCATTCTTCAAATCACTTATCCCGAGCTGGTTCATCGGCTGGGCGAGGAATGGGTGTCGCATCTTTCCAGGCTGGAACAGCACCACACCAGCGGCAAGCGTCACGGCCTGACGTACCGCGTGGTATTCCGGTTGCTGAACGCTGCGGATTACGGCGTGCCACAACGACGCGAGCGGGTAATCATCGTCGCGTTCCGCTCCGACCTAAATCTCGAATGGTCGTTTCCAGAACAGACGCATTTCGAGGAATCCCTTTTGAGGGATAAATGGTTGACGGGCGACTATTGGGAGCGGCATCGGGTGGCCAGGAAAAAGCGGCCATCGGCACCGCCTCGCGTCCTCCAAAGAATCGACTGCGGCCTATTCGGCTCGCCCGGCAACGCATGGCTAACCGTGCGTGATGCATTGGCCGGCCTGCCCGATCCCGAGCGTGTCAGCGACGATGGTGGGTTCCTGAATCACCGCTTGGTGCCTGGTGCCCGATCCTATCCGGGCCATACCGGCAGTCCGCTGGACGAACCGGCGAAGACGCTAAAAGCCGGCGATCATGGCGTTCCGGGCGGCGAGAACATGGTTGCCTTCGAGGATGGGCGAGTGCGGTATTTCACCGTCCGCGAGTCGGCCAGACTACAAACTTTCCCCGACGATTACGGCTTTTTCGGCTCCTGGACGGAAAGCATGAGGCAGTTAGGGAACGCGGTGCCGGTCACGCTCGGCCAGGTCGTCGCTGAAGGGATTCATGCTCGCCTCAAGAAAGAAGGGTGACATGGGTTCCGTGACAGGACCGCTGCGGATGGTTGATGCGACGCCCGAGGAGGCGTCGTCATGAGCAAGAAGAAAACCGGATCGGCGGTTATCGTCGCCGAGCTACAAGCCACCTTGCAACGCCTGCTTGCCGAAACCAACGAGCCGGGCCTGACGGCTGCGGCCCGCCGCTCCTTGGAACGGGAGATTCGCAAGGTCATCGACGGCCTGAGCCAATTCCTGAGCGGACTTGATCCGATTCGCCAGCCAACCGCAGTTTTCGATCCGGGCAATCCCAAAATCGTCGGCCGCTTCATTTCATTGGCCCTGGTCGCCCAGCCGCGGCATCCGCTGGCCGAGGTTCCGCGATTCTATGGCTCGGGCGTGTACGCCATCTACTACAAGGGCGGCTTTCCCCTCTACGCCCCGCTTTCTGGCTCGGAAACTCCGTTATACGCGGGCCAGGCGGCACCCGTCGCCAACGCTCGCACGCCGATGGAGCAGGGCGATAAGCTCTTTGGTCGCCTGGAGGATCACCGTAAGAACATTATCAGGGCAGCCGGGTCACTCGATATAAATGACTTTGAATTCCGCTCTCTAGTGGTGCAAACAGGCTGGGAAACCGCAGCCGAGGATTATCTCATCCACCTGTTTCAGCCGATCTGGAACAACGAAACAAAGATTCTTTATGGGCTAGGCAAGCATGGCGACGCCGCTGAAACCCGGTCCAACAAGCGGTCGCCTTGGGACACGCTACACCCCGGCCGAACCTGGGCTGACGATCCCCGCCTAACGGATGCCAGATCGGTCGCTCGCATCACCGAAGATTTGAGCAAGCATTTCGCGGAAAAGCCGGTCTTCAAGGACCTGGATTCGCTGCTTCTCAGCTTCATCGAGGAATTGCGACAGGTCTAGTAGTCCGCCAAGCTTATTTTGCAGAGCCAATTCCCGGTCTTGCTGCCAAAGTGGCAGATTTTCAGTCGGCAGAATAAGGTTGGTGGACCACTAGTAGTCGGGACTATCTCATTGGCCCCGGACAGTCAGGTGTAAGGCCCGGACAGTTTGCCTGGCAAAGCTGACAGCGGTTGGAGGACATCGAGGCTTGTTTTCAAGGGTCTGTGGCCTGCTGACTGTCTTGTCGTCCACCAGTGAAACTGTCCGGACTTGTTCGCCCCCGCTGAGATAGTGCCCTCAATCCCGGCTCCTCCCGAACACCACCCCCAGGGCGAACAAGCCTCCGCCGATCGCCAGGGCCATCAGCGAGGTCGGACCCAGGGGCCGGGCGGCCGGGTCGATCAGCCTCGGGCCGATCGCGGCGACCAGCGCTCCGGGCACGGCGAAGGCGGCGAACCGGAGGCCCCGGAAGGTGGAGGAAAGGAGCAAGATCAGGCCCGCCACGCCCAGGCCGAAGCCGTCGAGCCGGCGGGCAACGGCCGGGGGGACGTAGGGGATTTGTAGGTCGCTGGTCGCCTCGGCGGCGTCGGCGACGCCCTGGACGTTCTCGGCCAGCTTCCGGCCAAACTTCTCGGCGTTGGCGACGGCCTGTTCGCGATCCGACGGTGCGGCCAGGACGTCCCGCTTGATCTCGGTGGCGTCGATCAGCTCATTCTGATTCATCCAGACCAGGAAACTCGCCAGGAGCAGGCCCCCGGCGAGGAACCGGGCCCTGGGGCCGAAGGCGAAGCGGGCGGCGGCCTCCGTCACGAGCCTCCAGGCGGGCGGGCCGGAGGGGGCTTCAAAAGCCTCGGCCGCCGCCAGGAACTCCTCGGGCCGCTCGGTCGCCCGGAGGATCGCGGTCATCAGCGGGAGGCCGACCGAGGCGTCGGGCGATCGGCGGTACTGGGCCCCCAGCGAGACCATCGCCTCGGCCACCCGCTCCGCCTTCCGGCGGGCCGTCAGGAGGTTGATCCCCCGGGCCTCGGCCCCCCGCTCCTCAATCCCCCGGAGCAACGCCCGGTCGCGCTCGCGGCTTCGGGCTCCGAGCTGGGCGTCGAGGAAGTCGGCGATCGGGTCGCGCCAGGGGGCGAACCGCGGCCGACGCTTACCCCCGGCGTCGAGGCCCCAGCGGCCTCGGGCGGACCTCAGGGCGTCGTAGCCGAACAGGGCCTCGAAGAACTCCTCCCAGCGGGGGCCGGCCTGCCGGCAGGCGAACCGGCGGAGGTCGTCCTCGGCGACCCCCAGCCGCCTGAGCCCGAGCAGGAGGGCCCCGGCCCGACCCACCGCCCCGGCGCGGGCCAGGGCGATCGGCCGATCCAGCGCGAAGTGGTACGCCGCGGCCAGTCCCCCGGCGACCAGGCCGAGGAAGATCCAGGTCCCCAGCAGGTGGGCCGCCGCCAGGGCCCCGACGACCAGGGCCCCCCCCGCGACCGCCGTCAAGGCGTCGCCGCGACTCCCCCCGAGGACCAGGGCCCGGGCCCGATCGAAGACCGGGTCGCCGCCACCGAAGATCCCCCGGGTCTTCACCAGCGACCACGCCGTCACCGCCCCGAAGGCCAGCGCCCCCAGCGCCGTCAGCGGCTTGCCGAACAGCAGGGCCAGGGCCACCAGGAGGGCGCAGAGCCCCGCCGCCCCCATCGCGATCAGGGACCGGACGCGGGTCAGGGGCGGCTCGTTGAAGGCCCGGAGGGAGTCCTCCAGCTCGGCGGCCTCCTCGTCGCGGGGGGCGAACGGGCCGGCCACGCCCAACTCGGCCTCCAGGGCCCGGGTCGCCGCGCCGAGGTCGGGGAAGGGGGGCTCGGGCCCCTCGCCGGCCATCCGCCGGGCGACCCCGGCCAGGCCGGGCGGGACGGCCCGATCCCCCCGATGGCCGCCGATCAGGGTCTGCAAGGCCCGCCCGAGCCCGGCGACGTCCTCGCGGGCGAAGGCGGCCGTCGGTGGCTCGGGGGCGGGGCTCGGGGGGGATCCGGGGGTGCCCGGGACCTCGATCGCCGCGACGGCGGGCGGCTCGGGCGTCTCGGGCGTCAGGCCGACCCCGAGCCCGGTCAGGCGGACCAGGCCCGACGGCTCGACCTGGATCGCGTCCAGCGAAACGCCCCGGTGGTAAACCCCCTGCTCGTGGGCCAGTCGGAGGCCCCGGCTCGCGTGGAGGATCGCGGCGACCCGGGCCGTCCGGTCCAGCCCCGCCCGCCCCCGGGCCGGGTCCGACAGCGGGAACCCCGCCGGGGCGTCCGAGGTGGCGAACGGCAAACCTTTGGCGACCCCGATCTCGCGCGGGGTCAGGAGGTTGGGATGCCGGAGCTGCGCGGCGGCGAATGCCTCGCGCGCGAACCGGGCGACGAACCGGGCGTCGGCCGCCCACCTCGGCTTGACGACCGCCAGCGCCGCCTCGCCCCCCATCGGCCAGCGCCGGGCCCGGAACGACGCGCCCGATCGGGTCGTCGCCAGCGCCCCGCCGAGCCGGTATCCGCCCAGCGATCGGGGGGGTTGGAATGCCGGATCGGGTTCGCGGAACGGGACCTCGGACTCCTCGGTCGGCCCCCCGGACTCCGGGAGCGGGGCCATCGGGCCCGCGAGTCCCGGCCGGATCCGCGGCTCGACCGTCGCCTCGAGATCCCCCTCGGACTCCGGGTCCGAGACGACCGGGACCGCCCCCGGGTCCTCGGCAACGGCCAGCACGAACGGCTCGCCGCACTTCGGGCACCGGATCCGGAACCGGCCGGGCCTGGTGTCCTTGATCGCGATTGGTTCCTGGCAGCGCGGGCATGGGATCGGCTGGCTCACGGACGTTCCCCCGGCTTCGCTTCGTGGGTGGATGGCTCCATTGCTCCCACCCTCGCCCGCGAAGTCAAGGCGCCAGCCTTCGTCAATTGAAGAGGAAGTGGCAGATGTCGCCGTCCTGCATGACGTAAGACTTGCCCTCGACCCGGAGCTTGCCGGCGGCCCGGATGTCCTTCTCGGTCTTGTACGTCTCCAGGTCGGGTAAGGTGTAGACCTCGGCGCGGATAAAGCCCTTCTCGAAGTCGGTGTGGATCACGCCGGCGGCCTGCGGGGCGGTGGCCCCGATGGGGATGGTCCAGGCCCGGACCTCGGTCTCGCCGGCCGTGAAGTAGGAGCAAAGGCCCAGGACCCGGTACGCCTCGCGGGCCAGGACCGTCAGGGCGGGCTCGGCCAGGCCGGAGGAGGCGAGCATCTCGGCCCGGTCGGCCTCGTCCAGCTCGGCGATCTCGGCTTCGAGCTTGGCGCAGACCGGGACGACCGAGGCCCCCACTTTGGCGGCGAACTCGCGGACCTTCGCCACCATCGGCCCCTCGCCTGCGAGGTCGGTCTCGTCGACGTTGGCGACGTAGAGGACCGGCTTGGCGGTCATCAGGCCGTAGCTCTCGATCGCCCCGGCCTCCAGGTCGTCCAGGGCGAGCTTCCGGAGGGGCTGGTCGGTGGCCAGGTGGTCCAGGCATTTGCGGATCGAGTCGGTCCGGAGCCTGGCGTCCTTGTCGCCCCCCTTGGCGGCGCGCTCGGCCTTGGGCAGGGCATTGTCGAGGGTCTGGATATCGGCGAGCATCAGCTCGATCTCGATGGTCTCGATGTCGGAGACCGGGTCGACGGCCCCGGCGACGTGGACCACGTCGGGGTCCTCGAAACATCGGACGACCTGGAGGATCGCGTCGACCTCACGGATGTGGCTAAGGAACTTGTTGCCCAGCCCCTGGCCCTCGCTGGCCCCCTTGACGATCCCGGCAATGTCCACCAGCTTCAGCGCGGCGGGGACAAGCTTTTTGGGGACGATGTACCGGCTGATCCGCCCGAGCCGGCCGTCGGGGACGCTGACGATCCCCTCGTTGGGCTCGATCGTGCAGAACGGGTAGTTGGCGCTCTGGGCTGCCTTGGAGCTGGTGAGGGCGTTGAACAGGGTGCTCTTGCCCACGTTGGGCAGACCGACGATGCCGGCTTTCATGGTGCCGCTTCGACCTCACCGGGGATTCATGGGGGGTTGGATCGCGCCGGCCGGATGGCCCGGCCCGCGCCCGGACATGATACCACCCGGCGGCCCGGCCTGTCTCGCCCAACCCCGCGGGGCCCCGGGGCCTCCGGATCCTGGCATGAGTTCGAAGGCGGCGGAAGGGCCTCCGCGACGTCCGTCGGGCCGGGGCCGCCGATCCCGGGAGGGCCGAATCCGATGGTGGAACTCAAGACGATCTGCCGGGTCACCGTCTATGCCGATGGCGGGCTTGAGGACATCCTTCTCAAGCAATTCCTGGCCATGGGCTCGACCGGCTACACGACCATGGTCTGCCGGGGCAAGAGGGAACACGACACCGTCGACGACCCGTTCGCCACGGTCACCCGGGTTCGGATCGAGTTGCTGGTGGAGCACGACCTGGCCGTGAAGATCCTCGGACTGGTCGACAGCCCCCAGTACAAGACACACCCGCTGGCCGCTTGCATGGAGACGATCCAGGTGGTCGCCAGCGAGCGCTACTGAGCGGCGGCCGGTGGCCGATCAGCCCCGGGCGGTGAGCCGGCCGCCCCGGCGGTAAAGGTCCGTATTCTCGAACGGGCTGGTCAGGCCGCTGGTATAGATCCGCCCGTCGAAGACCGATTGCGCCGTGTTCTTGTGATAGGTGATGTTCACGACGCCGATGGCGGAATCGACGAAGAAGATCCCGCCGTAGACGTTGGGGTCGGCGGTGAAGGTCAACCGGGTCGGACGCCCCTTGGCGTCGAACGACTTGGGGTCGGCCACGAGGTCCAGGCCGAACACGCCGCCGGAATTGTTGTTCTTGTCGTCGAGGAAGGCGAAGCCGGTCACGGGGGGGACGTAGCCCGCCTCGGTCGGGTCGCCGCCGGTCCCGGCCGGGTTCTTGGGGTCGAACCCGCTAGGGATCACGATCGCCAGCGAGTAGTCCCCGTGGATGAAGAAGTTCGGGGTCGAGCCGCCGAGGCCCTTCATGAAGATGATCCGGGACTGGTCGCTGAACCGGGGGGGCAGGACCGAGAGCGGCCCGTAGAAGTGGGCATGGAACTTCTCGCGGGCCAGCTCGGCGGCAGTCGGGTCGCCGTTACCCAGCAGAGGCGAGGGCGGGAGCGTGAAGCCTGCGGGGTTGTTCCCGCCGTTGTAGAGCCCGCCCGCGTAGCTCATCGTGTTGGTCCCGCCGGCGGGACCGACCGGATTGCCGACGGCCGCCAGGGCCGAGACATGGCCCGAGGCGTGGGCGTGGGCCCGGGTCGTGGCGAGGGACGCCACCTCCGAGGGGCTCAGGTAGGGGACATTGGTCGGGTGCAAGGCGACCAGCAGGCCCGAGAGGAGGTCACGCCCCTCCATCGGCTCCAGGGAAGGGGCCGCGCTCCGTCGCTTGCGATCGCCCATCGTCCATGCTCCCGGCCGTCCGACCATGATCCGACGCCCCGGCGGCCCGCCGGGGATCCGGAGATCCCCCGGCCCCGGCGCCCGAGGCGCGGGTCGACCGCCCCTCGCCTTAACCTATTCGGCCCAGGAGCCGCCCTCCCATCGCGCGGCGACGGTCCCGATTCCCCTCGGGGGCCGGACGACCCCCCGCCCCGGCAAAGTCGCCGGGACCGCCCCGGATCAGAACGGATCGGAGCCCGCCACCTCGCCGCCGGCGACCGTCCCCAGCGCCCGCCAGGTCATCCCGGCGATGGTCCCCTTGACGAACCGGACGCTCCCGTCACCGAAGAGGGCGTTGACCCCGCCCGGGTGGTAGCTCCGGGCGTTGATCGCCGCGAAGGTCGGCCCACCCTCCTCCTCGTTCTTGCCGTTGAGGTCCAGGTCCATCCCCCGGTACATCGCGCGGCCGAGGATCGCCTTGTTTGGCGGCCAGGCGGTGGTGAAGCCGCCGGTGTGGGCGTGGCCGTCGGACCATTCGGTGTGGAACTCGGACTGGTTCTGGGTCACGCAGCCGCCGTTGTCGTACTCGGGCGCGACGGTGAACGGGTCGGCGTCGGGGCTCGGGATCTGGTTCGGGTCGTTGACCGAGGGGAGCGGGGTGTGGCGGCAATTGGAGGCGGCCTGATAGGTCTTCACCTCCGCCGCGACCAGCGTGTTGCTCAGGCCGTCGACGAACTCCGCCAGCCGACGGCTCCGGTTGGGCCCGAACGCCTGGCGGTTCTGGGGGCCGTTGAACCCTCCCCAGACGAACCAGTCCCCCTGGCAGAAGCCGTAGTTGGTCACCCCGGAAGGGCCGTAGTCGTGCAGCGAGACCTGGGTCTTGACCTCGCTCGGGCAGAGGAAGGCCGCCACGTTGAGCCCGATGACCGTGGAGTTGGACGGGTCCTCCTTGAAAACCGACAGGTTGGCCGCGTTGAACAAGGGATTGCCCTCCAGGTAGGGCAGGATCCGGGCCTGGACGCTCCAGCCGGTGTCAAAGGCCACGGTATTGCCGGTGCCCGAGATGGTCATCGCCATCGGCCACGCCCCGGCCGACGATTCGTAATTGGCCAGCGCCAGGCCGATCTGCTTCAAGTGGTTCGCGCACTGGACCCGTCGGGCCGCCTCCCGCGCCGCCTGGACCGCCGGCAACAACAGGGCGATCAGCAGGGCGATGATCGCGATCACCACCAGCAGCTCGATCAGCATGAATCCTCGACGGACGCGGCGCGGCATCGCCCGGACTCCCCAACGGGATCGCCGGCCCCACCCCCGGGGTCGGCCGGATCCTACTTGATCTCGACGTTGAACTTCAATTCCCGCTTGGCGTCGGCCGTGGGCGGGTCGGAGATGGTGATGGCGTGGGCGAGGTTGATCCAGGTCTGGGTCATCTTCAGCTCGCCGCGCGCGGCCTCGCGGCGACCGGCGAGGAATTCCTTTCGCTCCGGGTCGGCCTCAATCTCGGCGACCAGGGCCTTGTTCGCGACCAGGTCCCGGGCGGCCAGGATCTCGGTCGTCGCCTTGGGGTCGACCGGGTGTTCCAGCAACGCCCACGACCCCCCGCCGAGCTTCCGGACCGTGTAGAGGTCGATCGTGTAGGTGATCCGCCAGGTCCCGGGCGGCCCGTTCGGCTGCGGGGCGATGCCCGACTCCTTGAGGATCATCGGGTGATGCCCCTCGGGGAACCGGATGAAGTAGGTCCGGCCGATTTCGAGGAACGCGAGGTCGGACGGCGTCGAAGCCGCCGGCCGGGGCGTCGGCTCCCCGGCGGGCTTGTCCTGAGCCAGCCCCCCGGGCGGGGGGGCCGACGCGATCAGGAGGGCGAGGGGCCAGAACCGGGCGGCGGGGAGCTTCATCGTCGGGCCCTCGGTCGCGGGCCGAGGGCCCGCCGGCGAAACGAGCGAAGGCCCCCGCCCTGGCGAGGATCTTCGGCCAATTCGTTACGACTAGCGGGCGGGTCCGGCCGCCGCAAGACCCCTGCTCAGGGGCGGACTTCCAGAACCAGGGTGGCGGTGACGACCTCGGTGTCGTACCCGTCCTGCTTTTCCCTGGCCGCCGGCCGGGTCGCTTGGACGCGGAGGATCCAGGTCCAGGTCCGGGCTGACCGTCAAATTTCGTGACGTCCGGCCAGGAGAAACACCCCCGTCCGATCCAACTTTCCCGGAAACCCGGTTAAGCCACCCCCCGACCTCGCGATATGTCCAGGGGCCCCGGCGCGTCCGGGGTCGCCCGAGAGTCCCGATCGGCCCGACCGGAGAGTCCGCATCCATGAGCTGCTCGCCCGAACGTCGGAAGGCGAATCGCGAAAATGCCAGACGGAGCACCGGCCCTCGGACCGAGGCCGGGAAGGCCCGGTCGCGCGCCAACCGCGTGGTCCACGGGTTGACCGGCCAGGGCGTGGCCCTGCCGGTCGAGGACGCCGCCGAGGTCGAGCGCCTGTTCCGGGCGCTGGGGGACGACCTCCGGCCATCCGGCGAGCGCGGGCGGATCCTGGCCCATCGGGCGGCCTACCTCGCGGTCCGTCTGGACCGCTGCGCCCGATACGAGACGGCCACGCTGGCCGAGGCGATCCGCTCGGCCGAGGCCGACTTCGACGACCGCCGCCGCGAGGAGGTCGAGCGGGCCATCGCCGGGTTCGCCGAGGAGCCCGGCGTCTCGGTCCGGCGGCTCTGCCGGATCCCCGAGGGGGTCGACTGGCTCCTGGGGGCCTGGGACGACCTCGGGCGCGACCTGGCCGCGGGGATCTGGGGCTTCGACCACGTCAAGCGGACCGAGAGCCTGCTGGGCCGGAAGACCGACGACGTGGGGAACTCGGCCGTCAACGCCCTGAGCGCGGCCATGTACGGCGACTTCCGCCTGGTCGACCCGCCCGAAGTCCCCCGGCCGACCGACCCGGACATCCTCCAGGCCCGCCAGGACTCCGCCCGTGCCGACCTGAAGGCCCTGATCGAGGGCGAGGTCGGGCGGCTCCGCGAGATCCGGGCCGCCCTGCCGCTCGAAGCGATCGCCCGGGGCCGCGCCGAGGCCCCGCTCCGTGGCTTTGCACATTAACTGGTTATTGTGCAATGGTTTATGTGAAATTTACTGAGTTTTTATACATTAAGACAATCCGTCCACTAATCCGGCCATCGTAAGTCAACTGTCCGGTGATGACTGACCCGATTGGATGTTGTGTAAGTTTATGCATTAAATCGAGAGTTGGAGGGCCCAACTGGCAAAGCAAGTAAGTTGTTTTCCCTGTGGTACTTGTGTATTCTGGTCCCTTAACCGCGGATTTCATTTGACACGGTTGCTTGGTGTACGCTAGAATGAATCCAAGGGGATGGACAGGAAGAAAGTCCATCCCCTCGGATCGACCAACCAGGCGGGACCGAAATCAACCCCGACGGATTACCATCTCCCGCCGGGGCTTTGATGCGCGCATGGAGCCAGAACGAATGGCCGAATCAGGTTGGGTGCATCCGGCATTCGAGAAACCGCCCGTTATTGAGTCGGCTTTCGCCGTAGAGTTCGCCCCTCTGCATGGTTGGAAGATTCCCTATTATGGGCTGTATTGGGAGAGCATACGCAGCCGTTATCCCAAACTTGATGTTCACTCGGCTATACCATCTCAAATCGAAGACCTCGATGAACAGATGCCCTCGAAGTCGGTTTCGTTTGGCATCGTCTCGTCTCCTCCTGTTCGTTGTTGGTTCTACAACGAACCCGAAACCGAACTAATCCAAGTCCAGAACGACAGATTCATCTTCAACTGGAAGCGCGGGGTTTCCGACGAACGTTATCCTCATTACAAGAACATTCGTCCAACAATCAAAGAAGAATGGAACGGGTTCGTCGAATTCGTTAAATCCAACAAATTAGGACATTTGAATGTAATGCAATGTGAGGTTACATATATTAATCATATTGAAAAGGGCGTAGGGTGGCGAGATTACAGCGAATTCGGCAACGTGTTCCCGCAGTGGGCGGGTCGGACCGTCGGTCGATTCTTGCCGGTTCCAGAGGATGCTGAATTCAGCATTCGTTACCTCATGCCGGAGCGGAGAGGAAGACTTTACGTCCGCGCGCAGCCAGCCATTCGCAACGCAGACCTGAAGGAAATCATCCAGTTAACGTTTGTCGCTCGGGGACGACCCCGCTCGTCGGACTCGGATTCCGTCTTCGATTGGCTCGATGCTAGCCAAGAGTACGTCGCACGCAGTTTTCTTGATGTTACCACCGAACAGATGCACTCCCTCTGGGGCATGAAGGGGACACTATGAGCGGCTTTGCCCAGAGTCAGACCAAGTTGGCCATGCGTCCGCTTCCTTCGGCCCAATGGAGCCAAGTCATGGCACTTTCGGGTTCGCCCGCCTGGCTCGTGGACACTCGAAGGTCGATATCCCGCCTGGCGGAACTTCAACGAGGTTGGGACGGAGCATCGAGCCCTGCACCGAGACGAGAGGCCATCAACGCGGCCAATCGACTGCTAGAGCAAATCGAGCGCTATTCCGAACTCCCTGTCCCCGGTGTCGGGCCTGCGGTGGGCGGTGGTCTCGGGATCGAATGGCGATATGAATCGCGAGATTTGGATTTGGAAATTCTTCCGGATGGTTCGATCGAATACCTGAAGGCGGATCGGAAACCTTCCGGATTCGACGTAAACGACATGGAAGACGGTCCTGTCTCGCTCGAAAACCCGAAGGAAGTGCGTGCTCTTGTTGGGTGGCTCATGCAGGGCATCTGATCTCCCTGTGCCGATAGTCCACGGGGGGCAGTATGCCACGCGTCGATGATCCGGATCTGGACGACGAGACCGTACTGTGGCGAAGGGTACTACCCGATTGGATTACCTCCGATGATAACGCGGGCCACCGTCCAACGTCTATCACCTTCATGGATCGTCATACCTTTGAGGTTTCTGTCTCCGTAGCGAGACTTACCGATAGTGTTAGTGTACTGAAGGATCATCCGGCGGACAGTTTAGTAGCGATCAAGGTGGGCGATATACGACGGGCAGGCGGGATTGTCGGCTTAACTCCGGAGAATCCCGACCCAGCGCACCGGGTTCTGTGTTACGCAAACCCGAGTCAAATGAGAAAGGTCGCAAAGTTACTCACTGATGTTAACAATTTTAATTGGATGTGCGCCGTGATAAGGCACGGCTTCCCAGTGGGTGCAAGTCCCACCCGGCCAAGTTTGATCGCTCCAGCCGGAAGCTATCGGAGCGGCGGTGGAGGTAACGAAGCCGTCGGAGCCTTCGAGACAA
>JAABUJ010001226.1_pt1 | contig 39198 bp, 28 predicted proteins | sample 5559131 | NCBI WGS metagenome assembly JAABUJ01 (sample SAMN10711875, study PRJNA513366) | rock metagenome | isolation source: Antarctica rocks | place: Antarctica: Victoria Land, Mt New Zealand nord | collected 2016-01-07 | reverse complement strand
ATCGGACATGGGAGCCCTCCTTGTTGTCAGTCGAAGGTGGTGAGATACCCTCGATTGGAGGCGAGGAGGGCCCTCCTGTACATCCCCCGCCGATGGAAAGAGTTACGGCTCCGTCAGTGCCATTCGGCCATGGGTGATGGGTGGACCGGAATCGTCGATGATGCTCAAGCATGGCGGAGATCCGAATCCGGGAGTCGATCCGGATCGTCCCGAAGTGCCCGGACGGCCAGGGGGATTCCCGCCGCGATGGCGAGCCCGCAGGCCAGCCCGATCGTCGGTGCGGGGTAGGAGAGCTGGGCGTAGCCGGAGGCGTAAGTCCCCGCCGCGTTGGCCAGGTTCACCAGGGCCATGTAGGCGGTGAACTGCGAGCCCTCGACACCCTTGCGGCAGAGCGCCATCAGCACCGGCATGCAGGCGACGCTGAAGCCGGGGTCGAAGAGATACCAGAGGACCAGGCCCGAGCCGGCCACCGATCGATGGGTCCAGAGCGGCCCCATCGCCCCGAAGGCCACGAGGAAGCTGGCGATCAGCGACATCATCATCACCATCAATCGGCGAGGGCCGATCCGGTCGGCGACCAGGGCCCCGAGCAACGCGGTGGCCAGGCCGACGGCCGTCCCGTAGGTCCCCGAGTAGATCGACGACTCCTCGTCGCTCCACCCCTGGACGTGGATCAGGTCCCAGGAGTAGGCCCGGATGAAGACCGCCATGCCGGTGTAGACGAACAGGACGACCACGAACAACAGGAGACTCCGGGCGGCGAAGAGACCCCGGATCAACTCGGCGAAGACCTTGCGGAGGTCGGGCCCCGGGCCCGCCGTGGCGTTGCCCTCGCGCCGGGGGCTCCACGGGACGAGCGAGTCGCCGGGCCGCTCCCGGAGGAAGACGGTGAGCGCTGTCATGGTCAGCAGGACCAGCGATTGGGCGAGGGCCGCCTGGAAGAAGCCATACCGATGGATCAGGATTGACCAGACGGCCGCCCCCACGCCCGACCCGAAGATCAGCCCGGCCCGCATGAAGGCGTTGACCCGGCCCCGCTCCGACTCGGGGATCAGCGAGATGGCCATGGCGTCGACGCTGGCGTCCTGCACCGAGGCGAACAGGCCGTGGATCAGGAAGGCGATCGACATCGCCGTGACCTGCTCGGCCGGGTCGCGGACCGTCAGGAGCCCGAGCGAGGCGAGGAAAGCGGCGAACTGCGCGCCGAGGACCCAGGGCTTCCGGCGGCCCATCGGCGACCCCTGGAACCGGTCGATCAGCGGGCCCCAGACGAACTGAACCGACCAGGGAATGCCGATCCTCGCCGCGAACGCACCGATGACCTCGGGGTCGAGCCGGCGGTAGGCCAGGTAGTTCGCCACCGCCGTGAGCGCAAAGCCCGAGGGGATGCCCTGGACGACGTAGAGGCCGAAGAACGTGGCGGCCCGGAGCGTCCGGCTCTCGCTCAGCGGCGGGAGGGGGTTCGTCATCGTCCAGCATCGATCCGAGGTGGATGGGTGGCCCGGCGAGATCCATGCGAATGACGCGCCGGCCCGGGAGGCGCGAGGCCGGGGGGGAAGTTCAGGCCCGGCGTCGGCCCCACCCGCCGTGCTTGAGCAGGACACGGGCGGCCTCGACCCGGGCGTCGGGGCGGGCGACCACCGCGTCCATCCGGGCGCGGGCCAGGCGGTAGGCGGCGACGTGGTCGACGATCGGCGCGGGGTAGTCGCGGCCGATCACGCAGCCGATCATCCGGCCGAGCAGCGGGGGCATCTCGTGGACCCGGCCGGCGAGCATCTCCCGGACGGCCTCGCTGGGGACGGCGAACTTGATCGGCGTCCGGCCGATTCCCGAGACCGCCACGCCGACCACCCGGCCCTGGCCATCGACCACCGGGCCGCCCGAGTTCCCCGGATTCATCCCGCCTTTGACCTGGACCCGCTGGAGGACCCCCGCGTTATTCCGGCGGAGGCTGGAGACCGACGAGGTGTTCAAGGTGATCGCCCGGCCCAGGGACGACCCGAACGGGAATCCGAAGACATAGGCCGCCTGCGTCTCCAGGAGGTCGTCGGCCGGGACGACCTCCAGCGGCGGCGGGAGGTCCGCTCCCTCGACCCGGAGCACGGCTAGGTCGGTGTTAATTCAAAGCACATGAGCATGAATGCACATAAATTTTCGATCCCGCTGATGATCGGACGGGGCTGGCCAGGGCCTCGACGAGGAGGAACCCGGCCCCGATTGAACCGGAACCCGGTTCGGACCGAAAGGGCCGTCGCGTCCTCTCGGCCGGCTCCATCTCCCTCGACGCAAGAGAATTGACCCGGAGATCCATCCGAGCGGTGAGTCGGTCGATGCGTGACGTGAAAAGGGGCCGCGTGCCACGCATCGGCGGACTGGATTCCAGGGCATGGCGCCGCTCGCTTGCGTTGGCAAGTCCGCTCCAACCCGACATGGCCGCGTGGGGCATCGCCGCCCCTGGGGTGCCCAACCCCGAGGAACCGGGAGGGGCGATCGGTCGCGGGGGCGTGCCTCGCGACCGATCGCGGCCTCCGGATGGGTGGTTCTCTGCGAGCGGGTCCCGCCGCGCCCCGTTCCCGAGACGCGACGGCTGTCCGGACGGGGCCCGGTTGGTCCCGCTTATTCCGGCTCGTCATCAGTCGGCGAGGACTCGGGCGACGACAAATCGGACGACGAAGGCTCGGGCGACGACGAATCGGGCGGCGATGACTCGGACGACGACGAATCGGGCGACGACGAATCGGGCGGCGACGACTCGGGCGACGACGACTCGGGAGCCGTCCCGCTGCCGAGGCTGAAGAGCGGGGCGCCGCCGCCGAGGCCGCCCTTGAGGCCGGCGGATTCGGCCTTGGCGGCCGGCTGCGAGGCCGGTGCCTCTCCGCCGGCTTCCTCGTCGCGCGGCTCGTGGGCCTTCCGCCGCGAGAGGCCGATCTTCCGCTCGCCGGGGTCGACCCGGAGCACGGTCACCTCGATGGAGTCGCCCACGGCGACCACCTCCTCCGGGCTGTCGACCTTGCGGTCGGACAGTTCGGAGATGTGGAGGAGCCCCTCCAGCCCGGGCTCCAGCTCGACGAAGGCCCCGAAGTTGGTCAACTTCGTCACCTTGCCCTCGACCACGATCCCGGGGCCGTAGCGGGCCGGGATGTCGGCCTCCCACGGGTCCTGCTTGAGCTGCTTCAGGCCCAGGGCGATCCGCTTTCGTTCCTGGTCCACGTTGAGGACCTGGCAGGTGACCCGCTGGCCCTTCTCCAGGACCTCGTTGGGGTGGCCGATCTTGCGTGTCCAGCTCAGGTCGGAGACGTGCAAGAGGCCGTCGATACCCTCCTCGACCTCGACGAAGGCACCGTAATTGGCCAGGTTGCGGACGGTCCCCTCGACGATGGTGCCGGGGGGATACTTCTGCGCCACCTGGTCCCACGGATCGACCTGGGTCTGCTTCATCCCCAGGCTGATTTCGCGCTTCTGCTGGTTGATCCCCAGAACGACGACCTCGACCTTGTCGCCGGCCTGGGCCACCTCGCTCGGGTGATTGATCCGGCGGGTCCAGCTCATCTCGGAGACGTGGACCAGCCCCTCGATCCCGGGCTCCAGCTTCACGAAGGCGCCGTAGCTCATCACGTTGACGACCTCGCCGGTGATCCGCGAGCCGACGGGATACTTCTCGGCGACCTGCTCCCACGGGTTGGCGGTCAACTGCTTCAGGCCCAGGGCGACCTTGCCGCGTTCCTTGTCGACGTTGAGGATCATCACCTCGATCTGATCGTCGACGCGGAGGCGGTCGCTGGGGTGTTTCAGTCGCTCCCAGCCCATGTCGGTGATGTGCAGCAGGCCGTCGAGGCCGCCGAGGTCGACGAAGGCGCCGAAGTCGGCGAGGTTCTTCACCGTCCCGGTCCGGACCTGGCCGACGGCGATCTCGGCCATCAGGTTCTCGCGGAGGGCCACCCGCTCGTTCTCGATCAGGCTCCGGCGCGACAGGACGATGTTGCGCCGGTCCTCGTCGATCGAGAGGATGATGCAGCGGACCTCGCGGTCGAGGTAGTCGGCGATGTCGGGAGGTCGACGGATGTCGACCTGGCTGGCCGGCAGGAAGGCGTTGATGCCGATGTCCACCAGCAGCCCGCCCTTGATCTTGCGGGTGACCTTGCCAGAGACGACATCCCCCTCGCGGTGCATCGAGACGACGCGCTCCCAGGCGCGCATCCGATGGGCCTTCTTGCGTGAAAGGACGACCTCGCCGGTGTCGTCGTCCATGCCTTCGAGCAGGACCTCGATCTCGTCGCCCGGACGCGGCGGGGCCTCGCCCTGTTCCCACTCGTCGAGCGGGACCAGGCCTTCGGACTTGTAGCCGACGTCGACGACGACCTGATCGCCGACGACCTCGACGACCCTACCGGGGACGATCCCTCCGGCCTTGACGCCCGGATTGTCGCCGAGCAGGAGGTCCATGTCGAAATCCTCGGCGTCCTCGTCGGCAACGTCGAGTTCGCGGAGCAGGTTGCGATCTACCATGAGAAAGTGTTGGTTCGCTCCATTGAGTGTCCGGCAACGACCCGGGTCGGCCTCACGCATCGCGGACCCGGATCCGCCGTCGTCAATTAGCTTGGTTGAGGGGTAAGTAAGCACGCCACCGCGCAAGGGACGATTCGCGAATTAGAGATCGTACCCGACAAGACAGGTATTCCGACAGACCCGTCCGCCCGAGACCGGCCACAATCCCGGAGCTGTTTCCCGATCACTCAACCGGGCTTTAACTTAGGGGACCCGCCGGGCTCTTTGGGCCCGACAATTTCGCGCGATCGCGACGGCCGACGGTCACGAGCGGCCCCAACCCGGTCAAGTCGCATCAACGACCCCGGAAAGACCGCACTCGAAATCGGGTCGTGTCCTAGGCAACTAGTTCTACTGTCTGAGGCGTAAGAACGACTGATCTTGTTTTGCAGTAAGTACTTGCATTGGGAGGCGATCGGGGTTAGGGACGAGTTTCCGTGTTCCGAGGGAGCCAGCCGCCACAGAGGATGCCCGGAAATTCTCAGGGCTTTCCAAATTCTGGCTGTTTCCCCGCCCGCTACAAGGCTCGATAGAGGCGTCGATTCGGCGAATCCATAAACCGTTAACTCAAAGACAGTAACGTCCATATTCCGCTGGACACAGTAGAACTAACCGTCCCAAACTGCCAAAGCGGTAGCACTCGGACCCCGCAAAATTCGGTTGGTGGTCCACGAGTTACCCGGGACACGACCTTCTCATCTCCTTGGTTCGCGGTTGGTTGGGTCGGTTCAGGCCCCGGCGACGGCCTTCAGCTGGTCGAGGCCCGGGGGCGGGCCGGCCGATGGCCTGATGGGTGCCGTTGCGTGACTCCTGCGATTCAGCGATCGGGGCCGGGCGGCCGGGCCCGCTCCCGGAGCCGGCCCAACTCGTCGTCGACCGCCCGGTGGGCCGCGGCGTAGGCGCCGCGCACTTTCTCTCGGTATTCCGCAAAGTCCCACTGGCGGATCCCCTCGGGCAACTCCAGCTCCGAGTCGCAGCTCGCCCCGGCGCTGGAGTACTCCTGCAGGCCGACCTGCTTCGTGACGCCGACGTTGAGCCTCAGGGGCATGGGGCGGTCCTCCTTCGATCTGGGGGGGTCGGGAAGCCGGGCGGGAAGGCCTGGCCGGCGACGTCCCGGAGCTTGAGCTGGCGGAGCGAGGCCAGGGTGGCCTCCACCAGGCGTTCGCGACGCCGGTGCCTCTTCAGGGCGACGACAAGCCGGCCGGCCCGGGACCGGGCCTCGGTGAGGGACCGGTGCAGCGCCTCGGCCTCGCCGATCAGCCCGGCCAGGCCGGGGGCGTCGGGATCGGCCACCCGGACCTCGGCCGGGCCCTCGACCGGCAACGGCCGACGGGCCGGTCCGGCGTCCATGTCCCCGGATGTCCTCACCCCCACTGGCCACTCCGACGGCCGGGAGGGTGCGGGCTGGACCTGGGAGTCGGACTCGATCCGGACGACGTCGTCGGCCGGCCCGATCGCCGACTCGACGTCCAGGGGCTGCCAGGCGTAGGCCCTGGGCCCGTCCCGGCAGACGATCGGCGAGGCGGGGGCGACGAAATCGAGCCCGGGGAACCCCAGCCGGGCCGCCCGGGCCAGGAACTCGCGGTTGGACTGGAACCGGACCGGCGTGCCGGTATAGCCGGATCGGGCCAGGACCAGCTCGGTTGCAGGGCCCTCGGACGACCCCCGGGCCCGGACCGCCGCATGGCCGTTGAGATCAACGGTCACCGGGGCGTTGGGCGAGTCGGCCCCGGGGAGCCGGCCCAGGGCGTCGATCAGGAACGCCGCGGCGGCCGGGTCGAGCCGCAGCCGGGACGTCGCGGCGTCGGGGGCGGGGAAGGCCATGTCCACCCGGGGGAACCGGGCGTCGGCCTGGACTTCGAGGTGGAGCGTCCAGGGGCCGCACCGGAGCGCGACGTGGGAGTCGGCCCGGCCGATCGACCAGGGCCGGTCGCGAGGGAGTTCCCTGGCCTCGAAGATCGGCGAGCTTCGGACCAGGACCTCGCCGGCCCAGGGGAGCCGGAAGCCGCCCCGGATCAGCACCTGGCGGCCGTCGGTGGCGACGACCTCGCGGCCGTCGCGGCCCTCCTTGATGAGCAGGCAGCCCAGGGCGTAGCGGCTGCTGTCCTCGCCGGCCGTGGCGGTGGCCTCGGACAGGGCGTCGAGCAGGTCGGGCAGTGGGAAAGGGTGCGCCAGCGGATTCTGGCATTCTTCTCCGACGGGGGTTACAACGGGTGATCGGACCGAACCCGCTCCGGAGGCCCACATCAACGCCGCCACCTTCGACGCCATCACCCCGCTGCAACGCCTGATCCTCGAGCGGGCCCTGGCCCTGGCCCAGGAACTGGAAGCCACCGCCGGCTCCGCACCGGCCGGCCAGATCATCGACCGCTGCGAGTCGCTCCTGCTCGGCAACGGCCCAGAGTTCCTTCGCCGGGCCCTGGAGGATACTCTCCAGGCCCAAGTCGATACCCTGGAAAAAAAAGGGCGGCCCGCCGGATCTGCCCCTGGGGCGTGACCGGCCGCAACAAGGGGCGGTCGTCGCGGTCGATGATGACCGCCTTGGGGCGTTCCGAGTGGCTGCGGACCTACTCACGGGCCGGTCGATCGGCAGCGGGATGGTTGAGGGTGCGGCGAAGAACCTGATCGGCAAGCGATTGAAACCGAGGGGCGCCCGGTGGGTGGTCGGCAACGCCGATGCGATGGCCACCCTGTGCAGCCTGAGTGACAGCGATCACTGGGACCTCGACTGGGCCTCACCCAACGGAATGCCAGAATCCGCTGGCGCACCCGTTCCGACTCGCGGTCGGGACAGATGGCCCTCGGGGTTGTTACAATGGTGAGTTACGTCCGCCTGCCCTTTCCGAACCTGGACACGCTTGTCATCCCTCATCTTCTCGTGAGATCCGGGCGGCGGGACCGACATCACCGGAGTTGCCCCATGAAATTTCCATCCTTCCGCCGCTTCGGGCGGATTTCACCGATGTTGCTGACCTTGTTCCTGAGTCTGGCTCCGACGGGGTGCGACCGCTCGAGTACGGGAGATCCCGTCGGGCCGACGATCAAGGTGGGCGATCTGGGAGATCCGTCCCTCCCGAAGCCCAAGGCGAAGACCGCGATCATCGGAGACCGCGAGCAAGGGCTGGCCGGCATGGTCATCAAGCCGCCGGTCTCGCAGGATCCCAGCCCGTTCCGGTTCGCGGAGATCGCCCGAGCCTCCGGGATCGACTTCCAGCATTTCTCGGGGATGACCGAGGCCAAGCACTTCCCGACCGCCAACGGCTCGGGCGTGGCGTTCCTCGACTTCGACGGCGACGGCAAGCTCGACGTCTATTACGCGACCGCCACCCTGCTCCCCGTGGGGACGGCGCGGACGGGGCCGAACCGGCTTTACAAGAACCTGGGGAACGGCCAGTTCCGGGACGTCACCGAGGCGTCGGGGCTGGTCTTCGCGGGGTTCTGCCACGGGATCGTGGTCGGCGACGTCGACAACGACGGAGACCCCGACGTTTTCCTCTGCAACTACGGGCCCAACGCGCTGTTCCTCAATAACGGCAACGGGACCTTCCGCGACGTCAGCCATGAGGCCAAGATCGACCGACCCGGCTGGTCCTCGGGCGGGGCCTTCTTCGACATGGACGACGACGGCGACCTCGACCTCTACGTCGCCAACTACGGCACCTGGAAGCTTCCCGAGGACGACATCTTCTGTGGCGACAAGGAGAACCATATCCGGTTCTACTGCTCGCCCCGGACGATCAAGACGACCAAGCATTTCCTCTACCGAAACAACGGCGACGGGACCTTCACCGACGTCCTCGACGACTTCCTAGTGGACGCCGAGGGCAAGAAAATTCCCGGCCGGAGCGACGGCCACGGGTTCGGGGTGGTCGCCTCCGACCTCGACGGCGACGGCAAGATTGACCTCTACGTCGCCAACGACATGAACCCCAACTTCCTCTTCCTCAACAAGGGCAAGGGCGTCTTCGAGGACGCCACCGAGATCTCGGGCGCCGCCTACGACGACAAGGGTCAGGCCCAGTCGGGCATGGGCGTCGACGCCGAGGACATCGACGGCGACGGCGACCCCGACCTCGTCGCATCCAACTTTGCCTACGAATACAACACGCTCCACCTGAACCTGGGCAAGGGGTCGTTCACCGACGTCACGCCGCTGTTCGGCCTGGCCGCCGACACGATGCCCTATGTCGGCTGGGGGCTCTCGCTGTCCGACTTCGACAATGACGGCTGGCCCGACTGCTTCGTCGCCAACGGCCACGTCGACAACAACCGGACGCAGGCCGGCCAGCCCGCCGAGTACGCCGAGCCGTCGCTGCTCCACCACAACATTCCGGTGAAGAACGGACAGGGTCGACGCTTCAAACTCGCGACCCGCGACGCCGGCCCCTACTTCGACGGCAAGCACGTCGCCCGGGGCGCGGCCTTCGGCGACTTCGACGACGACGGCGACGTCGATATCGCGGTCAACCACAAGGACGGGCCCGCCGCCTTGCTTCGCAACGACACCCCGACCGAGAATCGCTGGCTCCGCCTCCAGCTCGTCGGGACCAAGAGCAATCGCGACGCCGTCGGGGCCCGCGTCGAGGTCGAGGTCGCCGGCCGGACCATCGCCCGCCAGCGCAAGGGGGGATGCAGCGTCTTCTCCGCCAATGACCCCCGCCTGACCATCGGCGTCGGCACGGCCCCCGAGGTCAAGAAGCTTACCGTCCGATGGCCCTCCGGGGCCGTTACCACCCGCGAGGCCATCAAGACGAACCAGGCTCTCCGGATCGTCGAAGGGGAATAGTCGGGCGTGATCCGTCCGGGAAACACCTGCTGAGCTGGAGGTCGAGGGCCCGATCTTGGCCTTGCCGACCGCGGACGAGATGAGTTTCGGGGGCATCGAGCGATGAGCAAGGTGGCAGTGCATCCGCCGCGTCCGAAGGGGCCGCGGGAGCGTCTTCTCCTGGCGGTCTCCGCGCTGGCTCTGGGAGCCCTGATCGCGTTCGCGTGGCCCAGGCCCGACCCGAAGACGGTCTGGGAGCGCGCCCGGAAGGCGTTCGAGGCCAGGGATTTCGCCGGGGCTCAGGGCGAGCTGGACCGGCTGAGCAAGCTCCGGGCTCCGACCCCACTCGATTGGCTCCTCCGGGCTCAAGTCGCGATGGGACAGTCGCGGAACGAGGAGGCCATCGAGAACCTGGCCCGGGTGCCCGACGATCATCCGATGGCGCCTCAGGCGCAGCTCCAGTTGGGGCAACTGGAGTTGCGCCGGAACCGCTTCGTCCCGGCCGAGGCGGCGTTCTTGAAGGCGCTGGCGCTGGACCCGAAGCTGATCCAGGCCAGGCGGGAGCTGGTCTACATCTACGGGACGCAACTCCGCCGGCCCGAGCTGAACGCGACTTTCAAAGCCCTCTCGGAGGTCTCGGCGCTGAGTTTTCCCGAAGTCTTCCTCTGGTGCCTGTCGCGTGGGGTCACCTGGGAGCCCCAGGAGATCGCCGCGACCCTGGCCCGGTGCATCGAGGCCGACCCGGCGGATCGATGGGGTCGGCTGGGCCGGTCCGATGGGCTCCGCGACCTCAGCCAACTCGACGAGGCGGAGGCGGTCCTGACCCCCCTCCCCGAAACCGACCCCGACGCCCGGGCCGCCCGGGTCCGGATCGCTCTGGACCGAGGCGACCCGTCGGCCGCCGAGGCCCTGCTCGACGCCGGCCCAGCCGACCACCTCGGCCTGGCGCTGCTCCGGGGCCGGCTCGCTCTGGCCCGGAACGACGCGCCGGGGGCCGTCCGCCAGTTCCGGATCGCCCACGACAAGGCGCCCAACATCCGCGAGGCGATCCTCGGCCTGGGCCAGGCCCTCCAGATGGCCGGCGACTCCGCCGCCGCGACCCCCCTGCTGGAGGAGGCCCGCAAGCACGAGCTGCTCGGTTCGCTGGTCCAGAGGGCCGCCGTCGAGGCGAACCGGACCGACCCCGCCCTGATCCGCGACCTGGGCGAAGCCTGCGCCGCGGTCGGCCGGATCCCCGAGGCCCGGGCCTGGTACAACCTGGCCATCTCTCAGGACCCGCTCGACACCCGGGCCCAGCAGGGCCTTGCCCGGCTCCAGGATCCCGCCGAGCCGTCGAGTCCCCGCTGATCGGGTTCCCCCTTGTCGACCGGCCCGAGCCGGGCTACCATGCCGCGCCAAGGGCCGTCGGGCGATCCGGCGCAGTATGCGACCTCCCCGGGAAAGGATTCCCCCATGCCGAGCCTCATCCAGGATCCCCCGGCCCCCGCCGCCAAGCTCTCGGTGGTCGTGGCGTCGGTCAACGGGTGGTCGATGCTGGGGCCGACGCTCCGGTCGCTCGACGCCCAGCCGGAACGCCCGAGGATGGAGGTCATCGTCGTCGAGGCCGTCGGTGGCGAGACCCGCCGGCGCCTCCGGGAGCATCGGCCGGCCGTCGAGGTGATCGAGGTCGACGAGAAGCGGACCATCCCCGCCCTCCGCCATCAAGGGGTCCGCCGGGCATCGGGCGACCTCGTCGCGATCCTGGAGGACCACGGCGAGGTCGCCCCCGATTGGGCCTCGGCGCTGATTCAAGCCCACCAAGGCCCCTGGGGCGCGGTGGGCGGCGTGGTCGAGAATGGCCGCGACGGCCTGGTCAACTGGGCGGCCTTCTTCTGCGAATACGCCGCGTACATGGGGCCGGTCACCGAGGGAGAATCCGCCGACCTGCCGGGCAACAACATCGCCTACAAGCGGCCCCACTTGCTCCGCCACGCCCAGGAACTGGAGCAGGGGCGGTGGGAGTCCTGGATCAACGACAAGCTCCGGGCCGACGGCGTCCCGATCGCCTCGACCAACCGGGCGGTCGTCCGGCACATCAAGCCGTTCCGGCTCGGCCACTTCCTGGTCCAGCGGTTTCACTTCGCCCGGTCGTATGCCGGGATGAGGCGGGTCGATCAGTCGCCTGTCCGCCGGCTGATTTACGGGGTCGGCTCGCTCGCCCTCCCCGCGCTCCTGACGCTCCGGGTGACGCGGACGGCGCTGGCCAAGGGGCGGCACCTCGGCCGGTTCGCCGCGTCGCTGCCGTTGATCGCGCTGTTCTACACCGTCGGCGCGGCCGGCGAGATGGTCGGCTACCTGATCGGGCCGGGCGAGAGCCTGAGCCGGGTCGAGTGAGCCGGTCGCGGCCTCGATCCCGGAGCATCGGCGGGCGATCGGATCCGACGACCGGGGACGCCGCCTTCGCTCCGGTCGCGAACCCCGCCGCTTGAGTCCGGCCGGCCCGCCGCCCTATGATAAGAGGATGGCCCTCGCGAGCGCGGGGCCTCCCCTCCCGATCGACGCACCAGGAGACCGACCGATGGCCACGATCACCGAGCCCCGGCGCGGGACGAGCCGGACGCACCAGACCCGGCTGCTCATCGACGGCCAGTGGCGCGACAGCGTCAGTGGCAAGACGTTCGAGACGGTCAACCCGGCGACCGAGGAGGTGATCGCCCACGTCGCCGAGGGGGACGCCGCCGACATTGATCTTGCCGTCAAGGCCGCCCGGAAGGCGTTCGACCACGGCCCCTGGTCGAAAATGGACGCCCGCGACCGCGGCCGACTGATGAACCGGCTGGCCGACCTGATCGAGGAGAACGTCGACGACCTGGCCGAGCTCGAGACCCTCGACAACGGCAAGCCGATCGCCGAGTCCCGCCACGGCGACCTCCCGATGGTCATCGACACCCTCCGCTATTACGCGGGCTGGGCCGACAAGATCCACGGCCAGGTGATCCCCGTCCGGGGGAACTACTTCACCTACACCCGGCGCGAGCCGCTGGGCGTGGCCGGCCAGATCATCCCCTGGAACTTCCCGATGATGATGGTGGCCTGGAAGTGGGCCCCCGCCCTGGCCGCCGGCTGCACCATCGTCATGAAGCCCGCCGAGCAGACCCCGCTGACCGTCCTCCGGATGGGCGAGCTGGCGATGGAAGCGGGCCTCCCCAACGGCGTGATCAACATCGTCAACGGCTTCGGCGAGACCGCCGGGGCCTCGCTGGTGGCGCACCCCGGCGTCGACAAGATCGCCTTCACCGGCGAGGGGCGGACCGCCCAGATCATCATGCGGTCGGCCGCCGACACCATGAAGCGGATCACCTTCGAGCTCGGCGGCAAGAGCCCCAACATCGTCCTGGACGACGCCGACATCGAGAAGGCCGTCGATGGCGCCCTGCTCGGGATCTACCTCAACCAGGGCCAATGCTGCTGCGCCGGGAGCCGCCTGTTCGTCCAGGACACGGTCCACGACCAGTTCGTGAACCGCCTGGCCGCCAAGGTCCAGGCCCGGAGGATCGGCGACCCCTTCGACCCTCAGACCCAGCAGGGGCCGCAGGTCGATCAGGCGCAGTTCGACAAGATCCTGTCCTACATCGACAAGGGCAAGCAGGAGGGGGCCCGGGTCGTCACCGGCGGCGAGCGGTACGGCGACAAGGGATTCTTCATCCGGCCGACCATCTTCGCCGACGTGAAGGACCACATGGCGATCGCCCGCGAGGAGATTTTCGGCCCGGTCCTGGCCGTCTGCAAGTTCAAGGATCCCGAGGAAGCTGTCACCCGCGCCAACACCACCGACTTCGGCCTGGCCGCCGCGATCTGGACCCGCGACATCTCCAAGGCCCACTCGATCGCCCACCGCCTCCGGGCCGGGACCGTCTGGATCAACTGCTATGACGTCTTCGACCCGGCCGCCCCGTTCGGCGGGTTCAAGAGGTCCGGGATCGGCCGGGAACTGGGCGAAAAAGCCCTGGATAACTACACCGAGATGAAGACCGTGACCGTCTCGCTCGGCTGACGACTTCGACTCCGGTCCGTCCGCCTCCCCTCTCCCGATCGGCGAAAGGGGAGGCGGGACATCGTGAGCCCCTCAGGAAGACACCCCGCCCGATGGACGTCCCCCTGATCCTGGCCAGCGCCTCGCCCCGACGCCGCCAGCTCCTTATCGAGGCGGGCTATCGTTTCGAGGTCGACCCCTCGGACATCCCCGAGCCCGAACCTGAGGGGCGGACCTCCGTGGCCGATTACGTCGCCGACCTGGCCTGGCGGAAGGCCCGGGCCGTGGGGGCCAGGCGGGGCTCGGGCCTGATCCTGGGCGCTGACACGTCCTGCTCGGTCGGGGGGGCGATCCTCAACAAGCCGGTCGATCGCGACGACGCCGAGCGGATGATCCGGCTCCAGGAAGGGCGCGAGATCGACGTCGTGACCGGGATCTGCCTCTACCGGGCGGACCTGGGCGAGTGGGCCGGCGCGGTCGAGGTCACGGTCTGCCGCTGCCGTCCCTTGACCGACGCCGAGAGGCGGGAGCATCTCGATTCCGGCCGGTGGGCGGGCAAGGCGGGGGCCTACGGCGTCCAGGATGACGACCCATTCGTCACGGTCGTCCGGGGGAGCTGGTCCAACGTCGTCGGGCTCCCGACGGAGCGGCTTGGGGCCCTCCTGGCTGGATCTCCCCGCCTGACAAGCCGGGCTGACTCGGCTACGATGGGGCCCGGATGACGACCAACCCGGAGCCACCCCGATGACCAAGCCCCCAACCCTCCGGCTCGTCGGTGCCGTCGCGATCCTCGTGGCGCTCGGCTTCGGAGCCGTCGCCTGGCTCTTGCCGGGCCTGAGGACGACGATGGCCCAAGCCCCGACCAAGGCCAGCCCCGCCCCGATCGACGGCGACCGGGCTTACCAGTACCTCCAGGCCATCTGCAAGATCGGCCCCCGACCGGCCGGCTCGGCCGCCAACGCCTGGCAACGGAAGCTGGTCGCCGACCACTTCCGGAAGCTCGGCGGCCAGGTCCGCGAGCAGCCCTTCTCCGGGACCGACCCGCTCTCCCGCGCCCCCGTCGCGATGGTCAACCTGATCGGCTCCTGGTTTCCCGATCGGGCCGAGCGCGTCGTCCTGGGCGTCCACTACGACACCCGGCCCTTCCCCGACGAAGACCCCGACCCCGCCAGCCGCCGACTCCCCTTCATCGGGGCCAACGACGGTGCCTCGGGCGTCGCGCTCCTGATGGAAATCGCCCACCACCTCCAGGAGTCTCCCACCCCCTGGGGCGTCGACCTCGTTCTCTTCGACGGCGAGGAGCTGGTCTACGGCGGCGGCCGGAACCAGTCCGGCGAGTACTTCCTCGGCTCCAAGGCGTTCGCCAAGGATTACGCCGACCGGAAGTCGCCCGCCGCCCATTACGCGGCCGGGCTGGTCCTGGACATGGTCGGCGACCGCAACCTGGCGATCGACAAGGAGCAGCACAGCGTCGAGTTTGCCAACCGACTGGTCAACGACGTCTGGTCCATCGCTCGGGCGCTGAAGGTCCCTCAGTTCCGCGACCGGGTTGGCCCGGCCGTCCAGGACGACCACCTCCCACTCAACGACGCCGGAATCCCGACCATCGACATCATCGACTTCGATTATCGCTACTGGCACACCTCCAAGGACCTTCCCGAACACTGCTCGGGCGCCAGCCTGGCGCAGGTCGGCAAGGTCGTCACCGCCTGGCTGAACAAGCCCAAGCTCCGAGGACGCTGAACCGCGACGGCCAAGCTGATCCCGGCCGCCTCAGACCTCGCGTTCGATCAGTCGGCGGAATCCCTCGCGCTCGCGGCGGGTGATATCGAGGTCGAACCTGGCGGCGGAGAGTTCCAGGCGAAACTGCTCCAGGGCCTCGCGGGCGAGCGAAAGGGCCCGGCCCCGGAACTTGGCCTGCTCGCAGGCATCCTCAGCCAGCGGCTCCAGATCGGCCCGGACATCGTCGGGCAGGGCCCGGATTTTCGCCCGAAGGGCCAGGAGTTCGGCCGGCACTGACGAGGCTGCCGGAGCCTGGAGGGATGGGGGCATGGCGCTGGTTGTGGGGTTCATGGTGTGATCCTCGTCATGGATGTCACGACAGTCTAACACGAGGACTGGCGAAAGGCTCCGGGTTGTCGGATTTCCTCCGGCTGGGCAAACCCTGACGGTTCTGGACGGTTTGATCGACCTTTGGCCTATCCGGATCGGGGGCCTCCCGGTACATTCCGGACCGATCGGCCAGACCGCCGGGCGAGCGTTCGCGCGCTCGGGTGGCTGATGCCGTCGGGCCTTGAGACAGGGAGGTCTCGCGTCCCATGAGAAATCGGGTCGCCCGTTCGGGTCTGGGGTCGGCTTGCGTGCTGATGGGCGGGGCGCTGGTCGCCCTGGCGAGGTCGCCGGAACCCGTCGGCGAGGCGTCGTCGACGATCCGCGACGGGTTCGAGTCGCCCCGGGTCGCCTGGCGGCAGGAGCAGACCGACGCCACGGTCAAGATCTTCGCCCACGAGCGGACCCGCCGGGCCGCCCACGAGGGCGTGCTGTCCGAGGGCTTCCAGTTCGAGGCCGGGATCGGCGGCGGCCTGTACTACAGCTACCCGCTCCCCAAGATCCCGGTGACCGAGGAACTCAAGGTCGGCCTCTACCTCCGGTCGAACCGGGCCGGGCCGCAGCTCCTGGGCCGGGTCGTCCTGCCGGCCGACGTCGACCCCGACAGCCACCGGCCGTCGTTCGTCCTGGTCCCGGGCACGATCTTCGAGACCGCCGACCGCTGGCAAAAGCTGGAACTGGCCGAGATGCTCCCCTCGATCGAACGCCAGGCCCGGGTCCTCCGGGCCTCGACGAAGCGCAAGGTGAGCCTGGAAGGGGCCTACCTGGAGCGGCTGGTGGTGAACGTCTACGGCGGCGAGGGGGACACCGAAGTCTACCTCGACGAGCTGACCGTCGGCCCGGTCGCGCCAGAGCTGGCCGAGTCGCCGTCGCGGGCAAGCCGGGCCGAGGCCGCCAACGGGGGCCCGACCGCCCGGATGATCGCCGACCGTCCGAGGGGCCCGAGCGAGCCGCTGGAGGCGATCCGGCCCGGCATGAACGCCCGGATCAAGCTCGACCGGAACCGGCTGACCAAGGACGGCTTCCCCTGGTTCTTCACGGCCGTCCGCGCCCCCGACGTCGACCCAGCGCAGCTCCGCCGGATCGGCTGCGACGTCTCGGTCATCCCCAAGGGGGCCGACGAGGACTGGGTCAAGGCGGCGGTCGCCAGCGGCCTTTTCCTGATCCCCGAGCTGACCGGTCCCGACGACCGGATCCTGCCCGACGCCGACCGGCTGCCCGCCGAGGCCGCCGCCTACCCGTTCCGCGAGTCGGTCGCCTTCTGGTCGCTCGGCGAGAACCTCGGCCGGTCGACCGACCTGGAGGTCCGCAAGGCCACCCTGAAGCAGACCCGGCGGGCGGCCGTCGAGATCCGTCGGCTCAAGCCCGGCGGCTCGCCGTTCACCACCGGGACGGTCGAGGGGATGCTCCCGGAATACGCCCGGGTTCCCGAGAACCTCGACGTGGTCGGGATTCCCACCGCCGGCTGGGCAACGACCCAGGATCCGATCGAGATGTACCAGTTCCTCGAACAGAGGAAGTTCCTGACCGCCCGGAGCAATGCCGACGCGCTGCTCTGCGCGTCGCTGGACGCCACTCCGCCGCCGATCTACCGCGAGGCCATCTGGGGGACCGACGCCCCTCCCTCCTGGGGTCTTCCCCGCGTCCAGCCCGAGCAACTCCGGATCGCCACCTACACCGCCATCGCGGCCGGCTGCCGGGGGCTCTGCTTCCGGGCCGACTCCGGCCTGGCTCAGGGCCAGGGGCGGATGAACATGATCGAGATGGCCCTGCTCAACGAGGAGATCGACCTGCTTGAGCCGGTCCTGGCCGACCCGGACAAGGCGATCCGGTTGATGGACACCTACCAGCCCGACCCGCCGCCTCCCCGGCCGGTCACGCTCTTCCAGATGAACAACTCGGTCACGACCCGGACCAAGGTCCCCGCGGAATATCCCCCCAACGCGACCGTCCGGGCCGCCGCGATCACGACCAAGGACCGTCGCGGGACCCTCCTGATGATCGCCGACTACCCGAAATACGCCCAGTATCAGCCCCCGCAGTCGGCCACCAACGACCTCAAGCTGATCGTCCCGGCCGCCAGTGACGCCCACGCCTACCTGGTGAGCCCCGGGGGGGTCCAGCCCCTGGGATCGACCCGGGGGCCGGGCGGTCTCTCGATCACGCTGGAAGACTTCGGCGTCACCGCGATCGTCCTGGTCACCACCAACGTCGATCTCAAGGACCAGATCGAGCAGTCGGTCAACCGGGTCCGGCCGCTGGCGGTGAACCTGGCGATCGAGCAGGCCGAGATCCAGCGCGCCTGGGTGGCCGAGATCGATTCGCTCCTCCAGGACATGCGTCACCCCCAGAAGGATGCGGCCGGCCTGATCAACCAGTCGGCCGAGCTGATCAAGTCGGCCCGCGAGGCCCTGGAGCGCGAGGACTACCAGACCGGCTGGGACGAGGCCCGTCGGGCGGGCCGGCCGCTCCGGGTCCTGATGCGCTACCACTTCATGGCGGCCTACGACGAGATCGTCAAGATCCTCAACGACGAGGACTTGCCCTGCGGTCCGCTCACCTACCAGGGCCAGGAGAAGCCGAGGGCCCGGATCGTCGCGCCGGTCGTCGTCGCACCGCTCTGCTCGTTTAGCACGCTGCCGCAGGCCTGGATCTGGGCCGACTGGATCCGGACCGGCCGGCTGGGCCGGAACCTCGTCCCCAGCGGCGACTTCAACGATCCCAAGGTTCTCAAGGAGGGCGGCTGGGTCGACGAGAGCTACAAGACCGAGGACATCGAGACCGAGATCAAGGTCCAGAAGGGCGGCCCCGACAAGAACGAACGCGGCCGGAATCTGGTCATGTTCTCCCGGCCCCGGAAGGGCCTGACGGTCGACTCCCTCCCTCCCTTCGTGGACCATCCAGTGGTGGCGATCCGGTCGCCGGCCGTGAAGGTGGGGGCCCGCCAGGTCTACCGGATCTCGGTGATGGCCTACATGGGGCTCTCCACCGCCCCGGGCGCCGGGGGCCTGATCGTTCGCGACTCTCTGGGCGGCGAGCGGCTCCAATATCGGAACTTGCAGGCGCTCGGAGAATGGCATGAGATCGTCTTTTACCGCCGGGCGCCCGCCGACGGCACGATCTCGGTCACGCTCGGGTTGGCCGGCTACAACTATTGTGCCTTCGACGACTTGAAGATCGAGCCAATCGTCGAGACGGTCGAGGTCGACCCGCGGCAGGTCGCCGTCCGGCCCCGTCGAAAGCCCGCCCGGCCGACGGCCGAGACCACTTCGGCGACCGGGAGTCCTCCCGCCCGGTCCTCGACGGCCAACCGACTCCGGCCGACCCCGATCCGCGAATGACCGGCGGCAACCCCCTTCCCCTGAGCGTGGTCGTCGCCGCCACCGACTCCCCCCGCGCCCTCGCCCGGACCCTGGCGTCGCTCGCCGGGCCCGACGCGGGGCGGGTCGAGGTCGTGGTGGTCGACGGATTCGGGAGCGACGGGGCGGATCCACCTCCGGGCGTCCGGCGGGTCGCTGCCCCGATCGGCTCCAGCGTCCCCCGGCTCCGTCGCCTGGGCCTGGAGGCCGCGACCGGCGTCATCGTCGCCTTCACCGAAGATTCCTGCGTCGCCGCCCCGGGTTGGGGCGTTGCCTGGATCGCGGCCTTCGCCGACCCCTCGATCGCCGCCGGCTCGGGCCCGGTCGAGCACGACGCCGGATCCTCGGCGCTCGACTGGGCGGTCGTCTTCTGCGAGTACGCCCCGTTCCTCCCGCCCAGCCGGCCCGGCTCGCCCTCGCGGTTGGCCGGCAACAACTTCGCCGTGGACCGGGAACTCGCGCTTCGCCTGACCGACGAAAAGGTCTACGAGACCGCCCTACTTGCGGCGATCCATCGGGCCGGCGGGACCGTCCGGACGGTCGAAGGCGCTGCGGTCCGCCACGTCCGACGGTTCGGCCCGGGCGAGGCGATTGGCGACCGCCTCCGGTTCGGCCTTGAATTCGGCCGGCTCCGGGCTCGCGACGATTCCCCGATCGCCCGGCTCGCGGGCCTCCTCGCCGGCCCGGCCATCTTCGGCGTGCAAGCCGGCCGGCTGGTTCGGACGGTCTTCCGGAACCGCCGCCATCTCGTCCCCTTCGCCCGCTCGCTCCCGATCACCCTGGCGCTCCTGGCCGCCTGGAGCGTCGGGGAGTCGTTTGGTTGGACCCTGGGCCCGATCCGACGCCCGGAACCGATCGATCCGGCGCGCGAAGCCGCCCGGCGAGACGGGGCGTCTCTCCGGGCGTCCGGGGTGCTTCGGGCGATCTTCAGCGGGCGGTCACGGCCCGGTGGGCTTCGCGAAGGTCGAGGGCGGTCTTCGGGGTCGTCGAGGTGAGCGCGGCGCGGGGGTCCGGGCTCTTGCCGTCGGGTCCGGGGGGCAGCCTCGGCAAGGCGACCTCGACGTTCTGGCCGGTCAGCGCCTTCATGAATTCGATCAGGTCGGCCTTCTCGGCGTCGGTCAGGTTCAGGGGCTTCATGTCGGGGTCGAGCACGGGGTTCTTGATCCCACCCTTGTTGTAGAGGTCGATGACCTTCTCCAGCGTCTTCTCGCTCCCGTCATGCATGTAGGGGGCGGTCCGGACGATGTCGCGGAGGGTCGGGGTCTTGAACGCCCCCCGCTCCCTGGTGTTCTTGGCCCCGATGGGCGCGATCGTGAAGCGGCCGGGGTCGGAGAAATCGGCCTTGGACTCGTCGAAGCCGACGCCCAGGTTGTGAAATTGCTCGTCGGTGAAGTTGAAGCCGGCGTGGCAGGCGGTGCAGTTGGCCTTCTTGAGCAGGGCCTTGTCGACCTTGACCGGATCCTCGTCGCTCAGCGGGAGCCCGAACAGGACCATCCCGCGCTTCTGGCTCTCGTTGAGGACGCCGAAGGTCTCGGGCTTGTCGGGGTCGGCCTTCTGGTACTTGTCGAACGCCGAATTGCCCGACAGCGCGGTCCGCTCGAAGGCGGCGACCGCCTTGGCCATCCCGTCCAGGGTCACGTCGGTCCCGAAGACCTTCCGGAACTGCTCGCGGTAGCCAGGGATCCCGCGGAGACGCTCGATGATCTCCTGATAGGACTGGTCGCCCATCTCGATCTTGTTCTGGATTGGACCCTGCGCCTGGCCTTCGAGCGACGGGGCCCGGCCGTCCCAGAACATCGTCCGGCCATAGACCGTATTGAGCACGGTGGGGGCGTTCCGACCGCCCGTCTGGCCATCGATCCCGATCGACGTCTTGCGGTGGTCGGTCCATCCCTTGAGCGGGTCGTGGCACGAGGCGCAGCTCACCGTGGCGTCCTTGGAGACGCGCTGGTCGAAGTAGAGCTGCTTGCCCAGCTCAACTTTACCCTTGGTCATCGGGTTGAAGGCGGGGATGACCGAGGCGATGTCGGGGAGCCCGTCGGGGACCGTGACGATGAAGGGCTCGTCGTGGATCTCTTTCTCGTCGGGGGCCTGGTAGAGGACGTCCATCGGCGAGGGGGATCTCGACTCGCCGCCCTTCACCTCGCCCTTGACGACGTCGACCTCCTTCTTCAGGTCAATCCGGGAGTCCGGCGTGATCAGCTCGGCGGGTTTCTGGTCGCCCTTGGCCTGGTAGCCCGCGGGGGCCAGGATCGAAGCCGGGGGATTCGAGGCGGGGTCGGTCCCGGCGCCGCCGCAGCCGACCAGCGCGAGCGGGGCGGCGGCGATCATCGATCCCAGGACGTGAAGCAGTCGCGGCATGTCGGTTCTTCTCCATCGGGGCCCATCGACCCTTCGAGGTCGGGAGCCCAGGGTTCGCCGGGAGGGGCGGGACCGGCGGGACCCGGCGATCGGCCCGGCGGTTCGGCCGTGCCGGGGAGGCTGAAAAGGGGGCGAGACGATCCTCGATCAAGGGTCGCAACGCGGGCGGCGGGGCTCGGCCCTCGTCATCGGTGCCAAACCAACCGATAATGATTATTGTTAACTGCGCGTCCAGGGTCAAGGAACTGTCCGAGCGGGCGGTCGGCCCCGATGCAAGTCTGGAGAGAGGCCGGGCGCCTCCGGCCCCGGATCCCGCGATGAAGACCCCGATCCGCGCCGGGCTGTCGGCGGAGGAACGCTTGGTCGTCGGCCCGTCGAACCAGATCGTCTTCGCCGACGACCGGATGCCCGCCGTCCTGTCGACCCCCTGGCTGGTCGCCCACCTGGAGTATGCCGCACGGAACGCGATCGCCCCGTGCCTGACCGTCGACGAGCGGAGCGTGGGGACGTTCCTGGAGGTCGAGCATCTGGCGCCCGTCCCCGAGGGGTTGACGGTCACCTGCCGGGCCCGCGTGATCTCCTCCGATGGCCCGGTCGTCACCTTCCAGCTCGAAGCCCGCGACGGCTTCGAAGTCGTCGCCCGAGGGCTGCACCGCCGCCGGGTCATCGACGTCGACCGCTTCGCCCGCCGGGTCGCCCGGAAACGAGCGGCTTCGGGTTGATCGCACCGCGGAGCCTCGATACCAATGCTCGGCGTCGGGGTTAAATCTTCGGAAAGATCGATTGCGTGCAAGCATGGATCATGCTAGGCTTGACACTGTCGTATCCGCAGTCATTACCGCCAAATTCGTGCCGGCCGGTTGAAACTCGCCGGGTCGCCCTTGGAGTATCTTGGTCGATCGATACAGCCGGCCCAGTTTCACAGCCTCGATCAGGATCGGGGGCCTAAGAAATTACCGAGAAGGCCGTCTGATTGACGTGAAAACCGCTACCCCGGGGCGTTCCCGTTCGGTAGAATCCTAGACTTGCCGGATCGAATTCCCGGAGAAGGAGCCCCCGATGGTGAGGGTCCCTGGCTATCCGACCTCGGCCTCCCTGGGCCACAAGACCATGCCCCGCACGATCCAGTGTCCCCATTGCTTTGTCGTGCTCAATGTGCCGGAGGCGGCCGTGGGCCGCCGTTTGAAGTGCCCTCATTGCCAATCGAAATTCGCCGTCCCGGCCGTTGCGCCGGAAGACTCCGCCGTGGCTTTGCCTGGCAGCAGCGGGAGCATCGAGCTGCCGACCTCGCCGGCCCCGATCGGCGGGACCTACGAATTGCCAATGTTCCTGGACGAGACGCCGAAGTCGCCCCCAGGCAAGCCCGCGCCTCCGCCGAAGCCGGTGCCGGCTCCGGCGCCCGTGGGCGACGCCCTGGCTCTGTTCCAGGACGAGCCGAAGTCCGCCCGGAAGCCCAAGGGAGCCGAGGCCCGGGCCAACGCCCGGCGCTGCCCGACCTGTGGTGGCGTCGTGGCGGTCGGGATGTCACTCTGCAACAATTGCGGGCTCGACCTCGACACCGGACAGCGGATCGCACCGATGGAGGTCTTCGAGGACGAGACCCCGGCGTCCTTTCGCCCGCCGATGCCGCCGCTGGGCGTCCTCTTCGTCGGGTCCCTCTGCGCCGCGGGCAACCTGCTGCTGGCGGTCGCCTCGATGGTGGCCTGGAGCAAGGGGAAGGATGGGGCCCAGTTTCTCCTGATCGTCTGGCTCTTCGGGATCTTTGCGTCGGTCCAGTTCCTCCGCCGCAAGGCGATCCGGCCGCTATTCCTGTCGCTCAGCCTGGCCGTCGGGACCGGCGTGGTCTACCTGATCGCCCTGCCGATCTACGACGCCAACGTCACGACCGGGGCCGCGCCGATTATTGACACTCCCCCCACCGCGTTCGAAGACCCGGACGAGCCTCACATCAGGCCGATCACCGATCAACTCGATATGCAGAAGATTTCCTGGGGGATTTTCTCGCTCCTGGCCTACGCGGGCCTGACGGTCTATCTGAATAGCCCGGCGATCCGGCGCGAATTCAAGCGATAATCGAAGGTTGGCGGATCGTGCCCCCCGCTCACGCCGTCGCGGCGTCGAGCGGGCTCCGCCAGATCGATCGCCTCGGAAAGAGGATCCGGGCGGCGTCCAGGGCCGTCCCGGTTGAGGATTCGACGCCGTCTTCCTCGACGGCGCGGTCGATGTCGGTGTGCCCCATCAAGAGGCGGACGAGAGCGGGGGCCGTGAGGGTCAGGTGCCTCCGGCTCAGCTTGTCGGGCTCGAACCGGGATCGATCCCCCTCGATGTGAAGCAGCCACCGGCGATCGCCCACGGTCAGGCCCAGCTCCAGGGGCAGGGGGGTCCCGGCGTTCGAGGCCCGATCGGCGAGCTCCGGCAGGACCGCCGTCAGGAATCGTTCGAGGTTGGAGATGTGGTACATCGAGGTGGAGCCCTCCCACTCCTCCTGGTCGATGATCCGCCCCGACGCCTGGCGGAAGGCTTCGATGACCGGGTGATCGCCAGGCGCGTGGACGATCACCTGGGGATAGGCCCGCTCCAGGGCCTCGGACCGGACCCGACCCAGCAGGGCCCGGAGCGCGTGCGGGTGCGCGGAGTCGCTGGCGATCTCCAGGATCCGGTGATCCTTGACGAAGGCGTATCCCCGGACGATCTCCCCCTGGCAGGCGACCCAGATCACGTGGGCGTAGCGTCGGCCGATCATCCACCGCCAGTAGTCCTCGGATCGGGCCACGGTCCCGGTGTTCCGGGCGTACTGGCGATCGTAAAGCTTCATCAGATCGTTCAATTCGACCTGCCGCCAGGGCCGGACATGCCAGGCGCCCCCCTTGCCCTCGATCACGCCGTCGCTGACCTGAGGCAGGTTCCGGCTCAGCGACTGGCCCAGGCACTGCCGGCCGCAGATGCCCCAGCCCAGCGGCCGGTAGAATTGCGGCATCCCGGTGCTCAGGGCCTGGAGCGCCACGCCGGTCTCGCGGGCCCGGCCGTCGGCGAGCCGCATCAGATTCTGGGCGAAGCCGAGCCCGCGATACTCGGGCAAAGTCCCGACCCAGGTGATCCCGTTCATCGCCAGGGTGGCGGCACCATAGCGAATGGTTCGCTCGGTGAGGTGGGCGTGGCTGACGACTCGTCCGTCGACCTTGACCAGGAGCCTTTGCTCGGGCTTGTACGAGGGGTCGCTCAAGGCGCCGAGGAAGGCGTCGCGGTCGGGCCCCTGGAAGACGTGCAGGAGGGTCTGATAGACCGCCTCCTGATCGGCCTCGGTCCCGAGGCAGAACTCGACGGAGCCGCGACGATAGGGAAGCCGCACGACCGGCTCGGGCACTTTCATCGATTGGACCACCTTCGGGGCGAACCGCGGACGGTTCGGTGCCGGCGCCGCGCCGGAGCGTCTTGCCCCGGCTTCAGATCCACTCAATTGTAGGGGACAAGACGGCGCTCCGCCTCCATCTAGCGTGGCGAAATCTCGCGTTTTTTCCGAGGCCAATCAGCGGGACGCCGCCCGGTCGCGGACCCCGACCAGCGCCCGACGGAGCAGACCCTCGCCGTGGAGTGGAAAGGCGTACTCCCGCGACCGAGCCACCGCGTTGAGTTTCAGGCCGGCGCGGAGCCGATCCCGCTCCTCCAGCAGTGCCGATCGGGCGGGTCCCGTCCACGCGGCCAGAGATTCATTGGCCCGGCGGATCGAGCGGAGGCGGTCAAGCCGCTGGCGGCGGGTCGCGACCTCCGCTTCGATCGCGACCCACTTGGCCTCGACCGCGGCGCGGGCCTCGGCGGGGCGGGGCTCGGGCAGGTGCCGGTCGGGATTGAAATCCAGGTCGCGGAGCGACCGCTCGACGGCTCGGAGCTTCTCGGGCGAGGCGGGGTCGGACTCCAGGCCGATCCATCTTGTCAGCGAGAGTGTCAGGAAACTCGGCGGCTCGATCCCGAAGAAGCCCCGGGCCAGCTCGTCCCCCAGCTCATCATATTTCGCCCCGCCGATCCCGTGGACGAACAGGTCGCCCAGCAGGTAGCGGCTGAAAAGCGTGGTCGTCAGGGCCCGAGTCCGGAGCCGGATCCCGCGCTCGGGGAGTTCCTGGAGGGCCTCGACGGCACAGCAGGCATCCCGACCGGCGGCCAGCGGGAGTTCCAGGAATGGGGCATCCTCCCCGCCGATCCGGAGCTCGATCGTCCGGGGGAGGAGCCGGGCCATCAACGGTCGGCGGCGGGGCGTTTTGGCCCGCCAGGTCCAGAACGGCGCCTCCAGCCATTCCCCCTGGCGGCCCAGGGCCGGGACCGGATGGTGCTTGCTCCGGATCCCGTAAGCCGCCCGATAGCGGGCCAGCGCCGCGTTGTGCGTGGCCTGGAACCTCGGGAGATGGGCCAGGAGGTGCGATGCGAACCAGCCAAACGCCTCGGTCTCGCAGGCCGCCCCGATCGGGACCTCGACGTTCCGGACGCCCCAATCGGCTTCTAGCTCACGCCGGGCCAAAGCGAACCGGAGACCCACCCGGTCGGTGTCCTGAGAGCGGCGGAGGACCCGAGGCCAAAAGCCATCGAGCACCGGGTCGGCGACCAGCCCGCCCAGGGTGGAACGGGCCCGATCGGCGAACGAGGCGAAGAGGGCCTCATCCTGCACGGCCTGGTCCTCATACGGGACCTCGCCCGCCCAGACGTCGAAGGCGACCGGCGAAACGCGAAGGGCGGCGCCTTCACGGTGCGGGACCCGGATCGCCGGCCCCTTGGGGATGTCATTATCGACGATCAGGTTCAGGCCGACGCCCCCCTCGGCCTCGGCCAGACCGGCGACGGCGAAGTTTTTGACCCAGACGCCGGGGTGGAACAGCTCGGGCTGGTGCCCGGTAACGACCAGACGGCCAGGCTGGGCCGGGGCGTCGGGCCAGTCGAGACCGAAGGATTCGTGATAACGCTTCGCCGCCGCCATGACCTGGGCCCGGGCCATCGAACGGAGCCGGTCGGCCCTCCGGCCCTGAAAGTCGTGGTCCCACCGATTGAGCCGCTCGGCGTTCGCCCGGAGCGCGGGGCCGGCCTCGTCGAACGTGGGGTCCGCCAGCAAGGCGCCGTCGGCGGAGGGGGCCCGGAGGCGGTGGGGTTGCATCAACGACAACCCCCCGCCACTTCCAATCCGGCCCGGTCCAGGGCGTCGCGGAACACCGCCTTGTAGTGGTTCAGCCGGTACGTCGCGTCGTCCAGGGCCCCGCCAAAGGCCCGCTTCTCATCCAGGTAGATCAGCGGGACGGGGACCTCGACCACCTTCATCTCGTGCCGGACGGCCTGGACCCAGATCTGGAGGGGCATCGCGTAGCCGAAGTCGGTGACCTCGAACTTTTCCAGCGCCGAGGCTCGGTAAGCTTTGAACCCGCAAAAGGCGTCGGTCAGGTTCAGGCCGAGGCACTCGTTGAGCCAGCGGGTCACCTCGATGTTGATCCGCCTCCGCTCGATCGGGGGGATCTGATCGGGGTCGAACACCTGGAGGTAGCGGCTCCCGGAGACGATGTCGGCCCCTTCGAGCCCGGCGGCGACCTCGGGGATTCGCTTCGGCTCGTGCTGGCCGTCGCAGTCGATCGTCACCAGGCCGTCGAATCCGTTCTCGACCGTATAGCGGAAGGCGCTTTCAAGCCCCGCGCCATAGCCGCGATTCCGCTCGTGGCGGATCACCCGAACCCCCGGGAATACCCGGAGCAGATCCGGCGTCCGGTCCGTCGAACCGTCGTCGACGGCCAGGACGTCCTTGGTATAGCGGAGAACCTCCGCCAGGACCGGTTCGAGGTGGGCTTCTTCGTTATAAACCGGGATCGCGGTCAGGATGCGCATGAACGGCCCCAAGGCGGTGGATCGACCCCAATTCTTCCGTGAAAAACCTTCGAGCCTTCTCGGCCTGCAAAAACGGGACCTCCGCATTCTAGGTCAGGGGGAAGGGAAGTCAACGCGGTCCGGTCGTGGGGCGACGCGACCTCCCACCCCCTTGACCGGGTCACCGCCCGGCCCCTAGCATGGCATCCATCAATCGGCGGCGTGTGCCCGCGCCTTCATTATCTTTTCTCGATAGTCACGAATCCTTTATGACCGAACCCCTGAAGAAAAAGCCGCCCGCCGAGGGCGAAGTGGCGGAGTCGACCGCGACCGAGCCGGAGGTCGCCGAGGCCCCCGCGCCGGAGCCCTGGACGCCCGCCCGCGTCTCCGAGTGGAACGCCTATTACGACATCTACGTCGCTGGATTCGTCGTCCTGCTGGCCTTCCTCGGTTCGGCCAACAAGATCCAACCGATCAATTCGGGAATCTGGTCGCTACTCCAGGCCGGTCGGCAGCTCAGCTCGGCGGGCGCCCCGGTCGTCTCCGACTCGACCTCGATCGCCGGCCAGGGGCTCCGCTGGGTGAACATCCCCTGGCTTTTCGAGCTGATCCATTACCAGCTCCATGCCGCGGTCACCTCACTGGTCCCGCCGCCCGAGCCCGGGTCGCCGACGCCGGTGGCCTCGGGCTCGGGCGAGCAGTACGCCGCCGGCGCGATGATCGCTCTGGACGCGCTGATCCGAGGGCTGACGGCCTGGCTGCTCCTGGGCCTCCGGCGCAAGGGGCCGGGGCTCTGGTGGACCGCGATTTGCACGACCCTGGCAGTCGGCGTCTCGCTCGGGCTATCGGCCTTCGAATCGATCACCGCGGGCGCGGGTGGCGAGGTGGTCCGGACCGTCCGGCCGTGGGTCGACGTGATCCCGGGCGGGATCGCCGGTCCAGCCTCGGTCGCGCCCGAGACCTGGGGGCTCCTGTTCTTCGCGATCGAGTTGATCCTGCTTCACCACGCAATGAATTTGGGCAAGCCGGGCCGGCTCTTTGGGCTGATCCCGCTGTTCCTGCTCTGGGCGAATGTGGACGAGTCCTACTCTTTCGGCCTGGTCGCGCTGGCCGCCTCGGTGGTCGGGCTCGGGCTGGGCGGACCCCGGGGGGTGGCGAGGCCCACCCTGGGCACCGGGTTGACCGTCCTGGCGAGCTGCTTCGCGGTCACGATCGCCAGCCCGTCGCACGTCTTTGGTTTGCTGGCGGCCTTCGCGACGATGTACCGGGCGGTCGGGCTGGACTTCGGGCCGCCGACCCCGATGCCGGTCTCGGTCTTCGGGGCGAGCTTCCGCGAGTCCTTGGGAGTGGCCTTCGCTCAGTCTTACCAATTCTATTATGCGACCCTGGTCGCCCTGGGGCTGCTCTCGTTCGCCCTGAACCGACGGAACTTCTCGCCCGGGAGGTTCCTCCTGTTCGCGGCGGCGGCCGTCCTCTGGGGGCTGGCCCTGACCTACACCGCGCTCTTCGCCGCCGCCTTCGCCGCCACGCTCGCGCTGAACGGCCAGGAGTGGTATCAAGATGCGATCGGGACCGAGGGGCGACTCGGCGCCAGCTGGACGGGCTGGTCGACCGGCGGTCGACTGGTGACGATCGCCCTGATCTTCCTGGCGATCGCCTCGGGCGTGACCGGGTGGGGTCGCCAGGTCGGGGAGTCGCAGTTCGGCTTCGGCTTCAACCCCGACGACTTCCCGTTCGAGGCGGCCGAGGCCCTGAGGAATTCGCCGATCGAGGGGAATATCCTGAACACCACGTTGGCCCAGGGGGACGCCATCGCCTGGCGCGACGCGGGCAAGCGGAAGGCGTTCGTCGACAGCCGGATCCACCTCTATCCTCGGCAGACGTTCGTCGAGTTCGACGAGCTCCGCAAGTTCATCCGCGACGACCAGGTCGACCGCTGGCAGCCGATCCTGGACGGGTACAAGGTCAGCGCGGTGATGGTCCAGCCCGCCGGCGCCCCCCGGACCTACGTCCGGCTGATGAATAGCCCGAACTGGATCCCAATCTACGACGACGGGGCCGTCGTGATCTTCGGCCGGGCTGACTCGAAGGCCCTCGCCGCCGACCTCTCGTATTTCCAGGCGAACCGGCTCGACGCCGACGCGCTGACCTACCGGAGGCCCAGGCCAGTCCCACCCTGGGAGCGACCGCCGACGCCGACGTATGAGCCGCTCGATAGCATCTTCCAGAACCGGCTGCTGAACCGGCCGCAGCCCCACACCGAGGCCGCCCGGCGGTGGCTCCGCCCGGCCGACGTCGCCCCCGGGACCGCCTACCTGCCCGACCCCGCGCACTGCCTGATGGCGATCCGCGAGGCCCGGGCCGCGCTGTCGATCAAGCCCGACGACACGATCGCCTTCCGGATCCTCTTCGATGCGTACCGCCTCCTGCTGGCCCAGGAATCGGCCGTGATCGCCGGGATTCCCCTGAGGCCGGAGAACATCACGCGGATCGTCCAATCACCCCCGCAGCCACGGCTCCTGATCAATCGGTTCCGCCAGCTCCTGACTTCGATGAACTTCGCCATCCAGACGCTCCCGCCGGCCAAGACCGCCGCCGAGCGGGTCGACAAGGTCAACCTGAATTACACCCTGGCCCAGCTCTACCTCCAGGCCGGCGCTTTCGATCTGGCCCGCGAGCGGCTCTCGGACATCCAGGTCCGCGAGGGGGAGATGGATGAGGAATTCTTCAAGAATCTGACCCGCCAGCTCGGCGAGCTGAACCAGCGGATCGAGTCGATCCAGGACCAGGTCAGCGACCTGGTCATCAACCGCCGGGCGACACCGGCGGATAAGGCCACTTTCGCCCGCTCACAGGGGGCCCCCGGGCTGGCGATTCACGAGCTGGAAGAGGTCAACGACGCCGGGGGCAACCCCGCCCCGGTCCGCCCGGTTCTGGTCGACCTCTACTGCGACGCCGGCCAGCCCGAGAAGGCGCTCGACGTGATCGCCAACCTCAACGTCGACGACCCCTCGCTCAGCTCCGGGATCGGTACCGCGTCCTTTCGCCAGGGGCTGGTCTATCTCCTGCTGGGGAATTACGAGAATGCCGTCACCCTCTGGCGCGACAAGTCGATCGCCCAGATCCGGACCCAGCGGAATTTGTTGGCCCCCTCGGCGACCCAGATGCTCCTGAACGGCGAGCCGGTCGCCTCGACCCGGATGTTCCTCGAATTGCCCGAGAAGGTCGACCAGCAGGCCCAGTGGGAATTCGAGATGGCGATGGCCGCCCTGGAAGGGGGGCTGCCGCCCGACCTCGCGGCCGACCACTTCCAGTCCGCCCTGAAGCTCGAACCCGCCCTGACCGTCCGACCCCTGATCGCCTACTACCTCGAAAAGCTGGGCAAGTCGGTCCCGCCCCCGAGGTCCGCGGCGACCAGGCCGACCCCGGCTCCGGCCGCGACCCCATCGGCCGAGACGCCCGGGCCGGAGCTGCCGGCAAACCCCTTCGCGCCCGAGGCGGCGAAGCCCTGACGTCCCGGGCCGGTCCGCCCCTCGGCTTGACAGGGGCGGAATTCGGCGTAGTCTACCCCCTGGGTCCTCTCGCCCGGCCGGAGCGCCGGGGCGGTCGAGGCAATGCCGATCGCGTCCCCGGCGGGGGCCGGAGGGGCCCGGGCACTCCGATGCACAACCAGGGATGGAACGCCATGGATCGACGCATCCTCGTGGTGGACGACAGCGAGCTGATCTGCGAGCAGCTCTCGCAGCTCCTCGCCCGGCCCGATCGGCGGATCAAGGTGGCCCACGACGGGACCACGGCGCTGGAGTGGCTCACGGAGCGGAATTTCTCGGTGGTCCTGACCGACCTCCGGCTCCCCGGGATCGACGGGCTCGACTTGATCCGGGAGATCCGGAGCCGCGACCTCCCGGCGACCGTGATCGTGATGACCGGCCACGCCTCGATCGACTCGGCCGTCGAGGCGATGAAGCTGGGGGCTTACGACTACCTGGTCAAGCCGATCGACAACGTCCGGCTCGAATTCCTCGTCCAGAAGGCGCTGGAGGATCGGAAGCTCCAGGACGAGGTCCGCGCCCTCCGCCAAGGGCTCCACCAGCGGTACTCGTACCATAACCTGTTCGGCAAAAGCACGAAGATGCGCGAGGTCTTCGCGCGGGTGGCCCGGGTTTCGGCATCGAATTGCACGGTCCTGGTGACCGGCGAGACCGGGACCGGCAAGGAGCTGGTCGCGCAAGCGGTCCACTATAACGACAAGACCCGGCGCGGCCCGCTGGTCGCCGTCAACTGTGCGGCGCTCCCCGAGCCGCTCCTGGAGAGCGAGTTCTTCGGCCACGAGAAGGGCGCCTTCACCGGGGCCGACCGCCAGAAGAAGGGGCGGTTCGAGCAGGCCGGCGGCGGGACGCTCTTGCTCGACGAGATCGGGGCGCTGCCGCTGGGGATGCAGGCCAAGTTGCTCCGGGTCCTCCAGGACGGGACGTTCGAGCGCGTCGGCGGCGGCGAGGTGATCCACACCGACACCCGGATCCTGGCGGCCACCAACCTCGACCTCGCCCAGGCCGTGGCCGCCGGGCGGTTCCGCGAGGACCTGTATTACCGGCTCAACGTCGTCTCGATCGAGCTGCCGCCGCTCCGCGAGCGGATCGAGGACCTCCCGCTGCTGGTCGAGCACTTCCTGACCCGGCTCGCCGAGCGGGGATTCCCCTCGAAGTCGATGAACCGCGAGACGCTCTCGCGGCTGGCCCGCTACGAGTGGCCCGGCAACGTCCGCGAGCTGGAGCACGTCGTCGAGCAGATGGTGGTGACCACCCCCGGCCCGGTGATCGAGCCCGAGAACCTCCCGCCGCAAATTGTCTCCACCCGGGAGGAGCCCTTCTGCCTGGAATTCGACATCCGCCGGCCGCTCCAGTCGATCACCGACGAACTGACCGAGCGGATCGAGCGGGCCTACCTCCAGCGCGTCCTGGAGCGGCATCGGGGCCGGATCGACCGCTGCGCCGAGCACTGCGGGCTCTCCCGTCGGAGCATCTCCGAGAAGCTCCGCCGTTACCGGATCGACAAGGCCGAGTTCAAGCCCCACTTGGCCGCCCGCCGCGAGGGCCTCGCCGTGGCTGACTCGGTTTGAGAGGGAGCCCGCGCCGCCCGCCCGGGCGGCCCGGGCTGGTCCGGTTCAGTACGAGTCGGAGCTGATGAGTTCGCCGGACGCCCGGGTGGCCAGGGCCCTCCAGGCCGACGGGTTGATCCCATCCTTGAGGAAGTGGACCGAGCCGTCGGCGAAGAGGAAATTGGCCCCGCCGGGGTGGCGGCTCCAGTAGTCCTCGACGTGGGCCTGGGCCTGGTTGATCGTCCGGTTGCCGTCCTCCAGTCCTGCCGGCCCGAGAACCTGGACCCAGCACTCCTCGGGCGAGGGGTTGAATTTGTCGGTCCCCCCCTCGATCGGCGACGTTTTGCCGAGCCAGCCGTCGATCGATCGGGCCACCCAGGTGACGTAGCTCAGGTTGTGGCTCCGCTCGCCCACGGCGACGGTATTGCTGGTCCCGTCGGTGATCTCGGCGAAGCCGACCCGGCTATTCCGGTAGAAGATCCCCGCGTGCTGACCCGCGGGGCCGGCGCCGTTGTTGTTCGGGGCATCATTGGCCCCGGACTGTCCGCAGACCTCGCCAATGCCGTACATCCCGACATAGTTGCCCCGCGAGAGGGTGTCAACGATATTCGAGGCGTTATAACTACCCGAGTTCGCCGGATCGGGCGGGTCGGCGAAGACCGGGATCGTCGAGGGGCCGGGGTCGGACGGGCAGAGGAACACGCTCAGCGCGGCGTGGCTGCACGTGTCGTTGTCGTGGAAGGCGACCGACAGGTTGAAATTGATCGAGTTGGAGATGGTCGTCTGCTCCAGTTGCGGCAGGATCATGCTGCCCCAGGCCCAGCCGGTGCCAGTGTCGACGCCCTGGCCGGGGGTGTTCTCTCGATCCTGGTTGCAGGCGTCGAGCACGTTCCGATTGATCGACGTGACATAGCCGGGCGGGAAGACACCGATGGAGGCGACGTAATTGTGCAGGGCCACGCCGATCTGCTTGAGGTTGTTGACGCATTGGCTCCGTCGGGCGGCCTCGCGGGCGGCCTGGACGGCGGGCAGGAGCAGGGCGATCAACACGGCGATGATCGCGATCACGACCAACAGTTCGATCAAGGTGAAGCCGTCGGATCGATGGCGAGTGCATTTGGTGCGCATGGGGATTCCGGGCAAGCTGCCACGACGCCACGAAGGCCCGGACACGCGATCGTACCGGATCGACGAGTGCCGATGAATTGGGGTGAGGGACGCGCGTTGACGGAGCGTCGGCCGAGGCGCGAGGGGAGCGCGGCGATCGGCCGTCGGGGGTTCGGGCGGGGGGCCCGGTCAAACGCGCGGCGGGGCCCGGCAGCGGGTCCGGAGGGGCGATCCGGGGAGGTCCGATGTCCGATCGAACGCGATCGAGAGGGAGACGACCAGGCCCGGCCCGGGCCGAGAGGCGGGATTCCAGAACGAGACCTGGGCCCGGAACTGGCAGGAAGGGCAGGAGGCCGGGGCCTTGGACGGATCAACGACGTGGTGGGCGGTGGCGTGGGGCCGGGCCTCGTCGCAGTCGACGTGCGACTCGGGGACGGCTTCATCCGTGCCCTGGTCGTGGTCGTGGACACCCTGCGCCAACAGAGTGGCGAGGGTGTACGTCAGGGCCAGCCACCATCGCCCCCAATTCACGACCGATCCGCCTCCGCGATAGCAACTCCGCCCGATCTGACGCCTTTATGATGAAGGCAAAGTTTTGCGGAAGTCAAGTCGAACCTCGCGGGACGATTCGCTTATGCCGATCGATCGGCCGGTCAAGAAGGTGGACGGCGCAATAAAAACGGCTCGACGCGCCCTCTCACGCGTCGAGCCGTTGTAGCCGGCCGTCACGCGAACGCGACGACCGAACCGAGGATAATAGGCGTCGATCCCCTCGCGTTCGTCCCATTTGTTTTGGCAGAATTTTCCCGCCAACCCTCACCGGGAGCGGCTAGGCCCTTCCGGCCGGTCCATGGCCTCCGAAGGCAGGATCCGGTCCTTCCAGAGGATCCGGCCTCGATGATGGTGCCAGACGCTCGCCGATGCGATTGCGACGTAGGCGGTGATCCCCGCCGGCAACCCGAGCGCGAACGGCGCGGGCAGGCCGAGGAACACCAGGACCGGGGCCGAGGCCGCCGCCTGGGCCAGGATCCCCCAGACTCCGACAATCAGGGATGGGACCGCACCGGTCGCGATCCCCCAGGCCAGCGCGACCCACGGGGCCCACGCCAGGAGCAGGGCGATGATGGCTCCCGTCACATATTTGCGAGGCATGTAATCCATCCCGGCGTAGGCATTCTTGCGGAGCCCCCGCCAGATGTCGCCGAACCGGCCGTACATGTGCGTCCAGGCGAGCCCGGGGGCCAGCCGGACCGAGAGCCGGCCCCCGGCGGCCTTCACCCGGCGGGCGAGCTGCATGTCCTCGATGATCTCGCCCCGACAGGCTTCGTGCCCGCCCGCCCGGTCGTAGGCCGACCGCCGGACCAGGATGAAACCGCCGGCCGCGATCGCCTCGGGGCTCGACGGGTCGTTCACCCTGTCGAGCGGGTAGAGCTGCGCCAGGAGTTGGAGGAACGAGGCGGCGATGGTCCCCTGCCAGAACGTCCGGCAGCGGACGCCCGGCAGGAGCGAGACGAAGTCGGCCCCCTCCCGTTCCGCCTCGATGATCGCCGAGGCCAGGGCCCGGGGGTGGAGCCCCATGTCGGCGTCGACGAACCAGAGCCAATCGGCCTCGGTCCCGGCCACCCCCTGATGGATCGCCCAGGTCTTGCCGACCCAACCCGACGGCCGCTCCACCCCTTGCACGACCCGGAGCGGAGCCCTTAACCCGGCCTCGGCCGCCAGCCGATCCAGGATCGCCCCGGTCGCGTCGGTCGACTGATCGTCGACGACCGTGATCGCCAGCGTCGGATAGTCCTGGGATCGGAGCGCCTCGACGGTCGCGGCGACGTGCGCCTCCTCATTCCGCGCCGGGACGATCGCGTCCACGGCCGGACCATCCAGAATCGCCCCCTCGACCGGCCCGAGGAAGCGGAACCATCGGCCCCGCGACCGCCGGATCAGCCGGATCGCAAGCAAGGTCCAGCCCAGGGCCACCAGTCCCCCGAGAACGACGACGGCGATCATGGTTGGCGGGCCGCCACCGGCCGGGCCTTCGCCGGAGGAGCGGGCATCTCCCGGGCGATCCGTTCGGCGGTGATCTTGCCGCTCTGGACGACCATCGGCATCCCCGCGCCCGGCTGGACTCCGCCACCGACGAAGTAGAGGCCGGGGACGTCCTTCTGGAAATTCAGCGGGCGGAAACTCCCGCCCAGGACGTTGTGCTTGTTCCCCAGCCCGTAGATCGAGCCCAGGAATGCCGTGAACCGGTCCCGCCAGTCGACCGGCGCGGTGATCTTCCGGGAGACGGCGGCCGAGGCCAGGCCCGGCATCCCCGAGGCTTCGAGCCGGGCGATCAACTGATCGGCGTAACGCCCCTCGAAGTCGGGATCACGCTCCTCGCCCGGCTTCAGCGGCGGGGCTCCGACGACGAGGAACGGGTTCGAGCATCCCGACGGGGCGTCGGAAGGGTCGGTCACGCAGGTCACGTTGGCGTAGATCGGCGGGTCGGAGGTGTACTCGCCCCGGAGGAATAACTCGTCGTAGACCCGGCTCGACCCCTCGGTCAGGACCAGGATGTGATGGGCCAGGGCGTCCCATTTTCGGTCGCAAGCCATCTGGATCGTGAAGAACGAGGTGGAGGGTTCCGCCTTGCCGGCCCGGAGGTCCCGGACCTCGTTGGAAAATCCCTTGCCGCCCCGGAGCATCCGGAAGGTCTGGACGTAGTCGGCGTTGGAGACCACCACCTCGGTCGGGATCGGCCCCCCACTGGTCGAGACGCCCGAGACCCGCCCCCGGCTGTCCAGCTCGATTGCCTCGACCTCGACGCCGGAGTGGATCTCGACGCCGGAATCGCGGCAGGCCGCCGCGATCGCCCGGGGGATCGCGGCGATCCCGCCCGACTCCGGGTACCAGACCCCTTCGCGGATGATTGTCCAGGGGATGATCGCCAGGCTCGCCGGGGCGTGCTGGGGGTCGAAGCCCGAGTAGGTCGGGAACCCGTAGAGTAGCTCGCGGATCGCGGGCGACCGGAAATGCTCGTCGATCTCCGTGGCGTATCCCTTGGCCGGCGAGATCAGGGCGGCGGAGAGCATCAGGGGGGAGAACATCACCTGGCCCCAATTCTCCAGGATCCGGTCGCAATAGGCGTGGCCGATCAGCCTGGCAAACCGGTCCATCTTGTCGAGGAAGCCGTCGAGCGCCGGGCCGTCGGCCGGCTCGATCGCCGCGAAGGCGTCGCGGAGCCCGGCGGGGTCGGCCGGGATGTCGAGCGACCGACCGTCGGACAGGACGATCCGGAACGCGGGGTCGAGTCTCCGGAGCGGCAGGTAGCGATCGGGGTCGAGCCCGCTGGCCTCGAAGAGCGAGCGGTAGACCCACGGCATCACCAGGATGCTCGGCCCCTCGTCCCACCGATAGCCGCCCTGGGACCGCTCGCTCGCCTTGCCGCCCAGCTCGGGGTGCCGCTCCAGGACGATCGCCTGATACCCCCGCCGCTTCAGTTCCAGCGCCGCCGCGAGGCCGCCCAGGCCGCCCCCGATGACCACCGCCCGAGTCGTCGTCATGATCGCCTGATCCCCATCGCACCCGAGCCCGCGAGGCGACCGCCCCGATCCCTCCAATGTAGGCGCGGGGTCGAGGCCGATCCAAGCCGGGCCCGCGGGGTCGGACCTGGAAGCCGGACTGACAGATGTCCGATGTGCGGATTATTTCTTTGACAGGTGCCATCCTTCGGGTTAGCTTCCACCCAGGATCGCGGGCCCGCCCGGCACCCGGCACCCGGCACGGATGCTCACCGGATCATCCCTTTCCTGGTCCTGCTTCCTGGGCTTTCGATCAGCAGCCATCCGGCGGACCTTCGGCCCTTCTTGGGGTCGCCCAAGGTGCGGTGGAGGCGGGAGCGACCTGATGGCGAATGTCGAGGAATTGAAGCAGCAGTTCGAGGAATTCCGGGCGGGCTTCGACGCCCTCCGGTCCGAGGTCGCCCGGGTGATCGTCGGCCACGAGGAGATCGTCGAGGGAACCCTCACGGCGCTGGTCTCCGGCGGACACGTCCTGCTCGAAGGCGTCCCGGGGCTGGGCAAGACGCTGCTGGTCCGGACGCTGGCCGACGCCCTCCGGATGAAATTCTCTCGGATCCAGTTCACGCCCGACCTGATGCCCGCCGACATCATCGGGACCAATGTCGTGCTGGAGAGCCCCGAGGGGGGCCGGAAGTTTGAATTCCAGGCCGGGCCGGTCTTCGCCAACCTCGTCCTGGCCGACGAGATCAACCGGGCCACGCCCAAGACCCAGTCGGCCCTGCTGGAGGCGATGCAAGAGAAGTCCGTCACCGTCGGCGGCAAGACGTACATGCTCGGCAGGCCGTTCTTCGTCCTGGCCACCCAGAACCCGCTGGAGCAGGAGGGGACCTATCCGCTCCCCGAGGCTCAGCTCGACCGCTTCTTCTTCAAGCTCCTGGTCAGGTTCCCCAGCGCCTCGGAGATCGAGGCCATCCTGGAGCGGACGACCGAGGGGCACGATCCCAGGGCCGAACCGGTCTTCGATGGCGAGCGGGTCCTCCAGATGGGCCAGCTCGCCCGGCGAATCCCGATCTCGGACGAACTCCGCCGCTACGGGATCGCGCTGGTCCTGGCGACTCACCCGGAGAACGAGCACTCGACGATGATGGCCCGGCAGTACGTCCGGTACGGGTCGAGCCCGCGCGGGGCCCAGGCGATCATCCTCGCGGCCAAGATCCGGGCGATCCTCGACCACCGGTTCCACGTCTCCCGCGAGGATATCCAGGCCGTCGCCCCGATGGCCCTCCGGCACCGCCTGATCCTCAACTTCGAGGGGCAGGCCGAGAACATCGCCCCGGACGACATCATCGCCAACGCCCTGGAAGCGGTCGAGGCGTCGGCGCTGGCCGTCTGAGGGCGGCCGGTCGGGGCGTCGGTGGGCGATCCGCCGGCGTCCTCCTCGACGAGAAGGATCGATCGCTCCGAGGGCGGCCCATGGCACTGTTCGGCTCGGACTTCCTCAAGAAGATCGAATACCTCTCGCTGGTCTCGCGGCGGATCTTCCGCGGGAGCCTGATGGCCCAGCGCCGGACCAAGCAACTCGGCGGCGGGATCGAGTTCGCCGACCACCGCGACTACACTCCGGGCGACGACTTCCGCTCCATCGACTGGAACCTCTACGCCCGGCATGGCGAGCTGCTCTTGAAGCGGTTCCAGGAGGAGGAGGACCTCCACGTCTACTTCCTCCTGGATTGCTCGCGGAGCATGGCGTTCGGCTCGCCGCCGAAATTCGACTTTGCGCGGCGGGTGACGGCGGCCCTGGCGTACATGGCGCTGGCGAACCTCGACCGCGCGGGGATCGTGGGTTTCGCGGGCGAGATCGTCGGCGACTTCCCGATGACCCGGGGCAAGGACCGGATCCTCTCGCTCCTCAAGTTCCTGGAAGACCTGCCCTCGAAGGGGGAGGTCACCGACCTGGCCCGGGTCTGCAAGGGGTTCGTCCACCGATCGCAGCGGCGGGGGCTGGTCGTCCTGGTCAGCGACCTCTACGATCCGGCCGGCTTCGAGCGCGGGCTCGACCTCCTCCGCCACCACCGCTACGAGCCGCACGTCATCCAGATTCACGACAAAGCGGAGGCCGCCCCCAACTTCCTGGGCGACCTCGAACTGTTCGACGTGGAGACCGAGTCGGTCCGGAAGGTGACCGTCACCGAGCGGAACCTCCGCCAGTACCGGGCGATCTTCGACCGGTTCCAGGAGTCGGTCCAGACCTACTGCAATACCTACGGACTGGGCTGCACGCGGACCTCGACCGAGATCCCGTTCGACGAGCTGATCCTCAAGATGATGCGGACCGCCGGGGCCGTGCGATAAGGTTGAAGTCAGTCGGCGAAAAAATCGACAATCCTCGCTGAACACCACCACGAATAGAAGGCCAAGGGACTTGGACTTACGGCGAATCGCCGCAAATCTCCTTGAATTTGCCCGTCAAACTCACGTGGGTCCACCACCCATGCTCGCACGAATGGAGA
>JAABUJ010001222.1_pt1 | contig 39304 bp, 43 predicted proteins | sample 5559131 | NCBI WGS metagenome assembly JAABUJ01 (sample SAMN10711875, study PRJNA513366) | rock metagenome | isolation source: Antarctica rocks | place: Antarctica: Victoria Land, Mt New Zealand nord | collected 2016-01-07 | reverse complement strand
ACCAAAAAGGAAGCGATCCGCAGCCTCAAACGCCACCTCGTCCGCCGCGTCTACCACCTCCTCCACGACCCCAACAGCGTCCCAACCACCATCTGCTTGACATAGGAGACTCACGAACACGCAGAACTCTCGCCCGCTCCGAGTCAGGCGAATCTCGCTTCTGCTCTCAGCCGGATGGGGCTGCGCGCGACCAGCTTTCGCGTTCTCGGGTGGGAACATGCCAGGCCCTCATTACGCTCTCCGGTCAGCTGGCCGTAGGTCGCATCGGTCGCATGTCGGGGACGCTGCCAAGCGACGCGGCACATTCGCCGCCGCCGACCCCGACCCGGGCTCGCACCACCGGGTGCACGTGGTGTAGGCCACCTTCCGTCCCGTGGACCGGCAACGCTCAGGGCTCGTCAGGACCGTCGTCGCCAGTGCGTGAGCGCCGGCCGTACTGGTCCGGGATCCACCCCCAGCCCCAGATCGCGACCGGTGTGGGTGGGGTGATGCCGTAGACGTTGAGCGGGTCCACCTTCCCGGGCTGGACGACGCAGCGGTGGCGCCAGTTATCGCCGAGGTCGAAGACGTAGGTGAACTCCATCCCGGGCTTCAGCTCGCGGGTGACTTTGAGCTTGGCGTGGTCGTGCCAGACGACGTCGGGCTCCCACGTGTCGTCTGGGTAGCCGACGAGGCGGCCGTCGGGCAGCTCGAACTCGTGGAGGTGCGAGAGATCCCACCGCGCGAAGGCGGCGTCGATCGCCGTGGCGAGCTGGGCGAAGGTGTGGGACGGGCCGGCGATCATCACCCGGCCCGGCGGCGGGTCGCAGTCGATCCCGCCGCCGCCGAGCAGCTCGACCTCGATCGCTAGCCACGTGCGCGCCATGGCCGGCGAGACTACCCCGGCCGGTGCTACCGCCCGATGTCGCGGCCGGGCGCCGGCCCGCCGCGGCGGAGGTGAGCAGGCCTGGCGGACTTCTCGGCCTCCCCGGGCGCCAGCGCGGGCGGGAGCTTGAGCGGTGGTTGGACGGCGACGAGCCTGGCGGGCTCGGCCTCAAGCTCGAGGATCCGCCGCAGCGCCGGTAGCCGTTCGAGATCCTCCGGGCGGCGCAGCGCTGCGGCCATCGCGATCAGGTCGCCGGTTGATGCAATCGTGGGTCGGAGCCCGTCACCGAGGTGCTCGCTGCTCGCGCCCGGTCGCAGCGCCTCGTATCCGCGCGGAACCCCGGCCGGCGTCGCCACGATCTTCAGCTGGCCGAATCCGGTCATCACCTCGACTACCGGCTCCCCCCGTAGGCGGGTCTCGTCGATCGGGGTCTGGTCGGTAGCGCCCATGTCGCGGCGTGCGTCTTCCAAACGCGCAAGGTTTGCCGGCTGCAGCGACGGGCAGATGTCGACTCCGCCGGTGACCTCGCCCGAGCCGCGGGCGACGCGCGCGAGGCCGCCGATCAGCACACTCTGGACCTCGGCGGCCTGCAGCACGGCGAGGATCGAGCGCGGGTCGAAGCGGGTCCGGCGAGCGGGACTCACAGGGGACCTCCGCCCCCGAGGCGGTCGAGCATGCTCTGCACGCGCCGCTCCGGCGATTGGCGCTGCAGCTCGGTGAGGGCGCGATCGTCGAGCGGCTCGTAGGGCTCGAGCATCAGCGGCAGATCGAAGCCACAGACCCGGACGAGCTCGAGGAGCGTGTCGAGGCTTGGAGCGACTATGCCGGTCTCCCAGCGGCCGATTTGGACCTTGGCCTTGCCGCAGCGGTCGGCGAGCTGCTGTTGGCTGAGGCCGGCTCGCATCCGGGCCTCGCGGATCAGCGAGGCGCTGACGACGGTGTCGGCACGCATAATGTGGAGCCTACCAACGCCATACTCAGAATCACGTGCGATAACATATTTGTAACCGTCTACGGCAGGTGGTACGGTCCCATCATGACCCTCCGCACGAGCGTCCGATGACCGCCAGCCAGACGCCGACGCCGTGGACGCGGACCGCCGCCGCCGCGCCTCAGCGGACAGAATCCCTGCGCCAATCGCCTGCGCCGAGCCTCGGCCGCCCAGCCCCCACGGGACGTGCTCATGACTGTCCAGGACGTGGCCGACGCCTGCCAGCTGTCCGACACGGCTGTCCGTCGCGCGATCTACGCGGGCGAGCTCCAGGCCGTTAAGCTCCGTTCGCGCCTGCGGATCACGAGAACCGATTACGACGGCTGGATCGCCTCGCAGCGGCAGGCGCCCCACCACCACGCGCCCACCCCCGCCCGTCCTACCGCGCGACAGCCTCGCCGGCCGCCGGCCGGATCGTTCAGGGCGCTCGCCCGAGCCGACGAGGAAGCCCGCGGGCTGTGAGCATCGAGAAGATCACGCGCGCGAACGGGACCGTGTGGCGCGTGCGCTGGCGCGATGACCAGGGCCGGCCCCGCTCGAAGGTCGTCGGACTCAAGCGCGACGCCGTGGCGCTCGACCAGGACCTGAAGCGCGCCAAACGGCTCGGTACCGCCGCCCCCGCCGGCGCCAGCCGCGAGACGCTCGCCGAGTTCTCGAAGCTGTGGTGGACCCGGCACGCCACGCCGAACCTCGCCCGCCACACGCGAGAGAGCTACGCCTCGGCACTCGACGTCCACATCATCCCCCGGCTCGGGGCTGACCGTCTGAGCGCGATCACGACCGAGTTGATCAGTGACATGCGCGCAGGCCTGGCCGTGAGCGGAGTGGGGGAGCAGGCGATCCTCAAGGCGCTGACCGTCCTTCAGTCGATCCTGCAGCGCGCGGTCGAGTGGCGCCACCTCGACTCCAACCCGGTCCGCGCCGTGCGCAAGCCGAGCCAGGCCCGCACCCGCGTCGTCCGCCCGCTGCCGCCCAAGACCATCGAAGCGATCCGCGCCCACCTTCTGAGCACCGGCCGCCAAAGCTACGCCACGCTGATCGCCGTCCTCGCCTACGCCGGCCTCCGTCCCGGCGAGGCGATCGGGCTCAGATGGCACGACGTCGGTGAGCGCACCCTGCTCGTCGAGCGCTCGGTCGCGTTCGGGCAGCTGAAGTCGACCAAGACCAACAGCATCCGCTCCGTCCGCCTGCTCGAGCCGCTCAAGCACGACCTCGCGAGCTGGCGCGCCCAGACCGACCGCAGCGACCCGACCGACCTGATCTTCCCCTCGCCCGACGGCGCCGTGGAACGAGGATCGCGTACGCAACTGGCGCCACCGCGCCTTCGCCGAGGCCGCCGCTCACGCCGGTGTCCCAAACGCTCGCCCGTATGACCTGCGCCACAGCTTCGTCAGCCTCCTGATCGCCCAGGGTGCGACGGCCCGCCAAGCCGGGCACGCCCCGACGATGACGCTCAGCACCTACGCCCACCTGTTCGACGAGCACGACGGCGCCGACCGGCGCCCCGCCGAGGAGCAGATCCGCGACGCCACCGCCGCGCACAACGACCCGAAAGTGTCCGTTTTGTGTCCGCGTCCTGAGCGCGCTGACACCATGGAATCGGACAACCCCGCGATTGCGGGGCTTTCAAGGAGCCCTCTGACGGACTCGAACCGTCGACCCCTTCCTTACCATGGAAGTGCTCTACCAGCTGAGCTAAGAGGGCGCTGCGCCCAGCCTATCGTGTCCACCCGGCGACGGTGGACGCGGCTGAGCTCAGTAGGAGCCCTGCAGCAGCGACATCATCGCCGAGGCGCTGCCGCCGCCGACGGGGGTCCCGCTGGCGTCGGCGAAGCCGATCTCCAGGTGCGGGCCAGTGGACATGCCGACGATGCCGGGGCCGACCTCGCTCATCACCTGGCCAGAGCTGAGGTGGCTGCCGACCGGCAGCTGATTGGCGGGACCGGCGTGGCCGTAGTACACGTAGCTGTAGCCACCCAGCGCGCTGTCACAGTGCAGCACGGGCGCCCAGGGCCCGAAGCCGCCGATGCCGTGCAGCACGATCGTGCCCGAGCACACCGCGTATTCGGGGGTATCTCCGGGTGCGGAGATGTCCACGCCCTGATCGAGGCTCCAGCTACCGGGAGGCGAGCCCGACCCCTTGGGCAGCGGAAAGGCAAACCCCCCAGCGGACACCGGCGCCCCTCCGGATGAGGCGCGGCCGGCGGCGCCGGCGCTCAAGCTGGCCGCGGAGCTGCGCGCGGCCGCAGCCGCCGCGGCCGCAGCCGCCGCGGCGCGCTGCGCGGCCTGGAGCGTGGTCAGCCTTCCCTGAAGGGCTGCCACCCGAGCGCGGACGCTGGCGAGACGACCGGCCTTGGCGCGGCGGTCCTGCGCGGCAACCAACTGCTGGGAGACGAGAGCCACCCGGTCACGCGCCAGCGCATCCCGCTGCTGCAGGACCTGCACGGTCAGCGTCTGCTGGTGCTCCTCCAGAGCGCCGAGCCGTACGGCCTGCTCGGAAACGGCGCGGCGCGCAGTGCGCACCTGGGTTACGACACGGGCGCTCTGACGGCGGATCAGGGCAGTGAACGAGAGCCGCTCCAGCAGGTCCTTGAAGCCTCGCGCCTCAAGCACGACCGAGACGAGGTCCGGGTTGTCGCTCTTGTAGGCATCGAGCAGCTGGCCGGAGAGCGCACGCTCGGCGCGTGCTTGGAAGCGCTCCAGCGCCAACAGCCGCGTCCGGGCGGCATTCAGCTGATCGCGCACCCGCATCAGCCGCCTCCGCTTGGTATCAAGGTCGGCCTGTACGCGGGCGATTCTGGCCTGGACGGCGGCGACGCTGCCGTCCAGCGCGGAGAGGCGCGCCGAGGCGGTGCCCAGGGCGCCGGAGAGCTGCGAGATCTGGCCCTGGCCGGAAATGATCTGCTGTTGGAGCTGATCCAGGCTGGCCGCTTGCACCGGGGCGGTGGGCAACGCCGCTAGGAGCACGGCCGCGCCGAGAAGTGCAGTGAGCAGCGCGGGGGGATGTGGGAATGGCTGGCGATCTCTGAACATGGGCGGAGGACGAGCGCCGGCCGGGTGACCGTAACAGGGAGCCAGCTGACCCACCGCTCAGCTGAAGTTCTGCAATAAAACCTGCAAGTGCAGGGAAGAAGGCACTGAGGGTGGAGCGGCCACGACGGCTAGGACCGGGCGATGGCGACCACGTGCAACTCCCGGCGGCGCTCCCTCTGCCCGCAGGCGCTTGCGCCGTCCGAACTTGTAGGCCTCGGAGTCCAGGCGCTCGCCGGCGGTGTCAGAGACGAGCACCTGATCGGCCTTGGCGGCCTCCCCGACCCGGGCGGCGATGTTGACGTCGACGCCGAGGAAGTCACCGCCGAGCCGGCGCGGCCGACCCAGTGAACACCAGCTCGCATCTTCGGGCGATAGTCCTCCACCTCCACCTCCACCTCCACCAGCGCGGTCTGAGCCTCCAGGGCGGCTTGCACCGCGGCCTCGGCAGTCAGAAAGCTGGCCATCAGGCCGTCGCCGAGGCAGCTTCACGATCCGGCCCCCCGTGCGCCAGCACCGCGCTCTCCTTGGCGATTCCCACCTCTCGCAGCAGACTCAGGGTCGCGGCATCCCCCGCATCTAGCGCCCACGAGGAGAAGCCCACGAGATCGGTAAGCAGCAGCGCCATCTCCACATCCCCGCGCCCCCGTCCGGCGGCCTCCGAGAGTGACTGCCAGAGCTGCAGCCCGGTGAAGCCCAGCTCCTGGCTCACGCTGTCCCGTTGGGGCTGCAGCGCCGAGACTCCGCGCGCCACGAGCTCGACCGGCGTCGCGCCGGCCGTGGAGAGCGGATCGCCGAAGCGGTCGTCGCCGGGCAGGCGCTGGCGCAGGCGACGCACCGCCCCCAGCAGGGCCGGTTGGGTATCCAGACGAACAGCCGCCTGGCGCACCACCGAGACCCGTTTTGTCCCCGCCTGCGCGGCTTCCTCGATGGCGTCGTGCTGAACGAGCTCCTCGGTCGGCGTCACTGGACTGAGGATAGAGAGGCGACCTCCGCGGAGGAGTGCATGAAGCTCGCGAAGTGCTGATGGCGGGGGCAGGATTCGAACCTGCGAAGGCTGAGCCAACGGGTTTACAGCCCGTCCCCTTTGACCGCTCGGGAACCCCGCCGGGGGGTGGCGAGTCTAGCGAGGCGGTGCCGGCGACCGTCAGTGGCCGCGTCGGCAAAGGCCGACCGGGATCGACCTCGAAATCCGCATATTTCGGTAAGCGTTCAGTTGGTCAGGCCGGCGCGGGCACGATCGCGAAGCTGAGTCTCGTTCCGGCATCACGGTGCGACGGGCTGCGGATCGAGCGCCTGGCTGGTCACGGACGAGGCCGTGCCGAGGCCGAAGTGAAGCGCTTTGTTCAGTGCGTTGAGCCTTCGCCGCTTCCGTCTGGGCGTCGTGTAGCTCCGCCTTCACGGTGGCGCTCAGAACGGCACCGGCCGCCGGATCGTCCCTCAGTGTTGCGGCCGCGCCGCCGAGGGCCGTCTGCTGCGCAGGGGTCAGGCTGGAGAACGCCGCGGACGCGCTCTGGCCGCTGTAAATCTGTTGTCTGGAGTGCATCCAGCGCTCCGCTCTGCGCCTGCAGCCGGCCGACCACCCCCGCCGCCCCGGCGGCGTACAAGGCGTCCGCGGGTGCGCTTGTCCCCGGCACGTTCGCGCCCATCGCGGCCAGCCCAACCGCGTCGATCCCGAGAGCGTAGGGGTCGCCGTGTCCTTCGATCAGCTGTCCGCCGTCGGCGGCGGTCTTGACCCCCGTCCCGGCAAGGCCAGCGTAGCCGGCCCCGGGTAGTGGTCGCATCGAGTGCCGCCGCCGCGGGCCCGAGTCCGAGTGCATCGGCGGGACACAGCGCGATCGCGGCGGCGAGCCCGATCGTCCCGGCGACGGTGCCGAGGTCCGCGCCGAGCTGGGCCAGGTCTTTCAGGTCGCGGTGGCGCGCAACGTTCGCGGAGTCCGGGGGGAGGTTCTCGAACGCGTGGACGATGCCCGGCCCGAGTGAATCGATCACCTTGTTCAGCTTCGTCTGCGGCAGCGTCTCCTCGTTCTGCGGCATGCTTTGGATCGCGCTGATCAGTCCGTGCGTGGCCTTGCCGCGGACGGCGTCGAACTCATCGAGCAGCCGTAACGCCTGCTGCTTGAGCTGGTCGACCTCCCCCTGAGCACGATTGACTGCCCCGCGGGCGGAGTCGACCGCATCCTGCGCGTTGGTGAGGGCCGCCTGCGAGCCCGCGCCGGGTCCGGGCAGCCCGCCCACGATCACCTGCTGGATCGATGCCTGGGTCAGCGTCTGCTGGGCGTCGGCCATCGCGCTCTGGGCTGTGCCGAGGGCGCTCCGGGCGGAGGTCAGCTCCCCGAACGAGCGTCTGAATGCGCTGCTTGAGCTCGGCCAGGTTCATCCCGTAGGTATCCAGGGCATCGCTGGCCGCGCTGTAGGCCGAGTACATCTGATCCAGCTGACCGGGGAGCTTGGTTGCCCACCGGCGAAACGTATCCGCGGCGTCGCCGGTCCACTGCGCGGCCCCGGCCGCGCCGCGCACTCCCGAGCTTGTGTCGTGGGCCTGGCAGGCGAGCAGCGTGCAACGCTGCCCCAGCGCGTCGACCGCATCCGGCTGCGCGGCGAGCAGATTCAGCGCCCGCGGGTCCGTCAGTGGGTCGGTCATCGGGAGCCTTTCGGCGCACACACGCCCACGACTGACCCTTCGCACTGGCTGTAGCTCGCGGCGCCCGCGCTGAGCGCCTGAGTCAGGACCTGCATGGTCAGCCCTACGCTGCGCACGCCGGTGGCCATCGTCGTGCAGAAGTCCGCCGTTGCGCTCTCCACATCGTTACCGCCCATCAGTCCCGCGAACCCCTGATGCCCGAGGTCCAGGGCCTGCACCTGTCCCGTAACTGGCCCATCGCCGACGCGAGGCCGTTGAGGCTATCGATACTGACCATGAAGCCTGGCATCGCGGCGCTCCTTCGTTGGAGTCCAAGTTTGACGGTTGATCGCCCGTGAACGAACGCCTGGCATGCAGTATCAGCCGGCGAACCCCCCGGCGGAAGTGGCCGAAGGTGTGGATCGGACGATACCCTCCGCCAGGACAGACATCGACTCCCGCGAGCCACGGCCGAGCGCTAGGAAGCGTCGCGCAGCCGCTGGGCCTCGGGCAGCGCCTCCAGCTTCTTTAGCGTGTGCGTCTCTATCTGGCGGATGCGCTCGCGCGTGACGTTGAAGGCGCGGCCCACCTCCTCCAACGTGTAGGGGCGCTCGCCGCTGAGCCCGAAGCGCATCTCGATCACCTCGCGCTCGCGCTCGGGCAGCGCGGCCAGGGCACGCCGGAGGTTCTCCTGGCGCAGATGCTCGGCGGCGAGCTCAAATGGCGACTCGGCTGTCTGGTCCTCGACGAAGTCCCCGAGCGCCGACTCATCCTCCTCGCCGACCGGCTTCTCCAGGGACACCGGCTGCTGGGCCATCCGCAGCACGTCCCGCACCTCACGTACCGTGATCTGCAGCTCGCGGGCGATCTCGTCCGGGACCGGCTCGCGCCCCAGCTGCTGCACGAGCTGGCGCTCGACGTGGACAACCTTGTTGAGCTTCTCCACCATGTGGACCGGAATCCGGATCGTGCGTCCCTTGTCGGCGATCGCGCGCGTCACCGCCTGGCGGATCCACCAGGTGGCGTAGGTGGAGAACTTGTAGCCGCGGCGATAGTCGAACTTCTCCACGGCGCGGATCAAGCCCATCGAGCCCTCCTGAATCAGGTCCAGGAAGGTCAGCCCGCGACCGAGGTAGGACTTGGCGATCGAGACCACCAGCCGCAGATTGGCTTCGATCATCTGCTGCTTGGCGACCATGTCGCCGCGTTCGATCCGCCGCGCCAGCATCACCTCCTGCTCGGCCGTGAGCAGGCTCACGCGCCCGATCGAGCGAAGGTAGAGCCGCAACGAGTCGAGGCTCGGCTCCACGGTCAGGTCGACCTCAACCTTCTTGCGCCGCGCCCCGGCGGTGGCCTCGACGCTGCTGGCATCGGATTTCGCCAGCCGCCCGTCGTCGCCCACCACCGCGATGCCGTGCTCGTCGAGGTAGGCGTGCAGCTCCTGCACCTGCTCCTTGGTGACCTCCACCTCCTCCAGGCAGGCTTCGATCCGTGCGAACGTCAGCGTTCCGCGCTCCATCCCCTCGGCGATCAACGGACGCAGCTCGTCGAGCTCCACGATCGGCGCCTCATCGCCGAGCAGCACGATGCCCTCATCGGTCAGAGCCACGGGGGCTCCTCTCGGACGCAGCTTGCAGACAACCTCATCAAAGGCGCCTCCCTCTCTCTCCCAACTCTCCTCCTGCCTGAACGGCGAGTGATACCACAATCCGGATTGGCGTCCAACGCCGCGCTACCCGGGTGCTGGAGCCCGCCCCCCTCTACCCTGTAGGAGACCATGGTCAGCGGACCGATCAGCGCGCTGGGCGGTGCCGATGTGCAAGCGCGCTCGCCGAGCATCCCGATCAGCCTCTCGCGCGTCGGCGTGACCGGGGTGGAGAAGATCATCCGGCTGGGTCAGGGCGGCACCGAGCGGTTGTTCCCGGCGCGTTTTGAATGCGTCGTCGACCTCGGCTCAAACCAGAAGGGTGCGCACATGTCCCGCTTCGAGGAGGTTGTCAACGAGGCGATTGGACAGGTCGTGCTCGGCAAGGCTCCGTTCAAGGCCGAGACGCTGGCCGAGCAGATCGCCCAGCTGGTGCGGGACCGTCAGGGGGCGCGGCGCGCCGAGGTGACGGTGGAGGCCCGGTTTCCCGAGCACAAGCCCGCCCCGATATCCGGCATCGAGACCCAGGAGATCTACACCCTGCACGGCTCGGCGGTGTGCACCGAGCTGGGGACCCGCCGCCTCGTCGGCGTCACCGCGCAGGGCATGACCGCGTGCCCCTGCGCCCAGGAATTGGTGGCCGGCAGCGCGCGCGAGCGCCTGTACGAGCAGGGCTTCGATGGCGATGACATCGATCGCATCCTGGCCACGGTTCCGGTGGCCACCCACAACCAGCGCGGCCTGGGCACCCTGCACATCGGCTGCACGGAAACTTGCGAGGACGAGATCGAGGCTTCGACCCTGCTCGGGATCGTCGAGAGCTCGATGTCCTCAGAGATCTACGAGCTGATGAAGCGCAGTGACGAGGCGCAGGTGGTGGAGAAGGCCCACCGTCGCCCCCGCTTCGTCGAGGACTGCGTGCGGGAGATGATCCGGGGGGTGGTGGAGGCGCTGCCCGAGCTCAGCGACGGCGCCTTTGTCTCGGCACGTCAGGTCAACTTGGAGACGATCCACCAGCACGACGTGGTGGCCGAGAGGTTCGGTACCCTCGGCGAGATCCGGACCGAGTACGAGACCGGGTGCCCCTCAGTGACTCACACCAGCCGGCGAGCCTGGCTCGACGCGGCGGCGTGAGAGCCCGAAGAAGTAGTCCGCGCCGGACAGGACCGTCACCAGCACCGTGACGTAGACCAGCGCGCTGACCCACACCGGATGGGGATGCACGGCGATCAGCGCCATCACCATCGCCACCTGCAGCGCGGTCTTCGCCTTGCCGAACAGGCTGGCGGAGATCACCACCCCCTGCCCCGCTCCGGCAGCCACGCGCAGCACCGTGACCGCGAACTCCCGGGCGATGATCACCATCGCCACCCAGGCGTCCAACCGCGCCAGTGACACCAGCGCGATCAGCGCCGCCACGATCAGCAGCTTGTCGGCGATCGGGTCCATCAGCTTGCCGAAGGTCGTAACCCAGTTGCGCGAGCGAGCCAGATAGCCGTCGATGGCGTCGGTGAAGGAGGCGGTGGCGAACACGATCGCGGCCAGCAGGTCGCCTCCATCGGTCTTCTCCAGCAGGGCCACGACCAGCACCGGCACCAGCAGGATGCGGATCACCGTGAGGACGTTGGGGACGTTCAGCGGAACCATCGGGGCCCCTACGCTAGCGGAGCACCTCGACGCTCATGGGCGGCGCCAGGCAGGACCAACCGGGCGGATCGGTCTCCCCGGCAACCGCTGCGCGGCGCGGAGCTGCCCGATCCCGTCCCGCGGCCGGGTCAGCTACTGCTGTGGGTCAGAGCCTGCGCGGTCTGTCGCACCGACCTGCACCTACGCGACGGCGAGATACCGGCACCGAAGCTGCCGCTCGTGCCCGGCCACCAGATCGTCGCCCGCACCGACGACGGGCGGCGGGTGGGCGTCCCCTGGCTCGGGTGGACCTGCGGCAAATGCCGGTACTGCACGAGCGGACGGGAGAACCTGTGCCCGCGGGCCCGCTTCACCGGCCGCGACATCGACGGCGGCTTCGCCGAGCTGACCGTGGCCGACGAGCGGTTCTGCCTGTCGCTGCCCGACGGGCTCTCCGACGCGCAGGCGGCGCCGCTGCTCTGTGGGGGGCTGATCGGCTACCGCGCGCTGAAGCTCGCCGGCGACGCTGCCCGCCTGGGGCTCTACGGCTTCGGCTCGGTGGCCCACATGATCTGCCAGGTCGCGGTCGACCAGGGCCGGGAGGTATTCGCCTTTTCTCGGCCCGGCGACGAGTGGGGGCAGGCCTTTGCCCGCGCAATGGGGGCCGCCTGGGTGGGCGGCAGCGACGAGGCGCCTCCCGAGCTGCTCGACGGCGCGATCATCTTCGCCTCCGCCGGCGAGCTCGTGCCACAGGCGCTCAGGGCGCTCGCGCCGGGAGGCACAGTGGTCTGCGCGGGCATCTACATGAGCGACATCCCCAGCTTCCCCTACGAGGAGCTGCGGCAGGAGCGCACGATTCGCTCAGTGGCGAACCTAACCCGCCGGGACGGTGAGGAGTTCCTGGCCCTGGCGGCGCAGGTGCCCGTGCGCACGTCGGTGACCGTCTACCCGTTGGAGCAGGCCGAGGACGCGCTGGGCGACCTGCGCGGCGGAGCGTTTGAGGGCACCGCCGTGCTGGTCCCCGCTGTCAGGGGCGAACGGTGAGCGTGAAGCTCTTGGTTCGAGACTTACCGCCTCGCGGCGCGGTCGTGCTCGGCGATCGAGCGGGGTTGGCCGCGCGACGCTGACCGCCAGCGAGCGGCGCGTCGCCGGGGTGCTAGAGGAGCGCTGAGTGGGCGCCAGCTAGGCTGGGGGCATGCCTCTCATTCCCATGGTGATCGAGCGAACTGCGCGCGGCGAGCGCGAGTTCGACATCTACAGCCGCCTGCTCAACGAGCGCATCATCTTCCTGGGCACACCGATTGACGACACCGTCGCAAATCTGGTGGTGGCGCAGCTGTTGCATCTGGAGTCCCAGGACCCCGACAAGGACATCTCGATGTACATCAACAGCCCTGGAGGATCGATCTACTCGGGCCTGGCCATCTACGACACGATGCAGTTCGTCAAGCCCGACATCCAGACGATGTGCGTCGGGATCGCGATGTCGATGGGCTCGCTGCTGCTGACCGGCGGCGCCAAGGGCAAGCGCTTCTCGCTGCCCAACAGCCGGATTCTGATCCACCAGCCCTCGGCGGGATTCGAGGGCCAGTCGACCGACATCGAGATCCACGCCCGGGAGATCCTCGCCATCCGCAAGCGGACCGACGAGATCTACGCCGAGCACACCGGGCAACCGGTCGAGCGGGTGCATGAGGACATGGAGCGCGACCGGTTCTTCAAGGCCGACCAGGCCGTGGAGTACGGGCTGATCGACCGGGTCATCGACCACCATTGAGGCTCGCCCGGGCGTGCGCCCTTGGAGACTGATCCTGGCCAGCACACTGGCCGCGGGCCTGGCGGCGTGCGGGTCGAGTTCCACTGCGCCCGCCCCGGCCCGCGCCGCCTGCGCCTGGCACGCGCAGCGGTCCGGGCCGAGGACCACCGATGACCTCACCGGGGTCTCCTTCCCCGACAGGCGGCACGGATGGGCGGTGGGAGGGATCAGCACCCCCGTCATCCAGGCCACGTCCGACGGAGGTAGGAGGTGGCGCGTCCAGCATGCAGGGGGTCAGAACGGGCTGGCGGCGGTGTCGTTCGTCGACGATAAACCCGGGTGGGCGGCCGGGGTTCACAACCTCCTCCTGGTCACGACGGACGGGGGATCCTCCTGGAGAGCCGAGAGTCTGGGCGTAGCCCGCGACGGAAACCTCTACGGCGTTCGGTTCGTGGACAGGCGCCACGGATGGATCGTCGGATCGCAGGGGCTTATCAGGGCCACCTCCGATGGAGGCCGAACCTGGGCCACTCAGACAGCGGGAACCAGCTCGGACCTGCAGGAGGTCACCTTCACCGATCCGCTCCACGGCTGGATCGTGGCCGGGGACAGCGAGGTGCTCCGCACGGTCGACGGGGGCCAGAGCTGGACCCCGGTCTACAGGGCGAGCGCGCAGAAGAACGAGATCGTGGCCGGCGTGTCGTTCCTCAACGCTCGGCGAGGCTGGGAGAGCGGCTCCCAGGACGATGGCCAGAGCAACCATGGCGTCGTCTCGCGGACCGTGGACGACGGCAGAACTTGGAAGCACTACGACGCCACCAACTTCGATGACGTGCGCTTCGGCGCGATCGCCTTTGTCGATGCCCTCCATGGCTGGGTGGCCGGGTATCAGGGCGAGCTCTGGTACACCGACAACGGGGGCGTCAGCTGGGGGAGCCGTCCCGGGCCGTCCACTGTCTCCGCAGCGAGGGTCAACCAGATGGTGTTCCGCGACGCCACCCACGGCTGGGCCGTCGGAGCGTCCGGGACGATCATGGCCTGCACGGCCTGACCCTGAGCAGGGGGCTCGGCCGCGACGGGGCGGCTCAGCGCCCAGACGATCATCAGCACGCCGAAGATCAGCATCCCGATACCGGTCCAGAGGTCGAAGTTGATACCCGCGGCCTGGTGCTTGACGTGCGGCGAGCCGGCGATGCCGAGCACGGTGAGGATCACCCCGTAGAGGGTGAACAGGCCACCGATCAGACGACGGATGTCGAAGCGGTTGGCGGCCTTGATGGCCTCCCGCTCCTCCTCCGCGCTGCGAGGCGCAGAAGCCCCCGGGACCGGAGCTCGCACGGGCTGCTCGGGGGTGCTCATCAGGCGAAGGTGAAGTTGAGGACAAGCAGGATGAGGATGGCGACGCCGCCGAGCAGGGCCGGCGAGCGCCACCACAGCCGGTCACGCTCATCGACCTCGGAGGCGGCCTCATCCGCGCGGGCCGAGCCCCACACCAGCCCTTGCAGCTCCTCGTCGGTCTTACGCTTGGTCACCAGCGAGACTGCCACCAGCACCACGACGTCGACCAGGAACGCGATAATCGCCTGCCAGAAGCTGGCGCTCAGGGCCGACCCGAAGTGGAAGATCGTGTGGTAGGCGTTCAGCCGGTTGACGGCATAGGCCGATGCGGTGCCGGCCAGGAGGCTCCAGAACCCGCCCCACGCCGTGGCCCGCCGCCAGAACATGGCCACGATGAAGGTGGCGAACAGCGGCGCGTTGAAGATCGAGAACAGCGTCTGGATGTAATTCATGATGTTGGAGTAGCCCTTGGCGATGAACGCCGTGAGCACCGAGATCAGGATCCCGGCCACCGTGACCAGTCGCCCCGAGCGCAGATAGAACTGGTCGCTGCGGCCCTTGGCGAAGTAGGCCTGGACCAGGTCGTAGGTGACGACCGTGTTGACGACAACGACCAGCTCGACGCGGTCCCGAGCACGGCGAGTCCGGGCCTGATATGCGTGAGCAGCGCGACCTACCTGCACCTGATGCGCACGCTGGAAATGATCGTGGTCTCCCTGGCGCCGCTCGGCTCGTTTGAGGCGGAGCTCACGACCGCCGAGGCTGCGGCCGTGTTCGCCGCGTTCTGCCGCGAGTGGCACGTGTTCACTAGGCTGGCTCATGACGCGGCGATCCTTGGCCGGGCCTTCGATGACCTCGACCGGGTGCTCGACGATCTACCGGTCTGGAGTCATGACGATCCACAGCCGCCGCTCGCTGTATTTGCGTCCGAGCGCAACCGGCAGCTGGCCGAGCTCATCGAGTAGGAGTCAAGGAGCCGCGGGCGGGTCTGGGCGATCTGCGGCGAGAACGGGAGCCTGCGGTGCCAGAGCGCCAGCATTGCCGCCCCCCCCGGACCCGCACTGTCGGCGTAGTTGAGCCCGATGGCGTAAATCGTGCCCGGGTCGGGAACCGGGGCCAGCAGCTGCACCTCGCTCAGAGGCCACGATTCCTCACCGCGGGTGTGACGCACCGGCGAGGACGTCCTTGACGCTAACGCCTCCTGAAAAGGCGAACAGCCGATCGTCGATCACCTCTCCGGCGACCGGAGCAGGCCCGCGGGCCGGGCATCAGCGCGGTGGCAAGCTTCACGGGAGCAGCACGATCTTGCCGTGGTTGTTGCCGGCTTCGACATCGGCGTGGGCAGTGCTCGCCTGCGCCAGCGGGTAGGTCCTCCAGATCGTGAGCTGGAGCTTCCCCGCGGCGGCGAGCTCGGCCAGCTGCGGCAGGGCTTCCCAGGCGCGATCGTCGGGGTCAGCGCCGGTGAAGCGCACGCCGAGCTGCTGCGCGCTGGGATCGGCGATCGTGATCACCCGCTCAACGCTGCCGGTGAGCTCGATCGAGTCCGGCAGCACGCCGTGCCCGGCTGTGTCCAGGGCGGCGTCGACACCGCCCCGGCCGAGGGCGCGAACGCGCTCGGGAAGCCCCTCTCCGTAGCGCACGGGGATGGCGCCGAGGGAGCCGACGTACTCCAGATCCCGCTCGGCGGCGGACCCGATCACCGTGACCCCGCGGGCGAGCGCCAGCTGCGTGGCGATTCCGCCGACGCTCCCCGCCGCCCCGTGGATCAGCAGCGTCTGTCCCGCCCCCAGGTTCAGATGGCCCAGCGCACGATAGGCGGCCTCGCCGGCGGTGCTCAGGCAGGCGGCCAGCTCCCAGGAGACGTTCGCGGGCTTGCTCCCCATCGTCGAAAGCAACGCGTGCTGCGCGTATGAGCCGCCGCTGGCGACACCGAAGACCTCCTCCCCGACCTTTCGGTCGACGACGCCCTCGCCGACCTCCTGCACAACGCCGGCGACGTCGAGTCCGGGAATCCTCGGGGGGAAGCTCGCCGGCCCGCTGCCCGCCATGTCACCACGCCGGATCTTGATGTCGATCGGATTGACGCTCGTCGCGCGCACCGCCACGCGGACCTGACCGGGTCCCGGGGCGGGCAGCTCGACCTCGGTGACACGCAGGACCTCGGGGCCGCCGAATTCGGCGTAGGTGATGGCGCTCGGCATTCGGCTCTCCTGTGGTTCTGGGGTCATGGGCAAGCTACCTCAGCCGGTACTCACCGCGGGCCACGATCACGGTGGCGCCGCCGACGGCCACCCGCTGCAGCCGCTCCGCGGTCCCGTCGGCCTGGGCGTAGAGCACCGAGGGCCGCTTGATCTCCTCCCCCTGCCGGATCGTGATGCGGGTGCCGTACTGAATCCGCCCGTGCCGTGCCAGGTGGACCGCCAGCGGTCCGGCCGCCGAGCCCGTGGCCGGATCCTCGGCCACTCCGACCCCGGGGCCGAACATCCGCGTCTTGACCTCCGTGCCGTCGACGGCGAAGCAGCTCACGCCGATCGCGCCGAGCTCGCGCAGGCGGCCGAGGTCGGGGGCCAGGGCGGCGACCTCCGCCTCGCTGCCAAGCCCCACGTAGACGTGGACTGGGCCGTTGCGGTAGGCCTGCACCGGTAGCTCCGGCTTTGCCACTCCCAGCGCGCCGAGCAGCTCGTGGGTGCGGTCAAACGGCTCCGTGGTCGGGAGCGGCTGCTCCATCTCACCGAACACCACCGACCCGCCAGAACGGGTCAGGGCCACCGGCACGACGCCGGCCCCGGTGCTCAGCTCGATCGTGGCCGCTTCGTCGTCCTGGCCCAGCACGAACGCTGTGCCCAGCACGGGGTGACCGGCGAACGGGAGCTCGAGGAAGGGGGTGAAGATCCGAATCTCCGCGCCGCCATCCCAGCGGCGCAGCACGAACACTGTCTCAGAGAGGTTGAGCTCTCGTGCGGTGCGCTGCATCGTCTCGCCGTCGAGCCCGGCGGCGTCCAGGAACACCGCGAGCCCGTTGCCCTCCAGCGGCGTGCCCGTGAAGACGTCGGCGACGACGTAGCGGTGCATCATCCCCGGCTCAGCTCCGCCAGCTTGGCGACCGTCGTCCAGTTGCGCGCGGTGACCGTGACTCCCAGCTTGCGCGTGGCCAGCGCCGAAGCCAACCGGGAGCCGATCACGCCCTCGGGGTGCCAGGCGTAGACCTCGCGTCCGAGGATTGCCACCCGCTCGGGCTCCACCGCCAGTGCGCTCAGCTCGGCCACGACCGAGTCGTCGAGCTCGCCGGAGAGAAAGCTCACCTGATAGCGCTTGGGATCGTCGGCCGCGTCTCCCAGCAGGTCGCTCGCCAGCACCCGGGCCAGTTCGGCGCCACTGCGCACGACCACCGGCACGTCGAACCCGAACCGCTCCTTTATCTGCCCCTGCAGGTGCCGCGCCAGCGTGTCCCCGTCGAGCTCGCCGCCCAGCACGACGTTGCCGCTCTGGAGATAGGTCTGGGTGTCCTCGTAGCCCGCCGCGGCCAAGCGCTCACGCAACTGCGGCATCGAGATCCGCTTGTGCGGCCCAACGTTGATCCCGCGCAGCAGAGCCACCTGCGTGGAGGCCATCAGAACAGCTGCTCCTGACCGGGCGCAGACCCCTGGCCCCTGACCCCGAATGCCTGGTGGCCAAGCGCCAGCGCCACCTCACGGGCGATCGCCGCCTCCGAGCGGGAGGCGATCAGCGGATCCTCGATCCCCTCCACATGGACCAGCGTCCGCCGGCCGTCCCCGCGGTCGCCCCCCTCCAGCGGCACCAGGGCGTAGACGCGGTCGGCGCGAACGAACTTGCCGTAGCCAAGTGGGACCAGCGGGACTACGCGCGCCATCGTGCTGGCCCCGGCTCGCTACGCGTCCAGGATCAGGCCGAGCCGCCGCTCCAGCGCCTCGCCCAGGACCTCCCGCACCGGCCCCACCTCAAAGCGCTCCACCAGCGCCGAGAGGAACCCCTCGATCACCAGTCGCTTGGCGGTGTCCTCCCGCAGTCCGCGCGAGCGCAGGTAGAAGAGCTGCTCGGGATCGACCTGGGCAACCGCCGCCGCGTGCGTGCAGCGCACGTCGTTGGCCTGGATCTCCAGGCCGGGGATGGCATCGGCGTGAGCCCGCCGGGAGAGCAGCAGGTTGCGTGACTCCTGGAAGGCATCTGTCTTCTGGGCGCCGGGGTCGACGATGATGTTCCCCTTCCACACCGCACTCGAGCGGCCCTGCAGAACCCCGCGGAAGGCGAGGTCGGAGGTCGTGTTGGGAGCGGCGTGCTCCTGGGTGGTGTCGAAGTCGATGTGCTGGCGGCCGTGCGTGGCGTAGGCACCGGTGACGCGGGCATCCGCCCCCTCGCCGGCCAGGCGGGTCTGCATCCGCACCCGCCCCCGGCCCGAGCCGAATCCGAGGGCCACCCAGTCCAGACGGCCGTCGCGGCCGATCTCGGCCCGTTGAGCGCCGAAGATCCAGCTCCGCTCCGAGAGCTCTTGGCCGCAGACGTAGCGCAGCCGCGCGTTGTCCCCGACGATGAGCTCGGTGACAACGTTGAAGACGCCGTCGAGATCCGCTTCGCCGGAGGCGTACTGCTCCCACACCGCTGCCTCCGCACCTTCCTGCAGGACGATCAGCGTGCGCTGGTTGAGCAGCGTGCCCGACCGGGGCTGGACGGTCCGCAACGAGATCGGGGCCTCGACGACGACGCCGCGCGGGACGTAGACGAACGAGCCGTTGCGGATCCCGGCGCCGTTGAGGGTGACGAACGCGTCTTGCGCGTCGACGATCGAGCCGAGGTGACGCTCGATGAGCTCGGGATGGCGGCTGAGCGCCTCCTGAAGCGTCGTGACGATGACCCCGTCGGGAAGCGCGCCCGCGGCGGCAGGCAGCGCGAACAGGCCGTTCCCGTCACCGGCGGCTGCCTCGGCGCGGACCGGCTCGTAGGCGGCCAGGTCGAGACCGGAGATGTCGGTGAACTCCCAGCCCGGCCGCCCCTTGAACTGCGGCAGCTCAAGCCTTCGGCCAACGGCCCGCTCGTCATCCGGACTCGCCTGATCGGGCCTGGCCTCAGTCATCCCGCTCTTACCCAATCGAGCCCTCCATCTGCAACTCGATCAGGCGGTTCATCTCCACCGCGTACTCCATCGGGAGCTCCTTGGTGATCGGCTCGATGAAACCGTTGACGATCAGCTTTGAGGCTTCCTCCTCGGGAATCCCGTGCGAGGTCAGATAGAAGAGCTGGTCCTCGCCGACCTTGGACACGGTGGCCTCGTGGCCGACGTTGACATCGTCCTCCCCGATCCTGATCGTCGGGTAGGTGTCAGAGCGGGAGTGCTCGTCGAGCAGCAGGGCGTCACAGACCACCTTGGAGCGAGCGCCGTGGGCGCCCTTGGCGATCTCCAGCAGCCCGCGGTAGGAGCCGCGGCCGCCGTCCTTGGAGATCGACTTGGCGAAGATGTTGGAGGTGGTGTTGGGCGCGGCGTGGATGATCTTGCCGCCGGCGTCCTGGTGCTGATCCTTGCCGGCAAACGCGATCGAGAGGATCTCCCCGTGGGCGCGCTCGCCCATCAGGTACACGCTCGGGTACTTCATTGTCAGCTTGGAGCCGAGATTGCAGTCAACCCACTCGACCGTGGCGTCCGTCTCGGCCACCGCGCGCTTGGTCACCAGGTTGAACACGTTGGTCGACCAGTTCTGCACCGTCGTGTAGCGGATCCGCGCTCCCGGCTTGGCGATCAGCTCCACCACGGCGGAGTGCAGCGAGTTGGACGAGTACGTCGGCGCGGTGCAACCTTCCACGTAGTGCACGTAGGAGCCCTCGTCGGCGATGATCAGCGTGCGCTCGAACTGGCCCATCGATTCCGTGTTGATCCGGAAGTAGGCCTGCAGCGGCATCTCCACGTGCACCCCTGGCGGCACGTAGACGAACGAGCCCCCCGACCACACCGCGGAGTTCAGCGAGGCCAGCTTGTTGTCGTTGGAGGGGATGATGGTGGCGAAGTACTCGCGCACGATCTCCTCGTGATCGCGCAGAGCGGAGTCCATGTCCAGGAAGATCACGCCCTGCTTCTCCAGGTCCTCGTGAACCTGGTGGTAGACCACCTCGGACTCGTACTGGGCGCCGACGCCGGAGAGGAACTTCCGCTCGGCCTCGGGAATTCCCAGGCGGTCAAAGGTGTTCTTGACGTCCTCGGGCACGTCGTCCCAGGAGCGCTCGGCGCGCTCGGAGGCGCGCACGAAGTAATGAATGTCGTCGAAGTCGACCTCGGCCAGCATCGGCGAGCCCCAGGTGGGCATCGAGCGCGCCAGGAAGTGATCGAGCGCCTTGAGGCGGAACTCCCGCATCCACTCCGGCTCGGACTTGAACTCGGAGATCTTCAACACGAGCTCACGACTGAGTCCCTTGGGCGCCTTGTACAGGTAGTTCTCGGCGTCGTGGAAGCCGTAGCGCTCCTCGTAGTCGGAATTGATCTGCGCCAGCTGCTCGTTTCCGGAGAGCAGCGGAGCACGGGGGGTCTCGAGAGAGGCCACTAGTCCACCTCCAGCTTGATCGTCTGGTCGTCGATGATCACCGGGAAGGTGTCCACCGCGACGTACGCGGGCAGGGTCTTGGGTTTGCCGGTCCTCAGGTCGAACCGGGAGCCGTGGCGCGGGCACTCGATCGTGCACGCCCCCTGATCCAGCTCCCCGTCCGCCAGCGAGCCCTCGTCGTGCGAGCACCGATCCTCTATCGCAAAGATCGTCCCGTTGCAGTTGAACACGCCGATCTCCAGGTCCTCCCACTTCACCAGGCGGACCTCACCCGGGGTGAGCTCGTTGAGGGGGCAGACACTGATGATCTCTGGCACGTAAGTCCTAGCGGAGGGATCGGATTTCCATTGCCGACTATAGCGACGGCCGCCCTCCCCGCAAGGGGCCCCGCCAACCGCAGGTCAGGCTACCCGTGCCCCGGCGTCACCACCGCCGCCGCCGCGCTCCGGCGCGGACGATGCGGGACCGCCGGGCGGGGCCTCGCCGCCCCCGGCCAGCCGGCTGTGGCGCACGGAGTAGACGAAGTAGACGACGAGCCCGACCACCATCCAGACCACGAACCGCACCCACGTCGCTCCCGACAGGTTGAGCATCAGCCACAGCGAGGCCAGCACCGAGAGGATCGGCACCACCGGCACCAGCGGCGTCCGGAAGGGCCGCTCCAGATCCGGGCGCGCGCGCCGCAGGAAGATCACCCCGATCGAGACCAGCACAAAGGCGAACAGCGTGCCGATGTTGACCAGCGACGCCAGGGTCTTCAGCGACAGCAGGAAGGTCAGGGCGGCGACCACGACGCCGGTGACCAGCGTCGTTCGATACGGAGTCTGGAAGCGCTCGGACAGGGCCGAGAACACCGGCGGCAGCAGCCGGTCACGGCTCATGGCGAAGAACACCCGGCTCTGGCCCATCAGCAGCACCAGGATCACCGAGGTGAGGCCGGCCAGCGCGCCGTAGCCGATGATCGTCGCGATCGTGTTCTCGTGCACGGAGATGAAGGCCATGGACAGGGGGGCCTTGGTGTCGACGTGGTTGTACTTGACCATCCCTGTGACCACCAGCGACACGGCGACGTAGAGCACCGCGCAGATCGTCAGGGAGGCGAAGATGCCGATCGGCAGGTCGCGCTGAGGCTTGCGGCTCTCCTCCGCGTTGGTGGCCACGACGTCGAAGCCGATGAAGGCGAAGAACACCAACGCCGCGCCAGCGAAGATCCCGCCCACGCCAAAGGCACCGGGCGCCGCGCCCAGGTCCTGGAGCAGGGTCTTCTCCGAGCTTCCGCCGGGAGCGGGCGTGGATCCCGTGGGCGGGATGAACGGATGGAGGTTCTTGGACTTCACGTAGGAGAGCCCCGCGATGATGACCAGCGCGACGACGGCCAGCTTGATGGCCACGATCACGGCGTTGACCGTGCTCGAGGTCCGCACCCCCAGGCACAGCAGTCCCGTGATCAGCAGCACGATCGCGGCAGCGAAGAAGTTGTGGCCGTCGGCGTACAACGATGTGGGCACGTGCAGGTGCCACGGCGCCCCCGAGAGCACGACCTTGAAGTAGTTCGACCACCCCGAGGCCACCGTCGCCGCGCCGAGGGCCAGCTCCAGCATCAGGTCCCAGCCGATGATCCAGGCGATCAGCTCGCCAAGGCTGGCATAGGAGAAGGTGTAGGCGGAACCGGCCACCGGCACCACCGAGGCGAACTCCGCATAGCACAGTCCTGCGAGCATGCAGGCGATGGCGGCGGCGACAAAGGACAGGGCGATCGCGGGGCCGGCGAGGGTGCCGGCGGCCTCCCCGGTGAGCACGAAGATGCCGGTGCCGATGATCACCCCGATGCCGATCGCGGTGAGCTGCACCGGCCCGAGCGCCCTCCGCAGGCTCGTACCCGGATGATCGAGCTCTGACATCGACTGCTCTATGGACTTTGTGCGCATGACCGTCATGCGCACGGGCTTCCCGCGAAGGGCCAGCTTCATGCGACGTTTATGCCATGCTCCACTACGATTTCCGTTGTGCTCCGCTGGATCCGCACGTGGCTCGCGCGGCGGCGTTGCGAGACGGGTTTGGGTCCGGGTTATCGGTCTGCTGATTGCTTGGGGTCCTAATGCTGGTGCTGGGGTACGGCGGTGTTGCCAGTGGTGCGGGGGGCCGTGCGTCGCATGTCTCGGTTGTTGCGTCGGTGACTGCCGGTGGGCGGGTGAGCGCACGGGTTTGGCCGGGTTCTGGCGTTGGGAGGGTTACGGCGGTCTTGGAGCAGTTGCGCGGCGGTCGATGGCTGACGCGGGCATCGCGGCGGATCCCGCGTGAGAGATGGTCCACGGTCTCGTTCGCGGCGCCTTTGCAGCGTGGGTCGTTCGCGGTGCGTGTTGAGCTGTTGCGCGGTCCTCGTGTGGTCTGGCGTTCGCGCAAGATGCGGGTAGTCATTCGAGCGTCTGGTTCGCCGGGTAGCTCAGCGTGTCCAGCGGGTCAGACTGGAAGGCCGCCGAATTGTCAGCCACCGCCTCCGAATCCCAACCGAGGGGCGGCTTTGAACCCCGGGGCAGACGCTGGAGCCGGGCTGGTATCTGGCATCGAGCAATGGCCTACAAGCTGGTCATGCAGTCGAGTGATGGGAACTTGGTTCTGTATCAGGGCGCCCAGCCGTTGTGGTCCTCGAGTGGTCAGGGTGCGGGTGCGTCGGTGACGATGCAGGGCGACGGGAATCTGGTGATCTACAACGGGGGGTCGCGAAGTGGAGCTCGAACACGAGCGGGTTCTCCGGCGCGGTCCTAAAGCTCCAGGACGACGCCAACCTCGTCATCATCAGGGCTCCACCGCTATCTGGGACTGGAGAAACGGACCGCTGAAGGCCCCTGGCACAGCCAACCAGATCGGTTCCGGCAGCGCCGCGCCGTCGGGCACGACCGCCATCGCCCCGCCTCCCCTGCCTCGAGGCGCCCCGGGGGCGAACCGGCGCCACCTCCACGTGAAGATAGTGCTGCGCTGGAGGCGCAGCGGAGCACGCACCCAACTGCTCGACCTGCGGTTCCTGCATCTCCCCCGCGGCGCCCGTGTCCAGATCGCCTGCCAGGGCCGGCACTGCCCGGCGCACCTGGCCACCGCCGCTCGAGAAGCGGCCGTGCCGCGCGCCGCTCGCTGCGCGGCCGCGTATTCCGTAGCGGCCAGATGCTGATGCTGCGCATCTCTGCGCCGGGGGCCGTCTCTGAGATCGTGGCGATCCGCTTCCGCTCGCGCCGCGCTCCCGCCGGACAGGTCCTGTCTCGCTGACCCCTTGAGGCCCTCGGGCGGCCGCAGCCCGGCCGCGGGGACGGCGGGGGGTCGGCGCGCGGTGCGGTTTGTCCCCGCCGCCGACCTCGCATACCATCTCCGTCGTGCTCCGCAAGCGTACCGGGCGCCCCACCTTCAGAGCGCTCATCGTCCTGGTCGCGCTGCTGGCCTGGGCCGCGGTCGCCTGTGCCAGCGCCGTCCCTCCATCGCTGGCCTGACCACCGGCGGCTACGAGATCGCCTTTGTGGCCTACGGGAGCGGGCACCTGTGGGTGGCCGGCACGGCGGGCTACGCAGACACCGGCCTGCAGGTCGCCCCGGGAAGCAGCCCCAGCGTCGCCGGGCTGGCCGGGGGCGGCTACGAGGTCGCCTTCCAGGCCTTCGTCGCTCCGCGCCCCGCGCCCGCACCCGCACCCGCTGCGGGCACGACCTCGATCCCCGTGCCATCCCCCTCACCGGCGGCGCGGCGCCGTCACCACCTGCGGGTGCGGATCGTGTTTCGCTGGCGGCGCAGCGGCTCTCACACGAAGCTGCTCAGCCTGCGGTTCGTGCACCTCCGCGCCACGCTCGGATCCGCATCGCCTGTCACGGACGGCACTGCCCCAGGCGCCTGGCGACCGCCAGCCGGGCAGGCGGTCGGGCGGTGGGACGAGCGCTGCGCGGGCGCGTGTTCGCCAGCGGCCAGGTGCTGCTGCTGAGGATCTACATGCCGGGATTCGTCCCGGAGGTCGTCGCGATCCGCTTTCGCTCGGAGCGCGGGCCGGGCGGACGGGTGCTCTCGCGCTGAAGCGCACTGTCCGGCCGCGTCAGCTGCCCGCGCCGGCGCCCTCGCTCTCCCAGTCCACCGCGTGGCCGAGCGAAGCGCTCTTGAGCACCTTCAGCGACAGCAGCGCGCACTTCAGCCGGGTGGCGGAGATGTCGATTCCCAGCAGGTCGAGTACGAAGCGGCGGTCAAGCGCCAGCACATCCTCCACGCGCATCCCCTTGACCTCGTCGGAGGCCATCGAGGCGGCCGCCTGCGAGATCGCGCACCCGTGGCCGAGGAAGCGGATGTCCTCGATCCGGTGCTCACCGTCCACCACCAGCTGCACCGTCAGCTCGTCGCCGCACAGCGGGTTGAGGTCGGAGTACTCCAGATCCACCCGGGCCAGCTCCGGCGCCGGCGGCGTGAAGTTGTGCGGGTGCTTGTAGTGGTCGAGGATGTTCTCGCGGTAGAGATCGTCCATCGTCTTAGAGCTGTAGCACGCGCCGAACCTCGCCCAGCCCGTCCAGCAGCGCGTCGACGTCCGCCCGCGAGTTGTGCACGGCGAATGAGGCCCGAGTCGTGGCCGAGACCCCTAGCCGGCGCATGAGCGGCTGGGCACAGTGGTGTCCGGCGCGCACGCACACTCCGCGCCGGGCGAGGATCTCGCTGATGTCGTGCGGGTGGGCGCCCTCCAGCGTGAAGGACACCAGCGCGCCCCGCTCGGTGGCCGCCGGCGGTCCCTGCACCGCGAGTCCCGGCACCTCCGTGCTCAGCCGCGCCAGGGTCTCATCCACCAGCGCGCTCTCGTGCGCGCGAATCTGCTCGGGCCCCAGCTCGGCGATCCACCGCACCGCTTCGCCCAGCCCGATCGCCTCGGCGATCTGGGAGGTGCCGGCCTCGAACTTCCAGGGCAGGTCGGTCCACGTCGACTCGTTAGCGGCAACCGTCCGGATCATGTGGCCGCCACCGATGAAGGGGGGCATCTCCTCCAGCAGCGAACGACGGCCGTGCAGCACGCCGATCCCGGTGGGGCCGTAGGCCTTGTGGCCGGTCCAGGCGTAGAAGTCGGCGTCGATCGCGCTCAGGTCGACAGGCATCTGCGGCACCGCCTGGGTGCCGTCGATCAGCACCCGCGCACCGGCCGCGTGCGCGCGCCGCGTGATCTCCGCCACCGGGTTGATCGTGCCCAGGACGTTGGAGACGTGCACCACCGCCACCAGCTTCGGTGAGCGCTCCAGCAGCACGTCGAGGGCTTCCAGGTCCAGCTGGCCTTCGTCTGTCACCGGTACGTAGGCCAGCTCCGCCTCACGGTCCTGGCAGAGGATCTGCCACGGCACGATGTTGGAGTGGTGCTCCATCTCGCTCAGCACCACCAGGTCGCCGCGGCCCACGTGCTGGCGCCCCCACGTGTAGGCGACCATGTTGATCGCCATCGTGGCGTTGGCGGTGAACACCGTCTCTGCGGTGCTCGACCCGAGCCAGTCCGCGATCGTCTGCCGCGCGCCCTCGTAGAGCTCGGTGGCCTGCACTGCCAGCGGGTACACGCCGCGGTGGATCGAGGCGCGCGACTCGGTGTAGTAGCGCGTCATCGCGTCGATCACCGGCTGCGGGGTCTGCGAGGTGGCGGCGCTGTCCAGGTAGACGAGGTCCGGGTCGCGCGCGAGGACGGGGAACTCCGCGCCCACCGATCTCAGCGCCGCCACCGTGCTCACGCGGCCACCTGATCGGTGATCCACCCGTAGCCCTTGGCCTCCAGCTCGTCGACCAGCTCCGGGCCGCCCTCCTTGACGATGCGACCCTGGTACATGACGTGCACGTGGCTGGGCTGCACGAGGTGCAGGATGCGCTGGTAGTGGGTGATGATCAGCACACCCATGGCCGGACCGGCGACGGCGTTGACTCCGTTGGCCACCACGCGCAGGGCGTCGATGTCCAGGCCCGAATCGGTCTCGTCGAGGATCGCCAGCTGCGGCTGCTGGAGGGCAAGCTGGAGGATCTCCATGCGCTTCTTCTCCCCACCCGAGAAACCCTCGTTGAGGTACCGGGTGGTGAACTCACGTGAGACGCTGACGAGCTTCATCGCCGCCTCGACGGTCTGGCGGAACTCCTTGAGGGGGACCGGCTGCTCCCCGCGGGACTCGCGATGGGCATTCATCACGGTGCGCAGGTACTTGGTCACGGTCACCCCCGGCACCGAGACCGGGTACTGGAAGGCCATGAACAGGCCCATGCGGGCGCGCTCGTCAGTGGCGGCTTCGGTGATGTCCTCGCCTCCCCACACGATCTGACCGTCGGTCACCTCCAGAAGCGGATGGCCCATGATGGCGTTGGCCAGCGTCGATTTCCCGGAGCCGTTGGGACCCATCAGGGCATGAATTTCACCGTTGCCGACGCTGAGATCCAAGCCGCGCAGGATCTCCTTGCCGCCGGCCTTGACGTGGAGGTTCTTGATTTCTAGATCTGGCATCGGTCAGCTTTCGGTTGGCTTGATCAGGCCGCGGCCGTGGTCACCGGCTCGCCGCGGCGGGAGAACTCCACGAGCTCTGCCAGCGTCGTCGTCTGCAGCGCGCGGATGATCCCGCCCTGGACCCGCGTCCACAGCAGCTTGGTGGCACAGCCGTGGCCGGCGTCGGGCAGGTGGGAGCACAGCACCCGCTCGGTGTGGTCGTGCACGAAGCACTCCATCGGGGTGACCGCGCCCTCCAGCGCCTGCACCACCTCGTCCATCCCGATCTCCTCGGCAGGACGGGATAGCCAGTAGCCGCCGTGGGCGCCGCGGGCGCTCATCACCAGACCGGCCTTGCGCAGGCGTGCCACCACCTGCTCCAGGTAGGCCAGCGGCAGCCCCTCGGCATCGGCGATCGCCTTGAGGCTGGTCGGCTGATCGGGCGACTGACGCCCGAGCTCCACCATCAGGCGCACGCCGTACTCGGCCTTGGAGGAGAAGATCACGGCTAAATCCTACCAGCAGGCTAGGTTATTGATGAGGCCCGCCTGCCGGCGGGCCCGTGGCGTGGCTTGCGCGGACCTGTAGGGTGCAGCGGGAATGAACGCCGGGGGTCTGGCCACGTCGCAGGAGATCGCGACCGCCGCCGAGCTGGCGCGGGCGCACGGTCGCCTGGGGATCGACACCGAGTTCATGTCCGAGGGCCGCTACCGCGCGCTGCTGTGCCTGGTGCAGGTGTCGGTGCAGGACGAGTCGGCGCCCGATGGCATCCGCATCGTCCTCATCGATCCGCTCGCCAATCCGGAGGTCGACGCCCTCGCTCGGCTACTGGCCGAGCCCCAGGTGGAAGTCGTGCTGCACGCCGGCCGCCAGGACGTGGCGATTTTGCGCCGGGCGTGGCGTACCGAGCTGACCAACATCTTCGACACTCAGATCGCGGCCGGCTTCGCCGGGGGCGGCGCGCAGGCGGGCTACGGGAATCTGCTCGGCGCGATCCTGGGGCGCCAGGTCGGCAAGACGGCCAGCTTCACCCGCTGGGACGCGCGCCCGCTCAGCACCGAGCAGCTGTCCTACGCCGCCGAGGACGTGGTCCACCTGCTGGAGCTGGCCGACGAGCTGCAGCGGCGGCTGCGCGGCACCGAGCGGCTGGAGTGGGCTCGCGAGGAGTGCCGGCGCCTGGAGGGCGTCAGCGACGAGCGGGATCCGTGGAGCGCCTGGGAGCGCCTGCCGCGCGCGGGTCAGCTGGATCAACGCGCCCGCGCGGTGGCGCGCGAGCTGGCCGCCTGGCGGGAGGCAACCGCCTCCGCGGAGGATCGCCCGGTGGGCTCGGTGCTGGCCGACGCGCCGCTGGTGGAGCTGGCCAAGCGCCAGCCGGAGAGTGCGCGCAGCCTGGAGCAGATCCGCGGCATCCACCCCTCCGCCATCCGCCGTCGCGGCGAGGCCATCATGGCGGCGATCGCCGCCGGCCGGGAAACGCCGCCGATCCCCCGCGAGCAGGCGCGGGAACGCTCCGACCCCGCCGACGCTCCGTCGATCGCGCTGGCGGAGGCGCTGCTCAGGACCCGCGCGCTGGAGGCCGGACTGGCCTACGAGCTGATCGCCTCACGCAGCGAGCTGGAGCGGATCGTCAGCGCCGCCCGCCGCTCCGAGCCACCGCCGGATGTCCGGACGCTGAGCGGGTGGCGCGGGGAGCTGGTGGGCGCCGATCTGCGGAGCCTGCTGGATGGCCGCAGCGCGCTCGCGCTCGGGCCCCAGCGGCGCCTGCAGCTCCTGCCGCGCCAGTGAGAGCGGTTCTAGGAGGAGCCCTGCTCCAGCAGCATCGAGAGGACCGGCGCGTGCGCGAACAGCGCCCGGGACAGCGCCAGGGTCACCGGACGTGAGCGGCGGATCGAGCCGAGGTCGATTCCCTTGAGGTCACCAGTGGGGGTGGCGTAGGTCAGGCGCAGCTTGTGACCGGGCGAGTCGGCCGCGTGCTCGTCGCCGATGTCGCCCCTTGCGCCGCTCCAGCCGAGCTTCAGCAGGTGGCGGTGCTCGGCGGCGAAGAGGGCATCGGAGTCGCGGTAGCCCGAGCCCACCACCACCAGCTCCCAGGCGCAGAAGGCGGCGGTGCCGGTGTCGCAGACCTGCTGGCGAACGGTGATCTGAGCGCCGGGAGCCAGCGGCAATCGGGATAGGGAAGGCGCCTCGTGCGAGCCTCCGCCGCAGCCTGAAAGCGCCGTGAGCGCCGCTGCCAGCGCCGCCGCGCCTACTCTACGGGCGGTCATGGGATCCAAGGTAGCGCGGTGGGCATGAGCGCCGGCCGCTACGCGCTCGGCATGGTGGCGCTGGCGATCGTGGGCGGGTCGCTGGCCTGCGCGGCGCTGGCGCTGCGCCGCCGCTGGCTGCCCTCGTGGGCCGGCGCTCCGGCGCGGCTGGCCGAAGCGGTCATCGGCCTCGCGCTGCTCACAGCGCTGCTCCAACTGCTGGGCGCGGTCGGATTGTTCCGGCTCGGCCCGATCACGATCGCCGCCGCCCTGGTCGGACTCGCGGGGTCGCGAGCGCTGCTGGGTACCGGCCCCGTCCACGCTCGCGCAGCACCGCGTGGCGGGGCCGGTATCCGGTGGCGGCTGGCGGCGACGATCGCTCTCGCGGCGGCAATCGTGGCCGCCGAATGGGCCGGGCCGACCCTGATCTCATACCGGTTCGGCATCCGCACCTTTGACTCGCTGTGGTACCACCTGCCGTGGGCGGCATCGTTCGCTCAATCGGGTGTGGTCACGACGCTGCACTTCACCGACGTCGAGTACCTGACCGCGTTCTATCCCGCCACCGCGGAGCTGTTCCACGGGCTGGGGATCGTGCTCTTCGGCGGCGGTGATCTGCTCTCGGCGGGGATGAACCTGGTGTGGCTGGGGTTGGTGCTGCTGGCGGCCTTCTGCGCTGGGGTGCGCGGGGGCGTGGCGCCGCTGACGCTGCTCGGCGCCGCGGTGGCGATGGCCACCCCGATGCTCGTGCTCTCCCAGGCGGGCAGCGCCGCCAACGATGTCGTGGGGGTGTTCTTCCTGATGGCGGCGGTAGCGCTGGTGCTGCACGGACCCGAGCAGCCCGCCGCGCGCGTGCTGGCGGCCGTGGCCGCAGGGCTGGCGGTGTCGGTGAAGCTGTCGCTGCTGGCGCCGGTGGCGGCTCTGACGGTGGCGATGCTGCTCTCCGACCGGGACCGCCGGGGCGCCGTGCGCTGGCTGATTCCGCTCACGGTGGCGGGCGGCTTCTGGTACCTGCGCAACCTGATCGCCGTCGGTAACCCGCTCCCGTGGCTGAACCTGCCCGGCCTGGCCGTGCCCGCGGCGCCGCTTCAGGCAGATACCGGCTTCTCGGTGGCCCACTACCTGACCGCCGCGCACGTGTGGCAGACGACGCTCCAGCCCGGCCTGGCCGCGGGGCTCGGCTCGTGGTGGTGGGCGCTCTTGGGCGCCGCGGTGATCGGGCCGCTGCTCTGCCTCCTGCCCGGAGCGACGGCGCCCGTGCGCCTGCTGGGCGCGGTAGCACTGGCTTCGCTGCTGGCCTACGTCGTGACACCGGAGAGCGCCGCCGGCCCCGCCGGCCACCCCCTGGGGTTCGCCTTCAACCTGCGCTACAGCGCGCCGGCGCTGACCCTGGCGCTGGTGGCATTGCCGCTGGCGCCGGTTTGGCGGCTCCCCGCCGCGCGCGCGGCATTGCTCGCGGTCCTGGGGGCGACGCTGCTGGCCACAGTCGCCCACGGGCGCTTCTGGCCCGGGGACCATCTCGCCGGCCAGGTGATCGTCGCGCTGGTGAGCGCCGGCGCGGTGCTACTCGCCGCGCTCGGGCGCCCGGCGGGCCGCCGCGTGGCGATCCCGGCGCTGGCCACGGCGCTCGCTGGGACAGTGGCGGCGCTGGCGGTTCTCGGCTTCCTGGGGACGCGCAGCTACCTCCGCTCCCGGTATGAGCTCCAGCCGGGGATCTCTCGTCTCTCCCCGGTGTGGGCGCTGTTTCGCCGGATCCAGCACGCGCGGGTGGGCATCGTCGGCACCTACGGCGGCTTCTTCGCCTACCCGCTGTTCGGCCTCAAGGACTCGAACCGCGTGCAGTACGTCGCCGCCCGCGGCGCGCACGGCTCCTTCTCGGCGATCGGCTCGTGCGCCCGCTGGCGAGTGGCAGTGAACGCCGCCCATCTGGACTACCTCGTCGCCACCCCCGCCCGGGACCCGTGGACGCCGCGGGTGCTCAGCTCCTCCCCCGAGGCGGCCTGGACCGCCGGCGATCCGGCGGCCACCGTGGTGTACAGCGCCCGCGCCGCCGGTCAACCGATCACCGTCTTCAGGCTGCAGGGCCCGCTCGCGCCGAGTCGCTGCTCCTCCCCCGGATAAGCTCCCGGGACATGTCGAGCACCGCCGACCACCTCGCCGATCCCGAGCTCCAGCAAACCGAGTGGGACCTGACGCCGCTGGCCGACGGCGAGGCACCCGACGGTGTCGAGTCGTTGCTGAAGGACGCCACGGGGCGAGCCCGGGCGTTCTCCGCCGAGCACGCCGGCCGGATCGCAGAGCTCGACGGGGGCGGCCTGGCCGGCGCGATGCGAGAGCTGGAGGCGATCCACGAGCTCCTGGGGCGCGCGGGCTCCTACGCCTCGCTGTGGTTCTCCACCGACACCGCCGACCCAGGTCGGGGAGCGCTGCTGCAGCGCGTCCAGGAGGCGGGGACCACGATCGAGACGCTGCTGCTGTTCTTCGAGCTGGAGTGGGCCGGGCTCCAGGACGAGCGTGCCGAGGAGCTGCTGGCCGGCGAGGAGCTCGACTTCTGCCGCCACTACCTGCGCAGCACCCGGCGCTACCGCCCCCACCTGCTCTCAGAGCCCGAGGAGAAGATCCTGGCGGAGAAGTCGATCACCAGCCAGGCGGCGTGGAGCCGGCTGTTCGGCGAGCTGGTCTCGGCGCTGAAGGTGGAGCTCGGTGGCCAGGAGATCTCGCTGGAGGTGGCGCTCAGCCAGCTCCAGGCCCCCGACCGCGACGTGCGCCGCCAGGCCGCCGAGGCGGTGACGGTGACGCTGGAGCCCGGCCTGCGCACCCGCGCGTTCATCTTCAACACCCTGGCCCACGACAAGGCCGTCGAGGACCGCCTGCGCCGCTACCCCCACTGGCTGGCGGGGCGGAATTTGAGCAACGAGGCCTCCGACGAGTCGGTGATGGCCCTGATCGAGGCGGTTCGCCACCGCTTCGACATCCCCCAGCGGTGGTACCGGCTGAAGGCCCGCCTGCTGGGCGTGGAGCGGATCGCCGACTACGACCGGGCGGCGCCGGTGATCGACGAGGACGTGACGATCTCCTTTGGCGACGCCCGGGAGATGGTGCTGGAGACCTATAGCGCGTTCTCCCCCGAGGCCGGTCGGGTCGTCCGGCGCTTCTTCGACGAGCGCTGGATCGACGCACCGGTGCGTGAAAACAAGCGCGGGGGCGCCTTCTGCGCCTACACGGTGCCCAGCGTGCACCCCTACGTGCTCTTGAACTTCACCGCCCGGCGGCGTGACGTGATGACGATGGCCCACGAGCTCGGCCACGGGCTGCACGCGGCGCTGGCCCAGGAGCAGGGCGTCTTTCACCAGTCGACGCCGCTGACGCTGGCCGAGACGGCCTCGGTGTTCGGCGAGACGCTGACCTTCGGGCGGCTGCTGGAGGCGGCCGGCGACGACCGCTCGCGCCTCAGCCTGCTGGCCGAGCGGATCGACGGCGCCATCGCCACCGTCTTTCGCCAGATGGCTATGAACCGCTTCGAGCATCTGGTCCACACCGGCCGCCGGCAGGAGGGCGAGCTCTCGCCCGATCGTCTCAGCGAGATGTGGGTCGAGACCCAGTCCGAGCTCTTCGGCGACTCGGTGGAGATCACCGACGGCTACCGGCTGTGGTGGTCCTACGTGCCGCACTTCATCAACACCCCCGGCTACGTGTACGCCTACGCCTACGGCCAGCTGCTGGCGCTGTCGGTCTACCAGCGCTACCTCCAGGAGGGCTCGGAGTTCGTGCCGCGCTACCTGCGACTGCTGTCCGCCGGCGGCTCGCGCAGTCCCGAGGAGCTCGGGTCTATCGTGGGCATCGACCTCGCCGACCCCGGCTTCTGGGAGGCGGGCCTTAAGCTGGTCGAGCAGCAGCTGCGCGAGGCCGAGGAGCTGGCCGAGCGGGTGGCCCCGGCTCCGCCTAGCTGATCGCTAGTGGCGCATCCGCCGGGTGCGGGATCGCTCCTCCTGCTTCTCCACCACCTGGGCGATCAGCTTCATCACCTGCTCGACGCCGGTGGCCTTGGCATCCCCGTGCTCGAAGGCCTCACGCCACTGCTTGATGTGGCCCTTGGCGGCCAGCTCGTTGAACTGCGAGCGCGACACGGTCAGCCGGACCCGAGCGTCGGAGGCGATGTCCTTGGTCACCTTGGGCCCCGGCAACTCGACGCGATACATCTGGATGTCGCCGCGCCCCCGCAGCTCCAACCCCACCACGAGCTTCAGCGGCTGTAGTGACGGCACCTCGTCCAGGAACCGCGTCACCGCGGTCTCGATCAGGGTCTTGGTGTCGCTTGGTGAGGACAGGCCTCCGAGTCTACGACGGCCACACCACGGGCGCCCCGCAGGGGCGCCTCTAGATCTGTGCCGCTCGACTCCCTCCACCGGGTTAGCGGGTTTGGGTATGGGTCCTGCTCGCTGTCGCCCCCGGAGACGGTGCTCCACTTGCCGTTGCTGCACTCGGGGCATGGCGGTAGGTGCTGTGTCGAGCTGACCTCCAGCTGTAGCCGCAGCTGGTGCAGGTGTATGCGCCGGCAGAGACGTCGCTTCCGGCAGGGACGGGTTCAGCCATCATCTTCTCCTCGGTTGGGTGTTCCAGGGCCGTGCGGCCTGTTGCCTCACATACATGGAACAATCAGAACAGGCGCTACCCCGGTGGCGACCCGGCAAACGCTAACGCAGGCGACAAACGGGACAGACGAGACATTCTTGCCAGTTAGCCAGCCTGAGCGTCCAGTAGGAGCGTTGGCGGCAACATCACCCCTGGGAACGAGCGGAGGAGGACTCAGATGGCAAGCGTGCAAGACGGACGATCAGGATCGGGGCGCGGCGAGGCCCCAAAGGGCCCCACAGGCCTGAAGGGCACAGCCTGGGGTGGCGTGCTCAAGCGCACGATCGCAGGCTTCAGCCAGAAGAACCTGACCGTGTGGGCAGCGGCGCTCACGTACTACGGGGTCCTGGCGATCTTTCCAGCAATCCTCGCGCTCGTATCGATCGTCGGGCTGATCGGCAAGTCCGCCACCCAGCCGCTGATTCAGAACCTCTCTTCGGTCGCGTCGGGCCCCGCCAAGCAGATCATCACCAGCGCAATCCAGAATCTCCAGAGCGGTCGCGGCGGGGCCGGCCTGCTGTTCGTAGTCGCACTCGCCGGCGCGCTGTATTCGGCCTCGGGGTACGTCGCCGCCTTCATGCAGGCATCCAACGCGATCTACGGGGTCGGCGAAGGGCGCCCGATCTGGAAGACGCTCCCGACGCGGCTGCTGACGACGCTCGTCCTGCTCGTACTGCTCGCCCTCGTCGCGGTCGGCGTCACGTTCACGGGCGGCCTCGCCGCCCAGGCCGGCAAGCTGCTCGGCGTCGGCAACTCAGCGGTCACGATCTGGGACATCGCGAAATGGCCGGTGATCCTAGTGGTTGTGATGACGATGCTCGCGATCCTCTACTGGGCTTCCCCCAACGTCAAGCACCCCCGCTTCCGTTGGGTCTCGGGCGGCGGGATCCTCGGCGTCATCGTCTGGCTGATCGCCTCCGCCGGCTTCGCGTTCTACGTCGCGAACTTCTCCTCCTACAACAAGACCTACGGCGCATTTGGCGGAGTGATCGTGTTCCTCGTGTGGCTGTGGATCTCCAACATGGCGGTCCTGCTCGGTGCTGAGTTCAACGCGGAGCTCGAACGGGGACGCCAGATCCAGGCCGGGCATCCCGTCGAGCAGGACGAGCCGTTCCTCGAGCCGCGCGACACCCGCAAGCTCTGAGGGCTAGGCGATCGCCATCACGACGACGGTGGCATCGTCTTCGAGAGGCTCGTCCCAGTAGTCCACGACGGCCTCTTGTATGGCCATCGCGGTGCAGGCGGCGGTGGGGTTCTCGGCGCTTTCGAGCGCGCGCTCGATGCCCTGCCGCCCGAATTTCCCACCCCCTGCCATGTGCCGCTCGGTGATGCCGTCGGTCAGCAGGATCAGCCGCTCGCCGGGGTTCAGCTGGCGCTCGGTGAGTCTGAACGTCGGCTTCTTCTTGCCGGTGCCGAGCGCCAGGTGCCGGTGGCTCTCGAGCTCGACGAGGTTGCCCGCTACGTCGACCAGGTATGCGGGGGGGTGGCCGCAGTTGACCCAGGTCAGGGTCGCCGTAGCTGCGCGCCAGCGCGCCACCAGCGCGGTTACGTAGAAATCTGGGTTATCGAGCCGCCGGACGGTCTCGTGCATCAGCGAGATCGCCTGCGTCAGATCGCCGTCGCTGCGACGTGCAGCGCGCAGAGCGCCGAGCGCGGCGACGCCGAGACCAGCCGCCGTCGGCCCGTTTCCGGCGGCGTCGGCAATCGCAAGCCAAGCGCCGTCACGGTTCTCGACGAAGTCAAACCAGTCCCCCCCAACCTCGTAGCTGGGCAGCAGCGCACCCGCCAGCTGAGCGCCCGCGATCCGGGCGATACGCGGCGGAAACAGGTTCTGCTGGATCTCGGCAGCAGGGGTGGTCGCCTTCCGTCGGCGAGCCGCCTCGATGAAGTCGGTGTAGTCGTTGGCCAGCTCGAGCGCGGCAGCGCCCTGCTTGGCGATGTCGGTCAGCGAGCCGATCGGAGTGCCGACGCAGAGCAGCAGCCCCGTGACCCGACCCCGTAACCACAGCGGTTCGGCGCAACAGCCTGGAAGCTGTTGCTGGAGTTGCTCGTAGAACGCGGGCAATCCCTCGGGCACGATCTCAGGCCCGAGTGCCGGCGGCGCATCGATGCGATCGGGAAATTCCTCAGAGCCCGCCAGACGCAGCAGATGCGAGCCGTCGATGTCCACGACGTACAGCGCCACCGGCACCCCCGCGGCGCGGCGAACCTCCGACACAAGCTGGTCGGGGACCAGGTGCGGAGGCACTTCGTCCAGTACCCGGGTCACCTCGAGCGCGAGCGGACGGTCGCGTCCGAGTTGCCCCGGAGCCTGGAAGGGCAGCGGCGAGACGCGTCCGAGCGGCGCCGATGGGTCATCCCCTGGCGATCCACCCGCGCGTGAGTCGACCGCCCGCAGCGCGTGGTCCAGCGCCTGCCGGGTCGGAAAGTGGCGGTAGAGGGTCGAGCGACCCACCCCCGCCGCAGCGGCGATCTCAGCCATGCTGACGCGCCGATCCCCGACCAGCGCCGCCGCCGCCGCCAGAATGCGCTCGCGGCTCGCCAGGGCGTCGGCCCGCATGAGCACTCCGGGTCCGCCGCTGTCCGAGTGCTGGGGTTGTTGTGCTGGCTCCGCCACGATCTCTACGGAAGGTTCCCAGCTTTGGCCGCACCGACACCGGGGTGACCGCCCGCCGGCGGCGACGCCGCCCGTTAGGGAGCGTGCCTCAGTCAGTTGAGGGTTTGATGGTGTAGTTCCATTCGCCGTGGAATGGGTCTCGGGTGATGTTCACGGCGGCCAGCTGGGCGTTGGTGACTTCGATCGCGGGCGGGTAGTCGCTGCGGTGGTCGAGTTGGGCGTAGACCTTCAGGCCGGTGTCGGTTGTCGTCTTGGCGATCGAGTTGATGATGACCTCGTGGCTGACCAGTGGCCGACCGCGCCAGTTTTTGGCGATGAAGCTCCAGAGGCGGTGTTCGATCTGGGGTGAAATGCCCGTTGGGGGAAACTGGATGCGCGCACTCGGGAGCGACTCGGGTCAGGCCGAGGTCATGACCGGCCGCGGGTCAGCGCGAGGTTATGCGGCGATGGCTGGGCTTGCTTCGAGCGTGACCGCGTAGCCGAGCTGTTCGAGTTGGGCGACGAGACGACGCGCTCGTCGTTCGGGGTCTTGACGGTTGGTGAAATAGTAGTCGCCGAGATCTTTGAAGACCTCGCCGGTGCTCAGCAGGTGCCAGACCAGCTCGATCAGCGAATGGTGCGACTGCGACGGCGGCCTTGTTCGGCCCGCGGCGGCGGGCGATCTGACGGTATTGGGCGCCGAAGTAGCTGCCCTTTGTTCGGACCGCGGCTCGGGCCGCCTCGATCAGCGCGCGCCGGAGCCATCGGTTGCCAGGCGTGGTGCTGACCCGGCGGCGCTTGCCGGCTGATTCGTGGCCGCCCGGGCAGACCCCGGTCCAGGACGCGAGATCGCCGGCAGCAGGGAAGCGGGTCATGTCGGCACCGGTCTCGGCGATGATCACATCGATCGTGAGGCGATCAAAGCCGGGCACGGGGAGCAGCGACTTGTAGACCGCCTCGAACACGGACGTGCGAGCGTCGATCTGGTCGCTCAGCGCCTTGATCGTCTCATCAAGGAAGTCGAGGTGATCGAGGATCCGGCGACAGGCCACAGCGTGGTGCGGGCCGAAGTGCCCGGCCAGTGCTTCTGTGAGAGCCGGTACCTTCGGTCGTATCTTGCCCTTGGCAAGCCCGGCGAGTTTGGCTGGATCCTTCTCGCCGGCGATCAGCGCTTCGATCATCGACCGTCCAGACTGGGTCAGAACCTTCGACGCGACCGAGGTCAGCTTACCCCAGCGTCCTGGAGACCTTCTCGAGCCGCTGGATCTCGGCGACCCGGGCATCGATCTGGGTCTTGCGATAGCGCGTCAGCTCCCGAAGCTCTCGGATGGCCGGGGACTTTCTTGACGTTCCGCGCATTGCATAGCCACACCGTGAATCGGCGCTCGAGCGCGTAGAGCACGGGCTTCCAATACACGCCGGTGGCCTCCATCGCCACGAGCTGAACCTGCCGCTCCGCCAGCCAAGCTTCGAGAACCTGAAGGCCGGCGGTCGTGGTGGTGAACCGCTCTTTCTCGCGAGCTACGCCGCCCCTGGGGCCAAGCTGGCGGAAGCACGCGACAACGCTGTCGCGATGCACATCCAGGCCGGCGACGCGATCATGGGATCTGCTGCACTGCTGTCTCCTTTCCGACGATGTCGATAACCGACCCGCCGGGGAGGGACCTTGGTGAGAACCGAATCTGGGGTTCGTGCTCGTAGCGACAATCCGAGGTCCCGCAGCCCTGCGCCAGACTCGTTGCGGGTTGAGCTGCGCTCCACTATCGAGACGGCGACCGCGCCCGGCGGACCGCCGACAGCATTTCATCTCTCCCTGGTGGGCGGCCGCCCATGCCGACTTGTTCCACTTGCTGGTGCCGGGCGGGAAGTGGCAGACCGAGATCTCAAGGCCGGTGTCGTTGGCCAGGCGCTGCAGCTCGACCTTCCACAGGCGGATGCGACTGGAGTTCGAGCCACCGCAGTCGGCGGTGATCTGCAGGGTCCTGGCAGCCGGGTAGCGCGCCTGGCCGAGCTGCTGCCACCAGCTGCGGATCGAGGAGACCGCGAACGCCGCGGTCTCCTTGGTGATCCCGACGTTCACGAACCCGTTGTCGGCGCGGATGTCATAGATGCCGTAGGGGATCGCCTTGCCGAGCGTCTTGTCGGGGAAGTCGTGCACGTTGACCGCGACCGGCTCGCCCTTGGGAGCCCACTCCCGCCCGCCGTTTGCGCACTCGCCGACGAGCTCCTTCTTCTTGGTATCGATGCTGATCGCCGGCCGGCTCTGCGCGATCGCGGCGGTCACCTTCTCGTTGATATGCCTGAACTGCGCGTCGCGGTCGGGATGCGGTCTTGCGGTTGGCCTGCAGGCTGTAGCCCAGCTGGTGCAACAGCCGCGCGACGGTGCGATAGGAGACCTCGTGCCCCGAGCTCACGCAAGCCCCTGGCCAGCTCACGAACGCTCTTGGACGTCCACAACAACGGCCGCTCCGGATCGCCCCGCGTGTCGCTATCGACCAGCCGCCCCAGATCTGAGAGCAGCGTCTCATCGGTGTCGGTGCGCCGCTGGGGACCCCCACCCGCCTTGCGCACCCGACCGGCCGGCAGCTGCTGCGGACAGTCAAGCTCCCGCAACCCCTTACGGATCGTGTTCTCAGCCAGCCCACTCGCGCGCACGACCGCCGTGATCCCGCCGCGCCCATGCGAACGCGCCTCCGCCGCCGCCCAAATCCGCCGCTGACGCTCATCAAGCGTCCCGGCTATCGCCCGAAACCGCTCACCGATCGCATGCTCATCGATCACCGCACCCGTGATTCCCCACCACGAGCATCAGTCCTTCACCTTATTGCGTCACGAACCCTTAGCCTGAAGTCACCGATTCGCTGGGAGGGTGAGCTGATTTTGCCGGGATTGTCACGGTGAGGGCATGTGGCGTGCGGTTGTCCGGGGTTTGGTGGTGGTGGGGGTGTCGGCGTTCGTGCGGG
>JAABUJ010001221.1_pt1 | contig 39313 bp, 43 predicted proteins | sample 5559131 | NCBI WGS metagenome assembly JAABUJ01 (sample SAMN10711875, study PRJNA513366) | rock metagenome | isolation source: Antarctica rocks | place: Antarctica: Victoria Land, Mt New Zealand nord | collected 2016-01-07 | reverse complement strand
TGCGAGATAGCGCCACTTCAGGTTCTGGCGCAGGATGCCCGGGAGCGTGTGCGACTCGATCGCGTGATAGACGACGGCCTCGGTCGCGGCCGAGACCCGCGTGCCCGCAGCGCGCGCACGTAGCGAGAGCTCGACGTCCTCACCCGCGACGGCGCGCTCGTCGAAGCCCCCGAGGCGCTCGAGAAGCGCCCGCGGGTAGAGGATGTTGCAGGTCTGGGCGAAGGGTCCGACGGGCTCGATCAGGAGCGTTCGAACGTGCGGCGCCGCGAGCACCGCGTGCTCGAGCGGGTCGGGGCGGGTGGCCCCCTGAACGACGGCACCCGGCAGACCCCGGGCGGCGACCACGAGGCGCTCGAGCCATTCGCGCTCGGGACGGCAGTCGTCGTCGATGAACGCGACGAGCCCGCCGTGCGCGGCGCGCCATCCGAGGTTGCGCTGGCGGGCCGGGCTGCCCGTTCCCGGCGCGATCGCGATGTGGCGTAGGCGTCCCGTCTCGGTCAGCGGGTGGTCGTCGAGCACGCGCTCGGCGGTCGGGCCGTCGTAGTCGTGGACGACCACGACCTCCCAGGGCTCGCCGAGCGTCTGCTCCTCCAGCGCGTTCAGGAGCCAGCGGAGCCGCAGATGGCGACCGTGCGATGCGACGACGACGCTGACGGCGATCTGCCCTCCCATGGGAAGCGAACCCTATCCTCGCGGCCGTGCGCGTCCTGACCGTCGGCAACATGTATCCGCCTCACCACTTCGGCGGCTACGAGCTCGTCTGGCAGTCGGCGGTCGAGCACCTGGGCTCGCGCGGGCACGAGGTGAGCGTGCTCACCACCGACACGCGCACCGGCGCCCCGGGCGGTGACCCGGGCTACGTTCACCGCGAGCTGCGCTGGCATCTGCGCGACGGCGAGTTCGAGCCGGTCGGCGTGCGCGCGCGCACGCTCATGGCGCGCCACAACCACCGGGTACTGAACCGCCACCTCGCTGAGACTCGCCCCGATGTCGTCGCCTGGTGGTCGATGGGAGGCCTGACGCTGGGCATGCTCGAGGAGGTCCGTCGGCGCGGCCTGCCGGCCGTCGCCTTCGTGCACGACGAATGGCTCGGCTACGGCCGCGGGGCGGATCCCTGGCTCGCCACCTTCGCCGCGCGCGGGCGCGGCTTTCTCGCTCCGCTCGGAGAGCGCGCCGGCCTCCCGGTGCATGTGGACTTCGCCGGGGCGGCCACCTACGTCTTCGTGAGCGAGTTCATCCGACGAAGGGCGCACTCGCTGGGGCTCGGCCTGCGCCGCACGTCCGTCGCGCACTCCGGCATACACCCCGATTTCCTGGATGCGGCGCCGGAGCGGGATTGGCGCTGGCGCCTGCTCTACGTGGGGCGTTTGGATCCGCGCAAGGGAGTGGACACCGCGATCGAGGCGCTCGCTCACCTCCCGCCCGAGGCGCACCTGAGAATCGTCGGCGGCTGGGATCGTCGCGAGGAGGAGCGGCTCGCGGATCTCGCCGCCCGACGGGGCTTCGCCGACCGCGTGAGCTTCGCGGGCCAGCGCGAGCGCTCCGAGCTGCTGGCCGAGTACGAGGCCTGCGACGCCGTGGTGTTTCCGGTGCGCTGGGACGAGCCGTGGGGGCTCGTGCCGCTCGAGGCCATGGCTCGTGGTCGGCCGGTGGTCGCCACCGGTCGTGGCGGCTCCGCCGAGTACCTCCGGGACGGGGAGAACTGCCTGCGCTTCGAAGCCGACGACGCGGAGGCGCTCGCCGCGCCGCTGCGGCGGCTCGCCACCGATCGCGAGCTGCGCTCGCGCCTGCGCGAGGGTGGATTCGCCACTGCCGCGCGCCACACCGAGCCCGTGTTCAACGCCGCCGTCGAGCGCGCGATCCTGGATGTCACGCGCCCGGAGTCCCGCGCGCCATCCGCTACGCGACCACTGAGCATCCTCCACCTCGGCACCGGCTTTCGCCCGTGGCGTCGAGGCGGCCTCGTGGCCTACGTCGAGGACCTCGCGTGGGAGCAGACGAACCAGGGCCACGAGGTCGCCTACCTGTTCACCGGGCGCCAGTACCGCTTCCTGAGCGGGCCGCGCCTGAAGCCGTGGCAGCGACGCGCGGTGGCGATGCTCGAGGTCATCAACTCACCGCTGCACGACCACGGGCGCCAACCCGAGCTCGAGCTCTCGGAGCCGCGCCTCGAGCAGATGCTCGCGCGCGTTCTCGATGAGCGCAGGCCGGACGTGCTGCACGTGCAGGAGCTCGCCGGCTGGCCGTCCTCGATACTCGAGGTCGCGCGACGTGCGGGCGTGCCCGTCGTCTTCACCTTGCAGGACTACTTCGCGCTCTGCTCCACGTTCAAGCTCCTCGACTCGCGCCGAGAGGTCTGCCTGCGGAGGGAGATCGGCACCGACTGCGTGGCCACCACGTCCCAGACTCCATCGGACCCCGCGCTGCTGTTCGAAGCGACCATCCGCTACGACCTGCACCGCAACTGGCTCGTCCAGCGGGTCGGCTCCCGGCGGCGAGACGCTCTGGTGATGAGTGCGGCGCACCGGCTCGCCCGGGGCGCGGGGCGAACCGAGCGCGACATGGGCGCTCGCTCCTTCGCCTTCCAGCGCCGCCGCGACACGAACGTCGAGCGGTTGAACGGAGCGGACCGCCTGATCGCCATGTCCGGTCGCGTGGCCGAGATCTACTCGCTGCTCGGAGTGAAGGAGGACCGCCTGCAGACGATGCGGCTGACCCTCGCGCACATCGAGCGCCTTCGGCCGACGCGCCGAAGCGCAGGCCCCGGGCCGGTCACCTTCGCCACGCTCGGAGGAGGCGAGTCGGAGGCGAAGGGCTCTGGCCTACTGCTCGAGGCCGCACGATCGCTCTGCGACGCGGTGGGACCCGGGCGCTTCCGTCTGCGGATCTACGGCTACGTCGAGCCCGCGGTGAAGGAGCAGGCGGCCCAGCTCCCGGGAGTCGAGCTGGGCGGGCTCTACATGGCCCACGAGCTCGACGACGTGCTCGAGGAGGTCCATGTCGGGATCATGCCGTCGATCTGGGAGGAGGCCTATGGGTACGCCGGGGTGGAGTTCCTGGCGAGCGGGATCCCCGTCATCGCCAACGAGATCGGCGGGATCGTCGAGTACGTGCGCGATCACCAGACCGGCTGGCTGAACCAGTCGTGCTCGGCCGAGGGCCTGGCTCGGATCATGCGCGACGTGATCGAGCGCCCGGAGCAGGTGGAGGAGTTGAGCGCCAACCTGCTCGAGGAGCATCATTCGGTCGTCCTGCCCCTGGCCGACCACGCGGCGGAGATGGACGCCGTCTATCGAGAAGTGATCGCCGGGCGGTCGAGCAACTAACCTCGGTGGCGCCACAGGTCAGATCGAGCCGTCATGACAGTCCCGCCCCCCGCATCGACGCCCGAGCCGGCCCTGATATCGGTGGATCCGAGCCGGGTCGCGCCGGGAGTCACCAGTCTCCGGCGTCACACCGCCCGCGGCACGCTCGTCAACTCGGGCTTCCAGATCGGGCTCTCCGGCCTGGGCACGTTGAAGCACATCGCCGTCGCCGCCTTTCTCACCACCACCGAGTTCGGGCAGTGGGGCATCGTCGTCTCCGTCATGCTCGCGCTCCTCTGGCTCAAGGAGTTCGGCATCGCCGACAAGTACATCCAGCAGTCCGAGCCCGACCAGGAGGTGGCCTTCCAGAAGGCCTTCACGATGGAGCTGTTCGCCTCGATCGCGTTCTGGGTGTTCACCGTGGCCATGCTGCCGCTCTTTGCGCTCGCCTACGGACGCCCCTCGATCATCGTCCCCGGCCTCATCCTGGGGCTCGTGGTGCCACTCTCGGTGTTCGAGTCGCCGGCCTGGATTCCCTACCGCCGGATGCAGTACGCCCGTCAGCGCACGCTGACGTGCATCGACCCGGTGGTGACCGCGATCGCGACGATCGCGCTGGGAGCAGCCGGATTCGGCTACTGGTGCCTGATCATCGGAGCGCTGCTGGGAACCTTCGCCGGTGGCGTCGTCTGCGTCCTCACCTCGCCCTACAGGCTCCGGCTGCGGGGGAATCGAGAGACGCTGCGCGAGTACGCGAGCTTCTCCTGGCCGCTGGTCGGCTCGGGCCTCACCAGCCTGATCATCGTGCAGGGCTCGCTGCTCGTCGCGAGTCGGAAGGTCGGTCTGGCCGGCATCGGCGCCATCGGCCTGGCGACGACGATCTCCTCGTTCGCCGGGCGCGTGGACGGGATCGTGAGCCAGACCCTCTACCCCGCGATCTGCGCGGTGGCGCATCGCGCCGACCTCCTGGCGGAGACCTTCGTGAAGTCCAACCGGATCGCCCTGATGTGGTCGTTGCCGTTCGCGGTCGGGCTCGCGCTGTTCGCCTCCGACCTCGTCCACTTCGTCATCGGGGAGCGCTGGCGCGCCGCCGTTCCGCTGCTGATCGCGATCGGACTGACCGTCGGCTTCACGCAGATCGCGTTCAACTGGGCGATGTTCATGCGCGCGACCAACCGCACACGCCCGATCTTCACCCTGTCGGCGCTCGAGCTGGTGAGCTTCGCCGTGATCACGCTGCCGGCGATCTTCTTCTTCGGGCTGGCCGGCTACGCGGGCGGCGGCGCTCTGGTCGCCGTCATCCAGGTCGTGGCGCGAAGCTCGGTGCTGCGTCCGATGTTCCGGGGCTACCGAGTCGGTCGCCAGCTCCTGAGGTCCATGCTCCCGCCCGTTCCCGCCGCGGGGCTCGTGCTGCTGACCCGCCTGATCCCCGGCGATCGCACCCTGCTCCGGGCGATCGCCGAGCTCGCGGTGTTCTCCATCGCCGTCGTCGGGCTCACCGGTCTCTTCGAGCGTCGCCTGGTCTCAGAGGTGTTCGGATACCTCCGACGGGTGGCCGAGCCGGCCCCCGTCGCGGCCGGCGGGCCCGCCCCGCGGGCGTCCAGCGTCTAGGAGCCCGATGCGGGTCTCGATCGTCATGCCGGTCTACAACGAGGCCGCCGTCATCGCCGGGGTGGTGGAGGAGCTCGACCGGGACGTCGCGAGCCGGCTCCCGGAGGTCGAGATCGTGATGGTCAACGACGGCTCGACGGACGACACGCGCGAGATCCTCGACCGCCTGGCGGCCGCCGATTCGCGGCTCGTCGTCCATCACGCCGCCGCCAACCTCGGTCACGGTCCGACGCTCCGTCGCGCCCTCGAAGCGAGCACGGGCGACTGGATCTTCCAGATCGACTCCGACGGCCAGCAGGTGGCCGCCGAGTTCTGGGACCTCTGGCCGTACCGGGACGAGGCGGACCTCGTCATGGGAGTCCGCACCGCCCGGCGCGGCGGACCGCACCGGCGGATGGTGAGCGCGGCGGCCCGCGCGGCGATCCGTACGCTCGCGGGCGGTGAGCTGCGCGACGTGAACGTCCCTTTCAAGTTGATCCGACGCGGGGTGTGGAACGACCTCGCGCCTGCCATCCCTCCCGTGCCCGTGGCGCCCTCGCTGCTCCTCGCCATGGGCGCGACGCTGCGCGGCTGGCGCGTCGCCCAGGTGCCGATCAGCCACAGGGCTCGGGAGCATGCTCCCTCGACGGTCGACCTGCGCGCGCTCGTGCGGCTGAGCGTCGGGGCCCTGCGCGAGGCCGTCGGGTTCCGCCGGCGGCTCGCGCGCCGCGCCCCACGCCCCGCGCGAGTCGTCGAGAGCGCCGCCTCCGTGGCGTCCGACTCGTGAGCGGGTCGCCGCTGGCTCCCCCGGTCGGCGGAGCCGCCCCGCCGGCGCGGTGCGCTGCCTGCGGCGGGTCCGACCTGCGAGCTCACCTGCGAGTCGCCGGGGAGGCCGGAGAGCAGGGACTCGTCCCCACCACCGATCGGTTCGGCGTCGCGCTGTCGGACATCGTCCGCTGCGCGCGCTGCGGGCACGGGCAGCTCGCGCGCTTCCCCGACGAGGATGAGCTCGAGCAGGGCTACCGCGACGCCTCCTCGGAGGACTACGCCGCCGAGGAGATGGGCCAGCGCGCGACAGCCCGTGCCGAGCTCGCGCGGATCGAGCGCCACGTGCGCCCGGGGCGGCTCGTGGACCTCGGGTGCTGGATCGGCTTCTTCGCCCACGAGGCCGCCCTGAGGGGTTGGGACGTGGTCGGAATCGAGCCAAGCGGGTGGGCGGCCGGTCAGGCGCGGGCGCGCGGGCTCGAGGTGCTCGAGGTACCGCTCTTCGCGGCCGACCTCCCCGCGGGCAGCTTCTCCACCGTCGCGCTCGGCGACGTCATCGAGCATCTCCCCGACCCGGGGGCGGCGCTCGAGCGCGTCGGCGCGCTGCTCGCGCCCGGCGGCGTGGTGTGGATGGCGACCCCGGACGCCGGGAGCCGGCTCGCGCGCGCCCTCGGCGCCCGCTGGTGGTCGGTCATCCCGACCCACCTGCACCTATTCACGCGGGAGAGCATCATCCGGCTGCTCGACCGTCACGACTTCGAGGTGCTCGAGCTCGGCACCTCGCCCAAGACGTTCTCCGTGCGCTACTACCTCGAGCGGCTCGCGGGCTACTGGCCGCCCCTCGCCCGGGTTCTCGTCGCCGCCGCGCGACGGGTGGGACTCGCCGAGCGCCCGTGGACCCCCGACTTCCGCGACCGGATGGCGGTGGTGGCGCGGAAGAGGACCGGGTGAGCGTCGCCGCGGCCCCGCGAGCGGTGCGAGCGGACGCCCGGTTCGCGCCCATGTTGTGGGGGATCATCGCGCTCGGAGTCGTCGCGGCCACGATCATCGCGCTCTCCACGGCCGGCGACCCCTACGACATGGAGTCCTTTCGGCTCGTCCGCGCGGCGCTCGACCGCGGCCCGCTCGAGCCCTACGCGCTCTTCGCCCAGCAGGGGATCGTTCGCTGGCCCTACCCGCCGGCCTTCTTCCCGTGGATATGGGTCTCGGGCACTCTCGCCGGACACGCCCTCCCGTTTGAGTTCTTCGTGCGGGTCCCCTCGATCCTCGCCGATGCGGGAGTCGCGTGGCTCGTGCAGGACTTCCTCGGTCGGCGCGGCGCCGACGCCCGCACCCGACTCCTCGCTGCGGCGCTCGTCGCGCTCGGGCCGTCGTTCCTGGCGATCTCGGGCCACCACGGTCAGTTCGACGCGCTCGCGATCCTGCCCGGCGTCGCCGCCGTCTCGATCTGGGAGCGCGCGCAGAGCGGAGCGCCGCGGGCGCTCGCCGCGGGGCTCCTCATCGGAGTGGGAGGGGCGCTGAAGACGGTGCCGCTCCTCCTCCTGCTCGCACTCCTTCCGTCCGTCCGCTCGCGCCGGGAGGCGCTGACGCTCCTCGCCGCCGCGGCACTGCCGCTCGTGGTGGCCTTCGCGCCGTTCGCGCTGGCCGGGAAGCTCCCCTCGCCGCAGGTCCTGACCTACCGCGGGCTTCCCGGGGCTGGAGGGCTGAGCCTCCTGACCCAGCCGGACCTGTCGCTCGCGACGCTCGGCATTCGGGGGACGGGGTTCTCGGGGCTGAGCGAGGCGCTCGTGCGACACGGCGGCCTGCTCGTCGGCGCGGGCCTGCTCGCCGTCGCCGCCGTCGGCGCGCGCTCGCGCCCCCGGGCGCTGGACCTCGCCGTCCTCCTGTGGCTCGCCGTCTACGCCTTCGGCGTCAACTTCTTCTTCCAGTACCTGCTCTGGGGCCTGCCCTTCTTCCTCATGGCCGGCTACGTGCGCGAGGTGCTCGTCGCCCAGGCGGTCCTGCTCCTCCCGACGCTGATCTTCTACCTCCGTCCGTGGCACCGACCGGTCGTGGCGGTCGCCTACACCGCAGCGATGCTGCTCCTGCTCGTGGCGTGCTTCGGAGCGTTCGCGCTTCTCGCCCGCCGTCTGCTCCGCACCCCGTTCGGCGCTCAGAGCAGCGCCGGGAGGGCGGGGACGGCGAGCTCGTAGACCGACGCGCAGCCGAACCGGTGCACCGTCCGCACGACGGGCCCGAGAACCGGAGCCAGGTCGCGCCGCTCGGCGCAGTCGGCGAGGAGGAAGCCGGCGTCGACACGACGGACGAACGCCTGCGCCGCACCGCTCCCGAGCCGGCCGGCGAAGAGATCGTTCACCTCGGCCGCGCGGGTCGGGAAGTCCGGCGTCCACGTGAGGTGACCCTGCCACGTGCGCCGGCCGGTGTAGGCCGGGACGGCGGCCGCAAGCCTCTCCGAAGAGAGGACCCCTCCATCGCCCGGCGCACGGTCGAGGAAGGCGAGGGCCGCCACCTCGTCGCCGCGTAGGAGAAACGCCTGCTGATCGGAGCGGATCGCCCGGTGCTCGAAATCCGCCGAGAAGAGGAGTCCGGGAAGCGTGGCGAGGAGTACGGCAGTCGCTCCCAGCGCGGTCGGTAGCCTCAGCCGTTGCCAGCCGCGGACGGCAAGGATCCCGAGGGGAAGGGAGAGGCCCTCGACCGCATGCAAGCTGTAGCCCTCCGCGTAGACGACGAGCGCCGCCAGCGGCCACAGCCACAGCATTCTCTCCTGCGTGTCCGCCTCGGAGCGCGGGGCGGCGAGGGCGAAGAGGGCCAGGGGAGCAAGGTCGAGCGCGAGGTAGCCCAGGCTTGGCCGGGAGAAGGTCGTCCGTGCCTGACCGATCGCCCACGCGGAGTCCCAGCGCCCGAGCGCCGCGTAGTAGAGGAGCGGAGCGAGGGTGGCCGCGAGGGGGAGGCCGAGGGGCCAAAGGCTCCGCCAGTCACGGCGCCAGAGCAGGAGGGCTGCGACGACCAGGAGGAGCGTCTCGCCCTGCCAAGGGTGCAGCCAGGAGGTGAGGGCGCCGGCCACCGCGGTCCACGCCAGGTACCACCGCTCCGAACGCCCCGCGGCTCGCCGGCTCGGCTCGAGGATCCGCTCGACCCCGAGGAGAAAGAGCGCCATCAAGCCGAGGGTGATGACGATCGGCAGGTACCCCCACAGCACGAGCGCCGGCGATAGCTCCCCCGCGAAGCGCTCGACGCTGCCCGCCCCGGGCAGCCCGAGCCAGCCGAAGAGCGCGTGCGCCGGGGTCACGAAGAAGAGCCCGAGCACCAGCGCGGCGACCCGGGCGCGGCCGGGTGCCACGAGGCGCCGGACGTAGGCGCTGAAGCCGGCGAAGAGGAGACCTGCGGCGATCGGGAGCCAAAGCAGGTAGGAGAGGCCGATGCCGACGCCCGCGCGCCAGGCGAGCCCGCTCAGCAGCCACATGGGGTGGAGATACACGTGAGCCCCGAGGCGGAGGTCGAAGCCGTTCGTGGCGAGCAAGTGCTCGCCGGCACTGCGGATCCACGCGAAGTACTGGAGCTGGTCGGCGGCGAAGGGCCCGTCCGCGCCGCTGAGGGAGCGGCCCGACGCGGCGGCCTCGACCACGAGGTAGACGACGGGAGCAAGGCCCCACGCGAGCAGGCCGATCAGCGTCGCAAAGCCGGCCGGCCCGGCCGACGATCCAAGCCGCCTCACCACGGCGCTCACCCTAGCCGCGCGTCAAGCGCTCGATGGACCTCGGTCGCCCCGTATCTCCGAGAGGATCCGCTCCAATCGCGGCTCGGTGTCGCGGTCGACGTGGGTCATCGCCGCGGCGACGGCAGGATGCACGGTGGAGATCTGGGCGTGCATCTCGTGCGCGACCGCGCGGTAGCTCGGATGGCCCTCGCGGCCGGAGCGCAGCTCGATGAGCTGCATCGCCTCGCGGGCGTTGAGGTCGAGGATGTAGCGAATGCGGTAGCCGAGGCAGAGGGCGTAGGACGCGGCGCGCTCGAGCCCGCGGGCGGCGAGTCGCGCGTGCTCGCCGGCGGAGAGCGCGAGCGCGTGGCGGTACTCGTCGCCGCAGCCGGCCTGGTCGACCTCGTCGGGTACCCCGGCGCCGAGGTCGGGGGTGAGCGTCTGCCACTGGACGGTGAGCATGCGGTGGCGCTGGAGGTCGCGGAAGGCGCCGTAGTCCGAGACGATCTCGAAGCGGTAGCGCAGGGCCTCGAAGCCGCGGCCGGGTCGGTGGCGGCGGTTGGCGCGCTCGCCGACGAGATCGGCCAAAAGGCGTCCGCGGGCGTCCTCGTCGAGGGCCTCGACCGCCTCCCGGGCCGCGCCTTCCGAGCAGCCGGCGGCCTCGAAGAGCAGGGCGGCGAGCAGATCCTCTTCGTTGCCCTCCACCCGTAGGAGCCGCACCGAGGACGCGTCGCCGCCGGCAAGCCCCCTCTCGTCGAGTCCGAGCCGCGCGGCCCATCGCCGTCCCGCCTCCTCGCGGCGCTCGAGGTAGCCGACCCACTCTCCGCCCCGCTCCGGCCGCTCGACACGCGAGACGAAGCTCGGCATGACCGCCTGCACCGCCTCGAGCACCTGCCGCCCACAGCGCCGAGCCTCGGGGAGCGGGTGGGCGAGGAGATGGAGGATGAGTTGCTCGTAGGTCTGGCCCGTGGCAAAGATGCCCATGTGGGAGAGCGAAGCCGCGGGTAGCAGGCCGCGCACGAGGTCGAGCGCCTTGGCCGCGCAGGCGCGGCGGTGCGCCCCCGCCGAGTCGCCGTTGCGCGGCGGGTACTGCGACTCCACCCACGCGCGGACGCGGGGGAGCGTCGTCGAGTAGATCGCGAAGAGATCGTCCATGGCGGCGACGTAATCCGGGCCGAGCTCGGCGTCACGGTAGTAGCGGTATCCGCCACCGTCGGGCATGGGCGCGTCGTAGGCGATGTAGCGCGTGGACTGCTCGAGGTAGGCGCCGAGGCGCGGGCGCTGGAGCACCTTGGTGAGCACGTTGGAGACCCACTCGCAGGCGACGTGCGCTCCGCCGAGCTGGGCCACCGAATCGTCGCCGTAGCCCACGAAGATCCGCTCGTAGAGCTCGGCCGCGCGGCGGCCCTCCTCCTGCTCCCACGCGGCCCCTTCGGCCGGCAGCGAGTCCGCGAACTCGTCGAGGAAGAGCCGGCGGAGCGTCCCCGGATAACGGGAATAGCGGGCGAACAGCGCCCCCTTCACCGTCTCGGGCAGGTTGACGAGCGCGAAGACCGGCCGGTCGAGGTTGGTGAAATGCGGCGCGAGCCGGTCGCGCTCGGCCGCGGTGAAGCTCTCGACTGGGTACTCCATGGGGGCGCGATGCTAGCCCCCGGTCCGGCGGGACCTACCCGGCGTTGACCGGGTTTCCCGTCGACTGCGTGCCCTCTCCCGCGGCGCCCGGGGTGCTCCCCGGCTCGTCTTCCTCGTCGGATTCCTGGGTGATCCGCTCGTTGCCGCCGCTGTCGGTGGCGCCGTCGCCGGACCCGCCGGAGTCCGAACGGGAGTCGGAGTCGGAGCCCCTCGGACCCTCCTCGGGGACGCCGCCCTCACTCGGCTCCTGGGACTGCGGTTGATCGAACTGCTCCTTGCTCTCGTCTTTGCGCTCGCTCATGACAACGGCTCTACCCGGCGCGCGCAGGGCGCAACCGGCCCGACTCGGATCCGGTGTGCCCCGAAGACGTTCTCCCCGCCGAACTTGCGACTCGCGACATCACCACCGTGCGATCACCTCAGATCGCGAGCGCGAGGTCGGTCTTGGCGAAGTCGTCGCCGAGGCAGAGCAGGGGTTGGCTCGCGATCTGCGCCGTGGCGTAGGTTAGGCAGTCGCCGAAGTTCAGCGCGGCGGGGTGGCGGCCCTTGCCGAAGCGCATGAACGCCTCGACGGCGACGCCCCAGTGCTGATCCCCGAACGGCATGACGAAGGACCCACTCTCCTGCACGAACCTCGCCAGCAGGCTCTTGCCAGTCGGCCCGATCCGCGCCGCGAGGACGATCCCCGTCTCTACCAGAGTGGGCGATCCCACGCCCACGCCTTCAGCGTCGACGAGGCGAGCGAGGAGCGGCTCATGTCCCACCTGGCCGAGCAGGATGGCGACGATCGCCGAGCTGTCGAGGATCACACGCCCGCCGGCCCATAGCCGAGGGTCGCCTCGCGGTCCTGGCGCGTGAGGGGCTGGTCGAGCACGTCGTCGGGCAGCTGCGGCCAGGCCTCCTCCGCGAGGAAGCGACGCAAGGCGTCCGGGCGCCGACCCGGTGCCCGGAGCTCCAGCCGTGCCTTGCGCTCCTGCAGCGCGGTCTTCACCGCGCGGGTCTTGGTCTCGGCGGCCATCGCCGCGACCTCCGAGGCCAGGCGCTCGGCCTCGGGGTCCTTGATGTTCAAAGCCATGGTGGAAAGGTACCGTTATGCTGGAACGCCCTTGGTCACATGATGAGTGCCTGCTGGACACCCAATCTGGGTGTATGCTGGCTGGCATGCCGAAGACGATCCAGATCCGGAGCGTGCCCGAGGAGATCCACAGGACGCTTCGCAGTCGCGCCGCTCTGGCCGGAGTCTCGCTGTCTGACTTCCTGCTCGGGGAGATCTCCAGGGTCGCCGCTCGGCCGCCGGTCGCCGAGGTCCTTGCGCGGGCAGACCAGCGCGGCGGCGGAGCCGATCCCGCCCGCGTGGTCGAGGCGGTTCGTGCCGGTCGCGACCGCGACTAGCAGCCGTCCGGCGTGCTGGTCGTCGACACCTCGGCGCTTCTCGCTGTCCTCGCGGGCTCTCCGGCGGACGCCGCGCTGAGCGACAGGCTGCGCGCAGACGGAGACCTCCACGCGCCTCATCTGATTGACGTCGAGGCCGTGCACGCGCTGCGGAGGCTCGTCCGACGGGATGACTTGAGCGTGGAGCGGGCCCTCGCCGCGAGGCAGGACCTCAAGGACCTCACCATCATCCGCTATCCACACGTAGCGCTGGTCGATCGGATGTGGGAGCTGCGCGAGAACCTGACGGCCTACGACGCCACCTTCGTGGCCCTGAGCGAGGCGCTCGGAGTGCCACTGATCACCGCTGATGAGCGCCTCGCCAGGTCGACGGGCCACGCGGCGAAGATCGAGGCGTTCCCCGGGTGAAGGGAGCACACCCGCGGATGCGTTCTCGGTAGAGCTTCTGATGACTTATCCGGCCGGCTGGCGTATGTAAGGTGCGCGTTAGCCTCGCCATACGACGAAGCGAACAACCATCAACCTCGACACCGGTTTGACCGCGGAGGCACTGGCCGTGCTCGGCACCTCGACCACCACAGAGACCGTGCACCGCGCCCTCGAGAAAGTCGTGCGGCGCGAGAAGCTGCGCTCGCTCGCGGAGTGGGACGTCGGGGGGCTGACGCCTACGGGGCTCGTAGAGCTACGCCGCGGCCGCCAGCTTTGACGGACCTGAGTGCGCTTCCAGGCGAGCTGGATGCTCTGCCGGCATGTCCGGGCACACTTACCTGGCGGCTGAGCGCGGGAGCCTCTGAGCTCCGCCTACGGCAGCCCGCCGAGCGCCCGCCCCGCGTCTCCCACCAGCCGGAAGAGCGGCTCGGGCACGATCCCGAGCACGATCGTCGCCGCGCCGAAGAGGACGGCGACGAAGGCGACCTCGAGCTGCACGCCGCCGCGGTCGGCCTCGGGGGAGCCGCCGGCCATCGCCGGGCGGCCGACGCCGCGGCCGGCCCCAGGCGACGCGGCGAGCTCCGTCGAGGGCTCGGGCGCCTCGCGCATCCACATCGCCGCCACGACCCGTAGGTAGTAGCCGAGCGAGATCATCGACCCGACGACGATCACCACGCCGAGCCAGGTGTAGCCCCCGCCGACGAGCGCGTCGATGAGGTAGATCTTGCCGACGAAGCCCGCGGTCGCGGGGATGCCCGCCAGCGCGAGCATCGAGATCGTCATCGGCCAGGCGAGCCACGGGCGCGAAGCGCCCAGCCCGGCGATCGAGGAGATGTCGTCGCCCAGGGCGGTCTCGCGTTCGCGCGCGACGATGACCGCGAACGCCGCGAGGTTCATCGCCATGTAGATCGCCAGGTAGAACACCGTGGCCTTGATCCCGAGCTGGGTGCCCACCACCACGCCCGCGAGCATGTAGCCGGCCTGCGCGACGCCGGAGTAGGCGAGCATCCGCTTGAGCGAGGACTGGCCGAGCGCCCCGACGTTGCCCACGACGATGGTGATCGTGGCCAGCACCGCGAGGGCCGGGGCCCAGTCCACGTGGGCGGGACCGAGCGCGAAGTCGAAGAGCCGCAGGAACGCCCCGAAGGCGGCGGCCTTGGTCGCCACGGCCATGAACGCGGTGATCGGCGTGGGCGCGCCCTCGTAGACGTCGGGGGTCCACTGGTGGAAGGGGGCGACGGAGGCCTTGAAGGCCAGGCCGCCGACCGCGAGCGCGATCCCGGTGAGGACCATCGCGTTGCCGGCCAGGGAGCGCGCGCTGAGCGCGTGGGCGATGGCCCCGAAGTCGGTCGAGCCGGTCGCCCCGTAGATCAGCGCCAGCCCGTAGAGCAGCGTCGCCGAGCCGACGGAGCCGACCACCAGGTACTTGAGCCCGGACTCGAGCGAGGAGGCGCGGCGCATCTCGGTCGCGCACAGGATGTAGAGCGGGATCGAAAGGATCTCGAGGCCGAGGAAGAGCGTGATGAGGTTCTGGGCGGAGACGAGCACCGCCATCCCGAGCACGGAGGCCAGAAGCAGCGCGTGGAACTCTCCGTGGCCCGCCTCCCCGGGAGCCCGGCCGCGCAGCGCGAGCAGCACGGTGGCGATGCCGGCCGTGCAGAAGAGGAGGTTCAGCACGAGCGCGAGGTCGTCGACGGCCAGGGCGCCCGAAATGATCGAGGCGGGGTGGCTCCAGCGCCAGATCGTCAGGCCGATCGTCGCGCCGAGGGTGAGGATCGTCAGCGCCGGGACCGCGCGCGTGCGGGCGAAGGAGCTGCGCAGCAGGCCGCCGAGGAGCACGAGGAGCACTCCGCCGGTCAGCGCGATGATCGGCGAGAGCCCGGCGAAGTCGACGTGCGGCCCCTGGATCCGGGCGGCGGCGAGGACGGCGCTCACCGCGCGCGCTCCTCCGGCCGCCCGGCGCTGAGCCCCGCGCGGCGCGCGGCGCTCGAGGTCGAGGACTGCGCGGCCGCCTGCGCGCGCGCGATGCTCGCCTTGGCCGCGGGCTCCGAGCGCTCGAGCGCGACCTGGGGGTAGACCGAGAGTGCGAGGATCAGCAGCACCAGGGGCACGAGCACCACGCCATGGGGGAAGCCCACGTCCCGCGACTCCGCCTTCGGCCCCACCCGGTTGTGCATCATCCTGACGAACATCCGGAGCATGTAGACGCTGGCGAGCGCGACACCGGCGAAGGCGACGACCGCGATCGCGGCCTTCGCCTTGAAGACCCCGAGCAGGATGAGGAACTCACCGGCGAAGTTCGTCGAGCCGGGCATGGCGAGCGTGGCCAGGGAGACGATGAGGAAGATCGCGGCCAGCACCGGCGCGCGCAACGCGAGCCCGCCCATCTCGCGCAAGTCCTCCGAGCCGCCGGTGCGTACCGCGAGCAGCGCGATGATGAAGAAGAGCGCCGCGGTCACGAGCCCGTGGTTGACCATCTGCAGCAGTGCACCCTGCGCACCCTCGGGCCGCAGCGCGAACACTCCCAGCGTGATGAACCCGAGCTGGGCCATCGAGGAGTAGGCGACCACCAGCCGCGCGTTCGTGGTGGTGAACGCGCTGGCCGACCCGTAGAGGATCGACGCCAGCGCGATGAGCAGGAGCAGCATCTGGAAGTGAGCCGAGGCGTGGGGGAAGAGCGGGAGCACGATGCGCAGGAAGCCATAGGCCGCGACCTTGGAGAGCACCCCCGAAAAGGCGGCCAGGGCGGGAGTCGGCATCGCTCGATACCCGTCGGCCAACCATCCGTGGAACGGGAAGGCGGGCATCTTGACGAGGAACGCCGCAGCGAAGCACAGGAAGATCCAATCCTGCGAGCCGTTCGGAAGCGGCCGCTGCGCCAGGTCAGAAAGAACAAAGGAGAGGTGGCCGCCCGCCGGCGTGGCGATCACCGCGGTGGCGATCGCCGCGGCGAGCATGAACAGCGAGCCGACGAAGGTGTAGATGATGAGCTTCGTCGTCGCCCGCACGCGGTCGGGGCCGCCCCAGCTCCCCGTGAGGAAGTAGAAGGGGATGAGCATGAGGTCGAAGAAGCCGACGAAGAGCGCGAGGTCCTGCGCGAGGAAGGCGCCGAGCACCGCCGACTCGGCCAGGGCGAGGTGGAAGTAGAAGAGCTTCGGGCGCTCCCACTCGCGCAGGTTGGCGACGGCGAAGGCGGCCGCGAACACCACGCCGCAGAGCAGGACGAGGAAGAGGTTGAGTCCGTCGAGGCCGAGCTTGTAGCGGATGCCGAGCTCGGAGATCCAGGACTGGTCGGTGACGAACTGCTGCCCCGCTCCGGTGTGGAACGCGAGCGCGAACCCGATGGCGGTGCCGAGCGTCGCCATCGAGCCCAGCAGCGCGATCCGCGAGGCGACCGCGCGCGGAGAGACCGCGGCGAGGAGCGCCACGGCGACCGGGAGCCAGATGAGGACGGAGAGCGTCACGAGCTCGCGATGAGGAAGTAGAGCCCCGTCCCGGCCAGGCCGAGCATGACGAAGGCCGCGTAGTAGCGCACGAAGCCGGTCTGCGCGGCGCGCACGGCGGCGGAGCCCGCGCGCACGACGCCGAGGGTCCCTCCGTTCAGGACCCCGTTGATGAAGACGCGCTCGAAGCTCTGCTGGGCGAAGCGCCCGAACCATGCCCCCGGACGCACGAAGGCGAGGTCGATGATCTCGTCCCAGTACCACTTGCGCAGGAGGAAGCCGTGCACGGCCGACAGTCGCGTGCGGATGATCCCGGCGTTCTCGCGCTCCACCCAGATGAGGTAGGCGATCGCGATGCCGAGCACCCCGAGCAGAGCGCCGAGGACCAGGCCCTGGAAGAGCTGCGCGTCGGAGGGCTGGGCGGCCGCGAAGCGCGAGTCGGCGAAGGTCGGGTCGAGGAACTTCGTGACGTAGTCGTCGACCTTGGGAATCTGCAGTGCGCCGCCGACGGTGGCGAGCACGGCGAGCAGCCCCATCGCCACCTTCATCGCAGCCGAGTGCTCGGCGATGTGGTGCTCGGGACCGGGGAAGCCGACGTCGGAGTCCTCCTCCTCGCCGGTGAGCGGGTTGGTGGGCGTATCGGCGTGGTGGAGGTGACCATGCTGGAGCTCGAGCGCCTCGGGGGAGGGCGCGCCGAAGAAGGCGCGGAAGATCATCCGGAACGTGTACACCGCGGTGAGCAGCGCGGCGAGGTAGCCGAAGACGTAGAGGATCCAGTGCCAGCCGCCGCGGTTGCCGACGAAGAGCAGGATCTCGTCCTTGGAGAAGAAGCCCGAGAACGGCGGCACGCCGGAGAGCGCGAGCCCGCCGACGACGAAGCACCCGAAGGTGAAGGGCATGGCCTTGCGAAAGCCCGACATGCGGTCGAGCGACTGGTTGCCCGCCATCGCGCCGATGATCGAACCCGCGGCCATGAACAGCAGCGCCTTGAAGAAGGCGTGGGTCATGAGGTGGAAGAGCCCGGCGGCGTAGGCGCCGCTCGAGACGGCCATGATCATGTAGCCGATCTGCGACATGGTCGAGTAGGCGATCACGCGCTTGAGGTCGGACACGACCAGCGCGATCGTTGCGGCCATCACGAGGGTCACGCAGCCGACGATCGCGCCCGTCGCCGCGGCGCCGGGGGCACGTTCGAAGAGCGGGTGCATGCGCGCGATCAGGTAGACGCCGGCGGTCACCATCGTCGCCGCGTGGATCAGCGCCGAGACGGGGGTGGGGCCCTCCATGGCGTCGGGCAGCCAGGTATGCAGCGGCACTTGGGCCGACTTGGCGAACGCCCCGACGAGGAGCAGCACGCACCCCGCGGTCAGCGCTCCCGTGTGTCCGCCGAACGCGCCTCCCTGCGCCGCCCTGAAGGTGCCCAGGAAGTCCAGCGTGTGCGAGTGGCGGAAGATGAAGTAGGTGCCGAGCACGAGCCCGATGTCGCCCACCACGTTGATGACGAAGGCCTTGATCCCCGCGCGGGTGGCCGTCGTGCGCCGGTACCAGAAGGAGATGAGCAGGTAGGAGGCCGCCCCCACGAACGCCCAGCCCACGAGGAGCAGCAGGAAGTTGCCCGCGAGCACGAGCAGCAGCATCGAGAAGACGAAGAAGTTGAGGTAGGAGAAGAAGCGCGCGTAGCCGCGGTCGGAGCCCATGTAGGCCACGGAGTAGAGGTGGATGAGCGTCGAGACCCCGCTGACCACGAGCGCCATGAAGATGCTCAGCGGGTCGACAAGGATCGAGAGGCGGGCATCGACGCCGACCGTCTTCGCGTAGTCCCACAGCGAGGAGGTGAGCTGGCGCCCGCCCGCCGGGTGGCCCTGGAGGGAGAAGAAGGCAGCCACCGCGGCGGCGAAGGCGAGGGCGATCGCCAGCGTGCCGATCACCCCGGGAAGGCGGCCGGGAAGGACCCGGTAGCCGAGCGCGATCGTCACGCACCCGAGAAGCGGGAAGAGCAGGACGAGCCAGCCGAGGGTGGTGGTGCTCATCCGTGCAACTCCCGGAGCTCATCGACGTCGACCGGTAGCCGGCGGCGGTACATGGCCACGATGACGCCGAGGCCGACCGTCACCTCGCACGCGGCGACGACCATGACGATGAGCGCGAAGATCTGCCCGTCGCCGTTGCCGTTCTGCCGGGAGAAGGCCACGAGCGCGAGGTTCGCGGCGTTCAGCATGAGCTCCAGGCAGAGGAGGACCACGAGCGGGTTGCGCCGCGTGAGCACCCCCGCCGCCCCGATGCAGAACAGAAAGGCCGAGACGACCAGGTACCAGCCGATCGGCATCTACCAGCCTCCGCGGTATCGCCGCTCGGAGCCGCCCTCGCTGTCGGCCCCGACGAGCTCCGGTGAGCGCATCGTCGCCCCGGTCGCGGGCCGCGCCTCCTCCATCGCTCCCCCCACCGCCTCGAGCATCGTGCCGCTGTAGGCCGGGCGGCGCACCTCGATGTTGCTGCCCACGCGCGCGGCCGCCTCCTCGGAGTCGAGGCCGCGGCGGCGCCGGGCGAGGATCACCGCTCCCACCGCGGCCACGAGCAGGAGGATCGAGGCGATCTCGAACGGGAAGAGGAACTTCGTCAGGAAGAGCTGGCCGATCTGGGCGGGCGAGCCGAAGCCGGGTACGTAGGGCGCCCCGCGCGTGCCGACCGCCTTGAGTCCCGAGCCGAGCACCGCGATGCAGAGCTCCACGAGCAGCGCGCCGCAGCACACCGCGGCGACGAGGCGCAGGCCCGATCCCGATCCCGCGTGCAGCGGCTCGTCCTGGGCGCCGACGTAGGCGACCACGAACACGTAGAGCACCATCACCGCGCCGGCGTAGACGACGACCTGGGCGGCGGCGACGAACTCCGCGCGCAGCAGCAGGAAGAGCGCCGCGAGCGAGAGCAGGTGGCCGACCAGCGCGAGCACGTTGTAGAACGGGCTGCGCAGCGTGACCACCCCGATGGCGCCGGCCAGGGCGCCGAGCGCGGCAACGAAGAAGATGACCGCGGACACCTACTCGCCCTCGGAGCGCAGCGGCGCGCGGTCGAGGGGCTCGGCGAGCAACATCTCCTTGGTGAAGATCAGGTCGTTGCGGTTGTAGTCCGACATCTCGTAGTCGTGGCCCATCGTGATCGCGTCGAAGGGACAGGCAACCTCGCAGTAGCCGCAGAAGATGCAGCGGGAGAGGTTGATCTCGTAGACCGCGGCGTAGCGCTCGCCGGCGGAGATGCGGTGCTCGGGCGAGTTCTCGGCGGCGACCACGCGGATGCAGTCGGCCGGGCACGCGGCCGCGCACAGCGAGCAGCCGACGCACTTCTCGAGGCCCGTGTCCTCGAAGCGGTGGAGCTTGTGGCGGCCGCGGAAGCGCGGGTAGACCGGCACCTTCTCCTCCGGGTACTGGATGACACGCGGTCCCTCCTTGATGCGGGCGAAGGTCGTCTTCAGCCCGCGCAGCGTCTCCCCGAAGGCGCGGTAGGCGCCGCCCGCGCCGCCCGGGTCGGGGCCGCGCTGCACCGCGATGACGTCTTCCTCGGGGCGCCAGGAGGCCATGTCAGTGGGTGACCACGACGAGGATCGCCGTCACGAGCGCGTTGAGGGTGGCCAGGGGGAGCAGCACCTTCCAGCCGAGGCTCATGAGCTGGTCGTAGCGCAGGCGGGGGAGCGTCGCGCGGACCCAGATGAAGAAGAGGACGAAGATCCCCATCTTCCCGAGGACGACGAAGGGATCCACCCACGCCGGGGGGTGGATCCCGAAGGGCAGCAGCCACCCCCCGAGGAACACGGTGACCGCGATCCCGGAGATCACGATCACGTTCAAGTACTCCGCGAAGAAGTAGGAGGCGAAGCGGGCACCGCCGTACTCGGTGTTGTAGCCGCCCACGAGCTCGGCGTCGGCCTCCACGAGGTCGAACGGCGCGCGGTTGGTCTCCGCGAAGCCCGAAACCAGGAACACCACGAAGCCGAAGAACTGCGGCACGATGTACCACATGCCCGCCTGGGCCTCGACGATGTGGGTGAGCGACAGGGAGCCGGCGGTGAACACCACGCCCACGAGCGAGAGCCCGAGCGCCGCCTCGTAGGAGATGAGCTGCGCCGCGCCGCGCATGGCGCCGAGGAAGGAGTACTTCGAGCCCGAGGCCCAGCCGCCGAGCATGACTCCGTAGAACGCCACCGCCCCGAAGGCGAAGGCGTAGAGCGGGCCGATGCTCACGTCGATGCCGTACAGGCCCGTCCTCGTGCCGAAGATGCTCACCACGGGTCCGAAGGGGATGAGGGCGAGCGTGGCCACCGCGGTGATGATCGAGATCGCGGGCGCGAGCGCGTAGAGGAAGCCGACCGAGGTGGTCGGGCGCGACTGCTCCTTGGAGGCGAGCTTGATGATGTCGGCCAGGGGCTGGAGCGCGCCGAACGGCCCCACGCGGTTCGGGCCGTAGCGATTCTGGAAGCGGCCGAGGAGCTTGCGCTCGGCCAGGAGCACGACGGGGACGAGCTGCAGGCCGACGGCGAAGATGATCACCGCCTTGATGATCTGGACGTACCAGGGCTCGAAGAGCGCCACGTCGGCGAGCGGGAGGGTCATGCGGGGCGCACCTCCACGAGCGGGTCGGTCAGCGCCGAGGCGGAGTCCTCCGCGAGGCCCTCCTCGAGGAAGACGCTCCCGGCCGGGACGCCGTCCCTCAGCGACACCGTGCCGCTGACCCGGGTGCTCCTCGCTTCGGCTTCGCCGAAGGCTCCCACCTCGACCCGGTCGCCGTGGCTCAGGCCGAGCCGTCCGGCGTCGCCGGGCGAGAGCTCGATGCGCTGGCGCGGCGCGAGGAACTGGAGGGCGGGGGACGCCTCGACCTCCGGAGAGGCCCAGATGGAGCGGAACGTGCCGAGGCGCAGGGCGCCGTTCGCCGAGCTCGCCGCCGGCGGGCGCTCAAGGTCGGAGGGGCCGCGCGCGCCGGCGGGGAGGGCGGCGGCCTCCTCGCGGGCCGGCCAGCGCACGCCGCGGCCGCCGATCTCCTCGAGCGTGAGGCCGCGGTAGAACGGGACGGCCTCGAAGAGCTGCGTGCTCGCCATCGGCCCGGTGAGCGGATGCGGCCCGTCCTGCCCGATCCGGCGGGAGAGCTCGGCCAGCACCTGCCACTCGGCGCGCACGCCGCCCGGGCGTCCGATGGCCGGGCGCAGGCGCTGGATACGGCCGTCGGGGTGCACGACCGTGCCCTCCTTCTCGGCGTAGGACTCGGCCGGGAAGACGACGGTGGCGTGCTCGCGGACCGTCTCGCTCAACACCGACTCGTGCGCGACGACCACGGTGGCCTGCCCGAGCGCCCGCTCCCACAGGGCCCGGTCGGGCTGGGAGCGCAGCGGGTCGGCGTGCAGGAGGTAGAGGGCGGTGATCTCGCCCGCGGCGGCGGCCTCGGCGATCTGGCGCGCCCCGCGCCCGAGCGCGGGGACCTCCGCGTAGCCCGGCCCCGAGCCGGGCAGCACGCCGGCCTCGCGCAGGCCGCGCCCGTTCGCGCCGGCGGGGATCTCGAGCAACCCGGCCCCGGCGGGCTCGGCCATCCCGAGCCGCTCGGCGAGGCTCAGCAGGCGGCGCACCGCGTGCGCGCCGCGCGGCCCGGCGGCCAGGCGCTCGCCCCAGACGATGACGACGTCCTCGCCGATCTTGCCGAGGAGCTCGGCTACGCCGCGTACGTCGTCCACGGCCGCGCCCGCGGCGGCGCACAGCTCCTCGATCCCCTCCTCGCCGGCGCGCACCGCCTCCACCGCGGCGAGGAACGCCTCGCCCGCTCCCGGCGCGAAGCGCACGACGACCTGGGCGTTGGGGTCCAGGGCACTCGGGCGGCTCGTGGCCACGGCGAGGCGGACACCGCGCCGGCGCACGCCCTTACGGATGCGCAGGTCGAGGATCGGGGCGTCGTCGACCGGCTCGCAGTCGAGCACGAGCACGCTGTGGGCGAATTCGAGGTCGGGAACGGTGGCCTGGAGCGCCGGCGCGGCGAGCGCGCGGGCGTCTTCGAGCGGGAGCGCGCCGCCGGGTCGGCAGTCGAGGTCCCCCGAATCGAGGCCCTCGCGGAGCATGCGCTGGAGGAGGAAGCCCTCCTCGCTCGTGGTCTGGCCGCCGGCGATCGCGCCGACGCGTCCCGCGTGCTTGGTCAGCCCCGCGGCCGCCTCCAGTGCGCGCTCCCACGAGACCGGGCGCAGCTCGCCGCCGTCGCGGACCATCGGCTCGGTGATCCGCTCCTCAGCGTGGACGGACTGGTAGGCGAAGCGCCCCTTGTCGCATAGCCAGCCGTCGTCGACCTCGTCGTTGTGGCGCTCGAGCACGCGCAGCACCCGCTCGTCGCGCACGGTGAAGGCCACGTTGCACTGCGCGGGGCACAGGGTGCAGACCGAACCCGAGTTCTCGATCTCCCACGGGCGCGCGCGGAAGCGGTAGGGCCGCGAGGTGAGCGCCCCCACCGGGCAGAGCTCGATGATGTTGCCGCTGAACGGGGCGACGTAGGGGTGGCCGTCGAAGGTGCCCACGAACGTGTGAGCGCCGCGCTCGAGCAGGACGAGCTGGTAGTCCTCCGCGACCTCCTGGGAGAAGCGCACGCAGCGGTAGCAGAGGATGCAGCGCTCGCGGTCGATCGCGATGAGCGGCGAGAGCTCGAGCGGCTTGACGAAGTGGCGCTTGGGCTCGATGAACCGCGAGCGCCCGGCGCCCCACCCGTAGGTGATGTCCTGCAGCGGACACTCGCCGCCCTTGTCGCACACGGGGCAGTCGAGCGGGTGGTTGACGAGCAGGAACTCGACGATCGCCTGCTGCGCGCCTCGCACTCGCTCGGTCTGGGTGTGGACGACCATGCCGTCCTTGACCGGGGTCGAGCACGCCGTCTGCAGCTTGGGGATCCCCTCCACCTCGACCAGGCACATCCGGCACGCCCCGACGGGCTGCCCGAGCTTCGGCTCGTAGCAGAAGACCGGGATCTCGACGTCGCCGTGCTTGGCGCCGTCGACGAGCATGTCGCCCTCGGGCGCGCGCACCTCGCGGCCGTCGATGGTCAGGGTGACCACCCGAGTCTCGGGACGGGGCATCGCGGCTCTTCCTAGTGGGTGAGGACCGGTCCGGCCAGGTCGGATCTGACGCCCACGATCGGCGGGACGTCGGGCTGGGGCCCGAGCTCCCGCCGCTCCCGGGCCTGCTCGATGTGCTCCTCGAACTCCGCGCGGAACTTCGCGACCATCGACCCGATCGGCATGGCCATCGAGTCGCCGAGCACGCACAGGCAGTTGCCGATGATCTGCTCCTGCACGGAGGCGATGATGTCGAGGTCCATCGGGGTCGCCTCGCCGCACTCGAGCCGCTCGAGCATCTTCACCGTCCAGTTCGTCCCCTCGCGGCACGGCGTGCACTTGCCGCACGACTCGTGGCGGTAGAACTTCGCGGTCTTCAGCGCCACGTCGATCATCCGGACGGAGTCGTCGAGCACGATGATCGAGCCCGAGCCGAGCATGGAGCCCGCCTTGGCCATCGAGTCGAAGTCGTAGGGCAGGTCGAGGTCGTCGGCCGTGAGCAGAGGAGCGGAGGAGCCGCCCGGGAAGAACGCCTTGACCTCGTGGCCCTCGAACGGGCCGCCGGCGAGGCCGTAGATGATCTCGCGCAGCGGGATGCCGAGCTCGATCTCGTAGTTGCCCGGGCGCTGCACGCAGCCCGAGACCGAGACCACCTTGGTGCCCGTCGAGGTCTCCACCCCGAGCTTGGCGTACTCCTCGCCACCCATGCGGATGACGTGTGACAAGTTCGAGAGCGTCTCCACGTTGTTGAGCAGCGTCGGTCCCTGGAAGAGCCCCTGCACCGCGGGGAACGGAGGCTTGAGCCGCGGGTTGCCGCGCTTGCCCTCGAGCGAGTCGAGCAGCGCGGTCTCCTCTCCGCAGATGTAGGCCCCCGCGCCGCGGTGCACGACGAGCGAGACCGTGAGCTCGGAGCCGAGGACGCGCTCGCCGATGTAGCCCGCCGTCGCGGCCTCGGCGACCGCCGCCTCGAGGATCTCCGCCGGGCGCTCGTACTCGCCGCGGATGTAGATGAACGCCTTGTTCGTGCCCGCCGCGTAGGCGGCGATGAGGATTCCCTCGATGAGCTGGTGCGGGTTCTTCTGGATGAGCTCGCGGTCCTTGAACGCTCCCGGCTCGGACTCGTCGGCGTTGCAGACCAGGTACTTGTCCATGGAGCCCTTGGGCAGGAACGAGGCCTTCTTGCCGATCTGGAAGCCGGCCCCGCCGCGGCCGCGCAGGTTCGACTCGGTGAGCTGCTCGAGCACCTCCTCGGGCGCCATCGCGAGCGCCTTGCGCAGCGACTCGTAGCCGCCCCGGCGCTCGTAGACCTCGAGGGTGGCGAGCCCGGGCTCGTCGATGTCGCGGAAGAGGACCTTGGTCACGAGTCCTCGTCCTCGTCGCTCTCGTCCTCGTTCTGGGAGAGCTCGACCGGGGCGGGTGGCCCGAGTCGGTCCTCCGGATCGCCCTCGGGCGGCAGGCCGGCGCTCTGCACCGGCTCGACGCCCTCCGGCGCGTGGAACTCGCTCGCCTCGGGCAGGTCGTCGCGGTTGGCGTCGGGGTCGGCGGCGCGGCGGTAGCGGAGCTGCTTGGGCTCGAGCGGCGGGCGGCCGGCGCGCAGGTCGGCGACGATCCGCTCGGCGTCGGCGGGCTCGAGCGGGCCGACGTATTCGCCGTTCAGCGACGCCATCGGGGCGATGTCGCACGCGCCCAGGCACTCGAAGGAGCGCAGGTTGAAGTCGGGGTCCTCGCCCGTGGCGTCCTGCATGGCCTCGTAGATCGCCTCGGCCCCGCGCAGAGAGCACGAGATGTTCGTGCACACGTAGATCGTGTGACGGCCGATCGGCACGGTGGAGAACATGTCGTAGAAGGTGGCGATCGAGTCGACGTAGGCCGGCGTGAGGTGCATCACCGCGGCGACCTGCTCCATCGCCTCGGGCGAGCACCAGCCGTAGTGGTCCTGGGCGGCGTGCAGGGCGGGGATGACCGCCGAGCGCCGGTCGGGGTAGCGCGCCATGACCGACTCGATCTGCGCACGCAGCTCGTCGGGAACCGGCGTGACCGCGAGGTCGGGCACCGAGGCCGGGTCCTTGGTCAGGTCGACCGGGTCGTCCCAGCCCGGCACGCGCGAGCCATGGGCGAAGCGAGGAACCTGCTGGTCGGCGTCGAGCGTGTGCGGCGGCGTGCTCACCGGTCGATCCCTCCGAGGATCGGATCGAGCATGGCCAGCGTGGCGATGAGGTCGGCGATGTAGGAGTCCTTGACCATCGGCGCGATCGCCTGGAGGTTCACGAAGCTCGGGTCGCGCATGTGCACGCGGGCGGGCTTGGCCGAGCCGTCGGCCCGTACGAAGCACCCGAGCTCGCCGCGCGGGGACTCGATCGCGTAGTACAGCTCGCCGGGCGGCACGCGAAAGCCCTCGGTGACGAGCTTGAAGTGGTGGATGAGCGCCTCCATCGAGGTGGCGAGCTCGTGGCGGGGCGGCAGCGCGACCTTGCGGTCGGGGCTGATGTAGTCGCCCTCGGGCAGCCCGTCGAGCGCCTGCTCGATGATCCTCACCGACTCCTTCATCTCGGCCATGCGGACGCGGTAGCGGTCGTAGTTGTCGCCCACCGTCCCCACCGGGATGCGGAAGTCGAAGTGCTCGTAGGAGGAGTACGGCTGCGCCTTGCGCAGGTCCCAGGGCACCCCGGCCGCGCGGAGCAGGGGACCGGTCACCCCAAGGTCGAGCAGCGCCTCGGCCTCGAGCGGGCAGACGTGGCGCAGCCGCTGGAGCACGATCTCGTTCTTGTCGAGCAGGTCCGCGTACTGATCGATGCGCCGCGGCATGTCGGAGATGAACGCGCGCAGCTTGGCCTCGAAGCCGGCGGGCACGTCCTCCATGACCCCGCCGACCTGGATGTAGCGCGTGTGCATGCGCTGACCCGAGGTCATCTCGAAGAGGTCGAGCACCTGCTCCTTCTCGCGGAACGCGTACCAGAACATGGAGATCGCGCCGAGGTCGAGGCAGCTCGTCCCGAGCCACACGAGGTGGGACATGATCCGGTTGAGCTCGAGGTGGATCACGCGCAGGTACTGGGCGCGCGGGGGGACCTCCAGGCCGAGCAGCTCCTCCACCGCCCCGCAGAACGCCATCGCGTTGAAGTAGTAGGCGAGGTAGTCCATCCGCTCCACGACGGGGATGGCCTTCCAGTAGCTCTTGTCCTCGGCGGTCTTCTCGATGCCGGTGTGGACGTAGCCGATGATCGGCTTGAGGTCGCGCACCACCTCGCCCTCGAGCGTCACCAGGAGGCGCAGCACCCCGTGGGTCGCGGGGTGGTGGGGGCCGAAGTTGAGGGTGAGGAGCTCCTGCTCGGGCGCGAGCTCGAGCGCCTCGTCGACCTGGTGGTCGACGGGAGCAAGCGTGATGCTCTCCTCCCGGCGGCGGTACTCGCTGACGCTGCTCACTGCCCCTCCAGCCAGCCGGGAACCTGCTTCTCGTTGTAGGTGAAGATGATCGGCTCGCCGCCCACGGGGAAGTCCCGGCGCTGGGGAAAGCCCTCGTAGTCCTCGGGCATGAGGATCCGCCGCAGGTCTGGGTGGCCGTTGAAGACCACGCCGAACATGTCGTAGACCTCGCGCTCCTGATGGTCGGCGCCGGCCCAGAGGTCGACGATCGAATCGATCTCCGGATGCTCGAGGGGGACGCGCGCCTTGAGGGTGATCCGGTCGACCTTCTCCATGTCGAGGAGCTCGTAGTGCACGGCGAGCCGCGGCTCCTCCGGGTAGTGGTCGGATCCGTGGAGGCTGGCCAGGAAGCGGTAGCCGCGCTCACGCATGAGCGTGAGCGCCTCGCGTATCCGCGCCGGCGCGACGACGATCGTGCCGCGATCGCGGAAGAAGACGGTCGCCTCGACCGTGTCGGCGGCGGCGTCCGCGTCGCGGAGCTCCTGGGCGAGGAGCTCGAGCCCGGTCGCGTCAGGCACCGGCGGTGTCTCCGGGCAGCGCGAGGTTGTCCGCGGTGCCCCCGGTCTCGAGGAGCTCCTCGGTGCCGCGCGCCCGGTAGCGCTCTCGCCAGCCGTCGTCCGGGTGTCCCTGGATCTTGCTCTGGAGCTTCAGGATCCCGTGCATGAGCGCCTCGGGGCGCGGCGGGCACCCAGGGACGTGCACGTCGACGGGCATGAACTTGTCGGCGGGCACGATCGCGTAGTTGTTGAAGACGCCCATCGAGGAAGAGCAGGCGCCCATCGCGATCGCCCACTTGGGCTCGAGCATCTGGTCGTAGATGCGCCGCACGACCGGGGCCATCTTGATCGAGACGCGCCCGGAGATGATGAGAAGGTCGGCCTGGCGTGGGGAGGCCCGGAAGGCCTCGAACCCGAAGCGCGCGACGTCGACGCGCGAGGCGACGATCGTCATCATCTCGATCGCGCAGCACGCGAGGCCGAAGGTGGCCGGGAAGAGCGCGTTGGAGCGCGCCCAGTTGAGCGCCTTCTCGAGCGTGGTGGTGAGCACGCGCTCCTCGACGTAGCGGTCGAGGTCCTCCGCCTCGAGGTCCCCACGCAGCATGTCGCGCGCGCGCAGCTGGCGCGCCCGGAACTCGTCGGGCCGCTCCGCGGGATCCACCTTCTGGCGCGTTATTTCCACTCGAGCGCTCCTCGCCGCCAGACGTAGACGTAGGCCACCGTGAGCAGCACGATGAAGACGATGGTCTCCGAGAGCGCGAAGGCGCCGAAGGTCTTGAGCTGAACGGCTACCGGGTAGAGGAAGATGACCTCGACGTCGAAGAGGATGAACAGCATCGCGATGAGGTAGAAGGAGATCCCGAAGCGAAAGTTCTGCTGGATCTCCGAGGGCAGCCCGCACTCGTAGGGCATCTGCTTGGTCTTGCTCGGGCGCCGCGGACCGAGGAAGGTGTTGAGCAGCGCGAAGGCCACCCCGACGATGCCGCCCAAGGCGAGGAAGACGATCGCGGGCAAGTAGGAGCGGAGCACGCCACGCGGGTTATACCACCGGACGGAGTGAGTTCGTGACAGATTGTTACTTAGTGTCCGATGACGCGAGAGAGCAGGGCTGAGCGGCCGTGGCCGGCGTCCACGCCGTCGTCGGCTTCCTGCTCCTCGCGCTCTCGCTCGCCGCCGGGGCGTGGGGTGCGTGGCGTTGGTACCGCGTCGAGCCGAGCCGGCTGTTCTGGCGGCTGCTGCGCGCCAGCCAGGCCGTGCTCCTCGTCCAGGTGATCCTCGGCGGGGTGCTGCTCGTGAGCGGAAACAAGCCCGGGCACCTGCACCTCGTCTACGGGCTGCTCCCCTTGGCGGTCTCCTTCATCGCCGAGCAGCTTCGCGTGGGCTCGGCCGACACGGTGCTGGGTGCCCGCGGACTCGAGTCGGCGGCGGCGGTCGGAGCGCTGCCCGAGGCCGAGCAGCGCTCGGTCGTGCTCGCCATCCTGCGCCGGGAGATGGGGGTCATGGCCCTCTCCGCGCTCGTGGTCGTCGTGCTCGCGCTGCGCGCGGCGAGCACGGCAGGCGCGCTGTAGCCACCGCCCCCTACCGCTGGAGCGTGCGATATCCGCCCCGGTACCAGACGAGCGGATCTCCCTCGCCGTGTCCGACGGCGGTGACGCCCCCGATCGCGATCGCGTGGTCGCCGCCGGGCAACAGCTCATGCAGGTCGCACACCGCCCAGGCGAGCGCCTCGTCGAGGACGGGCAGGCCGTCCTCGGAGTGGTGGGGGACGTCGCGGAGCTTCTCGCTCTCGGGGACCTTGGAGGCGAAGTGGGCGGCGAGCCCCTCCTGACCGGTGTGGAGGACGTTGACCGCGAAGCGCCGCGTCTCCCGCACGAGCGGGAGGGTGCGCGTCGACTCGTCGAAGCACACGAGCAGGAGGAGCGGCTCGAGCGAGAGCGAGCAGACGGCGTTGGCGGTCATCCCTCCCGATCCGCGCGGACCGGCGGTGGTGATGACGGCCACTCCGGTGGCGAAGCGGCCGAGCACGTCGCGATACCGCCGCGGGTCGAGCTCGTCGGCCATCTCTCGCGGTTATAGCGTTGGAGCCCCGGCGCCGGCCTGTCGGTTGCCGCCGTGAGGGACGACCGCGTGGGCCGTCTCGCGGCCGGCGCCGGGGAACGGGTACCTCCTTCGCCGCGCGCGGGCCGGCTCCTGCCTCGCCTATGATGCCCGCCGCCATGTTCCGCCCGTGCGCGTTCGTCTTCCTCGGCCTGCTCCTCGTCCTCGGTCTCTCGGCCTGCACGAGCGGCGGCGTCTCCCTGGCGCAGAATGATCCGAACCACCACGGCGCCGAGCTCTTCAGCGCGCGCTGCTCGGGATGCCACACGCTGCAGGCGGCCGGCACGCACGGCTCCGCGTCCAACATCAAGACCCGCCAACGCACCAACGGCCCCAACTTCACGGTGCGCAAGGAGAACATGACTCGCGTCCTCTACGCGATCCGCAACGGTGGGTTCTCGGGGGCAATCATGCCCCAGAACATCGTCGTGGGGCCCGACGCCGACGCGGTGGCGAGCTTCGTCGCCAAGTACTCGGGCCTCGGCAAGCGGCAGAACTCGCCGAGCCAGGGCAAGCCGACCGGCGCGCAGGGCTCGCCCTAGGGCCCACGAGCCGGCTCGCCGTGCTCGACCTGAGGAGCATCCGCCGCGACCCCGCCGCCGCGCGCGCCGCGCTGGCGCGCCGCGGCCAGTCTGGGGGCGTCGACCGCGTGCTCGCGCTCGACGAGCGCTGGCGTGGGCTCACGACACGGCTGGAGGCGCTGCAGGCCGAGCAGAACGCCGCGAGCCGCGGTCGCCGCGGTGCTCCGACCCCCGAGGAGCACGCCGCCCTCGGCGAGCTGGCCGCGCGCGGCCGGGAGCTGAGCGACGAGGAGAGCGGCGTGCGCACCGAGCGCGACGCCGCGCTCGCGGCCCTCCCGAACCTGCCCTCCCCCGAGGCCCCGGACGAGGACACGGTGCTGCGGGAGGTGGGCGAGGCCGGGCGCGAGGGGCGGGATCACCTCGCCCTGGCCGGCCCCCGCATCGACATGGAGCGCGCGGCGCGGGTGTCGGGCTCCCGCTTCGCCTACCTGAAGGGCGATCTCGTTCTGCTCGAGCTCGCCCTGGTGCGCTACGCGCTCGAGACGCTGCGCGCGGCGGGCTTCGAGCCGGTGATCCCGCCCGTGCTCGTGCGCGAGCCGGCGCTGTACGGCACCGGCTTCCTCCCCGACGCCGAGGAGCAGATCTACCGGGTGCCCGAGGACGGGCTCTACCTCGTCGGCACCTCGGAGGTCCCGCTCGCCTCCCTCCATGCGGGCGAGATCCTCGAGGAGGACGAGCTCCCCGTTCGCTACGCGGGTTTCTCGCCCTGCTTTCGGCGCGAGGCGGGGGCCGCGGGCAAGGACACGCGCGGGATCTTCCGCGTGCATCAGTTCGACAAGGTCGAGATGTTCTCGTTCGTCGCGCCGGGGGAGTCGGCGGCCGAGCACGAGCGGATCCTCGCCCTCGAGGAGGGCATCCTCCAGGCCCTCGAGATCCCCTATCGCGTAGTGGCGATCGCAGTGGCCGACCTCGGCTCCTCGGCGGCGGTCAAGTACGACTGCGAGGCGTGGCTGCCCGGGCAGGGCCGCTACCGCGAGCTCACGTCGTGCTCGAACACCACCGACTTCCAGGCGCGCCGGCTCGAGGTTCGCTACCGCCCCGCCGAGACCCGCAAGCCGCTGGCGCTCCACACCCTGAACGGCACGGCGGTCGCGGTCGGGCGCACGCTCATCGCGCTGCTCGAGAACGGCCAGCAGGAGGACGGCAGCGTCGTGCTGCCCGAGCCGCTCGTGGCCTGCGGCGCGCCGGCGCGGCTGGCCTCACCAGACTGAGTCGAAGAGCAACTCGACCGCCAGCGCCTGGATGCTCAGGAGGGCGAGCACGGCGTTCGTGCGGCGACCGGGCATGACCCGCGCCGCGGCGACGCAGGCGAGGGGGACGAGGAAGAGCCAGATCCGCTCGGTCTCCGCCTTGGAGTAGCCGAGCAGAGCGGAGGCGGCGACGATCGCGGCCAGCGCCAGGGCGGTGATCTCGCGGGTAGACAGCGCGCGCAGCGCGTACCACGCGAGCGGGAGCCCCATGGCGGCGAGCCACGCGGCGGGCGAGCCGAAGAGCCAGTACGCGTACGGGCGCGCGTAGTAGACGCCGAGCCGGTAGACCTCGTTGGCGGCGCGCAGCGAGCCGAGCGGGTCGTATCCCGTCAGCGCGAAGAGGAGCGTGTAGGCGGCGATCACGGTGAGCGCGCACGCGGCGGCGAGCCTGACTCCGGCGGCGAGTCCGTCGCGCCTCCAGGCCACCAGCACCGACCACGCCCCGAGCGCGAGCAGCGGGTAGGAGAAGAAGGAGGCGAGCGCGAGGAGGGGAGGTCCGGCGGCGCGCGCGAGGCGCCGGTGGGCGAGCAGCGTCGCGGCGGCGGCGAGCCCGAGAGTGACGTAGAGCGCGTCGGTCGAGGTGGCGCCGTAGAGGAGGCTCGACGGAGAGAAGGCGAAGAGCAGTGCCGCGAGCCGTGCCTCGCGCTCGTCGAGGAGCGAGCGGGCGAGGGTGTAGAGGAGCGGCGTGGCCAGCGCGCCGACGCCGATCGTCAGCGTCGCTAGGGCGGCGGCGGTGTGGATGCCCAGCGCGTGCATGGTGAGCAGCAGGCCGGGCGGATGCGCCGAGGGATGGGTGGGGAGCGAGGACGCCACCTCGGCGAAGCGGTCGAGGAAGGCGCGCACCCCGTGCGCGAAGACCGGCAGCGCGGGCAGGTACTCGTTCTGTCCCTCCGGAGTGTTGGCGTAGACCGCGTCCCATGCCGCGGGACCCGAGCGGGCCGCGGCGAGCGCGAGCCGCAGGCCGAGGGTCAGAGCCAGCGCGTCGAGGGCGAAGGCGGCGGGCGAGAGGGCCGTCGGGTGGAGCAGCGGCCGGGCGGCGAGGAGCGCGACGGCGAAGGCGCCGAGCGCGAGGAGGACCCAGGCCGGGGAGGCGAGCGGATTCCAGAAGAGGAAGAACGGCGGGCTGGGCGACCCCAGCTCGCGGTCGAAGAGGTAGTGCGCGGCGAGGCCGGTCGCGATCGTCGCCGTCCCGGCGGCGGCGATCGCGTAGGCCGCGCGGGGGCGGGGGCGGGGGCGGGGGACGAGGCGAGGCTCCACGCGCGGCGACGTTAGGCCCTTTGCCGTTAGGTTGATCGGGCGATGTGCTTGAGGTGGCGGATCTCCCTGTGCTGTGCCGTCGCCGGGGCTCTGGCGGGATGCGGGTCGAGCTCGGCGCCGCCTCCGGCGCCCGAGCCCGCGGTCTCGCCGCCCCTGAGCGCTCCGCCGGCGGGGCGAGTCGTGCCCGTGGGCAACCTGCCCGAAGGCGTCGCGGCGGACGGCCGCACCGGCCTCGTCGCCGTGGGGCTCCGGCAGCCGGCGCGGCTCCTCCTCCTCGACGGTCGCAGCGGCCGGGTGCTCGAGCGGATCGTGCTCCGCAGCGCCACCCGCCACCTGAGCCTGGCCGCCCCGGGGGGCCCGCTGCTCGTGCCCGAGGAGGAGGCAGGCGTGCTCGCCCGGATCTCGCTCCCAGCCGGCCGGATCGAGTCGAGCACGCGGGTGGGCACCGCTCCGCACGACGCCACCGCGGCGGGCGAGGAGATCGTCGTGGCCAACGAGCACTCCGACTCCGCCTCGATCCTGCAGGGCGATCGCGTGCTTCGCACCGTTCCCGCTCCCCTGCAGCCCGGCGGAGTGGACGCCGCTCGGGACGGGACCGTGGCGCTCATCGCGGTGCGCGGGCGCGTCCTCGCCACCTACGATCCGCGCTCGGGGCGGATGCTCGGGCAGGCGGGCGCGGGCGTGGGACCGACGCACGTGGCCTACGACCGTCGCTCGGACCGCTTCTTCGTCGCCGACACCGAGGGGCAGGCGATCCTCGCCTTCAAGCTGCGACCGAAGCCGACCATCGTCGGGCGCCTCAACCTCCCCGGTACGCCGTACGGGATCGCTGTCGACCCCGAGCGCGGGCGCCTGTGGGTGACGCTGACCGCGCGCAACCAGCTCGTCGAGGCCTTCGCGAGCGTGGAGCATGCCCCGCGGGTGGTGGCGAGCTATCCCTCGGTCCGCCAGCCGAACACGGTCGCGGTCGACCCGAGGACCGGCCGGGTATTCGTCACCGGCCGCGACGACGGCGTGCTGCAGATCCTGGATCCCCCGCGCTGAGCGCCTGTCGACGGCTGCGCTTCACCCGACGAGCTTCTCGACCAGCAGGACCACGCCGAGCCCGAGGAGGGCGAAGCCGGCGAGGCGCTCGGCACGCTCGCGGAAGCGTTCGCTCACCCGACCGCCGAGGCGTAGGCCGGCTTGGGAGGCCACGAACGCCTGCGCCGCGATCAGGAGCACCACCGGGATGATCGGCAGTCGCAGCAGCCCGATCGTGAAGCCGATGGCCAGCTCGTCGAGCGAGATGCTCAGGCCGAGCGCCAGCGCCGCCCATCCGTGGGTTCGCGAGAGCTGACCGACCTTGTGCTTCTCGTCCTCGTCGTCGGAGAGGAGCGTGTAGAGGCCGAACGCGATGAGCACCCCGATCGCCACGTAGTCGGCAACTCCGCCGATGGCGTGGCCCAGTGGACCGCCGAGGAGGAGCCCCACCAGCGGCATCCCGCCCTCGAAGGTGGCGAACAGGAGCGAGATCCGCACACGTTCGCGCGGCGGGAGACACGCCAGTCCTAGAGCGGCCGCGACGGCGAACGAGTCGAGCGCCAGCGGGACGATGAGCGCGGTCAGCGTGAGCGTCGCTGCTCACCGACCCACGCTAGCCAAAGCTGGTGCGGTGGGGCTGCCCGGGCAGCTCGATATGGAGTAGCTCTCCGCCTTCGTGGTCCACCTGAAGCGTGGTGTGCTGGATCGCGTAGCGGTCGTGAAGCACGCTTTCGAGCCGGCGCCGCACGCCGTGGCAGTCCTGGTCGGTGCCCACGAGCACATGGGCCGACAGCGCCGGAAAGCCGCTTGTGACCTCCCAGACGTGGAGGTCGTGCACTTCGATCACGCCGTCCTCGGCGATCAGCGCCGGGCCGATCTCGCCGGGTTCGAGGTGCTTGGGCGCCGCTTCGAGGAAGACGCGTCCAGAGGCCACGAGCAGCGGGATGCCGGAGCGGAGCATGAGACCCGCGACCAGCAGAGAGGCGACGGCGTCGGCGCGCTCATAGCCGGTGGTCAGGATGACCACGGCCGCGATTGCCGTGCCGATGAAGGCGTAGAGGTCGGTGAGGAGGTGTTGGAAGGAGCCCTCGACGTTGAGGCTCTGCCGGTTGGCCTTGGCGAGCACCCAGGTCGCCACCAGGTTGACCCCGATCCCCAGCAGCGCGATCACCAGCACGAGGCCGCCGTGGACGACCGGCGGGTTCACGAGACGGCGGATCGCCTCGAAGGCGATGAAGCAGGCCAGGACGACCAGCGTCACCCCGTTGGCCTGCGCGGAGAGAATCTCGACGCGCTTGAGCCCGTAGGTCATCGCACCCCTGGCCGGACGCTGCGCCAGCCGGACGGCGATGAGCGAGAAGGCGATCGCCGCGGCATCGGTGAGCATGTGCCCCGCGTCGGAGAGGAGCGCGAGCGAGTGCGCGATGACCCCGACCGCGACCTCGACGGCCATGAAGCCGAGGATCAGCCCGAGGGCGATGGAGAGCTTGCGGAAGTCGGCGTCGGCCGAGACGCCGTGCGCGTGGCCGCCGTCTACGTGGCTGTGTCCGTGCTGGTGCGCCATCAGCATCCGCAGGCGCAGCCTTCACCGCTCCATGCTTCGCGACCTTCCTTGATCGCCAGGCCCGCGATCCCGAGCGCGACGACCGAGTCGAGCCACCACCAGCCAAGGAGCGCGTTGGCGAGCAGGCCGAAGAGAACCCCGGCGGCGAGGTAGGCGCACAGCATGTTCTGAGCCCCTTCACCGGCGGTCGCCGCCGAGCCGAGCCGGGCGCCGAGCCGCTGCTTGGCGCGCCCGAGGAGCGGCATGAGGATGAGGCTGCCGACGGCGAGCCCGATCCCGACATAGCTCGTCTCCGGGTGGCTCGTCGTGACCAGGTCGCGGATCGCTTCGACGGCCACGTAGGGGGCCAGGAGGAAGAAGCTCACGGCGACCAGCTTCTGCGCGCGCTCTTCGGCGCGCTCGGACAGGCTCCGGCTGCCCGTGAAGCGCCAGATCACGATGACCGAGGCGAACCCTTCGATGGCCGAGTCGATGCCGAAGCCCGTCAGCGCCACCGAGCCGGCCACGATGCCGGCGATCACGCCGATCGCGCCCTCCGCCGTCATCCAGGCAAGGCTCAGCCAGGAGAGCGCCTTGACTCGCCGGATGAGCTGAGCCCGTGAGGCGCCGCCGGATTCAGGCGCGGGCGCGGCGAGCGGCAGCGAGGCAGACGTGCTCACGCCACCGCCTCGCGAGCGCCGGAGGCAAGCGCCGCCGCGAGCAGCGAATGGCCGGCTGGCGCGAGGGCGTACATGACCATCTTCCCGTCACGGCGGGAGTGCACGAGCCCGGCGGTGCGGAGCAGCCGGAGGTGATGGGAGACGAGGTTATGGGCCCGCTCGACGACCCAGGCCAGATCGCACACGCACAGCTCGCCGCCATCCCGAAGCGCGGCGACGAGCGCTAACCGGGTTGGATCCGAGAGCGCGCGCAGCCGCTCCGCCACCGGCTCTCTTGCCTCGGGCGTCAGCCGATCACGGCGTAGGGCCTCGGCGCGCGGGAGATCGAGGCAGAGAAGATCGCAGTGGTCATCCAATATGCCAACATGCTAATGCCTGTTGAGGTGACAGTGGTTGCGCGTCTATCGACACGCGTCTATATTGACTCCTATGAATACGGTGGCCATTCAGCTTGAACCCAAGCGCGCGCTCGGCCAGGGGTGCTGCTCGAACGTGGGCCTCGAGCTAGCGGCGAACGAAGTCTCCGAGCTCACCCTTGTCATGAAGGCCCTTGCGGACCCGGTTCGCATGCAGATCGTGGACGTGCTGCGTCGTCATGCCGGGGACGTCTGCGTCTGCGATCTCCAGGCCCTGTTCGCGATCTCGCAGCCGACGCTCTCGCATCATCTGAAGAAGCTGCGCCAGGCCGGGATCGTGGACGTCGAGCGGCGGGAGCAGTGGGCCTACTACTACGTCATCCCTCGGCGAGTAAAGGAGCTATCCGCATGGCTGAGTTGACCCCCGAGTGTTGCGCGCCCACCGAGCAGGGGGCCTGCTGCGAACCGTCCGAGAAGGCCACCTGCTGCGGGACGGCGGCGAGTAGCGGCACCTGCGGCTGTTCCGCCGGCAAGGCTTCCGCGGAGCCAACAGACCTCGACATCCGAGAAGCGTCCAAGTCGCCGGGCGGCCGCTGAGGGCCTCCCGCAGATTTCCCGCGGCCGCGCCTGAGGCCAGCGGTTACGGGTTCGAATACGTCCCGCTTATCTGTGCTAGCGGAGGGGGAGGGATTCGAACCCTCGGGACCGGGGGAAACCGGCCCAGCGGTTTTCAAGACCGGACGGATTTCCCGCCGTGGCGGGCGATTCGACGGGTGCGCGCCACGATGCGCGCCAGTCAGTCCGCGAGCTGAGCGAGCCTGGCCTGCGTGTTGGCACGCTCGAGGTAGGCGCCGAGCAGGGCCGCCGACTCGCCCTCGTTGCCCGGGAACAGGTGCCCATAGCGGTCGAACGTGATGCTGACGCCGGCGTGCCCCATGTAGGTCGAGAGTGCCTTCGCGTTGACGCCGGCGGCGATCATGAGCGAGGCGAACGTGTGCCGGCACTCGTGTAGTCCGATGGGCCGAAGCGCGTCATGGGTCGCCCAGGCGCGTCGCGCCCGCGCGGTCACGCCGTGCGGGTCGAACGGACGGTCCCCGGTGCCGAAGGCGAGTCCCTCGCCGGCGCCGCCCATCCGGTGCTCGAGGAGCAGGTCCCGGAGGGTCGGCACTACGGGCACCCGGCGGCGGCCGGCGCGGCTCTTCGGTTCGATCACGCCCGCCTTGGGGTCCCAGGAACGCTCGACGCGGATCACGCCGGCGGCGAGGTCGACGTCGACCCAGCGCAGGGCCCGCAGCTCGCCGAGCCGGAGCCCGGCGTACATCGCGGTCGCGTAGAGCGGGCGCTCGACCCCGGATAGGGCGGCGAGGAGCGCGGCGGCCTCCGTCGGCGAGGCGATGCGGTCGCGCTGGCCGCGGACCGCGGGGAGCCGGACGCCGACGGTCGGATTTACGGGCACGTCGTCGGCGTGGTGGCGGAAGAGCGCGCGGAGCGGAAGGAGTGTGTTGCGGATGGTGCTCGCTCCGAGCCCGGCGGCCTGCATCCGGCTCACGAGGGCTTGGAGGTCGCGCCGCTCGAGGTCGGCGAGCCGCACGGCGCCCACCTCGGGCAGCACCCGGAGCCTGAGCGCCTGCTCGTAGCCGCGGATAGCCGAGGGCTTGTAGGCATCCCCGGAGCGGGTACGCGCCACGCCCTCCCGGGCGACGGCGAGCCACGCTTCGGCCGCCTCGGCGACCGTCAGCCGCACCGGGGCGCGCATCGCGCCCTTGGCGACCATCGCGCCCGCATCGTGACGCCAGCGGCGCGCCTCGGCCTGCGAGTCGAACGTCTTTCGCACCTTGCGCCCGTCGCGCTTGGAGTACACCGCCGCCTCATAGGACGGCTTGCAGTCGCAGCGCGCACCGCCTCGGGACGCGCAGGAGCGGGCGTGGCGGGCGCGAATGCCGGTCGGGGCGGCCATCTACGCCGTCCGCTCGTGCTCAGCGGCGGGGATGCGGTAGACGCGCTCAGTGAGAGCGCCGGTAGGCTCGGCGTGCATCGAGGCTTACTCCTTCGGTGCCGGGCCCGGGGCGCTCCAACGCCGCCGGGCCGCTTTGCGTTGACCCCCGGAGTCTAGCACGCTTCCGTCTAGTAAGTAGACTTCCAGTATGGGAAGTGAGAACCCCGAAGCGGCCGATGCCGCGGCGCTGCGCGTGCTCGGGCGTCATGGTCGCCGCTTCCAGCGCGCGAGCGCGAACCTCGAACGCATCGTGGCCGACCGTGACGAGGCGATAGTTGCCGCCGCTCAGGCGGGAGCCCGCCGCCAGGTGATCGCAGACGCCGCCGGCGTGAGCATCCAGCGGGTGAAGCAAATCCTCTCCGAGCACGGTGCCGCCCGCCCGTACCGGCGCGGCCAGCCGGAGTAGCCGCCGGGGCGCTGGCGCACGACTGGCGCGCACCCCCGGATTTACAGGGCTTTCAGAGGGGGTCACGGTTAGGTAGACCGCGCTCATGCGGCGTCCTCGAGCGTCCGGGCGGCGTTGCGCTCGAGCCACGCTTCGAGCTCGCGCAACGGGATGAGCACGAGCCGCCCGCGGCGCACGACGCGCAGCTCGCCCAGGACGTGGCGCTCGAGCGTGTCCACGCTCACGCCGAGCGCTTCGGCCGCCTCGGGCTTGCTCAGCGCGAGCCGCCCGCCGGCGAGGTTCCCGGCTCGGGTCGTCACGCCGTCTCCCTGAGCCGGAGCAGCGCGAGCAACTCATCGAGCGAGAGCGTCGCTCGCCACGGCTCGGACGCCGAGAATCTGACGGGCGCTATCGGGTCCCGGTCGAGCGCCTGGCGGCCGTCGAGCAGGGCGGCGTAGGTGGCGGCGCCGGCCTCGGCGGCACGGTCGAGGGCCGCGGCGACCCGGTGGAGGATGGCGGCGTCGACGGGTTCGAGGTCGAGCGCTTGGCGGGCGAGTGCGCCCCATGCGCCGAGGTCGGCGGCCTCCTCGGCCAGCTCATCGACTAGCGCCTCAATGCCCAGCGTGGTCCATCGCTCCCCGTAGGTGTCTTCGCCGGCCTCTAGGCGAACGGCGGCGTGGCGCGCCCACCCGGCGCCCGCTTGGGCGTGCGCGCGAGCGGCGACGGCGAGGAAGCCCGCCTCGAGGCGACGGTCCCGTGCGCTCACGCCGCTTCCTCAATGGTCCGGCCGTCCATCGGGCCTAGGGAGGTGGCCTGGCCGGACGGTTGCTCGTCCATCGGTCCGGCCATAGGGCCAGCTTGGCCGGGCGCCCCGTAGGTGCCATGAGCATGCTTGACCAGCCAACC
>JAABUJ010001220.1_pt1 | contig 39364 bp, 37 predicted proteins | sample 5559131 | NCBI WGS metagenome assembly JAABUJ01 (sample SAMN10711875, study PRJNA513366) | rock metagenome | isolation source: Antarctica rocks | place: Antarctica: Victoria Land, Mt New Zealand nord | collected 2016-01-07 | reverse complement strand
CGACCGTCTGCTCGAGCCGGCCGTCCGGGCGACCGAGCCCCACGCGCGGATGGCCGACAGGCTGCAGGGCGTGCCAGGAGACGGTGACCTCGCCGGCGGCGTCCGCGCCGAATTGCAGATGCAGTCCCGAGACGGGCGGGGTGGTCCTGGGGTCGGTCGAGGCCTCGGGCAGGCTCGCGGCCCGCGCGTCCGGGGTCACTCCGAAGGCCGCGGCCGCAAGCGCGCCGGAGCCGAGCCCCAAGGCCGCCAGGAGTCTGCGACGGCCCACATCGACATCGGTTCCGTCACTCTCGATCGCCATGGGGTCCGTCCCTTGATGCTGAAGGCATCTGCCGCCGTCCACAACCCGGCCTGTTATCGCATTGTTGTGACAGTCCATTGTAAGAGGTGCAAAACCGGGGGCAGAGGGCTCGATTCGCGCTATGCGGCTGCCGGATCATCCGATTCCCCGATGCCACGTCGAATCCGCCCAACATCGAGGCGTTGTCCACGGCCGGGCTGAAGCTCTGGTTGTAGAACGTCTCCGTCAGATTTCAGCTCTGGGTCCGGTGGTCGCCGAGCAGCGGGAGGAGATCGCCTGCTAGAAAGGGTTGAAGGGGCGGCCTGACATCAAGCCGGACGTGCCGCCGAGCGGCATGGAGGAGGCGAGCCGTCCCGGGGCGGATCTGCCCAAGCCCGAGCGGCGCGGTGGCGGTCCCAAGACGCGGCGCCGGATGGTCCACGAGGATCGCTTGGTGAAGGCCGTCGTGCCGGCGGGATTGTCAAATCGCTTGGAACCGTGACCCCTGTTTCGCGCCGAATGACGACCCTCGACCGAAAACTTGTTCGTCGTTGGCTTGCTCATCGCTCCACCTCTCAAGGCTTAGAGCCTCCGGCAAACCCGGCGCGGTTCATTCCTGGTCGGCTCCGACATATCATCTGGACGCCTGCGCGCCCTCCTTAGGGATCACGACACGGAGGAGATGGTCGTGCGTGCGATCAACCGTCGTCACTTGTCCGGCAAGGTCAGGGCGTTGATCGATGGCCTGGCCAAGGGGCTGACCACTTTGTCATTCGACGCAACAGCAACCCCCGATCACCGCAGCGCCCGCTCCGGCTGGCTCCGAATGAACGACCGTTCGAGGCGGCGAGCTTTGAAGCTGTGTGACCGGGCTTGGTCGAGAGCAGAATTATCGCGGCGCGGCCGCACGGGCTAGGCGGTCGGCGATGGCTTCGCCCAAACCCGCGCCCGGGATCGGCGCCACTGCGATGCAGCCCGAGCCGCCGAGCGCGTCGTCGAGTCGGCGCAGGAAGCCGAACAGGTTCGCGGCCGCTTCCGCGAGGTCGGCCCGCGGCGACAGGTCGAGGGTCGCGCGCGCGCCCTGCCCGACAAAACGACCGCCGAAATCGAGCCCCGCCTCGCCGGGTGCCAGCGCCACGGCGTCGAGCCGCACGGCAGCGCGTGGCGCGTAGTGGGACAGCAGCATGCCGGGCGCGACGGTCGGGCCGTCCGAGCGCGGCTCGGCGAGGCGGCGGCCGAGCACGGCCTCGATCGCCTCGCGCGTCACCCCGCCAGGGCGCAGCAACACGGGTTCGTCGAGGCAGGCCACGATGGTGGACTCCACACCCACGGCGGTTCGGCCGCCATCGAGGATCGCGTCGATTCGGCCGTCGAGGTCTCGCAGCACGTGGTCGGCCGTCGTCGGGCTGACGCGGCCGGAGCGGTTGGCCGAAGGCGCCGCGACCGGCAGTCCGGCCGCGGCCAGCAGGGCGCGGGCGACCGGGTGGGACGGCACGCGCAGCGCCACGCTGTCGAGGCCGGCGCGGGCGAGGTCGCAGATTCTGCAACCTGGGGCGATCGGGACAACGAGCGTGAGCGAACCGGGCCAGAAGGCGCGGGCCAGCGCGCGCGCATCGGGGCCGAACCTGCCCTCCGCCTCCGCGGCCTCCAGGCTCTCGACGTGGGCGATCAGCGGGTTGAAACGGGGTCGGGTCTTCGCGGCGTAGATGCCGGCCACAGCTTCTGCCGAACGGGCACCGGCACCGAGCCCGTAGACGGTCTCGGTCGGGAAGGCCACGAGGCCGCCGCTGCGGAGGATGTCGGAGGCGGTCGCGAGGCCTGCGGGACCGGCCACGAGCCGCAGCGTCGTCTTTGACCCATCGCTCATGGCCGAACCATAGAACGGATTAGGCTGGGACAGGCGAGAAAACCGGGCGGGACGACGAGGCTGGAAACGGGGTTGCGCTCAGACGTGAAGGGCCCCGCGCAGCTCGTTCAGTTGGTCGAGCTTCTCCTGAGCGAGGCGACGGGTCTCGTCGCTGCCGGCGTCGGACACGTCCTCGCGGGCGTCCTGGATCTCGGCCTCGAGTTTACCGGCGTCGAGCTGCTCCAACGGCACGGCGCTCTCGGCCAGGATCGTGAGGCCGGTCGGCGCGACGTCGGCGAAGCCGCCGCGCACGAAGAGACGAGTTTCTTTGGCCCCGGCCTCGATCAGCCTGACGATGCCCGGCTTCAGGGTCGACATCAGCGGCGCGTGATCCTTCAGCACCGTCAACTCCCCCTCCGTCCCCGGCACGACCACTTGCTCGACGTCACCCGTAAATAGCAGGCGCTCGGGCGAGACGAGTTCGAACGGGAAGGAAGCCATCGGTCAGTCCTGGGAGAAGCGCGGGATCACCCGCAGGCGCGCCGCGGAACATCGCTACGAACGAAGCGTCATGCCGCCTGGGCGAGCTGGCCGGCCTTTTCGACCGCTTCCTCGATCGTGCCCACCATGTAGAAGGCCGATTCCGGAAGATGGTCGTACTGGCCTTCCACCAAGCCCTTGAAGCCCTTGATGGTATCGGCCAACGACACGAGCTTGCCCGGCGAACCCGTGAAGATCTCGGCGACGTGGAACGGCTGGCTCAGGAACCGCTCGATCTTCCGCGCGCGCGCCACCGCGATCTTGTCCTCCTCGGAGAGTTCGTCCATGCCCAGGATGGCGATGATATCCTGGAGCGCCTTGTAGCGCTGCAGGACCTGCTGGACCTGGCGAGCGACCGCATAATGCTCCTCGCCGACGATCGCCGGCGACAGCATGCGGGAGGTCGAGTCGAGCGGATCCACGGCCGGGTAGATGCCCTTCTCGGCGATGGAACGCGACAGCGAGGTCGTGGCGTCGAGATGGGCGAAGGAGGTGGCGGGGGCCGGATCGGTCAAATCGTCGGCCGGCACATAGATGGCCTGGACCGAGGTGATCGAGCCCTTGTTGGTCGTGGTGATGCGCTCCTGCAGTGCCCCCATGTCGGTCGCCAGCGTCGGCTGGTAGCCCACGGCCGAGGGAATCCGGCCCAGCAGCGCCGACATCTCCGACCCGGCCTGGGTGAAGCGGAAGATGTTGTCGATGAAGAACAGCACGTCCTGGCCCTTGTCGCGGAAATTCTCGGCCACGGTCAGGCCGGTCAAGGCCACGCGGGCGCGGGCGCCCGGGGGCTCGTTCATCTGACCGTAGACGAGCGCGCATTTCGATCCCGCGGCGGAGCCGCCGTGCTCATGCGGGTCCATGTTGACCTTCGACTCGATCATCTCGTGATACAGGTCGTTGCCCTCGCGGGTGCGCTCACCAACGCCAGCGAATACCGAATAGCCGCCGTGCGCCTTGGCGACGTTGTTGATCAATTCCATGATCAGCACGGTCTTGCCGACGCCGGCGCCGCCGAACAGGCCGATCTTGCCGCCCTTGGCATAGGGTGCCAAGAGGTCGACGACCTTGATGCCGGTTTCCAGGATCTGCGCCTCCGTCGATTGCTCGACATAGCTTGGGGCCGGCTGGTGGATGGACCGCATCTCGTCGGTCTTCATCGGGCCGGCTTCGTCGACCGGCTCGCCGATGACGTTCATGATGCGCCCGAGCGTGCCCTCGCCGACCGGCACCACGATGGGCTGGCCGGTATCGGTCACCTCCTGGCCGCGCGTCAGGCCCTCGGAAATGTCCATGGCGATGCAGCGCACGGCATTCTCGCCGAGATGCTGCGCCACTTCGAGCACCAGCCGGTTGCCGTTGTTGTTCGTCTCGAGCGCGTTCAGGATCTCGGGCAGGTGGCCTTCGAACTTCACGTCCACCACCGGCCCGATCACCTGGGTGACGCGGCCGGGCGTCCGGTCGGTCGACGGGGCGTTGAGGCTGTTGTTGCCGGCGTTCTGGCTGAAATCGTCCATAGTGCTCTCTCGACTGAATGCGGGCGCGGCGTTCGTGTTCGACGGGTGACTCGGGCGGAGACGTCTTACAGGGCCTCGGCGCCCGCGATGATCTCGATCAGTTCCTTGGTGATCATCGCCTGACGGGACCGGTTGTAGACCTGGGTCTGCTTCTTGATCATGTCGCCCGCGTTGCGGGTCGCGTTGTCCATGGCGCTCATGCGGGAGCCCTGCTCCGACGCGGCGTTCTCGAGCAGCGCACGAAACACCTGGATGGAGATGTTCCGCGGCAGCAGCGTCGCCAAGATTTCCTCCTCGCCGGGCTCGTATTCGTAGGCCGCGCCCGCCTGTTGGCTCGGGTCGACCGCGGGGATCTCGGCCGGGATCAATCGCAAGGCCGTCGGCACTTGGGCGATCACGGAGCGGAAGCGCGAGAAAAACAGCGTGCAGACGTCGAACTCGCCGGCGTCGAACATCGCGATGATCTTCTTGCCGACGGGGTCGGCATTGTCGAAGCCGATCTGCTTCACCGATCGCAGCTCGATCAGCTCGACGATGTCGCTCTCGAACTGGCGGCGGAGCTGGTCGAAGCCCTTCTTGCCGACCAGCAGCATCTTGATGGTCTTGCCCTCGCGCAGCAGCCGATTGGCATGCTCGCGGGCGAGGCGCACGATGGAGGCGTTGAAGGCGCCGCAAAGCCCGCGCTCGGCCGTGCAGACCACGAGGAGATGAACCTGGTCGCGGCCGTTGCCGGCCAGCAGCGGGGGCGCCTGTGTGCCGGCCCCGATACCGCGCGCCAGATTGGCCAGCACCTTTTCCATGCGCTCGGCAAACGGACGCGCGGCTTCGGCCGCAGTCTGGGCGCGGCGCAGCTTGGCGGCCGCCACCATCTGCATGGCCTTGGTGATCTTCTGGGTCGACTTGACCGAGGCGATCCGGTTCCGCATGTCCTTGAGGGACGGCATGTCAAGGGCTCGTTTGGTGGGTGGAGGCGCCCCGGAGCGGAAGCCGGGGCGTGCCGGACGGTCTGTCTATGGCGGTGCGACGGCGGCCGATCAGGCGAAGGAGGTCGTGTAGGTTTCCACGGTGTTTTTCAGCGTGGCGGCGGAGTCCTGGTCGAGGTCCTTCGAGGTGCGAATGGCATCGAGCAGCGGCATGTGGCTGGAACGTAGAAGCGCCAGCAAACCGTCCTCGTAGGCCCTGATCCGGTTCACAGGCAACTTGTCGAGGTAGCCGTTGACGCCCGCATAGATGACGCAGACCTGCTCCTCCATCTTCAGCGGCGAGAATTGCGGCTGCTTCAAGAGTTCGGTCAGGCGCGACCCGCGGTTCAACAGGCGCTGCGTCGTCGCGTCGAGGTCGGAGCCGAACTGCGCGAAAGCCGCCATCTCGCGGTACTGCGCGAGTTCGCCCTTGATGCGGCCGGCGACCTTCTTCATGGCTTTGGTCTGGGCCGCCGAGCCCACGCGCGACACCGACAGGCCGACGTTCACGGCCGGGCGGATGCCCTGGTAGAACAGGTCGGTCTCCAGGAAGATCTGGCCGTCCGTGATCGAGATCACGTTGGTCGGAATATAGGCCGACACGTCGTTGGCCTGGGTCTCGACCAGGGGCAGCGCCGTCAGCGAGCCGCCGCCACGCTCTTCGTTCAGCTTGGCGGCACGCTCCAGCAGGCGGGAATGAAGGTAGAACACATCGCCCGGATAGGCCTCGCGGCCCGGGGGACGGCGCAGCAGCAGAGACATCTGGCGATAGGCCACGGCCTGCTTCGAAAGATCGTCATAGACGATCAGGGCGTGCATGCCGTTGTCGCGGAAGAACTCGCCCATGGCGCAGCCCGAGAACGGTGCCAGGAACTGCATCGGAGCCGGGTCCGACGCCGTCGCCGCTACTACGATGGAATAATCCATCGCGCCCCGCTCCTCGAGCACCTTCACGAGCTGGGCGACCGTGGAGCGCTTCTGGCCGACCGCGACGTAGACGCAATACAGCTTCTGGCCCTCGTCGGTGCCCTGATTGATCGACCTTTGGTTCAGGATGGCGTCGAGCGCCACCGCGGTCTTGCCGGTCTGGCGGTCGCCGATGATGAGCTCACGCTGGCCACGGCCGATCGGGATAAGGGCGTCGACGGCCTTGAGGCCGGTCGCCATCGGCTCGCTAACGGACTTCCGCGGAATAATGCCTGGAGCCTTCACGTCGACGCGGGCCCGCACTGTGGTGCGGATCGGGCCCTTGCCGTCGATCGGGGTGCCGAGCGCGTCGACGACGCGGCCGAGCATCTCCTTGCCGACCGGCACGTCAACGATGGCGCCGGTGCGTTTTACCGTCTGGCCTTCACCGATTTCCCGGTCGGACCCGAAGATCACGATGCCGACATTGTCGGCCTCGAGGTTCAGCGCCATGCCTCGCACACCGGTCTCGAACTCGACCATCTCGCCGGCCTGCACGTTGTCGAGGCCGTAAACACGGGCGATGCCGTCGCCTACCGAAAGAACCTGGCCGACTTCGGTGACCTCTGCCTCGGTGCCGAAGTTTTGGATTTCACGTTTCAGAATATCGGAAATCTCAGCGGCGCGGATGTCCATCAGCCGACCTCTTTCATGCGTGTACGAATGGAGTTGAGTTTCGTCTTGATCGAAGCATCGACCATGCGGCTGCCGAGTCGCACGACGATGCCGCCGATGATCTCCGGATCGACCCTCACGTCGAGTTCGACGGTCTTCCCGCCGGTTGCGTCCTTCAGGGATCGGGTGAGCGCTTCGAGGTCGGGCGCGTCCAGCGGCTCGGCCACGGTGACCCTGGCGCGCGACACGCCCCGATCCGCGTCGTTGAGCGCCTGGAAATCGCGGATCATGGTGCGGACCGCGAAGAGCCGACGCTTCGACGCGACGAGCAGGAGGAAGTTAGTCGTGAGGCCGCCGATGCCGGCACGCTCCAGCACGGCCTTCAGGGCGCGAGACTGGTCTTCGGCCGTGAAAACGGGGCTGCGCACCATGAGTTGCAGGTCGGAACTCGACTGAACCATGGCGTCGAAGGTTTTCAGGTCGGCCGCGACGGCATCGATTGAGCGTGAGTCCCTGGCGAGCGAGAACAGGGCGGCGGCGTAACGGCCTGCCATCCCGGATACGATGTTTTCGACATCGGCCACGGCGCTTCACCCTCGACGAACTTGGCCCGGCGTCGTCCAGGAGCGCATTTCGCGAGCGTCCCGGCTCCATGAATGACCACGGACTGCCGCTGTTGCAATCACAACCGATACGGCCGCTGCAAAGTGGGACTAACATAGCGATTTTCGAGGTGCAAGCACGCCAGTCGCACGAACACGACGTTGTCCAGCCCGGAAAAGCGCACCAAGCGCCGCCGCCAGGTCCGTCCAGAGTCGAGCACCGACACCACGAAGGATGAAACCCGTTTATGGCCGGTTCACGGCAGGGCAGGAGCAGGCGCCATCATTCATCAGGAACTCTGTCGCCGCGGTGCAACCCTTCGCTCGCGTGGGAACCGACCCATTCGCGTCCCGCGCGGTACGCGGCTGGAAACGCCGGGTGGCTTCGCCCTTGCCCCTACCACAGCATGAAGGTGGCGCGCAGCGCCGAACGGAGGGGGCCTCATCCGCCATTGCCGCGGCTTCGCCGCTACGGGCACCTTGCTCCCAGCCGAGAAGGGCGAACCACCCGGCGACGCCAGGCGCCGACGGCGCGCTTGGCCTCCGCTTTGAGCCGCCGGGCCATGCGTTCCTGGCCGATCGCGAAGCGAAAACCCCGCATCCGACCGGGTCCGGTCGCGACCGCGATGTCGCTCAGGGCGAGTCGATCACGCCAGAGCCGATCGATCATCGGGTGGTGGGGGACGGCGCAGGAGTCGGTCATGGCGGCGCCTCCCTCACGGGCCTGGGCTTCGGTCATGTCGAGCACCAGTTGCACGCCGGGCGAGAACTGCGCCAAGTCTTCGGCATAGGCCATCTTCCAGAAGAAATCGGTGTCGCCGGCGGTCAGCACCACCGCCATGGCGATGGGGATGCCGTCGAGCGTCAGGCTGTCGATGCGGCATCGCCCCCGACGGCCGAGAAGCCGCGTCATGGTGCGCGCGAAGACGGCCCGAGCCGGGCGTGCGAGAAGCGCGGTTCCGGCGGCCCCTTTCCACCCCCGGGCCTCCAGCGCCAGGAACTGCTCGAGCGCAGCCGTGAGGTCGTCGTCGACCCGCGCGCTCGCGTAGCCGAGCGTTCCTCGCTCGGCTAGCCGTCGCCGTTGGCGCCGCGCCTCCTTGGCGCCCTTGGCCGAGAGCGCTTCGAGCCCGGACCGTCCCCCCTGGGCATCACGGCGCAGCACCGCGCGGCTCCAACTGTCGAGCACCGCGACCCCGCCCCCAGCCGCGTGGCCGGCTCGGAGCAGCAGAGCCGCGGTCGGCCCCTCCGATGGAACGGAGCGGAACAGCAAGGCGCTGCACTGCAGCGTGCCCTGGCCGACCCAGTCCAACATCGCCTGCAGAGCGGCACCACCCCGGGTACGGTCGAGCAACGGAAAGCCGAGCGCCGCGAGGTCATGATACCAGACCGGGAACAATCGCGTGAACGGGTTGCGCGAGCGGGTTACCGGACACACGGCCACAAGCTCGCGCGCTCCGGACGTTCCGGGCGCCCAGACCAGGATGAAGCTCGGGGGCCGAGCCGACAGGTGCCGGGCTGCCGGCAAGGCAAAATCGAGGTCGAGAAAGACGTTGGGTTCGAGGCAGCGCGTCTGAAGGTCGGCCCATGCGTCGCGGCAACGTCCGGCGTCGGCCTCGTCCAGGACCTCGACGACGAGCCGTGAGCCATCGCTCACGGCGAAGCTCGACCGTTCGGAGATCGCCGGCCTCGGTGCATGGCCGAGGCTGTCCCAGGCATGACGGGCAGCGGGCATGGACCAGAATGGCAGTCGCGACGTCAACGGCAGAGCCTCCGGGGTCGATACACCTCAAGCTGGATCGAACCCGCACGGTCGCGATACAGGTTCGCCGCCGCCGAGGTCTCCAGCCCTTCCACTCCAAGGACCGTGCGGCCGCGCGGGTGACCCCCGAAACGCCGCGGGGTCGGCCGCCGAGCCCGGACTGCAGCACGGGACCGCTGAAGAAACCGATAATCGAAGGGCCCGGGTTTCCTCAGAGGCGCATCGTACCCGACACGATCGCGGCAAAGGCCGATGGCTGCAGCGGCCTGTACAGACTGTCGCCCGCAGCGGCGACGAAGAGCGGGTCCGCCACGATTCCGGGATCGAAACCTTCCGCCACCAGCCCGAGCTTGCGCTGCTTGAATGTGCCCGTCACGTCGAGGTGGCGCGACACACGGAGGAAGACCGGCACGGCATAGGCCGGAAGGCGAGCCGCCAGGAACGGGCGCAGTCCCGCGAGGTCGAAGCGCACATCCTCGTCGAGCACCAGCGACGCCATCCCGGCCCGCCCCTCGGTGCCCGGCACCGCCACGCCATAGACATTGGACTCCGCGATGCCGGGATAGCCCGTCAGGGCTTCGCCGACCTCGAGCGTGGCGACGTTCTCGCCCTTCCAGCGAAACGTGTCGCCGATGCGGTCGACGAAGAAGAAATAGCCCTGTTCGTCGCGCCGCATGAGGTCTCCGGTGCGGAACCAGAGGTCGCCGGGCCGGACGGCATCGTGCAGGATCTTACGGGCCGTCGCCTCGCGATCCGTGTATCCCTCGAAGCGATTGCCGGGCTTCGCGGGATCCGAGAGGATCTCCCCGACGACTTCGCCGACTTCGCCCGGTCCGCACAGGATGCAGCGGCCGTCCGGGCCGCGGACGGGTTCCTCGGTCTCGACATCGAAACGGAGGACCCGGATGGGGAAACGCGACGCCGCCCAGCCCGGCACGCGGCCGACCGCGTCGGGCCGCGAATCGAAGTTGAACATCGAGCAGTTTCCTTCCGTCGAGGCGTAGAACTCGCGGATGGCCGTCACCCCGAAACGATCCCGAAACGGCAGCCACACGTCAGGCCGCAACCCGTTGCCGAAGCAGAGCCTGACCGAATGCGTGCGGTCGGCGGGGCTGGGCGGCGCCTGCAGCAGGTAGCGGCAGAGTTCGCCGATGTAGACGAACATGGTGCAGCGGCTGCGCTTCACGTCGGGCCAGAAGTCGCGGGCCGAGAACCGCTCCCGGATCACGCAGGTGCCGCCCACCATCATGACGGCGCCCGGCGCGAGGACGCCGCCGTTGGTGTGGTACATCGGCAGACAATCGAAGATCCGGTCCTCGGCCCGGGCGCCCGTCACGGCCGCGAAGGCCTGCATGGCGAGTTGCACACGATAATGGTTGAGGTTTGCGGCCTTGGGTAGCCCGGTCGTGCCCGACGTGTAGACGAAAAGGCACTTGTCTTCGATCGACAGGGCCGGACGCTCGGCGGCCGACAGCGGGCCATCCGGGATGTCTTCGAGCACGACGTCGAGGCGCGGCAGATCGCCGGCGTCGCCATAGGCCAAGACCTCGACGGTGCCGTCGAGCAACGGACGCGCCGTGTCGAACTGGGCCATCAGGGCAGCGTCCACGATGACGAGGCGGGCGCCCACGATATTGACCGAGTGGGCCAGGGCCGCGCCCGTCAGATTCGTGTTGATGAGGGCCGTGGCTGCGCCCGATTTGGCGATCCCCACCCAGATCGACAAATACTCGAGCCGGTTCGGCATCAGCAGGGCGACGACATCGCCTTTGCCGAACCCCTGCCCCAAGGCCCATCGGGCATAGCGGTCCGCGCGCCGGTTCCATTGCCGGTAGGTGACGCTGCCCTGCTCGGATTCTATCGCGACCCGGTCGCCGTAGCGGGCCGCCAGTTCCTCGGCGAGGTCGCCCAACGTGTGGGTCGGGTTCTTGGCGATCGGTGTCGTTCGGCGCAGAACCCGGACGATGCCGCGAAGGAAGGCCCATTCGCTCGCAGCGCGCTTGCCAAAGTTCAAAGACCGCCCTCCCGACCGCTCGGCCAGATCCACGCTCACTTCGGAACTCAGGGCGCCGACGGCCCCCACTGCCTCGGCACGCGTGGCGCCCGGCCCTGTGATGGCGTAACGAAGTGAAGCAATCATTCTCATCGGAATCCCAGACCCGTGTTAGGGCGATGCGCGAGCGGCAAACGTCGTCCCTTGGTGTTCCGTCCCGCCTCGTTCGACCAACGATGCCGCACTCCCGGGCAGGACCCACGAACGATGATCGAGAACGCCTTGCCGATCGACCTGTCGCCCGAGGTCGCGACGGCGCTCGCTCGCCGGAGCGGCGTGGTGGCACTCGAATCCACCATCATCACCCACGGCATGCCCTACCCCGACAATGTCGCAACGGCCCGGGCCGTCGAACGGACGGTGCGGGAGGCCGGCGCCGTTCCCGCTACGATCGTTGTACTGGGCGGCCGCATCCGGGTCGGGCTCGCAGAGGGCGAGTTCGACAGCCTCGGCCGGGCGCGCGGCATGTTGAAGCTCAGCCGCGCCGACCTCGCCTTCGCGGTGGCGGGGCAGCGCGACGGGTCGACCACGGTGGCGGCCACGATGATCTGCGCCCGCTTGGCCGGCATCGAGGTTTTCGCGACGGGCGGCATCGGCGGCGTGCATCGCGGGGTCGCGGACACGCTCGATATCTCGGCCGATCTCGACGAACTCGGCCGCACCCCCGTCACCGTCGTCTGCGCCGGCGCGAAAGCATTGCTCGACCTGCCCCGGACCCTCGAATATCTGGAAACCCGCGGCGTTCCCGTCGTCGGATACGGCACGGACCGCTTTCCCGCATTCTGGAGCCGAGACAGCGGTCTACTCGCGCCGCTTCGCCTCGATACGCCCGCCGCGGTCGCATCGCTGATCGCCGCGCAGCGGCGGCTCGGCCTGTCGGGCGGCGTCCTGGTCGCGAACCCGGTCCCCCAGGCCGACGAGATCCCGGCCGACGAGATCGCGGGCTTTATCGACCTCGCGGTTTCCGAAGCCAAGCTGCAGGCTATCGGCGGCAAGGCCGTGACACCCTTCATCCTGTCGCGCATGCTGGAACTGACTGGCGGGCGCAGCCTTGCTACCAACGTCGCGCTCATCCGCAGCAATGCCGCGCTGGCGGCCGACATCGCGCTGGCGCTCGCTGCACGATGAAAGACCGTCACGTCGCCTCAGTGCTTCTTCGACCTGCTCGGCGGCGACCGTAAATGGCTGGCCGTGCCCTGCGACGCCCTAGACGGCGCAGAGAAACCGCCGCATCTTCGACCTGCCGAAGCTGGACGCGAACCGAAATGCCCCGAGCTTGGGACTCCTTCACAGGCAGCATCTAGGAGCACGACGGGCAGGATTCGATCGGAAACTCCCTCCCGCTACCTTCCAGTCCTTCCGAAGCTCCGACACCCCAGTAATCGGCCTTCTTGGCCTGATTGAAGCAGGTGTAGGTGCCATGGCTGGTCGTTCCATATTGCTTGAGGTATTTTGGATAATAGAAGGTCGTGTATTGGTCGGCCCAGACCACGGCGTCGCCCTTGCAAGCTCGGGTCGCCTCGGCCTCGGTGCTGAAATGGTCGACGTCGCCGAGCTGGAAATCATAGGCAGGATCATTCCACTGCTGCGCCTGCGCCTCGCTCGCCATGACGGCTAACGTCACGAGCGTGGCAAACGCCAGAGCCCCTCGCACGTCCATCACCACCCCTCCCATTGCTGCACGCGTATTCTCACGCCGGGTCGACGGCTCCTGGCCGACAACGTCGCGGAGGCACATGGCGTTCACGGCCGCCGTCAACGTCATCCACGTGTCGGCCAGATGCGTGGCCAGATGGCGTGCCACGGCCCCATCTCTCGTCGCCGCGAGACCTGCCCTCGTTGCTCAAGCGAAGCGGAGCTGGAATCGCGGGATGGCCGAGAAGTCATAGCCGCCTTCGTTGAACGGCACGGTCGCGGGCTGGACCTCGCCGCGATTGTCCATGGTGCGAGTCTCGATTTGAGCCTCGCCGGGCTGTGGGTCGAAGGGGATTTCGAAACGCCGCCACGTGTAGGGATTGGGCTGCGGGTCGGTGATCCGCGCCTCCTGCCAGCCGCCGCCGTTGACCCGCACGTCGACGCGGCGGACGCCCGCCCGCGGAGCCCAGGCGTAACCGCGCAGAACCTGCGGTCCCGCGGGCAGCACCGGCACTTCGCCGCGCTCCAAGGGATAGTTGCCGGGCATCTTGGGCTGCTTTGACAGGACGAGCGGCACCGTCAGCATGGAGCGCATCGGGTGCCAGGTCACCGGCTGGCCGATGATCTGGTCGGGGCGGATGAAGCGGAACTCGTCGTCCGGGGCCGGCACGGGCGGCGGATAGGCCGGCCCCACCATGGAATGGCCTATGGTGTTGAGCCGGACCCAGAAGTCATGGCTGGCGATCTTGATCTCGGTCAGCCATTTGGTCGAGGCGCCGCCGCACCAGCCGGGCACCAGGGCCCGCACCGGCGCCCCGTGGTCGGGCAGCAGCGCCTTGCCGTTCATCTTGAACGCCAGCCCGATATCGTCGCCCCGCTCCAGCAGTTGCGACACGGGCGTCGGCCGGCCGGTGTCCGATTCGGTATTGGGCGCCTTTCCGTCGACACCCGACCAGAACAGGCAGGCCTTGGCATTGGGCTTCAGCCCGACCAGGCCCAGGATGTGGCTCATCGGAACGTATTGCCACTCGGCCAGGCCAACGCCCCCGAGCCCCCAGCCGTTGCCGCTGACCTTGTTGGGCGGGCTCAGCATGTCTTGCTGCTCCCAGAAGAGGGAGCGGCCGTTGCCGGCGCATTGCATGACGCTGATGATCGAGCGGGACGGCATCCGCAACAGGTCCTCGTAGCCGATCTCGATCGGCCGTTCGACCCCATCGCCGTGGATCTTCAAACGCCAGGTACGCGGATCGACCCGTCGATCGATCTCGGGCCGGGGTGTCGGATATTCGTTGCGGATGTAAAACTGGTCGAGCGGCGTGATGTAGGTGTCGAAATTCCACCAGGCGCCGCCCTGGTTGGTGTCGTTGAGGTCCGTCAGCAGGCCGACATCCTTGACGAAAGAAGGATGGAACCGCGACGGGCCCCGTCCGGCCTGGCTGATGGTGAGGCGCGATTCGGTGGCCGGCGACGCGGTCTCGGCCCGGGCCTCCAAGGCGTTCGACCCGACGGCGCCCGCCGCCAGAGCTGCCACCATGAAACGGCGGCGGTCGATCGCCAACTCCGTCTTCCGATCCGTCGCGTGTTCGGTTCCGGCCATCTGGTCCTCCCGCTCTGCCCGCCCCGAGCCTTCGTCCGCCCTCACCCTACCATTCGGGTCGCGCGGCAGGAATCCGTTCGGCCGCGAACTCCGTCCCGATCTGCGCTCCATAGCGGTCCGGTCCGGCCGCAGCGCCGACGTACATCCGCCGTGGCATTGACGCGCCCTCGCCGGGTATGCACGTTCGGGTCACCATCCCGCCGCCCCTTCAGGGCCGGGAGGATCGAGGGGAACACCATGAAAGCCGTTCTGACCGCCGGATTCCTGATCGCCAGCCTATGCAGCGCCCATGCCGACGCAACCTGCACGGCTAATGCCACGGACAAGAAACTGGCCGGAGCAGCCAAGACCAGCTTCATGACCAAGTGCGAGAAGGACGCCGCGGCAACCTGCGACGCTACCGCGGCGACCAGGAAGCTCGCCGGCGCCGCCAAGACGAGCTTCACCACGAAATGCGTCAAGGACGCGGTCGGCGGCTGACGCGGGCCGTCCGAGGCCCGGCTTGGCGGGGCCTGCCTCCGGGCCCATGTTGGGCCGCATGAATGCAGAACCGACGAGACAGAACATCGCCGCAGGGGCGCCTGCTCAGCAGCAGCGCAACGTCGACGCCATCGCCAGGGTCGAAGCGGCAGTACTGGGCGAGAGGTCGGGCGGCGAGAAGCTGGCGCGCGGCCTCATCCGCCGGGTCGGTACGCCTGGATCTGTCATGCTGCATGTCGCGGCACTGTCGGCCTGGCTGCTGTGGAATGCCACGGCTGCCAGAGCTTTCGACCCCTTTCCGTTCAACCTGCTGGCGCTGGTCGCCTCCCTCGAGGCGATCGTCCTCGGCTTGCTGATCCTCACGTCGCAGAATCGCCTGCAGCATGAGGCCGACCGACGGGCGCACCTCACCCTGCAGATCAACATGATGGCCGAGATGGAAGGCGCCAAAGTCCTGGAGATGCTGGACAGATTGTGCCGGCATGTCGGGGTCGAGGGGATGTCGGCAGAGCTGCTCGACGAGTTGACCGCCGAGACCGATCCTCAGACGATCGCCCGGACCGTGAAGGCGTCGATACCCGCCGAAGAATGACCGGTGCGGTGCGAGGAGGCGATGACCATGCAGAAGCGACGACTGGGCCGATCCGACATCAGCGTGGCGCCCTGGTGCTTCGGCGGCAACGTGTTCGGCTGGACGGCCGACCCGAAGACCTCCTTCGCCCTTCTCGACGCTTTCGTCGGGGCGGGCTTCGACTTCATCGACACGGCCGACGTTTATTCGAACTGGGTGCCGGGCCATGTGGGCGGCGAATCGGAGACCGTGATCGGCGACTGGCTATCGGCCAGGGGCAACCGCGACAAGGTCGTGCTCGCCACCAAGGTCGGCATGGGCCAGCCCGGACGAGAGGGCCGGCTCGATCGGGCCTATATCGCCGAATCGGTCGAGGGGTCGTTGAAGCGCCTGCGCACCGATTACGTCGATCTCTACCAGTCGCACGCCGACGACGCCGCAACGCCCATCGAGGAGACGCTCGAGGCCTATGGCGCGCTGGTCGCGGCCGGCAAGGTCAGGATCATCGGGGCGTCGAACTTCTCGGCCGAGCGCCTCGGAGCCTCGCTGGCCGCCAGCGCGGCGAACCGCCTGCCCCGCTACGAGACGCTGCAGCCCCGCTACAACCTCGCGGACCGCGACGGCTTCGAGGGGGCGCTGCAGCGGCTCTGCGTCCAGGAAGAGGTCGGCGTCATCCCGTATTCGAGCCTCGCGTCGGGCTTCCTGACCGGGAAGTACCGGTCAGGGGCCGACTTCGGCAAGAGCCCCCGTGGCGGCGGCATGGGCAAGTACCTCAACTCGCGTGGTCAGAAGATCCTGGCGGCGCTCGACGCCGTCTCGGCCCGTCATGCCGTCGAACCGGCCGCGGTGGCCTTGGCCTGGCTGATGGCCCAGCCGTCGATCGTGGCGCCGATCGCCAGCGCGACATCGCTCGACCAGTTCGGTGGGCTCGTGGCCGCCGCCACCCTCGAGCTTCGCGCGGAAGACCTGGCGGAGCTGGAGGAGGCCGAGGCGTGATCGGGGCCGTGAGTTCGGCACTGGAACTCCAGTGACGCGGGTGGTCGGCGGCCCGGCGCCCCTGCCCTTCGTGGCGGGGCTCCGGTTCGGCATCCAGAGAATGCCCTAGCGGCGCCGCACGGGCTCGAACGCCGAGCCCGCGTCGACCAGAGATCGCCACGCATAGCGGCGTCGGTGTCCCGCTCACGGCGGGCTGTCCTTCCCTCCTGCGAGAGGTTTCCGTCGCATCGGCTTCGGCAGTCATTTCGGACCAACGCCGACGGGCGCGCCGCTTCGCTCTGCCCGGATTGACGGCCGTGAGTGGTCATCAAACGGGAACCACATCGGACGCGGTATGGCCTTGGCCGTCCCGCACCGGCGGTATGCCGACACCAGCGCCTTGCTGAGCAACGGCGTATGTTTCACGGAACGCTGTTCTTTATACAGAACGAGGTTCCCATCGGATGGCGGGGTAGCCGGACAGATCGAGGATCCGCCCGGAAGCCCTGGCCGGCTCTTGGCGGCGGCGGAACCGCCCTGTAAACGGCAGCGGCGCGGAACGATCGCGGCACGGGATCACGGCATGGCCGAAGGGCTGACGGAAGGCCCTGCCCTGTTCATGGGCATCGATGGCGGCGGTTCGCGCTGTCGCGCGCGGTTGCGTGACGCCGGGGGCGCTCTCCTGGCGTCAGCCCAGGCTGGCGGCGCCAACGTCTATCTCGACTTCGACGGCGCCCTCGCCACGATCCGGGGCTGCGTGGCCGACACGCTGCAGCAGGCCGGGCTGCCGCCCGCGGCGCAGCGGCGCGTGCATCTCGGGCTCGGCCTCGCCGGCGTCTCGTCGCCCGCCATCGCGGGCCTCGTCGAGACGGCGCTCGACGGCTTTGCCGCCGTGCGGGTGTCGAACGACGCCGTGACGGCCTGCCTCGGCGCGCATGGTGGGCGGGACGGCGGCCTCATCATCGCGGGCACGGGGAGCGCCGGCCTGGCCTTGGTGGAGGGTCGCGAGGTCTTCGTCGGCGGCCGCGGCTTCGTGCTCGGCGACGACGGCTCGGGCGCGCGCATCGGGCTCGACGCGTGGCGGCGCGCGTTGCGGGCGCATGACGGGCTCGAAGAGCACACGCCTTTCACACGCGAGCTCATGGCGCAGTTCGGCGACGATCCGGCCGCCGTGATCCGCTGGGGCCTGACGGCGCGCTCGAGCCATTACGGCGCCTATGCGCCCGCCGTCTTCACGGCCGCGGCAACCGGCGATCCGACCGCGCTCCACATCGTCCGGACTGCGGCCGAAGCCCTGTCCGAACTGGCGGCGGCGCTGCGGCGCCACGGGGCCGAGCGGATCGCGCTCGTGGGCGGGGGGGCCGAGGCCATCCGGCCCTATCTGCCTGCGACGATGACGGAGCACCTGACGGTGCCCCTGTTCGATGCGCTCGACGGCGCGATCCTGCTGGTCGGTGGGCCGCCCGGGCCGTTCGGCCTCGAGCCGGGGGCCGAACGCACCTGAGACGCGCCGCACCGATGCGGCGCAAGCCAGACCCGTGGCGCCGCCTGTTGCAACCTCGGCGTCGACGTGCCAAGCCCACGCCATGCTTGAATTGTCAGACCGCGAGAGCGCTCCCGCGTCCGGGCGCGCCGCGCCGCGCATTTCCTTCGTATCGCTGGGCTGTCCCAAGGCGCTGGTCGACAGCGAGCGCATCATCACGCGCCTGCGGGCCGAGGGCTACGAGATCACGAGGAAGCACGACGGCGCCGACGCCGTGGTGGTCAATACCTGCGGGTTCCTGGACAGCGCCAAGCGCGAGTCGCTGGCCGCCATCGGCGACGCCATGGCCGAGAACGGCAAGGTGATCGTCACGGGCTGCATGGGGGCGGAGCCCGAGTCGATCCGCGATGCCCATCCCGGCGTGCTCGCCGTGTCCGGACCGCAGGCCTACGAGAGCGTGATGGCGGCCGTGCACGAGGCCGCGGCGCCCCTGCACGATCCCTTCCTCGACCTCCTGCCGCCGCAGGGCATCAAGCTCACGCCGCGTCACTACAGCTATCTGAAGATCGCGGAAGGCTGCAACAATTCCTGCTCGTTCTGCATCATCCCGCGGCTGCGCGGCCGGCTCGTGTCGCGCCCGGTCGCCGAGGTGCTGCGCGAGGCCGAGAAGCTGGTCAGGGCCGGCGTCAAGGAGCTGCTGGTCGTGTCGCAGGACACCGCGGCCTATGGGCTCGACCGCGGCTACGCGCCCGAACGGCACGACGGCCGCGAGATCCGGGCCGGGTTCGTCGACCTCGCGCGCGAGCTCGGGCAGCTCGGGGCCTGGGTGCGGCTCCACTACATCTACCCCTACCCCCACGTCGACGAGGTCGTGCCGTTGATGGCCGAGGGCCTCGTGCTGCCCTACCTCGACATCCCGTTCCAGCATGCGGCGCCGAACGTGCTGCGCGCCATGAAGCGCCCCGGCAAGCAGGACCGGACCCTCGACCGCATCGCGGCGTGGCGCGAGATCTGCCCCGACCTCGTGCTGCGCTCGACCTTCATCGTCGGCTTCCCGGGCGAGACCGAGGAGGATTTCCAGATCCTGCTCGACTGGCTCTCCGAGGCCAGGCTGGATCGTGTCGGCGCCTTCAAATACGAGCCGGTAACTGGCGCGCCGGCCAACGACCTCGGCCTGCCGGCCGTGCCGTCCGAACTGCAGGCCGAGCGGCTCGACCGCTTCATGAAGCACCAGCAGGCGATCAGCACACGGCTTCTCGCCCGCAAGGTCGGCCGCCGCATGCCGGTCATCGTGGATGTGGTCGGGCCAAGTGGCGCCATCGGGCGCTCCAAGGGCGACGCGCCCGAGATCGACGGCAAGGTCCACCTGTCGCACCGCTTCCCGGTCCGCGTCGGCGACATCGTCACGGCCCGGATCGAACGCGCCGACGCCTACGACCTGCATGGGACTGTGGTGTAAGGGATCGGTTCCGCTCGGTCGATCGTCATTGCGAGTGGAGCGAAGCAATCCAGGACGGCGGCAGGATTTGGCGGACCCTGCCCCATACTCGCAGCCGATCAAGCGAATCCCTCGTAGAGATCGCTCCAGCTAGGGTTCATGGCCTCGATCAGGGCCAGTTTCTTTTGCCGGGAACCGGCCTTGATCTGCTTTTCGCGGGCGATGGCCGTCGGCCTATCGGCGTACCATTCGTAAAAGACGAGGAGCCTACACCGGTATCGCGATGTGAAGCCGGGCTGGAGCGACGTTCGGTGTTCGTACACCCGCCGCGGCAGGTTCGACGTCACGCCGGTGTAGAGCGTGCCGTTGCGAGCGCTGGCCATGATGTAGACCGCGGGCTGCCGCATGCTCGATCATATCACTCATCGGACCGTATGGACGGTCGCGCAACGAGACGCGACGGCCCTCCTGCCGCGGTCCTGGATTGCTTCGCTGCGCTCGCAACGACGGAGGGAGCAACCGCAAGGCCGCCCTCTCAAGCAAGATCCTCACTGCGGGAGCTTGTCGTCGACGCCCTTGACGTACCAGTTGAGCCCGAGGATGTCCTTGTCGGGCATCGTCTCGCCGGCTTTCACGGCGAGCGTGCCGTCCTGCTTGGTGATCGGCCCGGCGAAGGGCTTCACCTTGCCGGATCTGATGTCGCCCTCGACCTGCTCGGCAAGCGCCTTCACGTCGGCCGGCATATTGACGTAGGGCCCCATCTTGACCATGCCGCTGTCGAGACCGCCCCAGGTGTCGCGCGATTTCCAGGTACCGTCCTCGACGGCCTTGACCTCCTGGACATAGTACGGCCCCCAATTGTCCTCGATCGAGGTCAGGATCGCCTTGGGTGCGAACCGGGCCATGTCGGAGGACTGGCCGAAGCCGTGGATGCCGGCCTTCTCGGCCTCCTGCAGCGGCGCGGCCGAATCGGTGTGCTGGGCGATGATGTCGGCGCCCTGCGCGATCAGCGCCTTGGCGGCATCGGCCTCCTTGCCGGGATCGAACCAGGAGTTCACCCAGACGATCTTGACCTTCAGGGTCGGATCGATCTTCTGGGCACCCAGCATGAAGGCGTCGATGCCGGCCACCACCTCGGGGATCGGGAACGACCCCACGTAGCCGATCGTGTGGGTCTTCGACATCTTGGCCGCGATCTGGCCGATGATGTAGCGGCCCTCGTAGAACCGCGCCGAATAGGTCGACAGGTTGGGGGCGAGCTTGTAGCCGGTCGCGTGCTCGAACTTCATGTTCGGAAAGCGCTTGGCGACCTTGAGCTCGGGATCCATGAAGCCGAAGGATGTGCCGATGATCAGCTTGTGGCCGCTGCGGGCCAGTTGCTCGAAGGCGCGCTCGGAATCGTTTTCCGGCACGTTTTCGAGAAAGGTGGTCTCGACCTTGTCGCCCATCTGCTGCTGCAGGTACTGGCGGCCCTGGTCGTGCTGGTAGGAATAGCCGAAGTCGCCGACCGGCCCGACGTAGACGAAGCCGACCTTGAGCTTGTCGTCGGCCCGCGCGGGAGAGCCCGCCGTCACGGCGGCGACGGCCAGGAGCACCATACCCTTCACCCAATCTCGCATCGTGTCGTTCCTCGTCGTGATGGCCGCCGCGTCCCGAAATCGGAACCCGTGCCTGCCTGTTTTCTATGCAATGGTCGTGCCGGTCCGGTCCTCACCGGTCGGGCACGAAAGCCGTACCTAGCATGGCGGGCGCGACCGAGCCCGAGCGGCGGCGCAGCGACAAAAGCACGAGAGCCAGCACCGTGGCCAGATAGGGAATCGCCGACATGAACTGTCCGGGCAGGCCGATGCCGAAAGCCTGGGCCTGCAGTTGTAGCACCGTGGCGCCGCCGAACAGCACGGCGCCCGCCATGACGCGCCACGGCCGCCAGGACGCGAACACCGTGAGCGCGAGGGCGATCCAGCCGCGGCCGGCCGTCATTTCGGGCGCCCAGAACGGCGTGTAGGCGAGCGACAGATAGGCGCCGGCGAGCCCGGCGCAGCCGCCGCCGAACAGCACCGCCAGCATGCGGACGCGGCGGACCGGGACGCCGAGCGCGTGGGCCGAACCGTGGTTGTCGCCGACCGCGCGCAGCACCAGGCCGGCGCGTGTGCGCTTGAGGACGTAAGCCACGGCCGCGACGAGGAGGAGCCCGGCATAGACGAAGACATCCTCGCCGAAGACGAGCCGCCCCACCACCGGCAGGTCGGTCAGCCCGGGAAGGGCGAGATGCGGGGCCGGGTCGCGCTTCAGGCCGACGAAGCCGCTGCCGACCAGCCCCGACAGGCCGAGCCCGAGAATCGTCAGGGCCAGGCCGGCCGCCACCTGGCTTACCGCGAACACGATCGTGAGGAGGCCGAACAGCCCCGCCAGGAGGGTTCCGGCCGCGATGCCGGCAAGCGCCCCGACCAGAGTCGATCCGCTGAGGTAGGCGCTTGCGAAGCCACATGCCGCGCCCATCACCATCATGCCCTCGACGCCGAGGTTCAGCACGCCCGAGCGCTCGGCTACGAGTTCGCCCAACGCCGCGAGCGCCAGCGGGGTCGCGGCCGTGACGACCGCGACGAGCACGAGTTGCGCCATATCGGGGTTCATGGGCCGATCCTCCCCACGAGTCGGACGCGGTAGCGCGTCGCGACATCGGCGCCGAGCACGCAGATCAGCAGGATGCCTTGGAACGCCGTGGTGACGTCGAGCGGCAGCTTCAGGGCGATCTGGGCGCCCTCCCCGCCCACGTAGGTCAGGGCCAGGACCAGGCCGGCCATCAGGATGCCCAGGGGTTGCAGCCGGCCCAGAAACGCCACGATGATGGCCGTGAAGCCGTAGCCCGGCGAGATCGAGGGCTGCAACTGCCCGATCTGGCCCGACACCTCCATGATGCCGGCGAGGCCTGCAAGCCCGCCCGAGAGCGCGAAGACGCCGAGCGCCAGGCGGCGCTCGCTGAAGCCCGCGAAGCGCGCCGCCCGGGGCGCCGCGCCGACGGTTCGGATTTCGAAGCCGAACATTGTCCGGGAGAAGACGAGCGCCGCAACCGCGACCGCCGCCAGCGTGATCAGCACGCCCGCGTGGAGCTGAGCGCCCGCAATCAGGCTCGGCAACGTCGCCTCCGGATCGAAGTTGACCGAGACCGGGAAGTTGAAGCCCGCCGGATCACGCCAGGGGCCGCGAACGAGATAGTCCAACGCGAGCCGCGCCACATAGACCAGCATGAGGCTGGACAGAATCTCGCTGACGCCGAGCGTGGCCAGCAGCACGGCCGGGATCAGGGCGTAGACGGCGCCGCCCACGGCCCCGAGCGCCAGCATGGCGGGCAGGATCCAGGAGCCGCCGAGAGGCCCGGCGTGGTCGCTACCGTGCGTCGCGAGCCCGAGGGCGCCGCCCAAAGCGCCGCCCGCGATGAACTGGCCCTCGGCGCCGATGTTCCAGAGGTTGGCGCGAAAGCAGAACGCGAGCCCCACCGCGATCAGCACGAGCGGCGAGGCTTTCACGGCCAGCGCTTCGAGCGACCAGTCCTGCGTCAGCGGCTCGACGAAATAGACCCGGAAGGCCGCCACCGGCGAGCGGCCCAGGACCGCGACGATGACGGCGCCGATCGCCAGCGCGACGAGCAACGCCGCGACCGGCGCCGCGATCCCCGACCAGCGGGACGGCACCAGCCGCGGCTGCAGCTCAATGCGCAAGGGCCTCACCCAGTCGGGCCTCAGCCTCGCCGGCCCCTGCCATGCGAAGGCCGACGTCGTCCCGGTCAATGTCGGCGGTCGGCTTGGCGGGTGATAGCCGGCCCGCGTGGATTACGGCGATCCGGTCGCAGATGCGGAACAGTTCATCGAGATCCTGGCTGATCAGCACCACGGCCCCGCCCCGGCCGGCGAGATCCAGGATCGCCTGATGGATGGCGGCCCCGGCCAGCACGTCGACGCCCCAGGTCGGCTGGTTGACGACCAGAACGCCCGGCTCCCGAAGGATCTCGCGGCCGACCACGAACTTCTGCAGGTTGCCACCCGACAAGGTCCGGGCCGGGGGATCCGGCGACCCGATCCTGACATCGAAGGTCTCGACGACGCGCCGCGACAGCGCCTTGGCGGCCCGGCCCCGCAGGAAGCCGCGCGTGCTGACCTCGCCCGTGGCGCGGCGCGATAAAATCATGTTGTCGCTGAGCGCAAAGCTCGCCACGGCGGCATGGCCATTGCGCTCTTCGGGCACGAAAGCGGCACCGCGGCGCCGGCGAGCCGAGATGCCCGACCGGCCGACCGGCTGCCCGTCGATGCGGATCTGGTCGGAGGCCGCGGCGAGCCGTTCGCCCGAGAGCGCCGCGAAGAGCTCGTCCTGTCCGTTGCCGGCCACGCCGGCGATGCCGAGGATCTCGCCGCCGCGCACCGCCAGGTCGATGTCGCTGAGCGCCGTGGCATGCAGCCCGGGCGCCGGCAGGGAGAGGCCGTGGGCCGAGAACCGCTCGGGACCCGGCGCGGCCCGCCGGGCCGAGACCTCGCCGACCTGCGCCCCCACCATCAGGGCCGCGAGCGAGCGGGCGCTTTCGGCCCCGGGGTCGCATGTGCCGACCACGCGGCCCCCGCGCAGGATGGTGGCGCGCTCGCACAGACGCTTCACGTCATCGAGCCGGTGCGAGATGTAGAGCAGCGCCCGGCCTTCGGCCTTGAGCCGGTCGAGGATTGCGAACAGCGAGTCCGACTCTTGCGGCGTCAGCACCGAGGTCGGCTCGTCGAGGATCAGGAGCTTCGGATCCTGCAGAAGACAGCGGGCGATCTCGATGCGCTGCCGTTCGCCGGCCGAGAGGCTCCAGACCGGGCGGGGCGGTTCGAGCTTCAACCCGTAGCGTTCCGACAGGCCGGCGATGCGGGCATCGAGCCGGCTCTGCCGGTCGGGCGGAAGCACCAGCGCGATGTTCTCGGAGACGGTCAGGTTCTCGAAGAGCGAGAAATGCTGGAACACCATGCCGATGCCGAGCCCCCGGGCCGCTTCCGGCGTGTCGAGCGTGACGGCGCGCCCCTCCCACAGGATCTCTCCGGCGCTCGGCTGCAGGAGGCCGTAGAGCATCTTGACCAGCGTGGATTTGCCGGCGCCGTTCTCGCCGAGAAGCGCGTGGTTCTCTCCGGCCCTGACGTCGAGGTCGATGGCTTGGTTGGCTCGAACCGAGCCGAAGCTCTTCGACAAGCCGCGGACCGCGATGAGCGGCGTCGGAAGGTGGATCGAGCGGGCACCGTCGCTGTCCACCTATGGCGCCCGACGACAGGGGTGACCCGGATGTTGCGGCAAGGGACGAGGTAATGTCCGACGAAAAGGGAAGCCTTGCCTCATCACGCGCCTCAGGGCACGAGGATCGTGCTGCCCGAAGTTTCCCGCGCCTCGAGGGCGCGATGCGCTTCCGCCGCGTCCCCGAGCGGGAAGCGGGCGTGGACCTCGGGCGTGACGGCGCCGGCCGCGATCGCCGCCATGAGGTCGTCGGCCATGGCCAGCAGGTCCTCGCGCTTCGCCGCATAGGTGAACAGGGTCGGCCGGGTCGCGTAGAGCGAGCCCTTCTGCTGCAGCAGGCCGATGTTGAAGGCCGCGATGGGTCCCGAGGAGGCGCCGAACGACACGAAGGTGCCGCGCGGCTTCAGGCAGTCGAGCGATTTCGGGAATGTGGCCTGGCCGACCCCGTCGTAGACCACGTCGCAGAGGCCCCCGTCCGTGATGTCCTTCACCCGCTCGGCGAAGTCCTCCGTGCGGTACAGGATCACGTGGTCGGCGCCGTGTTGCAGCGCCAGTGCAGCCTTGTCGTCGCTGCCGGCCGTGCCGATCACGGTGGCGCCGAGGGCCTTGGCCCACTGGCAGAGGAGCAACCCGACGCCGCCGGCCGCCGCCTGGACCAGGACCGTGTGCTCCGGGCCGACCCTGAAGGTTTGCCGCAGGAGGTACTGCGTCGTGAGGCCCTTCAGCATCATCACGGCGCCGACCTCGTAGGAGATGCTGTCGGGCAGGTGCACCAGGTGGCGTTCCGCGACGACGCGCTCCTCCGCATAGGCGCCGAGCGCCGTACCGTAGGCGACCCGGTCGCCTGGCTTGAACGCGGTGACGTCCGGCCCGACCGACACGACGTCGCCCGAGGCCTCGTTGCCGGGCGTCAGGGGCAGCGGGTTGGGATAGGTGCCCATGCGCTGGTAGACGTCGATGAAGTTGAGGCCGACCGCGCGTTGCCTGACCCGCACCTCCCCGGCGCCGGGCTCGCCCAGCGGCACCTCTTCGAGCTTCAGCACCTCGGGGCCGCCGAAGCCCTGCACGCGTATCATCCTGGCCATGAATCGCTCCGGGTTCCACAGCCATCATAGGGAAGCGATGCATGGTACCGCAACGGGGCTGTCGATCGCGGAACGGCTACGGACGGACTCAGCGCCGGCGCAGCAGATCCAGCCGATAATCGCGGTTGCGATCCTGCCGGACGACGGCGAGCCTGTCGGCGACGGCTGCGATTAAGCGGTCGCTCGCCTCGTCACCCGCCGAGACCGGTCCCTTCTTGCCGACCCAGTGCACCATGATGAGGTCGCCGCCCGGATCCAGCGTATCGCCGACCCGGTCGGCGAGTGCCGCAACGTCGCCTGCCCCGAGATAGTCGATCACTTCCGACAGGACGATGAGATCGAAGCGCTCATCCGGCCATTGCGCCGGGACGAATAGCCCGTCGAAGCGGATGCGAGGCTGGCCGGCATTGCGGGCCTCGGCCTGCTGCAGCGCGGACTCGACGGGTTCCACCGCCAGGAGGTCGTCGCAGCGGTGGCCGAGTTGCGCCGTCAGGATGCCCAGGGCACAGCCGATCTCGAAGCCTCGTTCATAGCGGGGGCGCGGCAGTGCGGCCAGCGTGGCGGCATATTTCCCGCGCTCGTAGTCGCTGGTGGCGAGGCGCCACGGGTCCGACCGGCCCGCGTAAAGAGTCTCGAAATGGTCGCGCCCGAGCGTGTCCTGCCGCAAAAGGCCCTCCCGGGTTGGGCACTCACCCGATATGCAGCACGCCCGCCGTGACCAGGCTCGCGATGCCGAGGATGCCGGCCAGCACGAAGGCCTCGATGGTGCCGATGATGACGTCCATGTCGGTTGACTCCAACGCTTGAAAGGCTGACGCGATCCCGCGGGGACCGGAGTCCCGGGACCGCGCCGAGGTTCGATGGGTCGGAAGGCTGGCGTGCCAGCGATGGCGCTACCAGCGATTGTCGGCCTGGATGATGCCGCGGCTCGTGACGACGACCCAGCTGCGACCGCGTCGCTCGATGGAGCGGATTTCGCCGACACCCGGGATGTATTCGCCGGGTGCGACCTCGCGCAAGCCGCCGCCTCGGCCTTCCACCAGGGCCACGCCGCCGTAGACGTCGCGCAGCATCCAACCCTCGACCGTGGCGGGCCGGGCCGCGGCCTCCTGCCGGACAGGCGACTCGGTCCTGCCGGTCTCGACCTTAGCGGTCTGGTCGGCCTTGACCGGCGCTTCGGACCGCGGTGCCGACTTCGGGACCACCGGCGTAGCGGTCGCAACCACCACCGGCGCCGGCTTCGGGATGGTCGGCGGGGTGGCCGCCACGACCGGCGCCGCCTGCTGGTCGACCCGCACCGGCGGCAGGGGAGCCTTGGACGACAGAATCGTCTCGGGCGGGAGCGAAGCCGTCGGAGCCGGCGATGAGACCTGCCGTTCGATGCGGTCGATCCGCGAGGTCATCTCGGCCAGCTTGGGCGACGGATCGCGATCGAGCCGGTCCAGCCGGGACGCGATCTCGGCCAACTTCGGCCCGGGATCCCGATCGAGCTTGTCGATCTTGGCGCTCAGCTGGCCGACGGCGCCGCTGCTGGCCGCCTTCACGCCTTCGAGTTCCTGCTTCAGGACGTCGACGCTCTTCTTGAGGCCCCGGATGGTATCGTCCTGCCGGCCGTTCTCGGCCGCCGTGCGCAGGCCGTCGAGGCTGGCCTTCAGCGAGCGCACCTCGTCCTGCACGCGGTAGAGCACGTCCATCTGGGTGTCGGCCTTGGCCACCGCGGTCGCCTGCGGCTTGCCGGCATAGAACGCCGTCCCGGCTACGAAACCCGTGCCCATCATCACGGCCACCAGGGCCGCGACGACGCCGTGCGATAGGCGAAGTCCCGCGAAGCGACCCCGTGCCGGCTTGAGTGGTCTCAAGACCAAGGCGCGCCCGGTCCCGGCTCGGTCGGTGGCCGGCCGGCCTTCACCGGCGCCGTCCCGAGGCGCCGCACCCTCATCATCGCGGTCCTGCGGGCCGATAGCTGCGCTGCTCATCGTATGGTGGCTCCGGTCGTCACGTTTCGGTAACCACACTGGCGGCCGAACCATGAAGAGCGGATTAGCGAAAGGGGGCGTGGCAGCGTGCCGGAACGGGACAGGACGCGCTTTTCGCTTGCCTGCCGTCCGCCCTGCCCCCAACCTCGGTCCCGAGCGCCATGCGGAGGTCCCATCCGCGCGCCGCACCATAGGGGGAGGACCGATGTATAGCGACTGCCTGGAAATCCGCGATCCGCGCTTCAGGAAGCTGGTGTTCGGCAACGTCCACCTGGAAAAGCTCTGGACCGGCTGCCGCTGGGCCGAAGGGCCGGCCTATTTCCCGGCCGGCAAGTACCTCGTCTGGTCGGACATCCCGAACGATCGCGTGATGCGCTTCGACGAAACCGACGGCTCGGTGTCGACCTTCATCAGCCCCGCACGCCACCACAACGGCCACACGGTCGACCGCCAGGGGCGCCTTCTGAGCTGCGAGCACCAGGGCCGCTGCGTGTCGCGCATCGAGTATGACGGCACCACCACGGTGCTGGTGTCGCGCGTCGACGGCAAGCGCCTCAACTCCCCGAACGACCTCGTGGTGAAGTCGGACGACACGGTGTGGTTCACGGACCCGACCTACGGAATCGACAGCGAATACGAAGGCGATGCCGCACCCTCGGAGATCGGCGAGAGCCACGTTTACCGCTACGATCCCGGCGCGGGTCAGGTCCATGCGGTGGCGCGCGACTTCGTGAAGCCCAACGGCATCGCCTTCTCGCCCGACGAGCGGACCCTCTACATTGCCGACACGGGCGCGACCCACGTGGACGAGGGGCCGCGGCACATCCGGGCCTTCGGGGTCGGAGCCGACGGCTTCACACTCGATGCCGGCCGACACTTCGCGACCTGCGACGTGGGGCTCTTCGACGGCTTCCGCTGCGACCGCCACGGCAACGTCTGGACCTCGGCGGGCGACGGTGTCCATTGCTACGCGCCCGACGGGACGTTGCTGGGCAAGATCCGCGTGCCCGAGGTCGTGGCCAACCTGTGCTTCGGCGGCCGCAAGCGTAATCGCTTGTACATCTGCGGGACGACGTCGCTCTATGCGATGTATGTCAACGCCCACGGGGCGACGTGGCCCGGCGCCTCCGCGACGTGACCTCTCTCGCGATCGGGCGGGAATAAGCCGTTGCCGAGGAGCTCTAAGAAGGCGGCCTCGTCCCGGACCACCAAGGAGATTGCGGCATGACCCGGGGTTTGTACGAGTCCGATTTCTATAGCTGGACGCAACGGCAGGCCGACATGCTGAGGTCCGGGAAGCTGGAGAAAGCAGACTTGGCGAATATCATAGAGGAGATCGAGACGTTGGGGCGGTCGGAAGAATCTTCCCTCGAGTCAGCTTACATGCTCGTGAGCATACACTTGCTTAAGGCTATGTTCCAACCTCAAATGACGACTCTGAGTTGGGGTCAGACCATCCTCCATAATAGACTGGAAATCGCAAAGATCCTGCGCAAGAACCCCGGCCTTAAGGCAAAGCGCGAGCCATTGTTCGCCGCCGCCTTTGCCGACGCGCGGAAAGAGGCTGCCGAGGAGACCGGCATCGACCTGGGGCGGTTCCCGGACACTCCTCCGTTCACAAGGGAGGAGGCCGAGTCGGAGGTGTACAAGCCCGGCCGTCTCGGTCTCTCACGTGCCGAGTTGAACGCCCGAAGACGAAGGAAGCCCGGCGGTACCGGCGTCGCAGATTAGGACGGCCGGGTGCTTCGTCCGGTGCAGCGGGCACCGTCACGTCCGGCCCTGCCAGTTATCCGCGGTCCGCGTCCCAGAACGCGCAGCGGTGCCGCTCGGCGAAGCCCGCGATCGGCCCGACCCGCGACGGTGAGAGTTCCTCCGTCACCTCGGCGGCCGCGCCGAAGCGGGGCCAGGCGGGTCCGCCACCATCCGGACGACCGCTGCGGGCGAAGGCACCCCAATCGGCCTGGACGACGCTCGACAACCGCGATTCGTCTGCGTCGAAGGATGCGGGATCGGCCAGTACCCAGGCGGTGTCGAACACGAACGGGATCTCGGCCGTGTGATAGCTCGCCATGCGGGCCGCCCAGGGCAGCACGGGCAGGCGGAAGGGCGCTGCCGGATCGTCGAACTCGTAGGCGTAGACGGGCACGAAGCGGGCCAGCAGCCGGTCGAGCGCCCGGGCCGGACAGGCGAAGAAACCGTCGGTCAGCACGGCCGCATAGGCGAGACCGGCCGAATCGAACGTGTCGGCGGGATATCGGGCCAGGATGGCGGCGGCGCGGGTCCCGAACAGCCGGCCGATCTCGGCCTCGTAGCTGCCCGCCGTGAGCAGGTCGGCCTGGAGGCCGCGAAGATAGCCGAACAGCCGGCCCTCGTCGCGGTTGGTGCCATCGATCACCGGAACCCGATTGAACCTCCCCGTCGCGAAAGCCTCGCGCGGCGGCACCGGCAGCACGTCGAGCCCGGTGGCGGGCGCCCAGGAATTCGGCCCCGTCACCCCGTCCCGCTCCGGCAGCATGGACAGTACCTCCTCGGCGGGTCGCGCGCGCAAACAGGCAAGGGCTTCGGGACCGTCGCATCCGAGCGAGGTGCCCAGGCGCTGCCCTCCCTCCTCGGCCGCCGCGGCCGGCAGGCTAGTGGCCGGCGCCACGCAGGCGCCGCTTTCGAGGATGGCGCGGGCGAACAGTCCGGCGGCTCCGGGCGAGGCCAATTGGTCGCAGGTGCTCCAGGCCCCGGCCGATTGCCCGAACAGCGTCACCCGGCGGGGATCGCCGCCGAAGCTCGCGATGTTGGTCCTGACCCAGCGCAGCGCCGCCTGCTGGTCGAGCAGCGCGAAGGCGCCCTCTCCCGGCCGGCCGCGCAGGGCCGGATGGGCCAGAAAGCCGAGCGCCCCGAGCCGGTAGTTCATCGTCACCACGACCGCGCCCGTGTTGCGGGCCAGCACGCTCGGATCGTACTGCCCGCTCGTGCCCAGCACGAAGGCGCCGCCGTGAATCCAGACCATCACGGGCCGTCCCTGCCCGCCGGCCGCGGCCGGAGGCGCGTAGACGTTGAGCGTCAGGCAGTCCTCCTGCCCGAGGAACGGTCCGGCACCGGCCCGCCCGATCTGGGCGTCGAGGCTGAGGTTCTGCAGGCAGCTCGGGCCGAGCGCCGTGGCTTGGCGCGGCTCCGCCCAGGACGCGACGGGCTGGGGTGCCCGCCAGCGCAATGCACCGACCGGCGGCGCCGCATATGGGATGCCGAGAAAGGCTTGGCCTGCCGCGGCCGCGGCGCCCACCACCGGGCCGCTCGCCGTCGCAACGCGCCGCGGCACCACATCGTCGGCATGAACGATGCTGTCGACTTTGCCGGGGTCGATATCGCAGGCGCCCGTCGCGAGCGCCAAAACCAGCACGGAAGCCAGCGTGGCGACGCGTCCGCGGCGCCAGCGCGCCGGAACGGTGGCACGCCGGGCCATGCGGTCGGCCTTTCGCTCAATCCAGCCGGAACTTGCCATATTGGCGGTGCTCGGCGCGGATACGGCGCACCGTGCCGGTCACCGACCGGTAGATGACAGTCTCGGTTTCGATCACGTTCTGGTGGAACTTGACGCCCGCCAGCAGGGCGCCGTCGGTGACCCCGGTGGCCGCCACCACGACATCGCCGGAGGCCAGTTCCTTCATGTCGTATTTCTTGGTTGGATCGGTGACGCCCATGTGGAACGCCCGCTCGCGTTTGGCGGGGGTGTCGAGGACGAGCCGGCCCTGCATCTGGCCGCCGACGCAGCGCAGGGCGCCGGCCGCCAGCACGCCTTCGGGTGCGCCGCCCGAGCCGAGATAGAGGTCGATGGAGGTCGCTTCGGGCTGCGTCGTGAAGATGATGCCGGCCACGTCGCCGTCGGTCAGGAGCCGCAGCGAGGCCCCGGCGCGCCGGCAGGCCGCGATGAGCTCGGTATGGCGCGGACGATCCAGCACCGCGACCGTGATCTCGGCCGGTCGCACGCCCTTGGCCTTGGCGAGGCTGCCGATATTCTCCTCGGGGCTCATGTCGAGGTCCACGACCCCGAGGGCGTAACCGGGACCGATGGCGATCTTGTCCATGTAGACGTCGGGAGCGTTGAGCAGCGCGCCGGCCTGGGCCATCGCCATCACGGCGATCGAGCCCGGCATGTCCTTGGCGCAGAGTGTCGTACCCTCGAGCGGGTCCACGGCAATGTCGACCTGAGGGCCCGTCCTGGTGCCGACCTTCTCGCCGATGAACAGCATGGGGGCTTCGTCGCGCTCGCCTTCGCCGATCACGATGGTGCCGTCGATCGGCAGGCGGTTCAGCTCGCGCCGCATGGCGTCGACCGCCGCCTGGTCGGCCGCCTTCTCGTCGCCCCGCCCGCGCCAGCGCGCCGCCGACACGGCGGCCCGCTCGGTGACCCGCACCAGTTCCAACGTGAGGATCCGCTCGATGATGTCCTGCTGCTGAATGATGAGGTCGGTCATGGTGCTGGTCTCCCCCTTGAAGGCCCGGTCGGGCAGGCCGGTGTCCGGCTCTCAGTTGCGTTCGATGCGGATCAATTGCGGCTTCCCCGCGATGGTGCCGCCAGCCTCGACGGCGTCGAGCGCGTCGCGGATCGTGGTTTCGGTCGTGGCATGGGTGATCAGCACCACGGGCACGTAGCCCCCGTCCTGGCCCGCTTCCTGGCGCTGCATGATGCTCTCGAAGGAGATGTCGGCGGCCGCCATGCGGGTCGCGATGGCGGCGATGGAACCGGGCCGATCCCTGACCGAGAGCCTGACGTAATAGCCGCCCTCGTGCCGCCGCATCGGAGCGCGGGGCGAGCGTTCCAGCGTCGCGACCGGCCTCCCGAAGGGCAGCACGCGGCTACCACGCGCGAGGTCGGCGATGTCGCCCAGCACCGCGGACGCGGTCGCATCGCCGCCCGCACCGGGCCCCACCAGCGTCAGTTCCCGCACCGCGTCCGCATTGATGGCGACGGCGTTGGTGACGCCCTTGACCTCGGCCAGAGCCGTGGCCTTGGCCACCATGCTGGGATGCACACGCGTCTCGATGCCGTGGTCGGTCCGCTGGGCTACGCCGAGCAGCTTGACCCGGTATCCGAGTTCGTCGGCCGCCCTGAGGTCGGCCGATGTGATGGATCGGATGCCCTCGACATGGACCGCGTCGAGGTCGATCGCGGTGCCGAACGCGAGACTCGCGAGGATTGCGAGCTTGTGGGCCGTGTCGAAGCCGTCGATGTCGAAGGTCGGATCCAACTCCGCGTAGCCGAGGCGCTGTGCCTCCGCCAGGCAAGCCGCAAAGCCGATCCCCTCCGCCTCCATCCGGGTTAGGATGTAGTTGCAGGTGCCGTTGAGAATGCCGTAGACGCGCTCGATCGTGTTGCCCGACAGGGCTTCGCGCAGCGTCTTGATGACCGGGATGCCGCCCGCCGCCGCCGCCTCGAAGCCGATCGACACGCCCTGCCGCTCGGCCGCGGTGGCGAGCGCCATGCCATGATGGGCCAGCAGGGCCTTGTTGGCCGTGACCACCGGCTTGCCCGATGCGATGGCGGCCTCGACGGCCGCCTTGGCGACCCCCTCGTGCCCGCCGATCAATTCGACCAGGACGTCGATGTCGCTTGCTTGCGCGAGTTCGACGGGGTCGTCGACCCACCGCGCCTCGCCGAGGAGAGGCGCCGCCTTGGCGCGGTCTCGCGCCGAGGCGGCCGTGACGACGATGACGCGACCGGTTCGTGCCGTGAGAAGAGCGGCATCGTCGGCGATCCGGCGAAGGACGACGCTACCGACTGTGCCGAGGCCGGCGATGCCGACGCGCAGGGGGAACATTCCACGATCCAGATCAGAATGCGATCCGATGGCGCAGGGCCCGTCGGGCTGCGCCATCGGCACCATTGCCTGCAGGTCTACACGGCTCCGTTCTAGGTTGGAACTACCGCTCGCGGATTCAGTCCGGGTCCGCCCCCGGGGCCTCAGCGGTAGCCGAAGAGCAGATACAGAACCAGGAGGATGCCCAGGATGCCGATGATGCCGATGCCGCCGTTGCCATAATAGCCGCCACGATAGCCGTAGAAGCCGCCGCCGCCGAACAACAGGATCACGATGATGATGAGAATGAGAACCGACACGCGAGCCTCCGCAAGGGGGGTGAGAGAGACCGGCCTCATGGGCACCGGCGGCACCGGAATAGAGTCGGTGCCGTTCGGGTCAGCCCACTCGGTCTGCCTGCGACGTTAAGCCGTCGTCGGTCAACGTAATTGTGAGCGAATTGTGCCGGCTTGAGCGCTGCTTTTTCGCAGGCTCCTCGAGCGGCGGCCCCGCGAACGGGACCGTCGCCTGCTGGGCTACCGCCCGGCCCGGCCAATCGCAGGTCAGGCCGCCTTCCGGTTGACCTCGCTGCTGGCCAGTTCCGTCAGCTTCTTGTCGGTCGCTTTTTCCTCGCCCAGGTTCTTCTGGAACAGGGTGACGGCACCGGCGTGGCCGAGCCGCTTGGCCCAGGCCACCAGCGTACCGTAGCGGGCGATCTCGTAATGCTCCACGGCCTGCGCTGCCGCGAGAAGGCCCGCGTCGAGCACGTCCTTGTCGGCGACTTCGCCGGCAACCTCTTCGGCTTCCTTGATGATGCCGTCGATCGCCTGGCAGGTCACGGCCTCGGCCTTGATGCCCAGCATCTTGAAGACCTCGTCGAGCCGCTTGATCTGGTTTTCGGTCTCGGCCAAATGCGTCTCGAAGCCCCGCTTCAGGGCCGGACTGGTGGCCTTGCCGACCATCGTGGGCAGCGCCTTGGTGATGCGGTGTTCGGCGTAATAGATGTCCTTGAGCTGGTGGGCGAACAAGTCCTCCAGCGTGTGGATGTCCTTGGTGAAGATACCCATGGTCGACTCCTCAAGCGAAAACGCGCGGTCGAGCCGCGTCGCCCCGTCAATCCCGTGGCGAGGGGCCCTGTTCCCGGGCGGACCGGCCGGCGTCACGCGGCCGCGTCGAGCGGCGAGTTCTTCCGTGTGTCGGGGAGCCACAGATACACCAGGAGCGACACCGCGATCAGCGCCGTGGCGTACCAGAAGAAGCCCGCCTCGTTGCCGCTGTCCTTGAACTGCAGCGCGACGGAGTCGACCGAACCGCCGAAGATCGCGGCCGTGAAGGCATAAGGCAGGCCGACGCCGAGCGCCCGGATGGCGGTCGGAAACAGTTCCGCCTTCACGATGGCCGTGACCGACGTATAGCCGCTGACGATGGCCCAGGCGGCGCAGATCAGCAGCAGCGCCACATAGGGACTGTGGGTGGATCGGATCGCGGTCAGGATCGGCACCGTGCCGAGCGTGCCAAGCACGCCGAAGCCGACCAGAAGGGGCTTGCGGCCGATCCGGTCCGACAGCGCCCCGTAGAGCGGCTGGATTGCGGCCGCGAAGATGAGCGACGCCAGCGTCACGGCCGTGGTCTGGTCATCGGTGAGACCGACCGAGAGCCTGAGGTATTTCTGCATGTAGGTCGTGTAGGTGTAGAAGGCCGAGGTGCCGCCGACCGTGATGCCGATCACCACGAGCATGTTGCGCCAATTGCCAGCCAACAATCGGCCGAAGGGCTGCCGCACACGGCTCGCGGCGACGAACTTCTCGGACTCGTCCAGGCTTGCGCGCATGCGGAAGCCATAGAGCGACAGCAGGGCGCCGACCACGAAGGGGATGCGCCAGCCCCAGGCCTTCAACTGGTCGGGCGTGAGGAACAGCTTCTGCAGGACGAACAGCAGCAGCACGGCGCAGAGCTGGCCGCCGATGAGCGTCACGTACCAGACGCCCGAGTAGAAGCCGCGGTGCCGCGGCGGCGAGATCTCGCTGAGATAGGTGACACTGGTGCCATATTCGCCGCCTTGGCTCAGACCCTGGACGATGCGGGCTACCGAGAGGATCACGGTGGCCCAGATCCCGATGGAGCCGTAGGTCGGCGCCACCGCGATCAGCAGCGAGCCGAAGCACATCATCAGGATCGACACGGTGAGCGAGGAGCGGCGGCCGTAACGATCCGCCAGATAGCCGAAGATGATGCTGCCGATCGGGCGCATCAGGAACGCGACCGCGAAGAGGGTTGCGGCCGACAGCTGCTGCACCACGGGGTCGCCCTTCGGGAAGAACGAGCCGGCGAAGTAGAGCGCGAAGGCCGTGTAGGCGTAGACGTCGTACCATTCGACGAGGTTGCCGAACGAGGTGGCCAGCACGGCTCCTACATGGTTCGGCGCTCGCGACGCGGCTCCGATGCCGGTGGTTCGACCTTCCATCGCGGCATCGGCCATTCCGTTCCCTCCCGCCTGCGGCGCCGACGCGACTCCGCCTGTCCTTGCTCGGGAGAGAGTTTCAGGTCGGGGCGGGATTCACAAGTCCCGCCAGGCGGCACTCAGGGCGATGCGAAATCCAGCACGGTCAGGCCCGAGAGACCGCCTTCGGCGGCCCGGACGAGGCGGGCACCCGCGGCTTCGTGCTCGGGCAGCGCCAGATACCGGTCCCGGGCCGCAGCATCGTCGAAGTCGACCGTGAACACGTGGTTGAAGCCGCGCGACAGGCCCTCGGGGCTGACGTTGGGGCCGTGCACGAAAAGCCGTAGCCCGTCCATGTGGCGCCTGAGGTCGGCGAGGCCACCCATGATGGTGGCGACTTCGGCGGGGGTGACATCGTCCCGAAACCGCACCAGCACGACATGTCGGATCATGGTTTGCACACTCGTCGAGTCTCACGGAGGGCCATTCTACAGACAATGATCGCCGTGTCGCGTCGAACCTCTTCGAGAGAAACGGACCGAGAGAGACACGACGCCACCGCGGTTTCGGTCCGGGAGGGGACAGCCGCATGGACTAGCCGAAGCCCCGCGGCTGGAACCCGACCGCGAGGTGATCTCGTCACGCCACGAAGGTCGCGAGTGCCTCGACCGAGCGAAGCACCGATCGCAGGGTACGCCGATCTGCAGATCTCACATGCTCATGCCGCGATCGAAAACCTTGCGGCAGGCAGGGCTGAGATTGCCCTTCTTGGCCTTCATGCAGGCCGTCACCTTGACCTCGTCGGGGACGGCGTCTGGGCAGAGCTTCTGCACGTCGTCGTAGCAGACGTGTTCGGCTTCCGCCCTTACCTTCTCCTTTTCGGTCGGCATCGTTGCCGCGCTCAGCGGGCTCGACAGAAGGAGTGCCATCGTGGCGCAAGCGGCAGATCGAACGATTGTCATGAGTGCTGTTTCCGTCCCGTCGGTTAGGCCCAACTCCGGCCGCCTGCATCTTGCGCCCTCCGGATGAACCGTATGTGAGGGAGCTTTTTGGGCCAGCTTAGGTTCCGTGCGATCGTGCGAATGGCGTCCGGGCTTGCTGAAAGGCTACTAAGACCCGGCCAGCCTCGACGCGCTGAGGTGCGCCATTCAAGCGCTCCATTCAGTTCGCTGCCGTGGTCGCTTTCCGCAACGTTCCGCAGGAGGCCGCACGTTGCCGGATCCACACCAGGAAGCAGCCGACCCACCGATCTTCATGCCGCGCCCAAGGGGAATCCAATCCCTGTTTTCGCCGTGATAAAGGGGCGTAACTGGCTGGTCCATGAATGTCGGCAAACACGCCCGATGATCTTCCTCATTGGAGAGGCTCCATTTTGGTCCTTGAGCGTCCGCGCCTGTTCGCGTACAAATTTTCCGTACGTTTTCCGTACGCTTGAGGTGCCCGGCAATGGCTCGCACGGTCAAGAATACGAAGACCGACTCTCGGTCAGCGCGCCAAACTGCCGGAGCACCGCGAGCCATACTGGACAGCAATTTCGGCAGGCTGCGGTCTTGACTGCCGGCGTGGCGCAAAGGGTGGAACCTGGTTGGTCCGCTTTCGGGACGAGAACGGCAAGCAACACCACGGCGCAATCGGCGCAGCCGACGACGCCCTTGACCCAGATGGTCTTACCATTTTCTCTATGCTGGGCTCCAATTCAAACGCTCGCCGCATCACGAATTCGGATGCGCACTTAAGTCTCGGTGTGTTGGACTGCTTGCGCTGATGCTTTGGGGGAGAGACGCCAATGAGCTTTCGCCAGCCGCGTTTCGATGCCGTCCGGATAGTTGCCTGCCTCATTTCGCTCCTGCCTTTTCTGGCCGGCGGACAAGCCTGTCCCGCCCGAGCAAACGACGGCCGTGCCCCCGAACCGTGGAACGCGGCGTCTCCACCGGGACCGAGGGCTGCTCACGAGGTTCAGCCCGAGGGCATCGTGGTCGGATGGGGTTTCAACGACGAAGGGCAGATCGGCGATGCCACCAAGGTCGACCGCAACACTATGGTGAAAGCGAGTGGGCTCGGGAAAGTGATCGCGCTTTCGGCTGGAAGCCGCTTCAGCGTCGCCCTCAAGGCAGACGGTACAGTTTGGACCTGGGGATATGACTACACCGGTCAGCTGGGGGATGGGCGGAGTGATCCGCGTCCTCAGCCTCAGATTGTCGGCGGGCTGAGCGACGTCGTCTCCATAGCTGCGGGCAGCTCTCACGTTCTCGCCCTGAAACGCGACGGCACGGTTTGGGCCTGGGGATTCGGCCAATCCGGGCAGCTCGGCCATGGTTTTACGGGGGATCCTGCTTTCAACAAGCTGGAGGACACGCTCTACGGTTTCGGACGTCCTGTGCAAGTCTTCGGACTTCACAACATTGTGGCAGTCTCCGCAGGAGCCTTTCACAGCCTCGCGCTGGACGGTTTCGGAGCGGTCTGGGCCTGGGGCAGCAACAGCCACGGGGAGCTTTCCGAAACACCGGGCGAGCGCGTGGCTTTCCCGTCCCGCATCAGGGGCCTCGGTACCGTAACAGCGATCTCGGCCGGCTACTGGCACAATCTGGCACTAACCGCCGATGGATCTGTTTGGGGCTGGGGCTGCAACTACAGCGGACAGCTCGGCGCGTCCCCTGATCCTATGTCTGTCGCGCGCGCGCCCGTCCCGATTCCCCGATTGGAGCACATCATCTCCATCGCGGCTGGCCGGGCGCACAATCTGGCGATAGACCAGGATGGGTTGGTTTGGACTTGGGGTCTCAATGAGTTCGGCATGCTGGCAAACGGCACTGCACCGGAGGCGGTGAACCCCCGACCTGAGCCTGTTATGGGCCTCAACGGTATCGTGTCTGTTGCCGCTGGATACAGCCACAGCGTTGCACTCGCGTCCGACGGCACAGTCTGGAGTTGGGGAAGCAATGAATACGATTCGCTCGGGAATGGGGCAGACGTCCCTCCCGGGAGAATGCGGCGCGTGCTCGCCGGATTGTCAGGCGATTACGGGCCGGACAGCATGGCCGAAATCCCAAGGTCTGCGACGCCTGGGCCGGTGGTGGGTGCGAGCCGTATTCGCGCCATCTCGGCGTCTTCCTCCGGCTGGCATACGCTGGCTCTTGTGGTTTCACCCTGAGAAGCGAAGCGTCAGTTCGGGGCGTGTACTGTTCCATCGTCGTAGTCTTCCGCCGTGCGAAAAATGACGGTGGGCTCGGCCTTGTTGGAGCGACTGGAACAGATGAACTGTTGAATGCAGGTGGGGCACGAACCCGCCTCCACCTTGCCATCGACATCGGTCCAGACCCTGTCTGGACCTCCCTCGTTGTCGATTTGGAACACGTTCTCGTACACTTCGCGCTGCGTGCCCGTAACCGGGGCAGATTTCCGGGCATTTTGGTTGCGTTGAGCCGGCTGGCGTGATTCACGCTGACCATGTCATTGCCGGATATCGGATCGCTGGAAAGCCTCTCGCTGGGCGAGTTGCGGGATGTTG
>JAABUJ010001215.1_pt1 | contig 39416 bp, 27 predicted proteins | sample 5559131 | NCBI WGS metagenome assembly JAABUJ01 (sample SAMN10711875, study PRJNA513366) | rock metagenome | isolation source: Antarctica rocks | place: Antarctica: Victoria Land, Mt New Zealand nord | collected 2016-01-07 | reverse complement strand
AGACTAACCACAGGTGCATCGGCACACGCGGAAGGCAGTGGCAATAAGTCAGCGCCTTGCCTGCGGGGCGCCCGCGAGGCAGAACTAAGGTTTTCCATTTTGGTTTTTCCTTTGCAAAGGCGATTCACCCTCATAGACCTAGATAGGGACTGAATAGGGAGTTAATAGAACAAATAATAATATATTGTCTACACTTAGAACTTTATTGACAGTTATATTTCTTTAATTATAGTGTACACTGAGTTCTCAGTGATTTAGATGACTCTTTTAGTAACATCATTTTGAATTGATATGTAAAGCATTATATATTGCAGTGTAATGTTAAGAGACTTGCATCAGTTATTTAAAGTGAACTTTAATTTCATTTTGTTGTCACTTTGTACAGCAAGAATCTTTGCATCAATTTAAAGTTTAGTCTTTAATCATTATTTTTGCAGTGTCTATGTAATCTCATCATATTGCTTCAGTAATATTGTTTATGTCTTTCAGAAATGATTATCTACTATCTTCAGAAAGTACTGATGTTTATTAAATGACAAGAATAATAAGTTATATATGTCAATGAAGATAAAAATAAAAATGTTAATCTTTTTTTTATTTACAGTATAATCTTATTTGTTAATGAACTTAATTAGAGCACAAATCTTACATATGTTCTTGTTGTTCTCAACAATAAGAATTGACTTTTTAAGAATTGTTATCTTGTAAAGATTATGTAACTTTACAGAATTAAAATAAATAAATTATCAATGTTAAAGTCTGTAAGTCTTGATCTTTCTATTTAATGATGCAGTTGTTACAGCCATCATTCTGATAGACTTATTGAACATATAGATTCAGCAAGCTATGCCTTAAAGGTGTACAGCTCAGTATAAGCTTACAGTGCTTATAGATGAGCTGAGTAAGCTGATTTATGATGTTTATGAGTGAGCAAGATGAGCAGTCTGATATATAGACAGATTATCTTTTCTAAGAAGATGAGTATATTCAATGATAATCTTTATCTAGCATTTACTATCTATCAGTTAACTCTAATATGTCTAAAAATCCTCTTATATCACAAGCTCTAATCTCTAGACCCTATATCAGAGAAATCTCTGATCAGAATGTAATATGTTGAATATTCTTACAATATAAGCATGATCTTCAGCACACAGAAAGCAGCCTTTATCAGTATAATCAATTTTCAGAATCTTGAAGATCTACAAGAGATGAACAATATACTGAAGATACTGATGTCAGATGTGTTCAGCAGTGAATGTAGAAAGTTATAAAGCTTCTTGATAAAGCTCAATCTATATATAGATTTCAATCAGAAGAAGTTTAACTTCAAAATGAATAAAGATCTATACATAATAGTTTATCTCAAAGATGCAGTGTTCAACTGAGTCAATCTTAAACTGCATGAGTTTCTAGATAAGTCATCAAAGAAATAAGACATCAACAAAGAGTTGATCTTTAGCAACTTCAAGAAGTTTAAGAAAGAACTTTGAAAGACTTTCAGAGTGATTAATGAGAAAAGAGCAGCAAAATGATGATTTTATATGTTAAAAATGAACAAGTCAGCAATTAAGTACTCAGTGAAGTTTCAGTGCATTGTGATCTTAACTGACTGAGATGATGATGTCTTAGTATTGCAATACTATTGAGAATTAAGTAAAGATATTAAAAATAAAATAGTCTGAAGAGACTGCTCTGAAGAACTTTAAGAGATAATAGATATCTTCATTAACATTGACAGTCAACAGTGAGAATGATGAATGAAGAAGACAGAATCTTATACAGCTTCAAGAATGTGAAAATGATGATTCATTATCAGAATACAAGAAGATCTGATGAATCTCAACAATATTAAGAAGCATAATCAGAAGTCACAAGCTAGGTCAGTGAAGCATGAGTGCTACAACAGACAATTCATTAAGTCTTATATCTGATGAGTAGAGACTTACAAATGTTATAACTGTGATAAATCTAAACATCTTATCAGGGATTGCAAGAAATCTTAATGACAGAGAAAAGAAGTTGCAATGATGAACTCAGTGATAATGCATAATTAACTGAGCTGAACAGTCTGCTATGATGATAACTGCTTTGTGCATATAAGCAGTAAAGATAAAGCTGAATAATAATCACAGAAGCTTAAGAAAAGGCACAGTACTGATTATATTACAATAAGTGAATTAAAGAGATTAACTATTCTAGAGAAAGTTGTCAAAGACAACTTAGATAAGATTGAAGAGACTGATATTTATGAAACTTAAAAGATAGACATTGCAGAAGCTTAAAAACAAGAAGATCTTATCTGAATGTATCTGAATTTAAATGTGAACTCAGAGAATGTTGACAACTGAGAAGTTAACATGAGATTTAAGTAAGATTATGAGCACTTTAAGAACTGACATCTGAAATGACACAAAAGTCTGCTAGAAGAACAGCAACAGACATTTTAAGAAGAAGTCATTGCTAGCAAATAACATAAAGCAGAAACAGCAGTTATATAGCTGAAAGAGCTGATGACAACAGTATAATTCATAATATAAGATTAAGAAATGTCAGAGTGATCAAGAAAAGATTATGAAATTAAGATATGTCTATTCACAGATTATGTGATGTTCACAGAAGAACATTGAATGTATATAGAAAAATACATGTCATCTGAGTTTCTCAATAAAGTAAAAGCATTAGAGAATCTCATTCAACACAAATATAATCAGTACAAAATGTACTGACACTCAGAACAAATTGTTAGAAAAGAAACTGATAACTATATAAAACTGATCACAACTGACAAAGAATTGACATGATTCAAAGAACTATAAAGAAAGTTCACTGAATCATAAGATGAACTTTGAAGCACAAACAGAGCTTAAGAAACTTCAATAGAAGCAAAAAGCTTAAAGAAGTTAAAAAATCTTAAGCTTTCTCAGCAAGACTAGAAACAAAGAAGCTTTTAATGTCTTAATGAATTGACAATGATTAAAAGATATAAGTTGACATTAAGATACTGCTGAAGAGATAACTTTGAGCAATGATAGATTTAGAAGCAATCAATAACTTTATCTTACAAAAAGTAATTGAACAGCTAGAACTAACACTGTAATGAGTGCCTAAGCTTACACAAGTGTATATGATCAACAAAGAATACAAATGAATTTATAAAGAAGTTTATATTGAAGTTATAATAAAGAATGATTCACAGAAGTTGAGACTAGATGTTTTTAAGTCAGTCAAGTATGACACTATACTAGAGATGTTCTGATTACATAAAAAGAATTTATAGATTAACTGAATCAACAAAGAACTCTATGCAACAGAGAACACATATGATGTCTTTAAACAACTAAAAAAGAGCTTATCAGAGCATAAGTCTTGAGATTATGAAATATTGCTATTAAAGAAAAGAAAATCAAAGTGAATGTTACTTTATCTTATGAGCAAGAATCAGCTGAAGAAAGTTCAAAACTATTTTGTTGAGAATTTAAAGAGAGAATTCATCAGATCATTAAAGTCATCAGCAGAATATTCAATTCTGTTTGTATTAAAGAAGAATGACATCAAGTGACTTTGTGTTAACTATAGATAACTTAATAAGATAATTTACTGAGATAGTTATTCTTTACTGCTGATAAAAGAGTTGCAAAACAGACTAAAGAAAGTCAAATAATTCATGAGTCTAGATCTGAAGAAAGTGTATTACTGCATATGCATGAAGAAGAGCAAAGAATGGAAAATGACATTCTGAACAAGATATGAACACTATAAATACACTGTTATGTCATTTAAGCTCAAAAACACCTTAGTCATCTTTCAGAGACTCATCAACAACACATTGAGAAAATATCTCAATGATTTTGTAATTACATATCTTGATGATATTCTGATCTATTTAGATGACCTTAAGATGCATCATAAACACATGCACAAGATCCTAACAAAGCTCAACAAACAAGCTATGTATGTGAAAAAGTTGAAAAGCAGATTCAAAACTAAGAAAATACAGTTTCTAAAGTATGTCATTTAATCTAATTAGATCAAGAAGAATCTCAAAAAGATAGAGACAGTTTAGAACTGATTTACACTGCAAAAGATCAAGAAAGTATAAGTCTTTCTAGAACTAACAAACTACTATTGAAAGTTTATACTTAATTATGCAAGAATTGTGAAATCTCTTATGCATTTGACATGCAAGAACAAGAGATAGCATTGAGATAAAAAACAGAAGAATGCATTCTGTACATTAAAGAAAAGTCTTAGGGAAACTGCACATCTGTGAATACTCAATTAAGCATGCAAAAAGATACTGAAAATCAACACATTGAATTTTGCAGTTGAAGTATGTCTATATTAGATTGAAGATGAGCAGAAGAAATTTATTATGTATTGATTTAGAAAGTTGTCAGAATTTGAGAAAAGATATTAAATTTATAATAAGAAACTTCTTGCAATAGTGAAAGCACTACAAGATTGAAGATCTTATCTTGCAGATATAAGTAAGTCTATTTAGATCTTTATGAATCATAAGAATTTGAGAAACTTTACAACAATTAAGCAACTGAATCAGTGACAGATTCACTGAGCAGAACAGTTAGCAGACTTTGAATTTTAGATTTATTATAAGAAGAGTAATAAGAACAGTGATGCAGACACTTTAAGTAGATGATCTGATCATAAAGAAGTGAAAATGATTCATACTGAAATTCTGCATAAAGATAAGAAGAGAACACTCATGAAAGATTTAGCAACAACATTTAAGATGAAGAATGCTTTCTTGATGAATGATAAACTCATTAAAGTATGTTATAACAGCAGAGCTGATGAGTATCTAGAAGTTAAATGTACAGAAGATCTTGTATAAAGAAGGTGCAACATAGATGATCTTTATAATTAAATTATGAAATACATTGTCAGATGTGATTCATGCTGATGCAATAAGATTTAGAGAGATAAGCATTACAATAAAATAACATAACTGAACACATTAGATGTGCTCTGAAAGTCTATTATCATGAACTTTATCATTAAGCTATTAAAATTCAAGAACTCAGCATGAAAAGTCAGATTTGACAGCATATTAATTATAGTGAATAGATTAATGAAGTACATGATGTTCATTTCATTCAGAGAAACTGCAACAGCATCAGTATTGATGTACATTATACTATGAGAATTGATTAGCAATCACAAACTATTAAAGAAGTTTATTATTAACAGAGACAAGCTGTTCACAAGTAAGTTTTGAGAAATGCTTACAGCAGAACTCAGAATAAAACATAAGATGTTGATGACATATTATTTATAGATGAATGAACAGAGTGAATGAATGAATTAGACAGTTAAGATGTACTTGTGACATTATGTCAATGTGAAACAGAACAATTGAGTACAACTGCTGCTGATGATACAGTTTATGTACAATAATGTGTGAAACAAAATCACAGAAAAGACATTATTTAAAGCAAATTATGAATATTATCTGAAGATTTAAAGAGATTCACAAGTGCATGAATCTTGAAGTTAGAAAGTGATGTTGAACATTGTGAAGCTTAAGAAACTGTATACTGATCTTATGAAGAGAATTGAAGAGTAGAAGAAATGAACAACAGAGATAAAATCATATGAGGTTGATGAAAGAATATATTTATGAATGAACAACATGTGAATGAAGAAGAAGAGCAAGAAACTCATGAACAAGAACATTAAGTCATTTATGATCAAGAGAAACATCAAGAAACTAAGTTATGAGTTAGACTTACTTTAAGAAATGTGAATACACTTAATATTTTACACATCAATGCTTCAACAATGCAATCAGTTCATATCACTTCAAATCACATTAATGTCTGTTGAACTCAAAACTGAATATGAAGTAGAGAACATTCTAGAAAAGAGAATGATTAATGAAGAAGTTCACTATCTTGTTAAATGAAAAGAATATGATACTTTGAAAAGCACATAAAAACTCAAGAATAACTTACTTAACTGTGCAAGAATGCTTCAGCAGTTCAAGAAGAAAAGACTGTAGAAATAAGATCATCTTAGAAATTTAAGAATAAGAGATTTAAAGAATTAGAGTTGTTCTCATTTCTAAAAACACTGTCATTATCATTGACAAGTTTACAAGCAAGGTAGAGTGTCTTCTCAGCAACTTTATCTTTTATATATTTTAATGTTTTATAAAGACAAGTAACTCTAGCAAGAGCCTGTGTCAGTTCTTTCTCAGCAACAGACAGATTGAACTTGAGTTTATTGTGTATATAGTTCAGAGATTCTTATGATACATCAACACATAAATGATCACAGTGAACATACTCAGCACACTTAGAATAATTCTTCATCTTTATGCAGAGAATTGAGAGACTGAAACAGTGAAGATAGACAGTTAACATTGAGTTATTGTCTTTATTAATGAATTGATAAAGATAAAGATGATTGTGTGTTTTGAATGACTTCATCATAAAAAGCTTATGAATTATGAAGACAGAAACTTTTATTTAAATAAATTCTAAAGAATTAGTATCTGAAAAGAGAGAATAATGTTACAATCATTGTTCTGATAAGCTTATTGAATGCATAGATTCAGCAAGCTACATCTTGAAGATATACAGCTCAGTATAAGTTTATGATGCTTATAGATAAGCTGAGTAAGCTAATTTATAATGTTTATGAGTGAACAAGATAAGCAGTCTGATATATAGACAGATCATTTTCTTTAAGAAGATGAGCATGTTCAATGATAATCTTTATTTAGCATCTGCTATCTATCAGTTAACTCTAACATGCCTGAAAACTCTCTTATATCACAAGCTCTAATCTCTAGACTCTATACCAGAGAAATCTCTGGTCAGAACATAACAGCAGTGTTGATGTCTAAGAAGTTAGTCATAAGATTATGCTTATAAATCTAAATATATGAGCTTGCATCTAAAGCAATAATAGAGAAGATGATCTCTGAATGTGATGTATATACTGTAAATATTAAAACAAATTCATTAAAACTCTTTACAATATACTTAATTATATAGACTCTGTCTTGCTTTAATGCTTCTATTATAGTTTTGTTGTGCTTATTACACATTTAAAGACAGTATTGATTAAAGCTTTTATGCAGTTTCATTTTGCACATTTGCTTTTCTGACTAGAGTAACTGTCAGGTTGAGTCAGGCTCAGATTTTAGAACCTGACTCAACTCACTGAGCTTAACTTTGAAACCTGACCTGACTCATAATATTAGGTAATTTTCATTGTTTCTTATGTAATTTTAGTAATTTTTACATCATTGAAAAGCCCTCACAATTCTCTACAAAATGAGCCTAAAATCACAAAAAACAGATCACTTTCAAGCTCAATGCACACAACTGAAGTTTTGTTCAAATTCTTGAAGTTCCTGTCACTATGGTTGCTCATGGCTAACAAGACATGCAAAATAAGCAAAAAACCAGCTTTGAAAAAACTTAACAGTCACTCTATTTCTGACAGAAGATTAATCTTAAGTTTAAATATATAGAGTGTTGAACTCAGTTTTACAGAATTTTTTAATTTGATTTGCATAATAATCACTTCACAATAATGAGAGTATAAATATCTTTTTTTAACTTTAATTTATTGATGTCTCATTTATATAAGAAGATCACTGAAGAGTTAAAGTTAATTAGTTATGTATGAGAAGAATTTAGAGTCTGTAACTCATTTAAATTTAAGTATTTTACTAACAGTCTTCTTAAACAGAGCAGTAATTTCATTGTTAATTTTTTTTTTCTTTTTAAATTCAGAAAAGAAGTCATCATTATTACTGTCACTAACTTCTGTATTAAAGACTCTGTATCTCTTCTCTTTTTCTTTATAAATTAACTTTTAATACAACTTAACTACAGTTAATCTGTACAGCTTAACTGCAATCAATCTGCTTATTTTCTTTTAAGTATTTTACTTAATATCAGAAAGAAATTTGCAATCTTTAATGAAGTGAGAATTGTTGCAAAGAAAGCACTTAATAAAGTAATAAAAAAAAAATTTACTGTTTAAGCTGAATGATCTGCAATAATATTACTTAATATTAATTATGCAGTAATTTAATGAATTGCAGTTCTAATTCATTAAATGTTGATCTTCTTTCTATTTATTTATTCACAAAACAATGACAGTCTTGTCAGTCTTAAGTTGTATCTCTTTTTTTTAAAGCTTTTATAGATCTCTCTTAATGTCTGAATTGTTTTAAGCATTAATGATATTGTAAATCATAATATACTTAACTGATAATGCTTAAAGCAGTATTTAAAATCATTGTTCTGATTTAAATAACTTAATCATATTAAACTAAGTTGCAGCAATCTTTCTGTCAAGTTTGCTCAGATAAATTTATACTTCTTTAATAAATATATTCTTTAACATTCTGTATTTAACAAACTCTGTCAAATATTGTCTCTCAGTCATCTACAGCTTCTTTTTATACTTAAACTTTAATATATCTTAAACATTCTTTATGTTAATTTTGTTCATCAGATATTCTTGATCATCTATGTTTATGTAGATAATAAGTTAATATAAGATCTTTACATCAATTTTCTAATTTTTAAAGTCAAGACTGCTGAGAAAAAATGAGTCTAAGAATTCATTAATCAGCATGTTGACTGCTAAAACTTTAACAACATTTTATAGATCTTTTTTTATTAATCATTTTCTCATAAGAATAAATCATTGATTGCAGTTCTTGTGAGTAAGAATTGAGATAGATTGTCACTTTATAAAGAAGTTGTTGAAGTTCATGATGATGATAGTTAATATGTAGTATAAGAAGTGAATAAAGTAAAATAATGATGTATGTATTAAAAATAATATAAGTAATATAAATAGAAAGCTTTTATGTCTTTTGTTTTATAAGATAATAATGTTTATTCATCTCAATAACTTATATTAAGCTATCAAAAAACAGTGCTTTCTAAGTAACTGTAAATGCTAATTTTTGCTGAAATCAATTTTCTGTAAATCTTTTAAGTTAAATATACTCAGTTACTGCAAAATGCTGATTCTGCTAAAGTTAAATGTATCATAAATCTTAATAATTAATGATATTGCTAAAGCTGAATTAACTATGAACCTTAATAGCTGATATACACAGCTGCTGTTAATGTGCTAATTCTGTTAAAGCTAAATTTATCATAAATCTTAATAATCAGTGATACTGCTAGAGCTAAATTGACTGTAAATCTTAAAAGTTGACATACTTAACTATCATTACACTAAAAGTATACACTTTCTCTGAGAAGCTTCTTGTTAATTTGAGTTCATAATTTATTAAATGAAATAAATATTCATACTATATTATGCTGTCTAGTGAAATCTCTAAATTATGTTGTTTGTGAACATATCTTGATTGAGAGAGTTACAGAAGAAGTAAAAAGAACATTAATTGCAGTTAATGTAAATAGAGTCTTCACTTAATCTTTGACACTAATTCTATTTTACTTTATAGAAGCAGCTAGAACATTACTTCTTAACATCTTTCTCTTTTTCATATTTAGTAAGTTAAATCACATAGACTTCTTCTTTTAAATCATTGTGTAAGAAAGTAATTTTGACATTTATTTGTTTTAATTTATAGTTGTAAAATGCAGCTATGATGAAGATAACTTTATAAGTCATTAATTTAACAATCATTGCAAAGATCTCTTTGTAGTTAATTCTAAATTGTTATTCAAATTCTTTGACTATTCATCAAGTTTTATGCTGTAGAATTGAATTATCAGGTCTTCTTTTATAATAATAGACTTATTTGCTTCTTAAAGCTTATTGATTAGATAATAATGTCTTTAAAGTTTATGTAAAGTTAATCATTAATGAGTTATACTTACTATTCATTGCTTTCTTTCAGTCTTTCAACTCATGACTTGCAATTGTCTGTTTAAACATTTAAGATTTATTCTTAGAGTCTTTTTTCTTTTTTATGACACTGATAATTGCATCAAATACAGTCAGATAGATCATGATTACTTTAAGCTTTAGCTTTATAAAAGATCATCTTTTTCTTTCTGAGCATCAAGACTTAGCTAATACTGATCTGTTAATTGTGAAAAGAATATTCATAATATCTTCTTCATCTTTTTTCATTTCTTCTAACTGATTTAACAATATCAGTATGAAAAGATATGATGACACATACTTGAAAGACAATGACAATGATGAAAATTAAGAAAAAGACAAAAAAGATAACTGTATATCTTCTTGTTTTGCACTAACAGTGTGAGATTGAGTGACTCTAGAAATTGAGACTGCAACTTTAACATTATAGATTAATGAATCTTCATTAAACTGTATATTTTTTATCTTAATTACTCAGTCTGTCTTTTTCTTTTTAGAAAGTTATACTTTATATTGATTTCTTTCTTTATATTTAACAAGAATTTTCTTATTGCTTTAAAATTCAAATTTAGATTCTGTTGTTTAGATCTTCTTTAAAATATATACATATGCTATGCATTCAAAACACTGAAGATATTTAAGATTGATGAAGTCTGCTGATTTATTCTTATTAAAAGATTCAAACAGTAGCTAAATTGAGACCTTGTTGTTCTTAAGAATTGACATTGAGAGTTAATTAAAAAGATAGCATGCTGTTTTAACAGTCTTTAATCATAAAGTTTTAAAGACTTTACTATTCAGAATCATAGTTCTAGCTTTTGCTGTCAAAAGTTCATTACTTTTTTCTGTCATTTTATTTTGTTTTAGTTCATAAGAAACTGTTATTTTATAGATAATTTTTAAACTTCATAATTATTCAATAATGAGCTTATCTTTGAATTTCTTTTCATTGTCAAGTTGTACTTATACAATTTGTAAATTCATCTGAGTAAAAAGCATATTAAGAAACTATTCAATTTTATCTTTTGTCTGATCTTTCATTTTCATATTATAAATGTATTGTCAGCAAGTAAGATCATTCATGAAGATTATATATTATAAGAACTCATTATATACTTTTAATATGACAAAGCTGACAACATTAATGTAAATTAGTTCAGTCATCTTTATAGCTCAGTTTTGCAGTTCTTTTAAGATCTTTTTCTTTTGATTTGCTCTCATACAGACATCATATAAATGTAATGATGTTTTTATAAGTTCTTATAAGTTAAGTTTTACTATTTTAAAGTTCTTTAATACATTATCAAGACTTAAATTCTCTATATGATTAAGATATCAGTATTAAGTAGCTTTTAAGATCTTATTATCTTTAATAATTGACATAATCTTATTTTTGTTTACAGAATTTCTCATCATTAAAGTTTAAAGATAATATAGCTTGTCTTTATATACTGTATAATTAAGTATATTCTTTACTTTATTCTTTAGACATAATAATTCATTCTTAATTTTGACTGATATTTCTTTCTTTTTGACTGTTTTAATTGAGAAGAGATTGAGCTTCATATTAGATATAAAATAAACATTCATTAAAGTGATATTTTAAAACTTTTCTTCACTATTCTTTAACTGTAAGTCAATCATTTCTATTTCTTAAGTATACATCACTTCAGATACTTCTCTTATAAAGAGTTCATTGTTAAATATTTTGATCAAGCTAAATGCAGAGAGATCACAGCATATATATTGTGTTGTATTGAAGTCAGCTATTTATGATATCTTATTAATCACAAGGTTATAGCTCTTTATCATAGTTAAGATCACTGTATTCTTATTATACTGCTTATCTTTAAAACTTAAGAATTTCTTTTTAATCTTTTTTTTCTCTTTTTTCTTTTTAATCTCTTATTTCTTTTTTAGCTCTTTAGACATCTTTTCTGAGTGTAACTTTCAGTAATTGTTCTTAAAGTAAACTGCTTTCTTGCAGTAAGTGTACATTTCATTTTTACTCTTATTCTTATTGACATTTCTCTTTTTATTTTTTTTCTTTTTATCTTTATAATTTTTCTTTTTACTCATTAAAACAAGCTTCTCATTTCTTTCTTTAAGATACTCTTCATCAATTAGTTCAGCAATCAAATCATTGAGAAATAAAATTACATTATAGGCTTTAAAGCATTTTATTGTCATTCATTGAGAATAGAAGAATTTTAAATTCAATAAAAAAGTAATAATCTTTAGAATTTTATTAATAATGAGATTAAAGATCACAATTTCTCTTAAAAGTGTCTTATACTTTAAAGCATAAGTATCAATAGAGAAGTATTGATTAAGTTGACAGATATATAAATTGTTGAATAGAATATATTTAAGATTAAATCTGTAAGATAAATAAAGATATATAAGATGATTTTATATTTCTTTTACTGTTTTTATGTTATCTATGACAACAGTGATCTCTGAGCTAATAATAAGAATAATAATAATTATAATCTTATTGTTTTGTGTGATTTAGTCAGCTTAAGTGATGTTGATTAAGATCATTAATGTAATTATCATTATTTTAAATATAAATTCTTCAATCATTACTAACTAACTCAAAACATCTAACTTTAATAAGAATTTAATGTCACTCTTTACTACTAAATCTCATAATTCAGCACTCATTAAACTGTATTTAATCAACATTCTTCATAATGAATAATCTGTCAACTTCTTAAGTTTTGTAACTTTTGAAAATGTGAGATCATATGACATTGTAGTCATTTTATATAATGAGAATATCTAAATTAATGATGAAGTTGTTTTCAATGTAAAGATCTAACTTTAAAATGATTGTGAAAATTGTTTTTAATCATTTTATCTATGAATTTATAATGATTTAATGTAAATAACTTCTCATTATACATTAAATTCATTTTACTTCTTAAAGAGCTCTTTCTAGCATTCATAAAATAATAATAATGATGAGATGTTTTTCTTTCACTGTTTTGAATAGAAATAAATGACTTAATAAATAAATAAATATCAATATATATCTGAGCTCATAATCTGTCAAACATAGAAGAAGTAACTAGTGAAATGAATATGTAATCATAAGTGTTTAGCTACTTTATGAAAATGTAACTCTATAAGAAGATTTTTAATTGATAAAAGAAAAAACTTTTATCTATAGCAAACTGTTTGCTTTAGCAAACTCTACATGTTTCTGAAACCTCTGTAGAGCTTTAAATCACTAAGGTAACAGAATGAGACATGACATTTTGACAAAACTTTCAAGAATTTAGTCTAATTTACATAATTCTTGCTTGATTCTTTGCTGTAAGTGGTGGCATCTTTCACTTTTGTGGTTCAAAGGTTCAAAGTAACTTAATGTAGGTAAGGTAGGTAAGAATGTTGCCTCTTTTCTGGTCTTGAGTGTAAAGAAATGCATCTCTGTATGTTGACAATTACTACCATGTAGTTAGTATTCAGCTGGGATTTCAAGTAGTAAGGTACTCAGCTCTCCTGTACAATATCTACCTTACATACTGTACCTACATGTTCAGCTTGACTTACCTTACGTACCTTACCTAGGTTAGGTATGGAGATTGAGACTACCTAGTGCGTCGTGCGTCATAATTACCTTATCGAGTAAGATAGGGTACAAAGGTACTTCTTAATGACATGGTACCCCGTACTTGACTCTCATCTTCAGAATCAGGAATCGAACATTATTGATTTAATATTAACATTAACTGATACCCCCTCTGCAACAATCATTCCTTACCTTACACATCGTTGTCTCTCCTTCACTTCACTCTTTTCTTCACTGGAGGCGCAGAGAATTGGGAATGACGATTGACAACATCCTTTAACCATGGACACCACTCTTCATGCCTTCAACGACGCGCTGCTGCGCCGGCAGAATGTACGACTTTACCACCTATCTACGATCTGTCTTGCAGCTACAGTAACTGACATAATGTGTTCATGAACAGGTGCAAAAGAAGGCCTCGAACGCTGGCTCCGCCCGGGGCCAGTCGAGTTCGCTGTCGTCCTTGGTCTCCACCCTCGTCCCGGTCGCGCTCGTCGCCGGGTTGATGACCCTCCTGTTCCTCATTCTGCGTCGACGCTATCGTCGCCAATATTCTCCTCGAACGTTTCTAGGCTCCTTGCGCAGACAGTGAGTCCAAGTCGGCGGAGTTCCCCATGATAGTGTTGTTGGCCTCTTCGGCTCTAATCAGAACGCAGGGAACGATCTCCTGGCCTCCCCAATGGTTTCTTGAACTGGCTCGGAGCCTTCTACCAGATACCGGATACCTATGTTCTGAATCACGAGTCACTCGATGGCTTCGTCTTCCTTCGATATCTCAAGATTTGCATTGTCATCTGCTTCGTAGGATGCTTGATTACCTGGCCGGTCTTGTTTCCTATCAACGCCACTGGAGGCAATGGCCAGGTGCAGCTCGACGCCTTGCACTTTGGCAACGTTGCGAACAACAATCGTTACTATGCACACACCGCAGTTGCATGGATATTCTTCAGTAAGATCCACTGTCTTGATCATCCTTTGATGGATTTAAAGAGCTGACCTCTGCCCCAGGCTTTGTCTTCTACATGATCACACGTGAGAGCATCTACTATGTCAACCTCCGGCAGGCCTATCTACTTTCGCCGCTATATGCCAAGCGCGTGTCGTCTCGAACGGTACTTTTCACGTCCGTGCCTGAAGAGTATCTTGATGAGGGCAAGCTACGTCGCATGTTTGGCAGACAGATGAAGAATCTCTGGGTTGCTACAGACACCAAGAAGATTGAAGATTTGGTAGAGGAGCGTGACAAGGTTGCTTTCAAACTCGAAGCGGCCGAGACCAAACTCATCAAGCTCGCAAACGCCGCTCGATTGAAGTCGATGAAGAAAGGTGAACATCGTGACGACGAGTCGCATCTTGGCAATACCGGGATCAGTGATGGTGGCGGTGAATCCGGCTCGGTGGCTGCTCGATGGATCAGTGCCAAGCAACGTCCAACCCATCGGACTAAATTCCTGGTTGGCAAAAAGGTCGATACTATCAACTGGTGCCGAGCTGAGCTCGAACGTCTTCTTGCGGAGGTCGAGCGAGAGCAGGCAATCCACCGTGCGGGTGACGCCAAGTTTGTCGGCTCCGTCTTCGTCGAGTTCTACACCCAGATTGACGCACAAGCGGCCTTCCAGATGCTTGCACATCATCAGGCCCTCCACATGGCACAACGCTTCGTTGGTGTCAACCCGGCAGAGGTGATCTGGAAGAATCTCCGCATCAAGTGGTGGGAGCGAATCCTTCGAAACGCTGCTACCATAACCTTTGTGATTTTGCTCATCGTCTTCTGGGCGATTCCCGTCGGTGTCGTTGGCATCATCTCGAATATCTCCTACATCACGCAAAAGGTGACCTTCTTGCGGTTCATCAACTCGATACCACACGTCATCCTCGGTGTCGTTACTGGCCTCCTCCCGTCTGTACTACTCGCTGTGCTTATAGCTTTAGTCCCAATCATTCTTAGAAGTACGTTCAATCGACACTGTACGAGTGTCTTCTCGGCTGACATTACCTCTAGTGATGGCTAAATTTGGGGGCTTGCCAACCTGGTCGGCAGTCGAGCTGAGAACTCAAAACTTCTACTTTGGATTCCAAGTTGTTCAAGTCTTCTTGGTAACGACCTTGACATCCGCAGCTTCGGCAGCGGTCACGGACATTATGAACAAGCCTTCTTCAGCACTAAGCCTACTCGCTGAAAGTCTACCCAAGGCATCCAATTTCTATATCTCGTACTTCATCCTCCAGGGGTTGATCATCAGCAGCGGCGCATTGCTGCAAATAGTAGGGCTGATCCTATCCCAGATCCTGGGCAAATTTCTCGACTCGACACCGCGAAAGATGTACAAGAGATGGGCGAATTTGTCTGGCCTCAAATGGGGAACTGTGTTTCCTATCTATGCCAATTTGTGTGTCATCGGTAGGCATTCAACCGAATCTCTGTCAGGCGATGGCCATAACTAACTTCGTCGTCTAGCCATCACATATTCATGCATCGCCCCCCTGATCCTTGGCTTCGCCACCATCGGCCTCTACTTGATTTACTTTGCTTACAGATACAACCTTCTGTTCGTTTACAACACCGACATTGACACCAAAGGGCTGGTGTATCCCCGCGCGCTGCAGCAGACAACAACCGGTATCTATCTCGCGATTCTCTGCATGATCGGTCTGTTCGCCATCAATGTCGCCATCGGTCCGTTGGTCCTCATGATCGCCTACCTCATTCTCGCGATTTTGTATCACGTCTCGCTGAACTCTGCTCTGGATCCTCTACTTAAATACCTGCCCAAGTCTCTCGAGGCGGAAGAAGAGTCACTCTTAGCCCTCGAGGATGGAGATGGCTCTGGTGATCGGATGGCAGACGAAAAGGGGACCCACGCTGCGTCTAGGAACACAATCGATCGTAACGGTGTTGCCTCGAGCAGAGGTCAATCGTCGATCCAGAAAGACCTTCCGGCGCCGCCGCAGAAGAAGCCAAACTTCTTCACCAAATGGCTTCGTCCCGATAGATACACGGACTATCACACGCTTCGTCGTCTTGTCCCTCACGAATTCGCAGAGATCGCCTATGCTCCCGAAACTGAGCGTGATGCGTACTACCATCCCGCCATCGCAAGCCCAACGCCCTTACTCTGGATCCCCAGAGACGTAGCAGGGGTTTCCCGACAAGAAGTGAAACATACCAGCAGAGTGATCCCCATGACGGATGAAGGAGCTCACTTTGATGAGAAGAACAAGATCGTGTGGGATCAGGAGAGCGGCAGACCGCCCATCTACGAAGAGAAGGTTTACTACTGAGAAGGAAGTCCCTCGTCCATGGCCTTGACCACATAGGCTGCACATTCATTCACTTTCAAATTGACTATCAAAGATGGGAGTTATTCTTTCGCTCGTGGCTTGTACGAGTTTGTCCTACATGGAGGATGTTTCTTTAGCTGGATGCAGGATGGATTTTTTGAGATACCACAAGGTCGAAACTGCCTTGCTTTAAGCGCGATTAATTCATGGAATTCCTTTTGTTGCTGTAGCTCAGTATGATGCGATTATAACACTCGTAGAGTTCCGAGATGGTGGTCCTACTCTTGAAAGCGAGATACAATGGCAGTCCAGCATATCGCAACGCTACCCTGACCTCTGGGGAGCAGAAGGAATAATAGCATGGTTGTAATCACTGACCATGCCAGATACCTATACTTTACGTATCAACAGTCTCGGACCAATGTGATCGGCGTTGAGATTACTATACTGTGAGGCTTGATTGATTGATTGATTGATTCATAGGTGACCAAGGCTGCCTAGGCTGCCATACACTGCATAACTACAAGTGACTAGTGCATACTGATCTCATCCTCATTATTATCTTGCTGTTGTCATCACTGTCATCTCATAAACTAACTAATACAAATTCTGACTTTGCTCTCTGTAGTTTCTCATGTTTTTCTTAATTCTAATGTTTACTAATCTTCTTTTCTTATGATTAGAGTGGCCATCAGGTCAGGTCAGGCTCAGATTTTAAAACTTAACTTAACTCATTAGGCTTTACTTTGCAATCTGACTCAACTCTATGCAGAATTAAGTTTTAAACAAAGTTAAATCAGACTATTCTTGACAGCTCAGACTAAATTAGAATTAATTAGCTTCTGTTATTAAGTAGCTTTATATTGACAGCAGCTATTATTGCAACATTTTCAATTAACATTGTATACAATTCTTTTTGTTTAACTACATGTCTGCTTTATAAGCATTATATATAAGCATTATTAACTTAATTATCAGATCACTCATTCTCTACAGAGCAAAAATACATTAATTAATACACTTTATTTTCTTAATAAGTCTGCAATGTATAAAAGATTGCTTTCATCTTTTACAATTTCTCTGATATTATTAGATTTTCTTTTTTATGTAACTCAGCAACTATATCACAAATAAGTCATGAAAGAGACTCTCAATATACAAGAATTTATATTTTTAAAAAATGTATAAAGATATGTCTTACTTGTCTTCTGCAAATTTATAATGATTAACTAATTTCACTTTAAGCTGTCATTATACTGATTAAAAATCTCTTCAATCAGTAGTGAGAAGAATTCTAAATTTAAAGTAAAAGAATGCAGCTTCTGTCAATACTGCTGCTGCTGCATTGCATAAGCTGATCAGAGAGTGTTAGAATTGAGTATTTTAATTTAATTTAATAATACAATTATATAACTTACTTAGCTCTTTTTGTGCAGAAACTGATTTGAAAAAAAAAGAATTATTAATGATTTAATCTTCTTTTTTAAAGAAGTTATACTTAACAGTCTGTTCTTTATTTTTATTTTATAAGCTTAATTCTATCTTATATATCTTTATCTATAATTCATATTCTGTTCTCTTTAATAAATCTTATATTGTCAGATTTACAAGCTTTAAAGTCTGCTTAATATTTCTTTGTAACTTTAACTTTCATTATAGCTCTGTCATGCTATACAATATAATTTTAATGTCAGTTTCTTTACTGTGAGAAGATCTATACTTAGTAAAGAAATTGCAACTAACATAATTGAGATACTACATTTTACAAATTGTATGTATTGCTTTAAATTTCTTAGATAGTAGCTTAAGAAGAAATAATCATAAATTAATAAATCTAAATAATTGTACAGCTTAATTTAAATTGATCTTAGTTATCTACAAATTCACTGATAACAAAAACACAGCATTCATGTAAACAAATAATAGTATAAAGACTTAGTAAGTTCATTTATCTTTAATATAATACATTCTATATTTTCTTTTTACAGAACATCTTACTTTTTGTATTAAGCTTTTTATATTTTCTTTTTATATCATGTAAGTAAAGTAAGTAATGAAGAGATATGATGCTGACTTTCATTTTAGAAATACATCATTAAAATAAAGAAAACTAAATGCAAAGATTATCTTTATCAATATAGTAAGAGCATCAAACTTCATATCTTACATTACTGAATTAAATCAACTCATTAATATAGCAAAAGCATCAGACTTTATATCTCTCATTATTAAATGAAATTAATTCATCAGCAAGAAAACACATTCTATTAATACATTAGATTTCTCATCTCAATCTAAGAAGAAGAGAAAGAAAAAGATTAATAAAATTATTTTATTTATTTTAAACATTGCTGCATGTCTGAAGAAAGAAGACTTTGTTGATTAATGAAAAAGAATAAAAGCATTCATTAATTATTCTAAATTCACACTTAATGCTGCACTGCCTCAAAGTACTTTAGCTACTTCTTTTACTTCTTTTAACTCAAAATTTAATATGTAACTTCACTTATTATAATACTCAATTATAATGCACAAAGTATATATTAAATCAGAGAATAAATCATATTTAAGAATTTAAAAGCTCTTTATTTATTTTTTTATTGAGTTCTTTATGTTTTGATATCACTTAGAAATTAATTTCATCACATTCTTCAGTGATTAATGCATTCATAGATACTGATATTGAAGAGGCTCAAGAGCAGAATGATATGACAATGAATAGATTAAATATAGATTTTAAACATAATTTAAAATATAAGAAGCTTAAGATGAGAGTTTAAAAAACAAAATATGCAGTCAAGATAAGAAAGAAAATTGTTGCTAAAAGATATGCAGAGAATGAGCATGATGAATATTAATAAATGATTATAGTGTTTTGTATTAAACTTTAACTTTATTTGTAGTGATCTTTCTTATAGATTAGAATGTAATGACTAAATAAAAAAAAAATGAAGATACTACTCAGCAAAATAACTTAATCATAGCTGCTAAAGAAATACAAGCTCTGCATAAGCTTCTTAAAGCAAAGAGTGCTTTCTTAATAATTAAGAAAGAAATATATCAATTTTATTTGATATTTAATTTGTATTAATATGATTAAATTGAAAAAGCAGACAAGCATATTTAAAGCTGTTGAGATATTTATTTAGATAAAGTAGTTAAGCATTAAGAATGAATTATTCAATTCAACAATTATGAACAACTTACTATAGCTAAAGATAAGAATTTAAATCTTGCTATGCAGATTTTTAATAGCAGCATACTTAATTCAGAGCACATAGCAGACAAGAAAAATCATTAATATATATTATACTTTTAACACTTCTTTATAATGAATCTGAAGACAAAAGTTAATGTTGTTTCATTTTATAATTATTAGCTCTCAACAGTGTTCAATGTCTCTGTAGATAAGAATGAAGAAACAGAGATAATGTTAAGTAATAATGAGAATAAAGTTACAGTAGCTTTTTCTGTCTGAGTGATGCTGAATAAAAACATTAATGATGAATGTATCTTTCTTAAATTTAATGAACTTGTATATGCAGATATTAGAAAAACAGTATTAAAAAAAGACAAAATATATTAATTCTGCACTGTTTATCTATTAAAAATTTAATTAAATTTTAAACTTCATAGACTGTTACTTCAATGTCAAAGAGTGATGAAGTTAAGATACAAATTGATTAAATATAATTATATTACTTTATTATAACACTCTTTACAATTGTCTATTAGCTTCTTGCTGATTAATTATATTTATGAATTAAGATCAACAATAAAGATTAACTGTCAACATTATAAGTTTTAATCTTTACTAATGATGCAGATTAAGAGATAGAAGACTCAGTGAAAATATAGAATAATGATGAGAAGAATGAAGATCATTATAATGATGATAATGATAATATTAATGAAAATACAAAGAATTAAAATGAATTTTAATGCTTTAAGCAAAGCTGAATGTTCTTAAAGACTTTTAAACATTGTTTTTAATATTTAAGCACATTCAATTCTAATACTTCATTCAACAATATTAACTCACATATAACTTGTATTTATCACAAGCAATTTAAGAAAATTGAAGTGTTCATAAACTGCATAGAAAGAGTAAAGAGATCTGATGTTTAAATTAAAAATTATGTTAAGTATATGTTTATTGAGATTGCTGATACTTAAATTAATGAATGTCAACATCATCTTTAAATAAGAAAGAATGAATTTCTCTTGACTTTAAATAATTATTAGTGATATTAATAAATGAAAGATTCTATTTCTTGTAAAATTGTAATACTGAAGCAGTTAAGAACTTAATGTGCTCTATCTGTGCTTTTAAGTGTAAGTGTAATGTTTTTAATAATTTTTCACTTTATTAATGAAGAAGACTTTTCTCTCTTAATTAATGTTGTATTATATTTAAGACTGTGTATATATTGACAGTCAATGTACTCTGAGCAGAGTTGTTTAAGTAAATGATTTAAAGACTGAGATAAATGATTATTAAGTTATCATTAATGATTTTAATAGCTGATGCATCAATTGCTGTAGTGAGTCTTTCAGATAATGAACTCATATAATCTTTAATCTTTCTTGACTTATAACTATGATCATCATCAGTAATTATATATTCTGAATGTGTGCTGTTCAAGATATTTATAATACTTAATTGTATTGCTTCTGTGTTTAAAGTTTAACTATAATCATTGTTATTAAGTCTTGAGTCAATGTTCTTATCTTAATTATGATTACAAAGCCTGAAGTTAATGTTGTTCTCATAATTACTATCATTATAAAGATTATTATCACTGAAGTAATGATTTGATAAAAGCTCTGTATGTAATTTAGTTATTGTTGAATTCAGCTTATCTGCTGATGAACCTTTCTCATCATTATTGACAATCATTGTTAATGCAGATTTCTCTTTAATTATTTTTATTACTTCTGCTGAAAGAATGAACATGTCATGATATTTAATCAGCATAATGTTCTTAATAGTATCTGAATTCAGTCAATTTCAACAATATGTAATTATGTCTTAAGCTGTATTGAACAAGCATTTGACTTCAATATCTGCTGTAGAAATTACAAATATATTTTTTATAAATTGTATCATTGCTGATTTTAAGTTCTTCATCAGCTTTCAGTAATTAAGTATTAAAATGTTTACATCTGACACTAAAGACTTTTGCAAATAATTTAAGACTTCTTTTGTTACAAATATGTCTTAATGCTTTTTTACATTTTTCATATAACTCATCATTACTATTGTCTTCTTCTTCTTTGAGTTAAGAATTCTTAAATCATCATTTAATAATTCTTTCTTTAAGTGCTGATAGTTAGCCCTGTAGTATTGTTGAAACTCAAGTTTATACTTTAAATGTAGATCTTTTCAGTCTTCTCTTTATTGAAACAATATGTCAGTCTTGCTATGTAATATTTATTGAGAACTGAGAATATTCTACATTATATATGTTAAGCTTATTGCATAAATTCAATATAACATTAAGATTACAGAACAATTCTTAATTGATTTCTGTCTTTTTATAATACTGAATTAGTTTCTTTTTTAATGCATTAATGACATTTTACAGCTCAGTGCTAAAAAACAATTTAAACTTTCTAATTGCTTCATTCTGTTTTTTAAGATGATTAAATAGATCATTGTATATATATTACAGCTTATAAATTGTTAACTCACTGATAGCACTTATTGTCTCTGTTTAGTTCTTGAAGTGCTTCAGAAAATGCAGTATATATTTAATATATTGTCACTCTTTAATATTACATTTAAGAAGTTTCATTCTGCTTATTGTTAAAGTTAAATATTCTATTCATTAAGAAAGTTTAATTTATAGCTCATATGCTTGATTCAGCATATTATATAAAGAGTTTCATCAAGTTCTTACATTCTCAATCATATTCTGTGAATTTGTCTTCTGCAAATCTCTGAACAACTCTAGACACTGTGATGATGTCATAATGACAATAGTTAGTAATTGAATCTATATAAGACTTTTGTTAAAATATTAATTCAACAGATATGAGCATTATAATAAAGCATTATAAAAGATATATTAATCTTTTTCAGTATAATGTTAAAGAAGTAGTCTTTGTCAATTGTGAAATTTCATAGCTCATCATCATTAAATATAATGATGAGTTAATCATTCTTTGCATTCACTTTCAGATATATAAATAGCTGACTGACTACAAGCTAAATTATATGTACTATGCAGTTCATGATTTTAGTTTCATTACTTTAAATGATATTCTTTTGACTCAGAAGCTGACTTAAATAACATCATAATGTATAATTGTTGAATGCATTGTTTACTGTAACTATTAGCAATCAATGTGTCAGATTTCACTTCTTCAACATCTTAAGAATATACTCAGCAAGATTTTCACTGCTATATTGATTCTTTAGTTCTTTAAAGATTAAAAGTATCTCTGTATATTTTTACTCAATATCAATAAAGTATGCAGTAATGTCTAGAAATGCAAGATGATTTGAATTACTTCATTCATTAAATACAATAAAGACTTTAATCTATGTCTTAAGCTCTGTAAATACATCTTTTTAAACATTCACAACACAATGCTTAAGAAGTTATGCAATCTTATTTCAATTTAAAATCTTAATATTGACACAACACATTCAGATGAGCTTTTGAAACTTTATATACTCAACAGCATAAAAGAATATATTGAGTACTATAATGAATTGAAGAATCTGCTGATTAAAGACTTTAAAAATAAAATTAAATGATTTAATAATGATCTTTTGAGCTGTCTGTCAAACAGTGAGCATTATATTAGAGCATTATAATTGAAAATTATAATATATCTTTAAGTTCATTACTTTAAAGATTGAAATCTGTCTTTCTGATGCTGATTTCATCTTTTGACAACTGCTGCTTTTCAAATAATGTTTTATGATGATTGTTTCATCATTTTCTGATGCTGAATAATTCATAATATTGTAACAGTTAATACACATCACATCTGATCTTTCATCATGTTTATTAACTACTTCAGCAAAGAACTGTCAAATCTTTACTGAGTGAGCTAAACTGTTTTATGTCATTTAAGCATAATTCTTAATCTTAATGTCTATATTTTAACTTCATACAGTTATTTCTCATCAGTCTTAAAACTCTCACTTTGTTGCAGATCTTCAAAGAACATACTCTGAGTTTGAAGCATCTGCAAAAGTTAAAGAACAAGATTGACTTAATTAAAATGACTTAATTCTGTCACTGAAAGCACTTAGAAATAATCTTTCTGAGTTGTTTAAGATTTGACTGAATGATGAGCTGTATAAAGACATGATGTTGAGTTATTATAGTAAGTTAAGCAAATAAATGATACTTTGTTGTACTTTAAGTGATGTGTTGATGATAATGTGTTGTGAGAGTTTCAAAATTAGTATATACAAGATTGTAGTTACATGACAGAACATGTATCTGAATGTAAAATGAATTTCTTACAATATCAATTATGATAGATACTATTCAAAAATTACTATGTATAGCAAATATTAAGTATCAATGAAGAGATTTCTCATTAAAAAATCTTTAATTGATAATTAAAGACCTATCTAATTATTCTTTATCTTATATCTTTAATCTCTGAAAATCAGCTTTCTATTTAATTAATAATGATTACTTACTATTCTTCTTACTACTCTCTTCATCACTAATAGATTCAACATTCTTCTCATTATCTTCATTATCATTAATTAAGTCATCAAGAACAAATTCATTAATGAAATCATCATTTAAAAATTTCTCATCTTCAGACACTATCACACAAGCTTCATCAACATCTTCAATCACACTCTTTTCATCTTCTTTTTTCTGATCAAATACAGGCTCTTAAATGTAACTAATCAATGTTAAAGTTAAGAAGTGTTATAATTGAGTAATATAATACTTATATATAATTAAAGTCATTAATGTGTTCAGAATCAAGAACTTTACTACAGAAGTAATGCATAATCTTGATAGAATTAAAATCTTCAGCATTATATAGCTTTTGCTCTTTCATATCATTAAGCACTCTTTTACAATGCTTAACTACAACTATCAGACACTTCTCAATTTAATAATTAATGTTGATGCATTTCTACTGAATAACTTCATCTTTATTGATATTCTAAAGAATGTCAAAGAATCTATAAAAGATATAGATATAATATATCTCTTACTTCACTTTCATGAACTCTCACTCTTCTTTTAGCACAAAGATTTCAGCAAATAACATTTTCTTCTCAGTCTTCTCTTTAAGTCAAGCTCAGTTCTCATTCTTCATTAACTTATTTCTCAACTCATCTTCATAATAGACATCTACAGATAATTAAAAGCAATATAATTGAGCATAATAATTCTAAAGAAGTCTTACAAGAAATTTCACAATTATATTACTTCTTTAAGATCTCATCTTTAATCTCTTCTTTTATGATCTTCTTCAATGCTGAGTCTGCAGTCTAATATGCATCAGTCTTTTTCAATGTATCTTTTTCTCATTTTACAGCTTTGCAGTTCATCATCTTTGCATTTTTAATTCATTTAGAGTTCTCATTCTTCATACATTTCTGTTGTTTTTTCCTTGCACATGCAGTCTTTAAGTTATTTAAGTATTCACTAAATGTTTTCTTTAAATCATATATAGACTTCTATGAACAGTCATGATGATTAAATTCTTCTTTAAAGACTGAAAATGAATTAAAAGTTAAGCATTTTGCAGTCTACAGTGAAAGCTTAATGTCTGAATTTATTATGATGAGAATCTAAAATATATAGTTAGCTGCTGAGTTCTATACTGAGTGACATAATTAAGTGTTATATGTGTACATCACAGCTGCACATCAGAGTAAAGTACAAGAGCAATGTATAAGATTAAATCTTAAGAAATGAGCAGTAAAATAAGTGATAGTATTGAGCAACATATTTAGTGAATATAGAGACTGAATATAGAGATTGAGTAGAGATAGAGTGAGTGTAGTAGATTGAGTGACAGAGATGAAGATAAGAAAGTGTTAGATTGAGTGTTAAAAGTAAGTATGTTGATATATTTACTCATAACATTGATGTATATATCATAAATAAATATGTTATTTATCAGCAATCTAACATTTAAGTATTGCTAACATCTAAAAGCTCTCAACACATCTTTTAATTACATACTTTCAAACTACAACACACTTTCAAACTACAATGCATCTTTAAACTACAAAATCACTCTAGAACTCATTGTCATTCAGAGATGCATTTAAATTGCTTTCTTATAATGCTTTTATTAACTTAATCTTAGAGTATCATTGTATTGTTATATTACATCATGATATATATTAAGAAAACTCTGAGATGCAGCATTATGAAGACTGTATTAGGTGAAGAAAAGACAGCAGCAGCAGAAAGAACATTTAGAAAGACATTCAAAAAAGAAAAAACTGATGTTGATGAAAAAAGAAAAGAAAATAATGCTGTAGATATAGAAGAAGGCACTGAAGTATTTAAGTTAGCTCATCACTGAAAGTCAGGCAGTAAGCTTAATTTTAATATACAATATAATGTTTAATAATAATGCTTTGTTCTACAGCTGTCATTCTTTATGAAATATGTCACTATCAGAAATCAACAGATTTTTTAATAGCAAAACTATTCTTTCAAAGACTTTGCTGCAAGATAACTTAAGATTATTTAAAGAGAGTTTTCTCTCAGCATAAGATGTTTTGCTTTTAAAGCTCAGTCATTAACAGTCTGCAGAAGATAGTAAAAGCATATATTGTTATCTTCTTTAAAAGTATGTCTAATGAACTGTACAGTAATTATTATTTATTAGTTAACAGAATGTAGATGTCAATCTGACTGCAATTTATGCAAAGTGAATTATCATTCAGCATAAGAACATGTCTTTCATTAAGAGGTACATGCATAACTGAAACATCACATTTAAAGATGCAGATTAAAACAATCATTACTAAATTATTTTGAGAATATCTAACTCTCAATGTAGTAAATAAATAGACTAAATTGAAAGCTGTTTAACTGTGTATATATAATGCTCACTTATAATATTTATATATCAGTAATCTCTAAGTTCATAATCTCTATTCTTGAATCAAGTTTCAAGAACTTACTTACTAATCAGTCTCAGAATTCTTAAAACTTAAACAGAGCTTCTAAGTTAAATTAAACTTCAATGTTTAAGTTTGACTTAAATTCTTAGACTGACAATTAAAGCTTAACTTAATCTGACTTAAAAGTTCTGTTTAGGTCAAGTCAGATTAACTTAACTTGACAGTCACTCTACTTATGATCTAATGTTAATGTCTTTCTTCAGCTGTCATCAATAAAAAATAAACATTATTATAAACAATTAATTGTCTTTTCTGCAGTCTGAAGTGTGTAATTATTGAATTTTCTATTTTAAACTGCATTTAAGAATGTCAGATCTTCTAATGTCTTTTTTATAGTCTGAAATTATTTTGAAAGATTGCTTCATAATATAAATATAATGATCACTTTAATTAATGCTGAGTCTCATAAAATCTTCTTTATGTTATTAACTTATCTCAATAATTTCTTTCTTAAATTCTGAGTTTGTAAACATTTCATCAGCACATAATGAATAGTTTAAATGCTTAAATTATATAAGCATCATGAAAAGTCTACTTAATTTATAACATAAAAATAATAAGTTATGTCAATCTTCTCTATACATAACTAAATAATGAGAGAACTTATAAATCAATAAAGTTCTATATACTTATTCAACACTTTTCTATTTAACTGTTACTTCATACTGAATATAATCTGTTCTGCTGTTTCATTCTTTCAGTTATTAATTCATTCTTTTACTACTTGCTGATGAAGCCTTGTCTTACAGATAGCAATTAAATATTAAATCTTTATAATTTATTCTTTCTCAATGTGTAAATCTCTGATCTAAATTGCTGTCTTAACTGTTCTGTTCATTTCTTTATTTTCTGATATCTTTATGTGCATCAGTATTCATCAAATTCATATCTGAACCTTTAACTTCATAAATCATTTACTTTCTTCATTATGTGCTGCAGTAAGTACTAATTTAACTGTGTACTCAATTTAATGATTAATTAAATTGCTGCTTAATTATCTATATATATATTCACTATTTAGAGCTTTGATTTCATCATTTTCACTACACTTATTATACTCATCATTATGATCAGACTCTGTAGCTCTATTATATACACTGTGAATGTCTCATTTATACTTATATATATTATATATCTTAGATCTCTTTTCAGTATCACTGTCATCACACTTATTTAATTCTCAATGTCACTGTTGTTCATATAGATATTCAACACTTCTCAGTTTCAACAAAGTTTGTTAATATCATATTTGCAGACAGCTTCATCTGCATTGTCATTTATGTAAATAGTTAAGTCATTTCATCATAATAATACAATGTAGAGCACTTTAAATTTCAAGTTAACTTTTAATAAAAGTTATGTCTACATCTCATAACAGAGCTACAGACATTTCAGTGAGCTCTTTTAGTAAAGCTTTTTTGTAAAGTTAAGTCTGATTTTCTTTATTAAAATATAGATTGATACAGTGACAATATAAAGTATAAACTTTCTCAGTGTCTTCTTTAATTACTGTTTCATCAGAAAAAGAAAGAGTTTCATATTTAGTGTTGAGCTTACTGTTATGTAAAAGATTCTCATTATAATGACTTCTACTCATCACTGTATGACTGTCAATTTCTAAAGAATTCATTTTTATTGTATAATTGTTCTGTGCTCACTGTCTAAACTGTATTAGACTGAGCAGCAGTACAGAATTTACAGCAGCATCATTGTTACATAAAATCTTTATAAATTCTTAAGCTTAAAGTTTTATATAAAGTCTGTCAGCATCACTAGATTCTTAAGACTTGTTGTGACTCAGATCTGAATATATTGTACATGTGTATTTCTGTCATAATATCACTATGCACTCATACTGAATCATAGCTGAACTTCTTACACAACAATTAATAAGCAAAGTACTATATAGACAGTCTTTACATACAAATCTTTTAAAGTTTCTTAGTTGTTAATCTTCATCAATACAAGATCTTAACATCAAAACTTCATTGAATAGCTGTTGTAATGCAGTGTCTCACATTGTTACATATCTTATTTATCAGTCTCTTATAGATAAAAGACTCATGAATTTACAATTTTAACAACTTTATCTTTTTAAAAAGTGACAATTCATTACATTGTAATATGCAGACTAGAAGTCAGCAAAATGAAACAGAGTTATTCTTTAACTATATTAAGATTTAAATAATCTTTAAAGAATGAGAATCTGTAAAGATTTAGACTGCTATTTAAACTGTGAAGAAAAAGAATTAATATTTAAATAAATAGATTTATTTAACTGAAATTAGACAGATCAATGATGAGAAAAGATGATGATTCATGAAAATTAATTGTGAACTGTAAGCATTTAATATACATAATGAGATTGACAAACTTCTGAAAGATGAAGACTCTTAAATTTCATTTAAAAAAGAACTGCATATCAAATCTTTTTATGCTTTCATCAGCTCTTCAAGTTCAACAAAGCAACATGTATTCAAAGTTATGTATACATTTTTAACAAAACAGATGCAATAACTAAAGAACTTGTTCACATATAATGAGAAGTTTATTTATGAACATACTGAGTTTATACACAGTGCTGTAATGATGTTTCACTTAATTTCTGAAAACTTCTTCAATAATTACAATAAAATTCTCTTTGTCATGCAGTTCTTATCAGAAGAATCTTAAGATGCATGATTTTATCACATTAATGAGAGCAAACTTCTAAATAATAAGTTATAAATATTCTTTTTAGAGTTTCTGCTCAATCTTGTTAAGAACTTAATGAACTGCAGACTTAACACAGTACAGAAATACTTAAAATTTATGTAGAAATCTATTTAATCAGTTTAAGCTTTTATGACATATCTTAATATGCTAAAAGATCAGCTTCTGAGTTATATAAAGAAACAAAGAATAAGTTATTTCTTTATGAAAATTTGACTAAAGATTTAAATGACTTTAATTAATTATCAAGATTCTTTAAAGACAAAAGAAAGTCTAATAGTTTTAACTGTTAAACTAAAGATTAATCAGTGATTTATAGATGATTATACAGTTTAAAGTCACATCATTAAGAAAATTTATGAGTACTGTTTGCATTCTTTTACTTAGACAGCAAAGTCACAGCAGAATAATTGTCTCAACTCTGAGACTACAAAATCAAGTCATTATAACTGTCATGATATCACTATGTGCTCATACCAAACCATAGCTGAACTTCTTACACAATGATTGATAAGCAAAGTACTATATAGACAGTCTTCACATACAAATCTTTTAAGTTTCTTAGTTGTTAATCTTTATCAATACAAGACTTTAACATCAGAACTTCATCAAATAGCTGTTATAATGTAGTGTCTCACATTGCTGCATATCTTACTCATCAGCCTCTTATAGATAAGAGACTCATAAATTCACAATTCTAACAACTTTATCTTTTTAAAGAATGACAATTCATTACATTGTGATATGCAGACTAAAAGTCAGCAAAATAAGACAGAATCATTCTCTGACTGTACTGAGACTTAAATGACTTCTGAAGAACAGAAATCTGCAGAGATTTAGACTGCTATTTAGACTGCAGAGAAGAAGAATTAACATTTAGATGAACAGATCTGTCTGACTGAAATTAAACAGATCAATAATGAGAAAAGATGATGACTTATGAAAATTAATTGTGAACTGTAAGCATTTAACATGCATGATGAGATTGATAAACTTCTGAGAAATGAAGATTCTCAAGTCTTATCTGAGAGAAAATCACATACAAAATCTTCTTATACTTTCATCAGCTCTTTAAGTTCAACAAAGTGATATGTATTCAAAGTTGTGTATGCACTTTCAGCAAAACAGATGCAACAACTGAAGAACTTGTTTACATATAATGAAAAGTTTATCTGTAAACATACTGAATTTATATGCAGTGCTGTGACAGCATTTCACTTAATCTCTGAAAACTTCTTCAGTGACTGCAATAAAATTCTCTTTGTTATGCAGTTCTTAGCAGAAGAATCTTGAGATGCATGATTTCATTACATTAATGAGAATAAACTTCTAAATAACAAATCATGAATATTCTTTTCAGAGTTTCTGCTCAATCTTGTTGAGAACTCAGTAAACTGTGAACTTAGCACAGTACAGAAATACTTAAAAGTCATGTAAAAATCTATTTAATCAGTTTAAGCTTTTATAACATATCTTAACATGCTGAAAGATCAGCTCTCAAGCTACATAAAGAAACAGAGAACAAGTCATCTCTTTATGAAACTCTGATCAGAGATTTAAGCAGCTTTAATTAATTATTAAGATTTCTTAAAGATAAAAGAAAGTCTAATAGCTCTGATCATTAAGCTAGAGATTAATCAGCAATCTGCAGATAATCATACAGTTTGAAGTCACATCATTAAGAAAATTTATGAGTACTGTTTACATCCTTTCATTTAGATAACAAAGTCACAGCAGAACAATTGTCTCAATTCTGAGACTATGAAATTAAGTCATTATGATAACACAGATAAACTTCATTTTAAGACTGATGTCAAGAAGAATGACTGCTATAACTGTGAGAGGTCAGATTATTTTACAAAGAACTGCAGAAGTTTTCTGAAAAATCTTAATTACATTAAGATTAATGCAGTCAAGACAAAAAAAAGACAGAGTCTTATTAACTGCACTTTAGCAATGAAAATTAGATCAGAGATTATAAAGAAATCTAGCATTGTAATGAAAGATTAAGTTTAAATTAAATTTAATTGAGTCTCTATCAGTGTACTATTAAACACTGCAGCAGAGATCAATGTGATGTCTTAGCAATATGCTGTTGCTCATTAATTGATATGAGTTGATGTGAAACTTTTAAGATCAAAGCTTCTGAGAAGACAACATGTTTATTGCTATAACACATATTGAATAAAGCATAAACTCATTAACAGTTAAAGACAAAAGCAAACTGAAGAGCAGTTGTTCTATATCTTAAATAAAAATGAATCTGAACTCATCTTTGATCTTTTAGGTCTGAAACAGCAACACATTCATATTAATTGTGACTTATACACATGACATTATAAGATAAAATAAATGTCCCTGACTATTGATGAGTCTAAAGTGTTTGTCAACAACATTTAAAATTAATTCACTGTTTATGCATTGTTGATGATGCCTGAGTCAGATTCATTAACAACTGTCATATATGTTGTCAGTGAAACATCAACACTATCTCAGCAATATAACAAATATGCAGATGTGTTCTCTGAAGAGAATGCTGACAAATTATCATCTCATTAAGATCATGATTATGTCATAGAGACAGAGAGACATGAATTACTCTATGATTCACTCTACAATCTGTTGAAAACAGAGCTACAAGTGCTTAAAGAATATCTAGACAACATTTTAATGAAGAAATAAATACAACATTTTGTCAGCTTTGTAGAAGTATCAGTTCTGTTTGTCTTAAAAAATGAAGAGAATTTACATTTATATATTAATTACAGAGATCTTAACAAGATTACTGTCAAGAATTGTCACTCTCTGTTGCTGATTAGTGAGACACTTAATCATTTAAGTAAAGTCAAGATGTTCATCAAACTAGATCTTAAGAATGCTTATCATTGCATCAGAATTAAGAAAGACAACAAGTGAAAGACTGCATTTTATACATGCTATGATTATTTTAAGTACATAATCATGTCATTTAAACTGATTAATGCCTCAGCAACTTTTCAAGTCTATATTAACTGAGCATTAACTGAGCTAGTTAATGTCTTTTGTGTAATATATCTAAATAATATCTTGATCTATTTCAGTTCTCTAGAAGAACATCAGAGTCATGTAAAACAAATTCTGAAGTGACTTTAATGATTTAAACTGTATGCAAATCTAAAGAAGTGCACTTTTCATACTATACAGATGAAATTTCTTAAGTTCATTATCTTTACTACTGATGTTTTGATGAATCAATGATGAATTAAAATCATAAAGAAATGACTGATATCTAAAAGCTATCATGAGATACAAATATTTCTAGAGTTTGCAAACTTTTATCATTGCTTTATACAGAGATATTCTAAGATCACTGCTTCTTTAACTGATCTGTTAAAAGACAGCAAGAACAGCAAGAAGATAGATGTCTTTAAGTGATTATAAATGACAATGTAAGTGTTTTGCAAGCTTCATAATGTCTTTACACAGACATCTATTCTGATGCACTTTAACTCAAAGCTAAGAGCTTAAGTTGAAACTAATGTCTCAATAATTAAGCTGATAAATATCTACTTACAGCTTCAGATAAATGCTCAATGACACTCTGTTGCCTTCTGATTAAGGAAGTTAAACTCAGTCAAAACACACTATGAAACTCATGATTAAGAATTGTTGACAATTGTGAAGGCATTTAAACACTGACAACACTACCTTAAGAATAGTCATTATTTCATTGAGATATTCACAAATCACAATAATCTATAAGAATTTATGAATGTGAAATCATTAAATAGAAGACAAGCATGCTAAGTTATAAGACTAGCTGCTTATGATTTTATAATCACACATTAATTAGAAAAGACAAATCTCATTAATGTGCTGTTGAGGTGCTCTGACTACAAAGTTAAAAAGAACATAAACAGATTGCTGTCAACATTGCAATGAAAGCTGATCACACTATCTTAAGAATTAGAATTAAGCATTACTGCTTTAGTTAGTCAGATCAACACTTAAAGCTTAAATCTGCAAATTATGCTGACTATTTTATTAAAAGAATATTGATTAAGTACTTAAGCTGAAGATCATGACTGTTAAGAATAAGTTAATGAAAAATTTAGAGAGTCTTCATTCAGAAATGAACTGAAGAATGATGATTATATATCTAGTTTATTTATGTATAATGTAGCAGAAGAGCTGCTTAACTCTGTTGCTGAAACTACTGATTGTAAACAGTTCATTTTATGTGCATTAATTCAGAAAGTGACTGATGACAAAATGATACATAACAAGAAGCAATCACTCTTTCTTGAACTTATTCATCTCTTGCAGAACACTGATGTTTTAACAGCAAAGATGTGATAAAACTTAAAATTACAGAATAACTGCAGTCATTAAGACATCAGTGACAGTTTATGAATGTTTAATTTTACTGAACTACTTTGTTACAAAAGCAAGATATACATATTATCTAATGAAGCTGTTAAGAATGAGCTTATGAAGCTGCATCATGATGATGTTTTAACAGAACATTATAAAATAGACAGAATGATCAATTTATTGTTTAGAAAGTATTACTGAGTCAACATGATGAATAACATTTAAGAATATGTTGCTTTATGTGCTGTATGCCTAAGAGTTCAAGTATTAAGACACTGCTTATATGATGAATTACAGTTATTGTCACTATCTACTTAATCATGAGAGAAGATAACAATGAACATGATTACTGGCTTGCTGCCTAGCAGATGAGAAACTGATGTTTATGACTTCATATTAATAATTGTAAATTGTCTCATAAAGATAGCCTGATATATTTCTGTCACTAAAAAACTCACTGCAATTGAGTTAGCTGACATATATATTGAACAGATCATATGTCACTATAAAGAACTCAGAAATATTGTTTCAGACTGTTGAGAAGTGATGTTCTAGCTGCTTCTATGAAGTGAAGTAGAACTAGCATCAGAGACTGAATGAAGACTCTGTTCACATTGACTGCAGTCAACATTCTTTCTATTTCTTCTGTAACTCTCTCAATCAAGATGTGCTCATAGGCAACATGATTTAGGGATTTCACTAGACAGCATAATATAGCATGAATATTCATTTCTTTCAATAGATTATGAGCTCAAATTAGCAAGAAGCTTCTCAGAGAAAGTGCATACTTTTAATGTATGTGACAGCTGAGTTTGCAGACTTTTGAGATTTATGATGAATCTGACTTTAGCAGTGTTACTGGCTATTGAGATTTATGATAAATTTGACTTTAGTGAAATCAGCACAGTGATGACAGCTTGATATGCATCTGTTAGGCAAACAAGCATTTTCAGCAGCTGAGTATGTTTAACTTGAAAGATTCATGAAGAATTGATCTTAACAAAAATCAGCATTCACAGTTGCTCATAGAAGCACTGTTCTTCAGCAGCTTAATATGTGTCTTCAGTAGATAAACAAGCATTCACAGTTACTCAGAAAGCACTGTTCATTGATAGCTTAGTATGAGTCATTAGAACAAATAAGCACTACTATCTTACAGAATAAGAGGCATAAAAGCTTTCTATTTGTTTTATTTACATTATCTTTGATGCATACATTGTTACTTTACTTTATTCACTTCTTATACTACATGCCAACTATCATCATCATGAACTTCAACAACTTCTTTACAAAGTGACAATTCATCTCAATTCTTACTTGTGAGAACTGCAATCAATGATTCATTCTTATGAAAAGATGACTGATAGAAGAAGATCTATAAAATATTGTTAAAGTCTCAGCAGTCAACACTTCTGTCAGTGAATTCTTAGACTCATTTCTTCTCAGCAGTCTCAGCTTTGAAAATCAGAAAACTGATGCAAAAATCTTATATTGACTTATCATCTGCATGAACACAGATGATTAAGAATATCTGATGAACAAAATCAGCACAAAGAATGTTTGAGATGTGCTAAAGTTTAAGTACAAGAAGAAGCTGCAGATGACTGAGAGACAATATTTGATGAAGTTTGTTAAGTATAGAATGTTAAAGAATGTGTTCATTAAAGAAGCATAGATTTATCTGAGCAAACTTGACAGAAAGATTGCTGTAACTCAGTCTGATATGATTAGATTGTTTAAATCAGAATGATGATTTCAGATGCTGCTTTAAGTGCTATCAGTTAAGTATGTTGTGATTCACAATGTCATTGATGCTCAGAACAATCCAGACATCAAGAGAGATCTATAAAAGCTTCAGAAGAAAGAGACACAACTTAAGACTGATGAGACTGTCATTGTCTTGTGAATAAACAAACAGAAAGAAGATCAATATTCAATGAATTAGAACTGCAGTTCATTGAATTACTGCATAGCTAATATTAAGCAACACTATTGCAGATCATTCAGTTCAGACAGTGATCATTCTTCTCATTACTTTATTAAGTGCTTTCTTTGCAACAGCTTTCACTTCATTAAAGATTGTGAATTTCTTTCTGATATCAAGTAAAATGCTTAAAAGAAGGTAAGCAGATTAACTGCAATCAAGCTGTATAGATTGACTGCAGTTAAGTTATATCAGAAGTCAGTCTACAAAGAAAAAGAAAAGAGATACAAAGTCTTTGATACAGAAGTCAGTGACAGTGATGATGATGACTTTTTCTCTGAATCTGATAAGAAAGAAAAAGTTAGTGATGAAATTGCTGCTCTATTTAAGAAGACTGTCAGTAAGATGCTTAAATTTAAATGAGTTGCAGATTCTAAATTCTTCTTGTACATAACTGATTAACTTCAACTCTTCAGTGATTCTCTTATACAAATGAGATGTCAGCAAATTAAAGTTAAGAAAGAACATTTATACTCTTACTATTGTGAAGTGATCATTATGTAAGTCAGGTTGAGAAATTCTGTAAGACTGAGTTTAACACTCTATGTGCCTAAACTTGAGGTCAATCTTCTGTCAGAAAAGTGAATGTGCAAAATGAAACTGCATAAGAGCTTTAATCAACACTGTCTTCAGATGTGTAATAAGCACAGCAAGACTATAATAGAAGCATCAGAGCAAGATGAAGTCTATATAGTTAAGTACATTGCAAAGAGTCTTAATGAATTTGCTCTGATATCTGCAGTGCACACATCACATTCAGAGATCATCTTCTCTGCTGCTGCTTCAGATGCAAGCTCATATGTTCAGACCTATGAGCATAACCTTATGACTGACTTTTTAGACATCAACACTGCATCATTGAACAGAAAGATCAAGGCTTACAGGCTTTAACATTGATGATTTGCTCATCTTGATTCTGTAAAGTTGTGTAATCTTTACAAGGTGACAATTCTTGAAAAGCCAATTCTCATCATTGAGAACAACAAGAATGTATATGAGATTTGTGTTCTGATTAAGTTCATCAATAAGTAAGGTTACACTGTAAGCAAAAGAAAGACTAACATTCTTGTTCTTGTCTTCATTGACATATGCAGCTCATTATTCTTGTCATTTAATGAATATCAGTACTTTCTAAAAATAGTAGATAATCACTTCTGAAAGATGTAAACAATACTGCTGAAGCAACATGATGAGATCTCACAGACACTGCAAGAATGATGATTAAAGACTGAACTTCAGACTGATGCAAAGGTTCTTGCTGTACAAAGCAACAACAGAACAGAGTTAAAGTTCACTTTAAATGACTGATGCAAGTCTCTTAACATTACATTGCAATACATGATGCTCTACATGTCAATTCAGAATGACATTGTCAAAGAAGTCATTCAAGTCACTGAGAACTCAGTGTGTGTCATGATCAAAGAGGCATAACTGTCAATAGAGTTCTGAATGCAGACAGTATAGACAGATGTTTATCTTTGTAATTGAACAGTAACTGATTTCTTAATTAATGACAAGCAGACAACTTCTGAGAAAGCTTTCATCAGTATGAAGTCATTCATCAATTACATCTATATATGAGAATGCAAGTACTACAGCTATGTTGATTTCAAGTCACTATCTGAAGACAGATATGACAAGTTCATGAATTGAGAATGAGTAAGAGTCTTCATGAACTATATTGAGAAAATTACAAAGCAGTATCAGCTTTAAGCTTCAGATCTTAAGTGCATCATTAAGAATCATGCTGTGAAGTTTGCTGAAAGCAAGAAGGAAGGCACTGTTGATCTTAGACTGCAATGATAGATATTAAATGTTTTTTTGAATAGAAGATTTATTAAATGTTTACAGAAGAAGTTAATCATTGTGAAGGTTACAGCTTCAGATCAGGCACTTATGACTCAGAACAGTAAGATGCAGTCTGACTTAATCATGGTCAAGATTAACAAGTCTTAAGATAAACAACATGAGATTAAGTTGACTGCAGTCAATTTAGATGAGTCATTAGATGAGAAGATTAACACTAATTAAGTCAAGATAATGACATTCAAAGAAGTCAGAACCTTTCTGTGTGTTGAGATTCTGAAATGAAAGAGAGACAATGATGATGATGATTAAGATGTGAATGAGTTCTTAATTAAAATATTAAGAGTTATGCTGACACTTACAACATTCTTTACAGACAAAGAAGACTTTATGATTAGATTTGACATTTTAATGCCTGTCATCTATGCTGAAGCAGTGAGAGACTCAATCTGAGAAGAAATGTGAAAGAATGTCATTTACACAGAGCTGACAGTCTTGACAGTAAATGAAACATGAAAAGAGACTGTGCCATCAAGAAAAGTCAACATTGTAATCAGCAAATGAGTCTTTAAACTTAAGCTGAACATCAACAGATTCTTAAATAAGCTTAAGATAAGACTTGTAATAAGAGACTTCTTATAGACATACAGTGTTGACTATGAAAACATCTTTATTCTCACTGTTAAGTTTAACATTCTGCAAGTCTTTCTGACTATTGTTGCACTTGAGAATCTAGAGTGTCATTAAGTGAATGTCAATAATGTCTTCACAGAATTCTTTCTGAAGAAAACAATCTATATAGCATCTTCTTCTGAAATCAATATTGTATCTAATCATGTTCTGTGCATACTGTGCAGCCTTTATGATCTCAAGCAAATCACACAGAACTGACATGAACAATGTATTACTGAACTGCTCAAGTTAAGTTTTCATTAAAGCAAAACTGATTTCTGTCTTCTTCTTTACAGCATCAAAAGAATCATGCTGCTTCTTTATGTAAACAATATTGTTATGACTTCAACAAATCTGTCACACATTCTCTGATTTAAGCAAGCTCTTGTGAGTGTGTTCAAAGTCAAGAACTTAAAAGAGACACAGAAAATTCTTGACATTTAAGTTATACATAATCACAAAATGAGAATCCTGTGCCTGAATCAGACTCATTATGTGAACAAGATACTAAAGAATCTTTATATGCAATCTGACAAGCACAGAGTCATCAGCATTTCATTCAATGAATATGATGTTTTTCACTCTGTCAGCTCAACTGATCAAAGAATAGATCAAAGACAGTATCAACAGGCAATTGAAAGTCTAATGTATGTGGCAATTCATATTTAGTTAGACATCATCTTCACACTAAATTGATTAAGTCAATATCTCAGTGATTCTGTGAAGCACTATGAATACACACTTAAGAAACTACTGCAATACATAAGATCAATCATCAATCTCAGCATCATGTACAGCTTTAGTGAAAGTCAAGCAATGCTTAAATACTCTGACTCTGACTATACTTTGAACAAGCAGAATCAGAAATCAATTTTAGAGTGCATCTACATGCTTAAAGATGAATCAGTGTTGTGAACAAGTTAAAAACAGAAGTCTGTCATCATCTCAATTACTGAGACTGAATACATAATTATGTCAATGTGTGTAAAGACTGAGATCTGGCTTGAACAGATGTTAAGAGACATAAACATAGG
>JAABUJ010001214.1_pt1 | contig 39456 bp, 38 predicted proteins | sample 5559131 | NCBI WGS metagenome assembly JAABUJ01 (sample SAMN10711875, study PRJNA513366) | rock metagenome | isolation source: Antarctica rocks | place: Antarctica: Victoria Land, Mt New Zealand nord | collected 2016-01-07 | reverse complement strand
TTGAACCGGGGTCCCACCCCGCCCACCCGCAGCCCGCCCGGCAGTGCTCAGTGCTTCAACCAGGACATCACGTTCGCAGCGAAGCTTCACCGTGGTTGGTTCTCCTGTGATTTTGAATTATAGATCTTCAATAGTGGTAATAAGGGCTGGGGATTGTGGACAACCCCAAGTTTACCCAGGTCAATGCCCCTAACGGTGCCGTTGGCCGAATCCCCAGGACTCCACAGGCCATCGCCCGAGGGTGGTAGATGCCTCGAGTGCCCGGCTGCATCCTAGGGACTGGTGGGCCAGGTCCCCAGGTCAACCGGATCTCTGTCCACAGGAGGCGGCTGTCGGCCAAGACGGTCTGGGTGCAAGCTAGGTACCAGCCTTGATGACATGGATCAGCTCGGTCACTTGGTCATAAATCTGACGACGCTCCTTCATCAAGGCCGATATCTTCTCGACGGCATGGATGACCGTGGTGTGGTCCCTGCCGCCAAACTCCCGAGCAATGGCCGGGTAGCTCAGGTCGGTCAGGTTACGCGAGACATACATCCCGACTTGGCGAGCGGTTACCAGTGGCCTGGTACGGCTGGTCCCACACAGATCATCCACACTGAAGTCGAACATGGCCGAGGTGGCCTCAAGGATGATCTTGGCGGTGATTTGACGGGGCTTGTTGATGGAGACCAGATCGGAGAGGACCCGCTCGGCCAACTCTCGTGTGAGTGGTTCCTGGTTCAGGCTGGCGAAGGCGGAGACCCGTATCAGAGCGCCTTCGAGCTCTCGGATGTTGCTCTTCACGTGGGTGGCGATGAATTCGAGGATGTCGTTCGAGATTGGTGTGCGTTCCCCCTCGGCCTTCTTGCGCAGGATGGCCAGGCGGGTCTCGAGCTCGGGGGGTTGGACGTCGGTGATGAGGCCGGAAAGAAAACGGCTACGAAGACGATCTTCCAGCGTAATGATTGATTTTGGGGCACGGTCTGAAGTGATGACTATTTGCTTGGAGGCTCCGTAGAGAGAGTTGAAGGTATGGAAGAATTCTTCCTGTAGCCCCTCTTTTTTCTCCATGAACTGGATGTCGTCTACCAGAAGAATGTCGCACTCACGATAGCGACGCTTGAAGGCAGTAGGGGTATTGGTTCGTATTGCTTCGATAAACTCATTCATAAATGTTTCGGTGGAGACATAACGAACTCGATGGGTAGAAAAGTTTTCCTTCACATAAATGCCGATGGCATGGAGGAGATGCGTCTTGCCGAGGCCAGCGACACCGTGGATGAAAAGAGGGTTGTAAGACTTGGCTGGGTTCTCGGCGACTGAGAGGGCGGCGGCGTGGGCGAAGCGGTTGGATGCGCCAATGACGAACGCGTCGAACGTGTAGCGGGGATTGAAGGGTGTCTCCTCGGTACGCGAGATGGCGGTGAGGCGTGGGGGCGGTGGCTGGGCGGGGGCGGGCTGGTCCCACCCGACCCCGCCCAGCAGGCTGGACCCGCCCAGGTCCTCGGCGGGGGCCGTCTGTACGTCGAGGCGGATCGGGAGGTCGGCGCCGGTCGAGTCGGTTAGGACGTCTCGGACCAGGCTGAGGTACCTGCCCTCGATCCGTTCCTTGGCCAGGGCGCTCGGGACGGCCAGGACAAGAGTGTCGTTATCGACGGCCACCGGGTGGATCGTGTCGAACCAGGCCCGCCAGGTGGCTTCGGACACCTGGGTACGCAGCGCCGTCGAGCAGAGCGTCCACAAGCGTTGGGCTTCGGTCACCAGGTGCTGTACCTCCTGGGGCGCCAGGTTTATCCACAACTGGTCCACAGCTGTGGACAGTTCAGTCATGCCCCCGATTGGTCAATGGAACGGCGAGAGATCAACCTCCCCACTGCTGGAACCAGTTCGGGGGAAGACGAACCAAAGGGGAGGACTCCCGCTTGCGCTGTCTTGGCGACGGTAGCACTCCTTGGCCCCGGACGTCCCGGGACAGCCGGCGACGATGAGTATGCTGGTGGTCCGGCCCACAGAATCCAGGAGAGCCAGTGAAGCGGACCTTCCAGCCGAACAACCGCAAGCGGGCCAAGCGGCACGGCTTTCGTCACCGTATGTCGACCAGGGCTGGTCGGTCCATCTTGGCTGCTCGTCGGCGCAAGGGCAGGCAGCGGCTGTCTGCCTAGTGCTGGTGAGCGTCGGTGATTGGGCGGGTCCGTGACCGAGCCAGCTTCGCCACCCTGGCTGATTCTAGCTGCCGGGTACGGCGAGGGCCGATCACGGTAACCTTTGTGGGTGACGAGGGAGTTGCCGGTGCCCGCGTAGCGTTTGTGGTGGGTCGTCACGTCGGAGGGGCGGTCGAGCGCAACCGGTTGCGTCGGCGCCTGCGGGTGATAGCCGACCAGGTTGGCCCGGTTTCAGGCCTTTACCTGATAGGAGCACGGCCGAGTGCGACAAAGTTGTCATTCATGGAGTTGAGGGACGTGGTGAGCAGCGCAATGACAGCAGCTGAGACTGTGGCTTCACGAGGGCGGCGAGCCCCGTGAGCTGGAGTCGACGCGCCTTGGTGGGTCTCATCCGCCTTTACCAGATGGCCAGGGCTGGCCATCCTTCGCCTTGCCGCTACTGGCCAAGTTGCTCGGCCTACGCTTCGGAGGCAATTGCGGTCCACGGGGTGGTCCGGGGATCGGCTCTGGGCATGGTGCGCCTCGCCCGCTGCCGGCCGGGTGGCGGCTTCGGGGTCGATGAAGTCCCGTTTGAGACCCGCCCTGGATCGGAGACCGAACCACTCGAGGGGACTGTCGATCCTTGCATACCAGTCCTCTCCAAGTCCGGCCTGTCCACCTCAGTCCTCGCGGGCAAGAGCTAACCGGGAGCATTTGATGTTGTCGTCATTCAGTCACGCGGTGCATCCGCTGTTCGAGGCCATGGCCTGGATGTTGGCCCTGTTCTTCGGCTTGGTGCCAAATTATGCGTTTGCCATCGCCATGCTCACCGTCGTGGTGATGGTGGCGCTGTCACCGCTCACCTTGAAGAGCACCCGGTCCATGTTGGCCATGCAACGCCTGGCGCCGGAGATCAAGAAGCTCCAGCAGCGCCACAAAGGGGATCGGCAGGCCCTCAGTGAGGCAACGATGGCCCTGTACAAGGAGCATGGGGCCAGTCCGGCCGGCGGATGCCTTCCCATGCTGCTACAGATGCCCGCCTTCGTCATCCTCTATGACACCATCCGCGGGCTTACCAACACGGTGGGCCCCCACCACATCCCCGAACCCAGGTACATCTCCCATTCGACCACCCTTTACCACCATCTGATAGCCGGCCACGGTACGATGACGTCCTTTGGGATCGACTTGGCAAAGTCTGCCACATCGGTTCATGGAGGCCTGCTGGCTCGGCTTCCCTTCTACCTGTTGGTGGCCGGCTCCATCGGTCTGCAGTTCCTCCAGATGCGACAGCTCACGAACCGCAATCCTCAGGCGGCTGCCGCCAACCCGCAGATGCAGACCATGCAAAAGTTCATGCCGCTGATCTTCGGTTTCATCTACATCTCCATCGCCGCTGGCGTCAACGTCTACTTCCTCGTGTCGAGCCTGTTGCGCATCCTCCAGCAGGAGCTCATGTACCGTTATGACCCGACTCTACGGGCGGCGGTTGGCCAGGGCGCGATGGCGCACGGTTCCTCTGTGGGCAAGCCAGCCATTGAGGTCAAGGGGTCGCCCGCCACCTCATCTGGCGCGGCCGTCGTGGGGGCTCCCCGGCCGACGGGTCGCCTGTTGGGCTCACTTTTAAGGCCTCGGGCTGGGCCGGGTGGGGGGTCTTCCGTCAGCGTCCCGGCCACCTCCGACACTCCTGTGCCGGCAGCCAGCAACGGGAAAGGCGCCCCCCCAGTGGCTGACGGGGCCAGCGGCCAGGCCGACGGCAGTGCCGCCCCTCGGGCGACCAACGGCAAGGCCACGCCGGCGCCCTCCCAGGCGACCAACGGCAAGGCGGCCAACGGCAAGGCGGCCAACGGCAAGGCGGCCAACGGCAAGGCGGCGACCACTGCCGAGGCCACGCCGGCGCCCGCTCAGGCTAGCAACGGCAAGGCTACCAACGGCAAAGCCAAGGCCCAATCCCGTTCACAATCTAAACGGGCAAGGAGACCGCGTTGACGGGCGATTGCTCGGCCATGGGCGAGCATCGAGCCGTCGGTCTTCGATGATGGTTCCTTAGCCCATGGAGTGGGTGGAAACCACTGGCCGGACGGTCGAGGAGGCCAAGGACTCGGCGCTGGATGAGCTGGGGGTGGACGAGCTGGACGCCGAGGTGGAGGTGGTGGACGAGGCCAAGACCGGGCTGTTCGGACGGGTACGAGCGCCCGCTCGGGTAAGAGCCCGGGTCAGGCCGACCGCGGCCAGGCCTCGGGTCAAGGGCCGAGCCGGAGGCCAGCGAAGGCATCGGGTATCGCCTGGTCCAACTGAGTCAGACGCGGGCCTCAGTAATGGCCACCGCACCGACCCTGGCGGCGGAGTGGCGGAGGAGGTCCTGGCGGCAACGGAGACTGGCCCGTCCCCGGGGTCCTCGACGAAAGCCCCAGATGGTGGTGCCACACCAGACGAGAGTGGGGCCGTTGCTCCGCCATTGGTGGCAAAGCCGCCAGGGCCGGCCAAACCGTCAGCCAGTGCAGGCGAGACGAACGAAGGAGTGGAGATGGAACAGATGCAGGTGTCTCTGGCTGATCAGGCGGAGATTGGTCGCCAGTTCTTGGTCGGTCTCATCGAGCGGTTTGATATGGAAGGCAGTGTGGAGATCAGCACCATCGACGAGGAGACTGTCGAGCTGGCGGTGGCCGGACAGGACATCGGACTCCTTGTCGGACCGCGAGGCGAGACCCTCGGTGCCTTGCAAGAGCTGACTCGGACGGTGGTGCAGCGCCGGGTGGGCCGACAACAGGGACGATTGCTGGTGGACGTCGGGGGATACCGGCGTAAGCGTCGGGTGGCGCTGGAGGGCTTTGTCCAACGCATCGCAGAGGATGTGCGGGTATCGGGCGTGGCCCAGGCTCTCGAGCCCATGGGCGCGGCCGACCGCAAGACCATCCACGACACCGTGAACGACATTGTCGGCGTGACCACCACCTCAGAAGGAGAGGAACCTCGCCGTCACGTGGTGGTCCGCCCGGCCGAGGATCACGGCTAGGCCAGAGGAGCCCTTGGGCACCAGGCTGGCTGGAGGTCGACGGGCCTGTCGGATCTGATGGGAACCGGCGAGCGGACTGCTTGGAACACGGATGTGCCGGACGAACCGGCCATGAGTGACGAGGTGGGTCCGTGGTGCAAGGCCTCAGGCCTCCAAACGATGCTGGAAGAGGGCCATCAGCGGGGCGCGGTGGGACCGGGCGCGATCCTGGATCATGTGCGCCATGCGCTGGGTTTTGTGGAGGCGCTCGGCGGACCGACAACTCAGCCAACGGGACCCTCTCAGCCAACGGGACCCACTCAGGCACAGTCACAGCCAGCGGCAGAGGGCAACGCATGGCCCAGGCTGCTGGATCTTGGTAGTGGGGGCGGACTCCCGGGTCTGGTGATGGCGTTGTACTGGCCGGACGTCCACCTGGCCCTGCTGGATTCCCAGAGGAGGCGAACGGCCTTCTTGGAGGAGGCGATCGACCACTTGGCTCTGAGTCACCGGGTGGTGGTGATCTGTGATCGGGCGGAGGCGGCAGGCCGTGATCCGCTCCTGAGGGGTCGGTTCGATGCAGTAGTCGCCCGGGCATTCGGTCCGCCAGCAGTTACGGCCGAATGTGGCTCGCCCTTTCTGCGGACCGGGGGGTGCCTGGTGGTTTCGGAGCCACCGGTCGAAGTGGCGTGGCGCTGGCCGGTAAGGGAGCTGGACTGCCTGGGACTGACCGACGGGGGGTCGGACCGGTTTTGGGGCTTTGGCTATCGACGGTTGATCCAGGCCGCGATCTGCCCCAGCCGGTATCCGCGGCGGACCGGTGTACCGTCAAAGCGTCCGTTGTTCCACGTGAAACCTCATTGAACGCTTGACGTCGCGGGTCAGAGAGGTCAGGATGGGCGGGTGTCCGGTGAGGGAGGGGCGACTGATTTCACCAGCTCCAGGGCTGGTCCGCGCGTCTTGGCCATCGCCAATCAAAAGGGTGGAGTGGGCAAGACCACGACGGCGGTCAACCTGGGGGCAGGATTGGCGGAGCTGGGCTACCGGGTGCTGGTTGTCGACCTTGATCCTCAGGGAAACGCAACCACTGGTCTGGGTATCAACGCCCAGAGCTTCGACAAATCGGTCTACGACGTGATCATGAGGGACAGCCCGCTCGAGGACTGCGTGGAGCCGACCGTGCTGCGCAACCTGTTCGTCTGTCCCTCGACCATCGACTTGGCGGGAGCGGAGATAGAGTTGGTAGCGGCCTTCAGCCGGGAGCTCAAGCTGCGCCGGGCCATCGAGGCAGGAGCCGAGGACTTCGACTATGTGCTCATTGACTGTCCCCCGTCCCTGGGCCTGCTCACAGTAAATGGGCTGGCCGCGGCCACTGAGGTCCTGGTGCCGATCCAGTGTGAGTACTACGCGTTGGAGGGGCTCGGGCAGTTGGTTCGCAACGTGCAGCTGGTGAGGAGCAACCTCAATCCCGGTCTGGAGATCGGTGCGATTGTGCTGACCATGTACGACGCCCGTACGAAGCTCGCCGAGCAGGTGGCTACCGAGGTGAGGGAGCATTTCGGGGCCAAGGTTTGCCGCAACATGGTGCCTCGCAGCGTAAGACTGTCCGAGGCCCCGTCCTTTGGGCAACCGATCACAATGTTTGACTCCATGTCTCGCGGGGCCATTGCCTATCGCGAGCTGGCCAAGGAGGTTAGCGGTGGCGCGTCACAGCGGGTTGGGTAGGGGCCTGGGAGCCCTCATTCCGGTCGAGACGGGTCCCGGGCGAACCTCCGCCCTCCGGGACGTGCCTGTCACCAGCGTAAGTCCCAATTCCCACCAACCTCGGAGGCACATCGACGAGGAGTCCCTCGCCAGTCTGGCCGCCTCGATTCGGGAGCTGGGGCTCCTTCAGCCGATCCTGGTTCGTCCGGTGGGTGACGAGGAGTACGAGCTGATCGCCGGGGAACGGCGTTGGCGGGCTGCGCGGCGGGCCGGCCTTCAGACCGTGCCGGCCCTTGTGCAAGAAGCTGATGACAAGACCAGCCTGGAGCGCGCTCTGGTTGAGAACCTTCACCGCCAGGACCTCAACCCGCTGGAGGAGGCGGCCGCCTTTCAACAGCTGATCGAGGAGTTTGGCCTGACTCATGAGGACGTCGCGCTTCGGGTGGGCAAGAGTCGAGCTGCCGTTAGCAACCTGTTGCGGCTCTTCCAGCTTCCGCCAACTGTGCAGCGGGCGGTGTCGGAGGGCCAGCTGAGCGCAGGTCATGCCCGAGCCCTGTTGGGCACTCCCGACCGTCGTTTTCAAGAGGCGTTGGCCCGACGCGCTGTGTCGGAGGGGTTGTCCGTGCGGGCCGTGGAAGATGCGGTGCGGACCCGGGCGACGAGAGTTCAACCCTCCGCCGGCCCTACACGGTTACGCCCACCGGGATTCGTGGAGCTCGAGGAGCTGTTGGCTGCTCATCTCGATACCAAGGTCAAGGTGGAGATGACGGCCAATCGAGGAAGGGTCATAATTGACTTCGCCGACCTCGAAGACCTGGAGCGGGTCTATCTGGCCATGAGCTCAGGAGGCGGGGATGCGGCAGCCGCCTCCGGGGACGGGGCCTCCGGGGACGGTGCCTCCGGGGACGGGGCCTCCGGGGATGCCAGGGGTGGCCCACCAGGGCTGGGACCCGAGACCTCGGTGCGTGGCGGCGCGGCTGGGGTACCTGAGCCCGGAGAGCCACCCGGAGGGGATGCGGGGCCGTCGCTATCCAATGGCAGTAATGGGCGCCTCATTGGGTGGGGTAAGGCTACAGGCCAGGTTGATGGCCGACCTCGGCCCAACCCTTGGGGCCATCCCCGACGCGGCGAACCAGCTTGATCCACAAGCTGTGCATGAGCTTGTGAATAATGTGCCGGCGTTGCTTGGCAGGCGGCCGAAGCCCGGTTCAATCCCAGGTGGTGTCGGCCCAGATGGCGAGGGCCTGGCACACGCCCCTGGCCAGCTCGGGGGTCCGTTGGACCACCACCCATGACGGACCGAGCTCGATGACCACCGCTGGCATCCGTGTCTCTCGTAGGACTGCCACTGACATGCCCTTGGCGCCGTGGTCAGCCAGATCGAGGAGCCCAGGCACTATTTGCTGGACCAGCTCAGCCATGCGTCGCCCTCCGGGGGACTGATAGTGAAAGCCCTCGTAAAAGGCCGTGGCTGAGCCTGCCTCGTCGGGATTGACCCGAAGTCCGAGGTAGAGGTCAACCAAGGCTGTGTTGGCATCCGCGGCCAGGCGGGAGCCATTGGGATGGAGGAGGGTGAGCACTGTTGCCCCGCGGACCACCAGTGCCTGGCTTACGGCTGCCGCCACTGCATCAAGGCCACCGGGATGGCCCACCGCCACCTTGAGCTCGGCCAGGCTGCGTCGCGTCCGCCGCAGGGACTCCCGCTCCCGCACACCACTGACCAGTTGATGACCAGCGCCGGAGCGGGTCTGGAGGCGAAGCAGCTCCGCGAGGGTGGCTCGACCCAGGATGGCGTCAACTGTGATGCCCACGTTGCGCTGGAAATCGGCCAAGGCCATGGCGGTGTGGTCACCGAAGATGCCGTCGACCCGGCCAGTGTCGAACCCGAGACCGCCAAGGCGTCGTTGGAGGTCTGCCACATCGTCGCCTCGGACCATGGGTACCCGCCGGTACAGCAGACGTTCGCCCAGTTGTCGCCCAGCTTCTACTAACGCCTCCCAGGTTTGGGAACCACAAACCCCATCCACCCACAGGCCACGCTGAGTTTGAAAACTACGAACCGCCAGCTCAGTCGGCATGCCGAAGGTTTGGGGCGGGTCGCCAGGAGCGCCCAAGCCCAGGGCGGTCAATCGCCCCCGTAGGTCCACCACTGCCTGGCCGTGGCTGCCGACGCCCAGGGGAAGACCGTCCAGTGCCGGCGGCACTAGATGAAAGTGTGGAGCTCCTGAAGGAGCTGAGCCTTGCCCTTGGCCCCGATGATCCTCAACTGGGGCTCGCCATCCTTGAACAGGATGAGCGTAGGAATGCTCATCACCTCGAAACGCCGAGCCGTCTCCAGGTTCTCGTCGATGTTCACCTTTGCCACCCTCAGCTGTCCCTGGTGTTCGCTGGCAATCTCCGCCAGGATGGGAGCGATCATCTTGCAAGGTCCGCACCACTCGGCCCAGAAATCGACCAGGACCGGGATTTCGGCTGATTTGACCTCTTCATCGAAGGTGGAGTCACTGAGTGTCAATGTGCCGTCGGCCATGGCTGGAGCTCCTCGGGTAGCGAATGGTTGGGGGAATGGATACTTACAAGCTTCTCAGGAGCCAACGCTGGGGGGCGGACGGCCATTCCGAGTTGTCAGTCCAGGCGAGTTGGACAAGCCTGTATTTAACATATAATGTCAGGTGGGGCCTCCCGGACGGTTCTCCAGCCACCTCTCGGCGTCGATGGCCGCCATGCAACCAGAGCCTGCGGCGGTGACCGCTTGGCGGTAGACATGGTCCTGAACGTCACCGCAGGCGAAGACGCCGGCCACGTTGGTGCCTGTGCCCCACACTGTCCCCTCACCGGTTCGCAGATAACCGTTGGCGTCCATGTCCAACTGGCCCCTGAACAAAGTGGTGTTGGGTTCGTGGCCGATGGCCACGAACAGGCCGGCCACCTCCAAGGTCGTCTGCTCTCCGGTAGTCACATCTCGCATCCGAATGCCGCTGACTGAGGAGTCCCCGAGCACTTCGGTGACCACCGAGTTCCACCGCCAGGCGATCTTGGGATTCTTGAACGCCCGGTCCTGCATGATCTTGGACGCCCGCAACTCCTTGCGCCGGTGGACAATGGTGACGGTGGAGGCGAACTTGGTCAAGAAGATGGCCTCCTCCAGAGCTGAGTCCCCACCGCCCACCACCGCGATCTCGAGGTCCCGGAAGAAGAAGCCATCGCAGGTCGCACAGGTGGACACTCCATGTCCGAGCAGGTGTCGCTCCCCCGGCAGATCAAGCATCAGCGACCGGGCGCCGGTTGCCACCACCAGAGCGTCGGCCCTCCAGGTGGGCTCGGACAGGTCACCGGCGGGGTCACCGTCCGTCCACACCCCGAAAGGTGAGCCCGACAGGTCCACATGGGTGGCCTTCTTGGTCACGTACTCGGCACCGAAGCGCCCAGCCTGAGCCCGGAAGGCGGCCATCAGGTCGGGGCCGAGCAGACCGTCGACGAAGCCCGGATAGTTCTCTACCTCCGTGGTCAACATGAGTTGACCTCCCGGCTGATCACTGGTCGAGGAGTGCTCTCCCTCCAGGACCAGTGGCTCGAGCTTGGCTCGAGCCATGTACAGCGCAGCCGTGAGGCCAGCCGGACCGCTGCCCAGGATTATCACTTGGCGACGGTTGCTCAATGTCTCGATCTCATCTGTAAGTCCTCACTTGCCTGGTCTGCGCCTCGTCCACAGGAACCAACCGGCGAGCGTGAAGATTCCCCCGATCACCGCATAGCTGGCCCACACCCGGCCCGGGAAGGCGTAGACATCCAGTAGCCGAAGCAGGGCGATCGCGCCCAGCACGGTGGCAACCTGGGCCATGGCCAGCACCACCGACGCGAACACCGCGATTCGGGCGGCAAAGGTGAGAGGGCGCACCGTCTTGTCGGCCACGCCGGCGATCATCGAATCGAGGGTGGCGGCCACCTGCGCTGGCCAACGGGGCGCCCCAGGAGACTCGACGCTCACTTGGCCGACTGTAGCTTCCGGTTCGCTGGTTGTCGTGGGGACCGTCATCAAGACCTCGTCAGGAAGTGGTGTGGAAGGTGACCCCGATGGTGCCTGGCCCGGTGTGGGCGCCGACGACCGGGCCGAGATCGCCCACCAGTATGTCCTGGTCGGGAAGCGCGGTTCCTATGCGGGCCAGCAGGTCGTCAAGGTCGGGAGCATTGCCGTGCATGACGGCCAGATGCTCGATCGGGCTGTGCTGGCGGACCTTGTCCACCAGGTGATCGAGCGACCGGGCACGGGTTCTCTGGCGGGACTCCGCTTCTACCCGGCCGTTGCGTACCTCGATGATGGGCTTGATCGACAACAAGGAGCCAAGGAACGCCTGGGCCCCTCCGATACGGCCGCCCTTCTTCAGGTGATCAAGGCCACCCAGGGCGCCGTAGACCCGAGTCCGGAGGGCCAGATCCTCGACGGCCTCAGCCACCTGGTCCAGCCTCTTGCCCTCAGCGGCCATGCGGGCGGCGGCCATGACGGTCAGCCCCTGGCCCATGGTCACTGATCGGGAGTCAATGACCCTGATCGGGATGGAGCCGGATCCCGTTGTCGCCCCCGCTCGGGCTGCGTCGAAGGTCCCTGACATGGCGCCGGACATGGTCACACAGATCACCCCGCTGGACCCGGCGTCGGCCGCCCGTGAGAAGGCCTGGGCGAATGCACCCGGCGCCGGTGCGGCCGTCTCGGGCAAGGTGGGAGAGCTGGCGCACCTCTCCCAGAACTGCGTGGGGGTCAGGTCCTTGCCTTCCACCAGATCGTTCTCACCGATGCGAATGGTCAGGGGCACTACCACTATGCCGAGCTCGGCGAGCACTGCCTCGGGCAGGTCGCTGGCGCTGTCGGTGACCACTTGAACGCCTGACACGCCCCGAGTTTATGCCGTGTTCATCCGGTGTTCAGGCCCGTGCCCCCCGGCAGGCCCGTGCCCCCGGCAGGCGCCCCCGGCAGGCCCGTGCCCCCCGGCGGGGCGATGCCGGCCTTCGCAGCAGCGCCCCCTCCGGAGCAGTGCCACAATTCAGAGCCGGCGGCGATGCAGAGCACGGGCATCAGTGTGGCCTCCGGCCACGCCGGCTGCCACCATTACCACGACCACTCCGATCACCACCGAGACCGCTACTCGGATCACCAGGCCAACTCCGTGGTCGGAGCCAATCACGGCTGCCACCACGGCCACTGCGCCAGCCATGACGGCACTGATCCAACCTGTGCGCATGAGGGTGCGGACCAGAGCGGCGCCCTCCAACCCAGCCGTTCGCCGCCGCAGGTCGGCCAGGGCCACCAGGGCCGCCACGGTGTAGGCGATCGACAGGGACAGGGCTAGGCCGGCCACGCCGAGGGAAGACCGGGAGAGGGGGAAGGCGAGAGCCACGTTGAGCCCATTTTCGAGGATGTACAGCACGAACGCCGACCGGGTGTCCTGCATGGCCTGGTACGCCCGCATCATGAACAGGTAGGCGCTGAACCCCGGCAGTCCGATGGCGAAGAAGGCAAGGGCCCGAGCAGTGGTGTGGACGCCGGCCGGCCCCGCCGCTCCATGACCCACCACCACGGCCACCACCGGCCGGGCCAGCACCGCCAGCCCGATGCCGGCCGGGACCATTATCGACATGGTCGCTCTGAGCCCAGCGGCCAGGCGGCGGCGAAACCCGTCCACGTCCGAGAGGGACCACCGCTCGGCCAGGCCGGGCTGGACTGCGCTCATGATGGACACCGCCACGATCCCGTACGGAAGCTGAAAGAAGGCGTAGGCGTAGCTGTAGGCGGTCACTGACCCGCCGCCCACACCGTCGGCCAGGGCCAGGACGATGAACAAGGCGACCTGGTTGGCCACTACGAAGCCAAAGGTCCATCCTGAGAGGCGAAGCATGGTCCGTACCGCCTGATTGGTCGGGTCCCACCGCCAGCGCAACTGGGCCCCGATGCCCCTCAGCGCCGGCAGGAGGGCCAGCGCCTGCACCGCAACCCCGGCGGTGGTGCCCAGGCCCAGGAGCAGGAGCAGGCCCCGATCATGACCCACGGTGGCGATGGTGGGGTGGCGAGTCACCTGAGCCACCTCCAACAACACGGCAATGGTCACCAGGTTGTTGAGGATGGGCACGAAGGTGGGAGCGCCAAAGCGCCGCCTGGCGTTGAGTAGGGCGGTGATCAGGGCCACCAGGCCATACAGGGCCACCTGGGGGGCGAAGAGGCGCAGGAGGTCGGTGGCCACTGCCCGTTGCCCGGAGGCCGAGGCGGCATGGTTGGCGGTGGTGTACAGGTCGATGAACCCGGGCGCGGCCACCACGAATGCCACCGTCGCCACCGCCAGGACGACCACCGCCAGGGTGACTACCGCAGAGATGGAGTCCCACGCCTCATCCTCGGTGCGGGTGGCCAGGCGGTCGACGAAGACCGGGACCAGGGTGGCTGACAGGATCCCTCCGAGGACCAGGTCATAGACGATGTTGGGAGTAGTGTTGGCGAGGTTGTAGGCGTCGGCCAGGGAGTTGAGGCCCAGGGCGTAGGCCAGGGCGAACAGACGGGCGAAGCCCGTGAGACGAGAGGCCAGCGTTCCCGCCGCCATGGCCACGGTGGCCCGCGACTGCCCCGACCGGCCGAGAGCGAGGCTCAAGTGGCGCCCGGGAGTGGGCCCGCCCGAGGGGGGAGCCCGGCCACACTGCCCGCCCGGGACGCAGGCCCGGCCACACTGCCCGCCCGGGACGCAGGCCCGGCCACACCGCCCGCCCGGGAGGAGGCGCCCCCGACACCGCCCGCCCCGGGCACCAGGCGCCGGTTGCGGTCCCGTCGCCCACGCCGGGCTGATCGTCCCCACCACCCGAGCAAAAAGGCGGCTGCCCCGGCCGACAGGGCGATGGCGACACCTGAAGCGGCGGTCGAGCGAATGGTGAAACGGCTGGTGAGCATGGGCAGGTTGCCGTCGGGCGAGACCAGTGACACCCGGAGAGGAAAGGCCCCCGATGTCCTTGCCTTGACCTCGAAGTACTTGGAGGTGTCCCGTGTGCCGAGGACCACGGACTGAGATGAGCCGTTGGGAAAGCTGAGGCCATCGCTGCTCACAGACAGGACCGCGTGAACTGGATAGTTGACCGAGGAGATGATGGTGATCGGGATGCGGCCGGTCTGGGCCGTAAGCGTAATCCGCTGATCCTGGGGAAGGGCCAGCTTGGCCAGCTGGCCATCGATGCCTGACTGGACGTCGTGCACGTAGCGCCTTCGCTCAGCCGACCTGAAGCCGGCCGCCTCCGACGTCAACAGCAGATCTTCCAGACGAGTGAAGGTTGGTGTCTCAGCACCGGTGACCGAGAAGAAGGAGTCCAGACGATGTCGAGCGGAGAGAATGGCGCCGGCCGGCAGATTGGCCACCCCGGTGGTACGGGGCGCCAGACGGCCAAGGAGGGGCATACCGCCTGAGCCGGAGGACGGGACCACTCGGAACAGGTCGTCGAGCGTGATGGGACTCACCACCGGACTGGCAGCCAGGCCGCCCAGGAAGGCGTGGAGGAATGGCTGGTTGGGGAGCCAGTCGAGGGGCGCCTGGACCACCACGCCGCGGGGCTGAACATCCGCCGGCCGGTCGAAGTAGATCTCGGCCAGGTCGGCCAGGAGCTGGTGGGCCGCCAGGACCTGGTCGGGGGCATTGGTGAAATGGGACGCCAGTCCGGTGTCGGCCGCCACCGTGAGGGGCTGGTAGAGGTCACCGCTCATCAGCTCGAAGGGGTTGGTCGGCGTGAGGGACCGGTCTACAGCCGGGGTGAGGGTGGTCTCGGGCACCACCAGTTGCTCGACTGACTCGGTATGGAGGCGCTGCAGGCTGGCCTGGTCGAGGGGACCGCTGCTCACCCAGGTGAGGGGCGCTCGACGAGCATCCAGGGTGCTGCGCAGCACCTCGGCGGCCCGGTCCAGCTGCGCCTGGATCTCGTTGCCCAATCCGGCTGCGGCCAGGCCAGGGAGGTCGAGGGGCACGTAGGGCAAGGTCGCGACCTGGTCCTTGTGGGTCAGCCCGGGACCGGGAGGCGCGCCCTGGGCAGGGCTGACAGATGGTGATGCTGGCATCCCACCCGCCGGAGTCGCGGCCGAGGTGTCAGGGGGAGATGGCTTGGGCGTTCCGGGCCCCGCCTGGGGCTGAGGCCCGGCTCCGGTGGTACCACCGGCCGAAGACGCCGCCGGGCAGTTCCGCGCTGCCGTTGGCGTGCCGGGCGGGCTCAGTGGGGTCGTGCCCCCACTGGCCACCGTGGCCAGGGTGTGCACAGTGGCCTGGTCCACCGGGCGGGGACTGGAGATCAGGGCTTCGAGAGTCTCTGGAGTAGGGGCCAGGGTCAGGGGCACAGCCGGACAGTCGGCCAGGTTGGTGGCCAGGGCCGACAGCGCAGGTGACCAGGCCGCCGGCAGCTGGGCTCGACCGTCACTGGGAACTGACGGCGGGGCGTGCACCGGAACGATCCACGACACGCCCAGCTTGATGGCCCCGCTCGGCGGGTCGGTACGTACCAGATGGGTGGTGAACTGGTCCAGGGCGTTGCCGTGGGAGTCGGCCAGCTCGATCCGGACGGGGAACACGCCACAGCCGTCCGGGCACGAGCCCAGGTCCAGGTTCGAAAATGGGCCGGGTGACCCCAGCGGGTTGTCGGCCCGGTTGGCCGGGGCCCCAGGTGCCGCCACCCCGATGACCGGGATGTGGACCAGTACATGCCCGGTGCTGTCGGTGGGAAGACCCGGCAGGGGGACTGGGTCGAAGCTGCGAAGCAGCTGGGTGCCAACCCTGTTGTGCAACGTCTGGTCGAACGCCGACCGGCTGGAAAGCTTGCCGAACACCGCGACCGCCAGGTAGAGCTGACTCCCGGGGAGGTTGGAGGTGACAGCCAGGCTGAGGTCGAAGCCCTGGCCGGGCTCCACCCAGGAGGTCTGCTGGACCAGGCTGAGCCGGCTGGACGAGGAACCCTGGTGGGTGGCACCCGTGACGTTGCCCGAGGCCTCAGCCGGATGCGAGCTGGTCATGGCCCCCAGGAGGCTCAGGGCCACCAGAGCCACCAATGCCGCCAGCCCGAGGGCCCTCCGGCCCCGTCTCATCGGCTGAGGGCGGCGCTCAGTACCGCCAGCCTGAGTGGTTGGCGCCGAAAGCCCAGGCTCTCGTAGAGGGCCAAGGCCCCCTCGTTGCCCAGCTGGGTGTTCACCATGGCTCGCTCGACGCGCCAGCGACGCAACCAGCGCAGTCCATCGACTACCAGAGCTCGCCCGATGCCCTGGCGAGAACATGATGGATCGACTGCCAGGCGCTGCAGGAAGCCCCGGTCTCTGGTTCGCCCGGTGATGGCGTAGCCCAGCACACCATCGGCCCCCTCGTCCGCCACCACGCAAAAGCGCGACCGGGGCGTGGCCTCGAGAACCTCCACCAGAGTTGCACGATCCAGATGCCAAAATGGGGTGAAGGCACGGTTGTCCACCACCAGCACCGCCGGATGGTCAGTGGCCCGGGCCCGTCGGAGGCTTCGCTTGGCCTCGCCAAGGTCAGGCGACCTCCGGGGAAGGTCCCCGAGGTGGTGGCACAGGACCTGGAGGTCCTGTTCCACCTGGAAGCCGGCGGCGAGGAAGCCGCTCCGTTCCAGGGGCCCCAGGGCGCTGGTGACCACCCTGGTAAAGCCCTGACCGGCCAGCTGCTCCACGCAGCGCAGGACGAAGGCTGACGAAGTAGGAGGTGAACCGAGGAGGGGGGTCAGATAGGCGATGGCCCGATCCCCTCGCCAAGGCGCGACTCGCACGCCCTCCGCTCCCCAGCGGATGACTTCGGCCTCGGTTGCGCTCACCTCGGGGGTGATGCTACCGGTAGAGTCGGGCGGTGACCGTGTTGCTCGGGCTCCACCAGTGCTACCTCGACCACGACGCGGGGCGCGGCCACCCCGAGGCGCCGGATCGCCTGGTCGCGGTGAAGAGGGGGATCGCCCAGGCCGGGGTGGCCGAGGCGGTGGTCGAGTTCGCTCCCCGGGCGGCCACTACCGAGGAGCTGCTGGCGGTGCATACGCCGGCCCACCTCGACACCATGGCCAAGCTGGCCAGCCATGGGGGAGGGCGCATCGACGCCGATACGGCGGCTGGCCCAAGTTCCTGGGAGGCGGCTCTGCGAGCGGCCGGTGCCGGCCCCAGCGCCATAGGCCGCCTTGACCGGGGTGAAGCCGATGCCGCCTTCCTGGCCGTTCGTCCACCGGGCCACCACGCCCGCCCTGGCCAGGCCATGGGTTTCTGCCTGCTCAACAATGTGGCGGTGGCGGCTGCGGTTTTGGCCCGCAGGGGTGAGCGGGTGGCGGTGATCGACTGGGACGCCCATCACGGCAACGGCACTCAGGAAGCCTTCTACCACGACCCCCGCGTTCTGTACGTCTCGCTGCACCAGTCCCCCCTCTACCCGGGGACCGGGAGCCCGGACGAGGTGGGTGGGGGACCGGCGGTGGGTACCACCCTCAACGTACCTCTCCCGGCGGGGACCACAGGGGACGCCTACCTGGCCGCCGTTGATCGGGTGGTGGCGCCGGCCTGTGAGGCCTTCGGGCCGACCTGGCTCCTGGTCTCGGCTGGCTTCGATGCCCACCGGGCCGATCCCTTGACCACCATGGGACTGTCGGCAGGTGACTTCGTCGATCTCACAGAGCGGGTGTTGGAGGTGGCGGGGCCGGGGAAGCGATTGTTCTTTCTCGAGGGCGGCTACGACCTCGCAGCGCTGGCCGCTTCGGCCGGGGCCTGCGTGGCTACCCTGGCCGGCGGTTCCTACCGGCCCGAGGCGCCGACCTCCGGCGGCCCCGGTATGGCTGGGGTGGATGCCGCGGGCCGGTTGCGAGAGCACGCCCTGTCGAAGGGGTAAGTCGGGAGCCTGATCGTCACGAGAGTCGGTCGAGGCTCTGCCAGTACCCTGCCTGAGGTGATCCCGGAGCGGGTGCGCCACCTGGTCGAGGAGACCGCCGAGCTGACCCGGCGCTTCTCCGGGTCCGGGCACAGGCTGTACCTGGTGGGTGGCATCGTGCGGGATGCCATCGCCAACGTGGCTCCCTCCCCTGCCAACTCGGCTCCCTCCCCTGCCAGCGCGACTCACGCCACAGGCGGTGGCCAGTCGGACATCGACCTCACCACTGATGCCCGCCCAGACGAGATCGAGGTGATCCTGAAGGGCTGGGCTGACACCGTATGGCTGCAAGGCCGACGCTTCGGGACCATCGGGTGCAGCCACCGGGGGCGCCGCTACGAGATAACGACTCACCGGGCCGAGGCTTACCAGCCGGACTCCCGCAAGCCCGAGGTGACCTTCGCCGACGCCATCGAGGTCGATTTGTCCAGGCGGGACTTCACCGTCAACGCCATGGCCCTTCGACTACCCGATCTGGAGCTGGCCGATCCATTTGATGGCCTGGGTGACCTGGCTGCCCGCCGGCTGCGCACTCCGCTGGCTCCGGAGGTGTCCTTTTCGGATGACCCGCTGCGCATGTTGCGGGCGGCCCGGTTCATGGCCGGGCACCATCTCCAGCCGGATCCGGGACTGGTCCGGGCGGTGGCCTCCATGCACGATCGGCTGGAGATTGTGTCGGCCGAGCGCATTCGGGACGAGCTGGACAAGCTGATGGTGGTCGAACGGCCGGCCGACGGCCTGTGGTTCGTGGTCAGCACCGGACTGGCCGACGAGTTCGTTCCCGAGCTGCCGGCCCTCGCCCTGGAGCAGGACCCAGTGCACCGGCACAAGGATGTGCTGGCTCACACCATCGCGGTGGTCGAGAAGACTCGGCCTGATCGGATTCTGCGTCTGGCTGCCCTCTTCCACGACGTTGGCAAGCCCAAGACCCGATCCATCGGACCCGACGGGGTGTCCTTCCATCACCACGAGGTGGTCGGGGCCAGGATGACCAGGCAGAGGTTGCGGGCAATGCATTACTCGACCGACGACGTCCAGGCGATCAGCGGCTTGGTGGCCCTGCACCTGCGCTTCCACACCTACCAGATGGGCTGGACGGACACGGCCGTGAGGCGCTACGTGCGCGATGCCGGCCCATTGCTGGACCGGCTCAACGAGCTGACCCGCTGCGACTGCACGACCCGTAACGAGGCCCGGGCGCGAGCACTGGACCGGCGGATGGACGAGCTCGAGGCCCGTATCGCCGACCTGCGGGCCCGGGAGGAGCTTGACGCCTTGCGCCCCGACCTCGACGGTCGCCAGGTGATGGAGCACCTGGGCCTGAGGCCCGGGCCGGATGTGGGCCGAGCTCTGGCCTTTCTGCTCGATCTGCGCATCGAGGAGGGGCCGCTGGGCGAGGTCGAGGCCCATCGCCGCCTGGCTGCGTGGTGGAGGCAACAGGGTCCTGGTCCCTGAGGTTCTCGGGGAGCGTGGGGCCCGGAGTGGTCCACTGCCGTCCACTACCGTGGCGGGATGGAGCGTGACGGGATGGACCGCGACGGGATGGACCGCGACGGGATGGACATCGAGGAGTGGTACGCGGCAGATCCGCGCCGCCGCCAGGGTCGGGAGCTTGCCTTCGGGATGGGATGGGCCGAGGGGTCACCGGCCAAATGGCTGGCCGACCTGTTCTGGAATGACGAGACCGGAGAGCTGTTCCTGCTGCGCAAGCCGGTGCCACCGGCCTGGCTGCCCGTCATCACCCCAGAAGATCTGAAGCGCTGGTTGGGTGAGGTGCAGAACCTGGGAGCCGAGGTGGTCGAGGCCACCCGCCAGGCTCTGCATCCCCGTCACCTCCGGGCCAGGGGGAATGAGACCGACCCGCGGGTGGCCGAGTCGGCTCCCCCCGCCGCTCCGGCGACTCCGGGTTCGCTCGCCCCCGAGTCCCAGGAAGACGAGGCCGACATCGAGCCGCTGGGGGTGATCAGCTCTCGGGTCGAGATCGAGCGGATCCTGACCGGTTGGCAGGATGCCCTGACCGAGCCAGACAGCCTGTCTTGGCTCCGCGGGCAGCTCCGCCAGGCGGCCTTGGCCGGCCAAGGCGGCCCAGCCGGCACATCCGGCCCAGCCGCAACGGCCGGGTCAGCCGCCTTCCTTGCGGGCTCGCACCACCAGGGTGCGGGGGACCCAGCGGAAGGCCTCCCGCCAATGCGCGCTCCTCGGCCCTGACGGCGTGGGCTCGGGTTCGAGGATGGCGTCCACCCGGTAGCCGGCCCGCATCAGGGCGGTGTGCACCTCGGCGATGGTGTGGTGGTAGGTAGTGACTTCCACGCCACCGGCCACCTCGGTCATCGGCGACTGATCGAAATATGACCTGCGCACGGTGGGCGCCTGACCAGGGTCGGCGTCGTCGATCATGTCGTAGGACGGGTGGGGCAGGCTCACTATCAGCGGGCTGGCCACCTTGAGCACCCGGTGGACCTGACGAAAGACCCTGCCCACGTCCTCTACCGACCCCAGGGCGTAGGCGCTGAAGGCCACGTCGATGCTCTCGGCCCGCAGGAAGGCCAGGTCGGCCAGGTCGCCCTGGTGGAGCTCGACCCGGACCCTCTCCCGCTCGACCAATTGGCGGGCCAGGGCCATCTGTTCGGGCGAGGAGTCGACGCCCACCGCGGTGGCGCCCTGCTTGGCGAAGGCGATGGATGACTGGGCGCCCCCACAGCCCAGATCCAGGACGCGCTTCCCCGCCAGGTGGCCCATCAGGCGCAACTCCGCCTCGGTCCCCATGTCGGGACCGTAACGAGCTGCGTCACCAAGCAGCTGAGAACCGTCCCGATGGCGGTTCCAGGACAACGAACTCTGGGAAGGCACTACCGCAATACTGCCCCATCACACCCTGGCCCATCACACCGTGCCCGCGAAATCCTCCACCATCTGTCGGGCCACCTCGTCGTGGTACTGGACCGGAGGGGATTTCATGAAGTAGGCGGACGGCCCGATCAGGGGGCCGCCGATCCCCCGGTCGAGGGCGATCCGGGCGCACCGAACAGCGTCGATGATCACGCCGGCCGAGTTGGGGGAGTCCCATACCTCCAGCTTCAATTCCACATTGAGGGGGACGTCACCGAAGTTTCGTCCTTCCAGGCGGATGTAGGCCCACTTGCGGTCCTCCAGCCAGGCCACATGGTCTGATGGGCCGATGTGAACGTCATCTGCTTCGATGCCGTGCTCCACCTGGCTGGTAACGGCGCGGGTCTTGGAGATCTTCTTGGACTCGAGCCGCTCCCGCTCCAGCATGTTGCGAAAGTCCATGTTTCCCCCCACGTTCAGCTGGTAGGTCCGGTCCAGCACCATGCCTCGGTCCTCGAACAGCCGAGCCAGCAGGCGATGCACGATCGTGGCTCCCACCTGGCTCTTGATGTCGTCGCCGACGATGGGTACACCGGCCCGGGTGAAGCGCTCGGCCCACACCGGGTCGCTGGCGATGAACACCGGGATGGCATTGACGAAGGCAACGCCGGCCTCCAGGCAGGCGGTGGCGTAGTGCTCCTGGGCAGCCTGTGACCCCACCGGTAGGTAGGCCACCAGCACCTCGGCCCCGGTCTGGCCCAGCACTGCCGCCACGTCGACCGGCTCGGCGGGCGACTCCTCGATCACCTGGCGGTAGTACTTGCCGAGGCTGTCGAGGGTGGGCCCCCTGGCTACCGTCACCCCCAAATCGCCCACGGGAGCGAAGCGCACGGTGTTGTTGGGCTCGGTGAAGATGGCCTTGCCCACGTCCAGGCCCACCTTGGCTGCGTCCACGTCGAAGGCAGCCACCACCTCCACGTCGCCTACGTGGTAGCCCCCAAGCTCGACGTGCATAAGCCCGGGCACTGACGTCCCCGGCTCGGCCCGACGGTAGTACTCGATGCCCTGCACCAGGGAGCTGGCACAATTGCCCACTCCGGCGATGGCCATCTTGATCGACTTGCTCATAGGTCGTCCCTTTCGGTCGTGGCATGCCCCGCGGCATGTTCAGCCTCGATGAGGCGGTCGAGCCAGGAGATGTCCCGCTCGGTTGTCTCGGTGCCGTGCTCGATCAGCGAGGCAGCGTAGGCGTCAAGCCGGTGGCGCCGAGAGGTCGCTCCCAGCCGGACCCGGCTCAACCGCTCCACCAGGAGGGCCCGCCTGCGCTCCAGCAGGCCCAGTCGGGCGTCGGGCGCCATGTGACAGGCGAAGGCCAGGTGCACCAGGAAGCCCCGGTCATCCTGAGCCGAGCGTCCGTCGCCCGTCATCAACTGGTCGAAGACGTGGCCGCCCACCTCGGTAATGGCATAGATCTTTTTGCCGCGACTACCCCGCACCGTCCCTCGGCGGGCTCGAAAGGCCGCCCTCTCCCCGCCCAGCGACCCCGTCATGGGTATGCGCTCGGCGCCTGGCCCCCCGCCGGTGGCACCGTCCTCCTCGGCTGCCACTGCCTCCAACGCCCCGCTCTCCTCCAGCCGGGCCAGGGCCGGGTAAAGCGAACCAAAAGACACTCCGGACAGAACACCGAGGATCTCACCCAGGCGCTTCTTGAGCTCATAGCCGTGGAGGGGCTGCTCCTTGAGCAAGCCCAGGATGGCCATCTGGAGCAACGACGCCTCCTCTCCCTGTACGCGCCCCTGTGTGCGCTCTCGTGTGGTTTGACATATCGAACAGATATATCGAAAAGGAGACTGTACCAAGGTAGTCTCCTGCCCTGTCAAGGGTGAGCCGGACCCTATGACCCGATCCGTGCCACATTCGGCCCGGTTGGGGGGTAGGTTGGAGTCCCGTGAGCGAGCCGATCCGCGTGGCGGCCTGATGAGCTTTGGGCCCGAGTCGGTCCCCGGGCCGGTAGCCGTCCGACCGGCCGGGCAGATCGACTACCGACTGGCCCGTGAGGCGGTGGTCAGAGAGTTCCGCCGTGGCCGGCTGGCTCGCCACGACGTCTGCGATGCCCATCCCGAGCTGCTGCGGGCGGCTCGCAATGTCGGCCAACCCTCGGGCCGGGACTGCCCGATCTGCGAGGAGACGGAGGCAGTCCTGGTGTCGTTCGCGTTTGGAGCCCGACTGCCGCCTGGCGGGCGTTGCGTGACTACCCAGGCGGAGCTGGAGAAGCTGTCACAGAGGGTGAGCCGGGTGTCGTGCTATGTGGTCGAGGTCTGTCCGCTGTGCTCGTGGAACCACCTGGCTCGGATGTTCCTCACCGGCGCCGGTCTCGGTACCTGAGGCAGTCAGTCTTGCTTCCTGAGCTCAGGGCACGCCCGGGAAACAGGCCGGGCGAAGGTGCGCCCCCGCCGGGCCCACCCCCAGTCCAGGCACCAGCCCGCCAGGACCGCCCTCGCCAGGGCCGCCCTCCCCAGGGTCGCCCCCACCAGGGTCGCTCCCACCAGGACCGCCCTCCCCAGGGTCGGCCCCGCCAGGCTCGGAAGGCCCCTCCGGGGCGACCAGCCAAGCGGCCCAGTTGGGCCTGGCGCTACCGGCGGCTGTTGTTCCTGGTCGGTCTGGTTGGTGTGGCCGGTCTGGCTGGAGCTGCCTACATCCTGGTCCATCTGCCTTTTCCCCAGGCCATCGTCCCCGGACAGCCCACCCTGCTGACCTATGCGAACGGCAAGTCGCTGGCCAGCTTCAATGGCGGGACCAACCGCGAGCCGGTGCCACTGTCCAAGGTTCCCAAGGTCCTGGTGGATGCGGTATTGGCAACCGAGGACCATGCTTATTTGAAACATGGGGCGATTGACCCGGTAGGGATCGCCCGGGCGACCCTGGCTGACCTACGCGGCCGTCCCGTCCAGGGGGGCTCGACCATTACCCAGCAGTACGTGAAGCAGACCTACGTCGGTGACCAGCGCAGCCCACTTCGCAAGGCCAAGGAGGCAGTGCTCGCACTCAAGCTCCAGCATCAGCTGACCAAGGCCCAAATTCTCCAGCGCTACCTCAACATCATCTACTTCGGGCGCAGGGCATATGGGGTTCAAGCCGCCGCCCAGGCCTACTTCGGCAAGGACGTGGGTCAGTTGAGCCTGGATCAGGCGGCCTACCTGGCGGCCCTCATCCGTTCGCCAGAGACGGCGGATGCCTACCGGGATCCGGCCACTGCCATCCACCGCAGAGCCCTGACCCTGGATTCCATGGTCAGGTACCACTTCATCAGCGGGCCCCAATCAGAGCAGGCCAAGATGGTGGCGATGACCGGTACCGGCGGAGACGTGGTTCCCAACATCACGCGGGTGCGGGTGAGCGCGGTTCCCGGGACCGAATATTTCGTCCAGTTCGTGCGCCAGCAGCTCATCTCCCGCTACGGGGAGGCCGAGGTGGACGGCGGCGGTCTGCGGGTCCAGACCAGCCTCGACCCGACCAGCCAGGACCAGGCTTACAACGCCGTCTACGGCTTCCTGAGCCGGGGTGAGCCAGCCGGGGCGCTGGTGGCGATCGACGACCAGGGCCGGGTCCGGGCCATGGTGGGGGGGCGCAACTACGCCGACTCCAATGTCAACCTGGCGGTGGGAACGTCCGGCGGGGGATCGGGGCGCCAGCCCGGCTCCACCTTCAAGGCCTTTTTGCTGGCTGCCGCGGTGAAGGAGGGCTACAGCGTGGAGTCGGCGCTCCCGGCCCCGCCCAAGCTCGTGATCCCGGTGCCCGGGACCCCCGGGTACCCGGTGACCAACTTCGAGAGTGAATCGTTCCCGGGCCCCATAGACCTGGTCACTGCCACTCGCGACTCGGTGAACACCGTCTATGCCCAACTGGAGGCCGACCTGGGAGCCGGCAAGCTGGTGAGCATGGCCCACCAGCTGGGGGTCACCGCTCCGCTCCAGCCGGTACCCTCCCTGGTGCTGGGCACAGACGAGGTGTCGGTCATGGACATGGCCTCCGCCTACTCGACGTTTGCCAATGAGGGGGTACGCATCACCCCCCGGGTCGTGGTCCAGGTAGCCACCTCTGACGGCCGGATCCTCCAGCCCGACCAGGCCCAGCGCACGCGCGTGCTCACCCAGGAGCAAGCGGCGGTGGTGGACTATTGCTTACAGCAGGTGGTGAAGAACGGCACCGGGACCGGTGCCGCCATCGGCCGGCCGCTGGCCGGCAAGACCGGTACCACCGAGCATTACAGCGATGCCTGGTTCGTGGGCTACACGCCGCATCTCACCACCGCGGTGTGGATGGGATATCCCGACAAGGAGAGCCACTACATGGCCGATGTGCGGGGAACTGGGGTGACGGGCGGGAGCCTCCCAGCCGACATCTTCCGCAGATTCATGTCCGTGGCGACCGAGGGACAGCCCACCACTGACTTTCCTTCGCCCTCCACCCTGGGGGGCAAGTCGGTGGCCGGTCTGCTGCTCCCCTACTCCGCCCCCTCCAGCGCACCTTCCCTGCCGCTGTACTCCACCAGTACCACGAGGGCTCCGTATCGGTCGGCCACCACCACCAGCGCTCCGGGCGGCCCCGTCACCCGGCGGCGCCTGTCGCCCTCCACCACCTCTTCCTCAGGTACGACCACACCCACGACGACCAAGTCGACCACCACGGTTGCCACTACTGCGCCGGCCGTCAGGACCGCCTCAACCGCCCCCAAGTAGGGCTGGCCCCACGCCGACCCGCGTCCACGCCGACCCGCGTCCACGCCGACCCGCGCTGCACCACCACTTGGCGGGGTTGACTGCCGGTAGACTGGCTGGACCGCTGGCAGCCGTCGTGGCGCTGGACGGGAGGAGTGTGCCGTGCTCGAGCAGGTGACCGTCCCCGCCGTAAGGGCCCGCAAGCGTCGCCTCGGGGCCGAGCCGCTGGTGATGGTTACGGCCTACGACACGCCCGGGGCACATGTCGTTGACCGAGCTGGCGTGGACATCGTCCTGGTAGGGGATTCGGTGGCCATGGTGGTGCTGGGCCATGACGACACGTTGGGCATCGACACGGCCATGATGGCCCACCACGTGGCCGCAGTGGCCAGGTCCCGGCCCCGAGCACTGCTGGTCGCCGACCTGCCCTGGATGAGCTATCACGCCAGCGTGGAGGACGGCATCCGCAACGCCGCCACCTTGGTAAGGGCAGGTGCGCGGGCCGTCAAGTTGGAGGGCGGTCGCCAACGCGTCCCCGTGGTCGAGGCCATCATCGGTGCCGAGATACCGGTGATGGGCCACATCGGCCTCACGCCCCAGTCCCTGCACGTGATGGGCGGCTTCAAGGTCCAGGGACGCCAAGCCGATGCGGTCGAGGCCCTGGTGCATGATGCCCGGGCCCTGGCTGACGCTGGCTGCTTCGCCCTGGTCCTGGAGGCGATGCCAGATGTGGTGGCACGGTCGGTGACCGAGGCCGTGCCCGTCCCGACCATCGGGATCGGGGCCGGACCGTGGTGTGACGGCCAGGTGCTGGTGCTGCACGATATTCTGGGACTGGGTGAGCGAGGGCTCCCGAGGTTCGTCCGCCAGTACGCCAATCTGGCCGCCGACGCCACAGCTGCTGTGGCTGCGTTTGCTGCCGACGTGCGCGGAGGGGGGTACCCCTCCGCCGAGGAGAGCTATCACGTCGGCGAAGGGGTCATCGGCCCCCGGCGGTGTGACCGCCAACCGTGATCGGAGTTGTCCATCTCGACCCGACCCGAGTAGGCGCCGTACCCTGGCCAAGATGCCAGTGATACAACGGGACGTCATACTCTCTGGCGGGATGCAACCAGCACCTACAGCTATCGCAGGGATCGAGTACCATGATCAGGTCCCAACCACCCCTGCCCCGGCTGAGCCGGGGCCCCGGTGCCAGACGCCGGGCCCACAGGAGGTGAGCCGCTAATGCGGCCCTACGAGATCATGATCATTCTTGATGCCAGCCTGGAGGAAGAGACTGTCCGGGCGCTCGTCGACAGAGCCACCGAGCTGATCCGGTCCGGGGGAGGTAACCCCGGTTCGGTCAATCGGTGGGGCAGGCGGCGTTTTGCCTATGAGCTGGACCACCGCTGGGAGGGCGAATATGTCCTGCTGGAGGCTACCGCCCAGCCCGAGACCATGGCCGGCCTGCACCGGATGCTCTCCCTCGCAGATGAAGTGCTTCGCCACAAGATCCTCCGGCTGCCCGAAGAGTCCGGTGCGACTGCCTCGCGCCGCTCAGACGGGGCCGGTGACCGAGGCGAGCCAATCCACGAACGGAGCTGAGAATGTCAAACGGGAACACCATCACTTTGGTTGGCAACATCACACGGGAACCTGAGCTGCGGTTCACTTCCACTGGACAGCCCATCGCCACATTTGGCCTGGCCGTCAATCGGCGCTGGCAGAACCGCCAGACCCAGGAATGGGAGGAGTCCACCTCCTTCTTCGACGTCGTGTGCTGGCGGGAGATGGCCGAAAACTCCTGCGAGAGCCTGACCAAGGGCTCGCGGGTCATGGTCAGCGGACGCCTCGAGCAGCGGTCCTGGGAGAACCAGGACGGCGACCGGCGCTCCAAGGTGGAGGTGGTGGCCGATGAGATTGGCCCGAGCCTGCGCTGGGCCACCTGCACGATAACCAAGAATGAGCGCAAGGGCCCAGGTGAGGGCCCGACGGGGGGAGGTGGCCCCCCCCGTCGGGCCACCGCCGGGGCCAGCGTGGCCGGAGGGTCCGAGTACAGCCATGACGATGATCCGTTCTGAGAAGAGAGCCAGATGAGGGTTGTGCTCCGGGCCGACCTAGCCAGCGTCGGCAAGCGCGGCGACATCGTCGAGGTAGCTGACGGTTTCGCCCGCAACTACCTGGTACCCAAGGGAGCGGCCATGGTGGCCACGCCAGGGGTGACCGCCCAGGCGGCGGCCATGCGCAAGTCCCGCGATACGCGAGATGCCCGTGATCGAGAGGGTGCTGAGACGGTGGCGCGCCAACTGGTACCGGCCGTGATCCGTATCAAGGCCCGTTCCGGTGCCGACGGCAGGCTCTTCGGTTCGGTGACCGCCGCTGACGTCATCCAGTCGGTGAGCGATCAGGTGGGTATCGAGCTCGACCGGCGGCGCCTGGCTCTGGCCGAGCCCATCAAGGCTCTCGGCGTCCACGAGATCCCGGTGAAACTGCATTCCGACGTGGAGTTCCGGGTCACCGTGGAGGTTGTGCCGGCCTGACCGGTCCGGAGCACGCGGCCCAGTCACAGGACACCTGTACCATGCGAATGTATGTTCGTGACATGCCTTTGGGGGGAACTTGGGGGGCATAGCCCCCAAGTTTTGTCCGTCCACCGGTAATCCCCAGTCTGGTGGAGAGATCAACAGGTCTCAGACGAGATCAACAGGGTCATCCTCTGGCTCCTCACAGGCGCCAGCGGCAAGGGTGAGGGGACATGGCTCAGTCGATCGAGGACGCCCGCCGCCGTAGCCGACCGGAGCGGGCCGGACGGGTCCCGCCGCACAACCTGGAGGCCGAGGAGTCTCTCATCGGCGCCATGATCCTGTCTCGGGATGCCATTGCGGTGGCGGTGGAGACCTGTACCGCGGAGGATTTCTACAAGCCGGCCCACGGCCACGTGTTCGATGCCATCACCTCCCTCTACGCCCAGGGGGAGCCGGCTGACCCGGTGACGGTGGCCGACGAGCTGCGTCGAGCCGGACTGCTCGAGGCCATAGGCGGCCCGGCCACCCTCATCTCCTTGCAGGCCAGCACCCCGGCCATCTCCAGTGCCGCCCGCTATGGGGCGATCGTCGAAGAGCATGCTCTGCTGCGCCGCATGATCGGCGCCGCCTCGGAGATCGCTGAGCTCGGTTACCAGGTTCCCGAGGATGTCACCGCCGCATTGGACACGGCGGAGTCGATGATCTTCGAGGTGGCCCAGCGCCGGGTGGTCGACACCATGTCGCCGGTCAGCGACCTGTTGGCCCAGGCGCTCGATCGCCTCGAGGCCCTGTACGACCGGGGCGATGCCATCACTGGAGTGCCGACGGGCTACCACGATCTGGACGAGAAGCTGGCCGGCCTACAGCCGTCCAACCTGGTCATCGTGGGTGCTCGGCCATCCATGGGCAAGACCGCCTTTGCCCTCGGACTGGCGGCGCACGCGGCCATGGAGCGCCACGTCCCGGTGCTGTTCTTCTCCCTGGAGATGAGCCACCTGGAGATCACCCAGCGTCTGCTGTGCGCCGAGGCCCGGGTCGAGTCCAGTCGCATGCGCAATGGCAGCCTTCGAGAGACCGACTGGCCCAAGATCGGCCATGCCATCGGCCGGCTGGGTGAGGCCCCCATGTTCATCGATGACAACCCCAACCTGACGGTGATGGACATCCGGGCCAAGTCCCGCCGCCTCAAGAGCCGGGGGGGCCTCGGTCTGGTGGTGGTCGACTACCTCCAGCTCATGTCCGGTCGGATGAGGGCTGAGAACCGCCAAGTCGAGGTGTCTGAGATCAGCCGTGGGCTCAAGATCCTGGCCCGCGAGCTCGATGTGCCGGTGGTAGCCCTGTCCCAGTTGTCCCGCAACCTGGAGATGCGAGCCGACAAGCGCCCGGTCCTGGCTGACCTGCGTGAGTCGGGCTCGCTGGAGCAGGATGCCGACGTGGTCATGTTCATCTACCGTGACGAGATCTACAACGCCGAGTCCTCGGATCGGGGCACCGCCGAGGTCATCGTCTCCAAGCACCGCAACGGCCCCACCGGTGTGACCCAGTTGGCCTTTCTCGACCACTACACCCGCTTCGCCAACATGGCCCGGGTCTGAGGGTGGTGGTCTGGTCCAACCATTGGGCGACGTTGCATCGCCCGTTGCCTGGGACCTCCGGGGGGAGGTGTCCTCGGCGAACGGACCAGCCCCGGAGTTGGTGTTAGTGACCACCGATACCCCGGCGCTCTACGCAACGACCCAGCAGGCCAGGGCCATCCCCCGGCTCCAGGAGCAACGACTCGATCTCTGTCCAGGAGCCGACGACGGTGAGGACACCGAGCTGGCGCAGCTGGCGCTCACGCTGTTGCCGTTCGTTCGGGGGTACAAATTGGACATTGCCGACCGTAGGGATCCCGGCCGCGACCGCGGATTTCGCGCCCGGCAAGGAGTCTTCTACGGCCAGCGCGGCGGCCGGTTCGACGTTAAGGCATTCGCAGGCGAAGCGATAGATGGCCGGATCCGGCTTGCTGGTCGGACGACCCAGCGAATCCTCTGCGCTGAAGCGGCGTTCCTCGGGGATCAGCGCAGACAGGCCCGTCGCCTCAAAGCACGCCGCCAGTCGGGCTGTGGCGCTCGAACTCGCCGCGGCGAGCAACGTCTGCTCTCCCAGCCGGGTCAATGGCTCGATGACTCTTCGATCCGGCCGGAGGGTCATGGAGAGATGGCGAGTCACCGCCTCCCGTTCCTCGGTCACCCAGTGCTCCCGCTCCTCCCTGGTGACCACGATGCCGTAGCTCACTGCGAGGTCTGCCATCGTCGTGCGGAAATTCTTCCCTGTGGTCTGCAGGCGCAACGCCTCTGGGTCGAAGCGGACGTCTACTCCGTGACCGGCGAGGAAGGCGTTGGTCACCACCGCCGACGCCACGAATGCCGGTTCTTCGGAGGGAAAAAGGTTGCCGTCGGCGTCACAGAGCAGCGTGGTGGTGGAGGGTGTGTCTGCGCTCATGCTGCCTTGATTCAGTGTGGCCGAAGCTGCTGGGGTACGAACGCGTCGGCATTGTGGACGCCCTGACGGTAAGGCACACTCGGCCGATCGGCACCATGCGCGACGCCGAGCTGTTCGAGCGTCTGCTCCACGAGTCGGACGAGACTCTCAGCTGTTACGACTGCCGCCAAGTGCATGTCACGTTCGGCGCGCTCGGTCCCGACCTGAGCCCCTTGGACATTACACCCGAGCGCCTCTTGGTCGAATTGGTCAAAGGATTTCAGTATCTCTCCGAGAGAGACCCCCGAGTGCTGTCGTGGTTGGTCGACTTTCACCGACAGCATTTCGGTGGCCAGGACTACCCAGTTGAGGGCACGCCCGGTCCATGATCGGCCATCTTCTGCGTAATAGAGGGCTCAAGCGATGGCTCTGCGCGCCTTCACCTCGCGCATAGGGCTTGTCACTGCCATTTCTGCCGAGCCGAGCGGGCGACGGGAATCGAACCCGCGTTCTCAGCTTGGGAAGCTGATGTTCTGCCGCTGAACTACGCCCGCGATGCGGGCTCACTGTATCGCCCCGGCAGGCGGGGGACAGCCCTAACCGGCCTGGCGGGCCACCGCCTCGGCGGCCGCCTGGGCCACCGTCGGGTCGCCCAGGTACTCAGAGTGCAAAGGACGCAGGGACCGGTCCAGCTCATAGACCAGCGGGATACCGGTGGGGATGTCCAGATCGGGGATGTCCTCGTCCGAAATTCGATCCAGGTGCTTGACCAGACCCCGAAGGCTGTTGCCGTGGGCGACCACCAGCACCCGGCGCCCAGCCATGAGGTCGGGGACGATGGCGTCGTGCCAGTAGGGCAGCATGCGGGCCACCACGTCGGCCAGCGCCTCACCACCGGGCAGCAGGTCAGGGGCGACCCCGGCATAACGGGGGTCGTGGCTGGGATGGCGGGGGTCGTCGGCTTCCAGCAGGGGGGGCGGTGTGGCCCAGCTGCGCCGCCAGATCTTGATCTGGTCGGCCCCGTGACGAGTCGCCGTCTCCTTCTTGTCCAAGCCCTCCAACGCACCATAGTGACGCTCGTTGAGCCGCCAATGGCGTCTCACCGGTAGCCATGAACGGCCCATCTGATCGAGGGCCAGGTTGGCGGTGCGCACTGCTCGGGTAAGTACCGAGGTGTGCACGACGTCGGGGCCCAGGCCCGGATCGGCGTGCAACAGGCGCCCAGCCGAGATGGCCTCGGCCTCGCCCAGCGAGGACAGGTCCAGGTCGGCCCAGCCGGTGAAGCGGCCTTCGGCGTTCCACGTGCTCTGACCGTGTCGTAGCAGTACCAGGGTGCTCATGGCCCTACGCTATCCACGGTCGTATTCCGAGAAGTTGATGGGTGGGCACGCAGGTTTGCTACACTGGGCACAAGTCAACATCGTCAGAGTCAGATTGCAACTTTGGGAGGCACCTCATGGCCAAGGCCGTCGGCATCGATCTCGGCACCACCAACTCGGTAGTAAGCGTCCTGGAGGCGGGTGAGCCCGTCGTGATCCCCAACGCCGAGGGAGCCAGGACCACTCCCTCGGTGGTTGGGTTCTCCAAGTCGGGCGAGGTGCTGGTGGGGGAGGTGGCCAAGCGTCAGGCCATCACCAACCCAGACCGCACCATCCGCTCGGTCAAGCGCCAGATGGGCACTTCATGGACCATCGACATCGACGGCAAGGCCTACAACCCCCAGGAGATCAGTGCCCGGATCCTGGGCAAGCTCAAGCGCGACGCCGAGGGCTATCTGGGCGACCCGGTGAGTCAGGCGGTCATCACCGTGCCCGCCTATTTCGACGACGCTCAGCGCACGGCCACCAAGGAGGCCGGCCAGATCGCCGGCCTGGAGGTGCTGCGGATCATCAACGAGCCAACCGCCGCCGCCCTGGCCTACGGCCTGGACAAGGAGGGGGCCGACCAGACGGTGCTGGTCTTCGACCTGGGCGGAGGCACCTTCGACGTCTCCGTCCTGGAGATCGGTGATGGGGTCTTCGAGGTCAAGTCCACCGCCGGCAACACTCACCTGGGTGGCGACGACTGGGACCAGCGGGTCATCGACTGGCTGGTCAAAACGTTCAAGGACACCGAGGGAGTCGACCTGGCCAAGGACAAGATGGCCCTTCAGCGCCTCAAGGAGGCGGCCGAGCAGGCCAAGATCGAGCTGTCGGCGGTGCAGGAGGCTCAGGTCAACCTGGCCTATGTCACCGCTACCCCCGAGGGCCCCAAGCACCTCGACGTCAAGCTGACCCGGGCCCGGTTCCAGGAGCTGACCGCCGACCTGGTGGAGGGTTGCCGGGGGCCCTTCGAGCAGGCCATCGCCGATGCCGGCCTCACCAAGGACAAGATCAATCACGTCATCATGGTGGGCGGCTCCACTCGGATGCCGGCCATCCAGGATCTCATCCGCGACCTCACCGGCAAGGAGCCCCACAAGGGCGTCAACCCTGATGAGGTGGTGGCGGTGGGCGCGGCCATCCAGGCCGGCGTCCTCAAGGGCGAGGTCAAGGATGTCCTGCTGCTGGACGTGACGCCGCTCAGCCTGGGCATCGAGACCAAGGGCGGGATCATGACCAAGCTGATCGAGCGCAACACCACCATCCCGACCAAGCGGACCGAGGTGTTCACCACCGCCGAGGACCGCCAGCCCTCGGTGGAGATCCACGTCCTGCAGGGCGAGCGGGAGATGTCGATGTACAACAAGACCCTGGGAAAGTTCCAGCTGGTGGACCTGCCCCCCGCCCCCCGGGGGATTCCCCAGATCGAGGTCACCTTCGACATCGATGCCAACGGGATCGTTCACGTGGCGGCCAAGGATCGGGCCACCAACAAGGAGCAGTCCATGACCATCACCGGCCAGTCGGCACTGGCCCATGATGACATTGACCGCATGGTGCGCGACGCCGAGTCACATGCCGAAGACGACCGGCGCCGCCGGGCCGAGGCCGAGGTCCGCAACAACGCCGACTCGCTGGTGTACCAGACCGAGAAGCTGCTGGCCGATCAGGGTGACAAGATCACCGGCGACGAGAAGACCCAGGTGGAGTCCGGCCTGTCCGACCTCAAGACGGCCCTGGGAGGATCGGACGTGGAGGCCATCCGCACCGCTACCGAGACCCTGGCCACTGCCAGCCAGGGCTTTGCTCAGCGCCTGTACGAGCAGGCGGCCGCATCCCAGGGGGGCCAGCCTGGGGCCGCCTCCACCTCCACCTCCAGCGCCGGCGATGGCTCCCACCCGGCTGACGACGAGGTGGTGGACGCCGAGATCGTCGACGAGAAGCACTCATGAGGCGCCCCATGGCGGGCGACGACAGCCCACCAGAGGAGATGGCTGAGCAAGAGGTTGGGCATCCGTCCGGGTGGGCGGACGATGCCGTGGAGCAGATGACCGAGGAGCAGATGGCTGACGTCGACATGGCGGACGAAATGGCCCATGGCGCGTCAGCCTTCTCTCCCACCTCCGTCGAGGTGCTCGACGAGGGGAACGGTGCGCCGGTGCAGGACGCCAGTCCAGAGGTGAGGCAGGTCGAGGCCGAGCGCGACGACTACCTCGATTCCCTGCGCCGGCTCCAGGCCGACTTCGAGAACTACAAGAAGCGGGTGCTCAAGCAGCAGGCCGAGCACCTGGAGCGGGCGACCGAGGGTTTGGTGTCCAAGTTGCTCGGTGTGCTGGACACCTTGGACCTGGCTCTGGCTCACGCGGCCAAGGAGGAGCAGCCCGATGTCGAGACCAAGGCGCTGACCCAGGTCTCGACCATGCTCAGCGAGGTGCTGGGGCGGGAGGGCCTCGAACGCATCGACCCGCTGGGCGAGGAGTTCGACCCCACCGAGCACGATGCCGTCCTTCACGAGGAGGGTGAGGGGCCGCCCCTGGTCAGCGAGATGCTTCGGGCCGGCTACCGCTGGAAGGGCAGGGTCCTGCGCCCGGCCATGGTGAAGGTCACCGGCTAGCACTCGGCCATGGCGCCTCAACGGGAGTGGTTCGAGAAGGACTATTACAAGGTGCTCGGTGTGCCCAAGGAGGCCACCGACAAGGAACTGACGCGTGCCTATCGCAAGCTGGCCAAGCGCTACCACCCCGACGCCAATCCAGGCTCGGAGGAGCGGTTCAAGGAAATCTCGGCCGCCTATGACGTGCTGGGCGACCCGGCCAAGCGCAAGGAGTATGACGAGGTACGGGCTCTGGGCCCCATCAGCAACCCGTTCGGCGGACCGACGCGCGCCGGAGCCGGAGGTGGCCGCCCCGGTCCCGGGGGCAACTTCAACTTCCACATCGACGACCTCTCGGACCTGCTGGGCGGCATCTTCGGCCAGCGCACCCGACCCGGGCCGGGCGTGGGCCAGCGGGGCGAGGACCTGGAAACCGAGCTCCACCTGGGTTTCTTGGAGGCGGTCGAAGGGGTCACGACCACGGTGAACCTCGTTCGGGACGTCCCGTGCCACACCTGCGCGGGCACGGGGGCCGCCCCCGGCAGCGTGCCGGTGGTGTGCAGCCGCTGCGGGGGCCGGGGCGTCCTGGACGACAACCTGGGCCGGTTCTCCCTGAGCCAGACCTGTCCGGCGTGTGGCGGCCGCGGCCTACGGGTGAAGACGCCCTGTCCAACTTGTCATGGCCGGGGGGTGGAAAGCCGTCCGCGCGCCGTGAAGGTACGCATCCCGGCCGGTGTCGAGGACGGTCAGCGGATCAGGATCAAGGGCCGAGGTGGCCCGGGACACGACAACGGACCCTCCGGTGACTTGTATGTGGTGGTCAGGGTGGCGCCCCACCGCCTGTTCGGCCGCCGAGGCTCGGATCTTACCCTCGCCGTTCCGGTGAGCTTCCCGGAGGCCACCCTGGGGGCCACCATCAGCGTGCCCACCCTGGCCAATCCGGTGAGATTGCGAATGCCGCCAGGGACCCGCAACGGCCAGACGTTCCGGGTCCGGGGCCGGGGAGTACCCAAGCCGGGTGCGCCCGGTGACCTGCTCGTCACGGTGGAGGTGGCCGTTCCCGAGAAGCTGTCGGACGAGGAGCGCACGGCTGTGGAAGCCCTGGCCAGCGCGTCCACCGGGTCGCCCCGAAGTCACCTCGGGGTGTGAGCCGATGGCCTTCAGCAGGCGCGCCGTCTATGTCATCTCGGTGGCCGCCGAGCTGGCCGGAGTGCACCCCCAGACTCTGCGAATCTACGAGCGCAAGGGCCTGGTCGACCCGGCTCGCACCATGGGCGGCAGCCGGCGCTACAGCGAGCACGACATCGAGCAGCTCCGTCGCATTCAGGAGCTGACCAGCGCCGGGCTCAACCTCGAAGGTGTGCGCCGGGTCATCGAGCTGGAGGCCGAGGTTCACCACCTCCGCCAAGAGCTGGCCCGAGCCCGGCTGGAGGGCCGGGAAGAGGTGGAGCGCACCCACCGCCACTACCGCCGGGATCTCGTCCCCCTTCGCCAGCTCCCCGTGCCGTGGCAGGGCGGCCGCAGCCGGTCCCGGTAGGACGGGAGTGGCAAAGTTGATAGACTCGGTATCAACTTTATTTCGCTAACGTACTTAAGGATGGGCTATGGCGATCGATCCGAACCGTTGGACCCGGCGACTGCAGGAGGGTTTTACCGCCGCCACTGACGCGGCCAAGGCCGGTAATCACGCTGAGGTGGTGCCCGCCCACCTGCTCACGGCCCTCCTCGGCCGCCAGGATGGTTTGGCCCTGCCCGTGCTGGCCCGGGCCGGGGTGAATCTGGGGCCCCTGCGCAGTTCGCTCAGCGAGGAGCTGGGGCGTCTTCCCCGGGCCTACGGGGGCGAGGCCACCATGTCTCGAAGCCTGAGGGAGGGGCTGGAGGAGGCGGACAAGGCCCGGGCCGACCTGGGCGACGAGTATGTCTCGGTCGAGCACGCCCTGCTGGCCCTGGCCGATCGGATCGGGGTGCGCCGCGATGCGCTCATGGGCGCGTTGCGGGAGGTTAGGGGATCCCAGCGGGTCACGACCCAGGATCCCGAGACCACCTACCAGGCCCTCGAGCGTTACGGGCGAGACCTGACCGAGGAGGCCCGTAGGGGCAGGCTGGACCCGGTCATCGGCCGCGACGAGGAGATCCGACGGGTGGTCCAGGTGCTGTCCCGCCGGACCAAGAACAACCCGGTGCTCATTGGTGAGCCAGGGGTGGGCAAGACGGCCATCGTGGAGGGCCTGGCCCGGCGCATCGTGGAGGGTGACGTGCCGACCGGGCTGGAGAACAAGCGGGTGGTGGCCCTGGACCTGGGGTCGATGGTGGCGGGGGCCAAGTACCGGGGCGAGTTCGAGGAGAGGCTCAAGGCGGTATTGGCCGAAATCTCGGCCTCCGAGGGGGAGGTCATCACCTTCATCGACGAGCTGCACACCATCGTGGGGGCGGGCGCAGCTGAGGGGGCCATGGACGCCGGCAACATGATCAAGCCCATGCTGGCCCGGGGTGAGCTGCACATGATCGGGGCTACCACGCTCGACGAGTACCGCAAGCACATCGAGAAGGACGCCGCCCTGGAGCGCCGCTTTCAGCCGGTATTCGTGGGCCAGCCGTCGGTACAGGACACCATCGCCATCCTGCGGGGGCTCAAGGAGCGCTACGAGGTTCACCACGGGGTGCGCATCCAGGATTCGGCCCTGGTGGCGGCGGCCGTGCTGTCGGACCGCTACGTCACCGGGCGCTTCCTGCCCGACAAGGCCATCGACCTGGTGGACGAGGCCGGCAGCCGGCTGCGCATCGAGATCGACTCCATGCCGACCGAGATCGACGTGGTGACCCGGCGCATCCGCCAGCTCGAGATCGAGCGGGTGGCCCTGGCCAAGGAGACCGACCAGGCTTCGGCCGAGCGCCTGAGCCGCCTGGACGAGGAGCTGGCCAACCTGCGCGAGCAGGCCGACTCCATGATGGCCCACTGGCAGGCCGAGAAGGACGCCATCGAGACCATCCGGGCTCGCAAGGGCGAGCTGGAGGAGGCCCGGGCTTCTGCCGAGCGCTTCGAGCGGGAGGGCAACCTGGCCAAGGCGGCCGAGATCCGCTACGGCAACGTGCCTGACCTGGACCGGGCGGTGGAGGAGGCCACTGCCGGCCTGGCATCGCTGCAGTCCAGTCGGCGGATGCTCAAGGAGGAGGTGGACGAGGAGGACGTGGCCGAGGTGGTGAGCCGCTGGACGGGCGTACCCGTCTCTCGGCTGCTGGCCGGCGAGGTGGACAAGCTCATCCACATGGAGGAGATCCTGGGGCACCGGGTGGTGGGCCAGGAGCAGGCGGTGGCGGTGGTGGCCAACGCCATACGGCGGTCCCGCTCGGGCCTGGCCGACCCCGACCGGCCCATTGGCAGCTTATTGTTCCTCGGCCCCACCGGAGTGGGCAAGACCGAGCTGGCCCGCACAGTGGCGGACTTCTTGTTCGACGACGAGCGAGCCATGATCCGCCTGGACATGGGTGAGTACCAGGAGCGCCACACGGTGGCCCGCCTGGTGGGGGCCCCGCCCGGCTACGTGGGCTACGAGCAGGGGGGTCAGCTCACCGAGGCGGTGCGCCGGCGACCCTACGCGGTGGTGCTGCTGGACGAGATCGAGAAGGCCCACTCCGACGTGTTCAACATCTTGTTGCAGGTGCTGGACGACGGACGGCTCACGGACGGCCAGGGCCGCACGGTGGACTTCTCCAACACGGTGCTCATCATGACCTCCAACCTGGCCGTCGAACCGGCCCAGTTCTTCAAGCCGGAGTTCTTGAACCGTTTGGACGAGGTAGTGGTGTTCCGGTCGCTGACCGAGGCCGACATCTCCCACATCGTGGGGATCCAGCTGGACCAGCTGCGGTCCCGCATGGCCGAGCGGCGCCTGCCCCTGGAGGTCACTCGCGAGGCCGAGGCCTGGCTGGCGGCCCGGGGCTACGACCCGGCCTACGGGGCCCGCCCGCTGCGCCGGGTCATCCAGCGGGAGGTGGGCGATCGTCTGGCCATCGCCTTGTTGGAGGGGCGCTACGTGGACGGTGACACCGTCCGGGTAAACCTGGAAGGCGACAGCCTGATCCTGGCGTAGTCCGGCGCAGGGGCGGCGGCGCCGGATATCAGTCTGTGATGCATTTTGTGTCAATAACAGCACTTAATGCATCACAGAGCCTTGGCACCCTACGGGCCAGCGCTCTCCAGAGGCGGTTCGGCGGTACGGTGCTCCGACATGTCCGCCACGACGGCACTGGCCATCTTTGGCGCCGGCTTTGTCGCGGGGACGGTCAACACCATCGTCGGCTCGGGATCTCTGATCACCTTCCCCACCCTGTTGGCGGTGGGTTACTCGCCAGTGGTGGCCAACGTGAGCAACACCGTGGGCCTGGTACCCGGCACCCTCTCGGGCACCATCGGCTACCGCCGGGAGCTCGAGGGCCAGCGGCGCCGGGCGGCCACCCTCGGGCTGGCCTGCGTGGCTGGGGGGGCCACCGGGGCCGCGCTGCTGCTGGTCCTTCCCGGCTCCGTGTTCCGCCGGGTGGTGCCGGTCCTCATCCTGGTGGCCTGCGCGCTGGTGGTGGCCCAGCCCCGTCTCAACCGGCTCTTGGCCGCCCGGCACCCTGAGGACGCCAGACATGGTGGTGCCGGATTGTTTGTCACCGTGTTCGCCACGGCTGTCTACGGCGGGTACTTCGGGGCGGCCCAGGGAGTGATTCTCATCGCCCTGCTCGCCATCTTCCTGCCCGACGACCTCCAGCACCTCAATGCCGTCAAGAACGTGCTCGCCCTGATGGTGAACGGCGTGGCCGCCCTGATCTTCATTGCCCTCACCCACGTCGCCTGGGCCGCCGCCGGCCTGGTGGCCGCCGGGTCGTTGCCAGGAGGAGCGCTGGGAGCGGTCATCGGCCGACGCCTCAATCCCGGTGTGCTCAGGGCGGCCATAGTGGTGGTTGGGTTGGCGGTGGCCATCGACCTGCTGGTGGGCTGAAGGACCACCTCGACCTGGATGAGGCCCTCCAGCCCACCAGCTAGACATCCCACGGCTGCATCTTGTCAAGCTGCTTCCTGAACTTTCTGGTCATCGAAAGCGACCAGGGCACCCGGGTGGAACTCTCGCAGCGCCGAGCGCAAAGCGTTGGTCTGGCGTGTTTTGGCCCAGATCATCGACTGGTGGGCCCGGGCCAGGACCCTGACCGCCTGGACCGTCTCAGAATCGGCCGCCACCGGCCGGTGGTTGTGGCGGTCGGTGCGGA
>JAABUJ010001213.1_pt1 | contig 39492 bp, 41 predicted proteins | sample 5559131 | NCBI WGS metagenome assembly JAABUJ01 (sample SAMN10711875, study PRJNA513366) | rock metagenome | isolation source: Antarctica rocks | place: Antarctica: Victoria Land, Mt New Zealand nord | collected 2016-01-07 | reverse complement strand
AACATGACCATCATCGCCGCCGTCATGCGTAAGCTTTTGACCCTAGCCTACGGCGTCCTCAAGTCCGGCCGCGCGTTCGATCCAACCTATGCCGCCCCTTGACAACCAACACCGTATCTACCGCGTTCGATTTCGAATACTTCGTGTCCGGATGCGAAAGCCGCTGTCGCGCGGAATTAGCGGGCCGTGACTCAAAGCCAGCCTGACTTCACCGGCAAGCGGGTCGTCCTCGCGACGTACGGTTCACTCGGCGACCTCCATCCGTACGTTGCGCTAGCCTTAGAGCTTCACGCCCGAGGGCATCGGCCGGTCATTGCGGCCAGCAGTTCCTACCGCGGCATCGTTGAGCGAGAAGGCATCGAATTTCGTTCCATGCGTCCCGACATCGCCGATCTTACCCGCGGTTTTGGAGAAGACGAGGCCGCGCTGATGAAGCGCCTCTTCCATCCACGAAAGGGGCCCAGTTTATCATCAGCCGCATGTTGATGCCAAACCTCGCAGCCTCGTATGCCGATTTGTCGGCGGTTTGTGAAGGCGCCGATCTTCTCGTGTCGCATCCGTTGACGTTTACCGCGCCGCTCGTCGCGGGAAAGTTTGGGGTCGACGTCCTATCGTGGGCCTCGGTGGCGCTTGCACCGGCCGTCCTCATGTCGGCGTATGATCCACCCATCTTGGCACAAGCCCCATTCTTGATCAACCTTCGCGTCTTTGGTCCTCGAGTCTACGCCGTTCTCTTGCGCGCGATCAAATCCACGACGGAATCGTGGGTCGAACCTTGGCACAGATTTCGGCGTGAGCTCGGTCTTTCCGCAATGGCCGGGAACCCATTGTTCGACGGTCAAGTCTCGCCGCAGATGACTCTCGCGCTTTTTTCACGGCTGCTCGCCTCTCCGCAGCCTGATTGGCCAGCGCATACGACCATCACCGGTTTCCCATTTTATGATCGCGCAGGCGGCGGTGAGCAGCTCGAACCAGCTCTCGCCACGTTTCTTGAAGCCGGCGAGGCACCGATCGTTTTTACTCTAGGTTCGTCTGCCGTCATGGACGCGGGACAATTCTATCAAGAGAGTATTTCCGCTGCAACAGCGCTGGGAAAGCGGGCGGTGCTCTTGATTGGACGCGACCCGCGAAACCAGCCCAAATTACCGTTGCTGAACAATATCGCGGTATTTGAATATGCGCCATACTCACTGCTGCTACCGCGAGCCGCGGCCGTCGTGCACCAAGGGGGGATAGGCACCACGGCGCAAGCGCTGCGAGCTGGTGCCCCGATGCTGGTTGTTCCATTCGGATACGATCAGCCTGACAACGCCGCGCGCGTGGTTCGCCTAGGCGTAGCGCGCACCGTCGCTCGAGCGCGATATAACGGCGTCGTCGCCGCACGCGAACTGAGGGTGTTGCTGACTAACCCGGACTATGCAAGACGCGCCAGCGAGGTTGGGATAAAAGTGCGCGCTGAAGACGGGGCGAGCACCGCCTGCAACGCGATCGAGACTCTGCTTGCCAGTTGATCGTCATGACAGTCGATGAGCGTCCCGCAATGGACGGTTTTTGGGATGATCCGACGACCTAGGCGCGAAGCGGGTTTGCGTGTCCCGAAAGTCCATCCCAAAACGTAAGGTTGGAATTCCGCTCGATAAACTGCTCGCTGCGCACGCCGCCGGCGACGATGCTCGTCTCGGGGCGCTCGTTGGCCGCTACGGTGGACAGTTCGAACACGACGTGCTGCGGGAACGCACAGTCGCCAGCATGAGGGCGGCTAAGCGTCGTGGCGAGCACATCGGCCGTCCGTCAGCGCTTACGCCAGCGCAGGTCCGCGAAGCGAAGAAGATGCTCGACCGTGGCGAGGTCCTAGCCACGTCGCGCGGGTGTTTCGCGGCGGCCGGTCAACGTTGTATCGCGCAATCGCATGAACGGCGAATCGCGGAGCTTCAAGCGTTGCGGCCAAGCTACACGCCCATCTGAAACTTTGCGCCGGCGGCACTGTCGGCCGACAGTTCACACGCGCGCTCGTGATAGTGACGATAAAGTGAACTCGTCCTAGTCGTCGATCTGAGCTTCTGGCACAGCAATGGGTGCAGCCGACCGGGGAACGAGCGCGATCTGCGCTATGATTGACAAAAGCGTGACGACGAAACCGATTCCCACCAACCAGGGATGATTGGCGTCGATCTCTGCGCGCGAGCGACGCTCGCCATAAGGACCGCGCCGGAACGCCATTAGGAACCGGTGGTCCTGGAGGCGGCATGATATCGGGGTACCCTCTCCCGGCCACGTATACAGTATGTCATTCCCGACACGTGGCGATAACGTTTCCAGCTTTGTTCACAACGTCGGATAGCGGCGATGGCGCTATCTGAAGTCCGAAGAAGATGAGTAAGAATCCCGCGAGATTGACGCTCAACGCGGTGCGGGTCAGCATGGCGACCGATGGGAGCTTTCGCATGCGTGTGTCAAGACATGGTCGAGGGACCGCCGCGGGTTGCATGCTGTACGCCGTGCTCGGCGCCGTCGCGCAGTTCGAACGAGACGTGTTCCACGAGCGCACCGTCGCCAGTCTTGCGGCCGCGAAAAAGCGTGGCGAGAAACTTGGGCGTCGGCCGGCGCTGACGTCGGCGCAGGTGCGAGAGGCGAAGAGGATGCTCGCTCATGGCGAGAGTCCCAATCAAAATTCGGCGTATAGGCGCTCGCGCTCGAGACCGTAGTCCGCAAGCGTACGCTGCATGTCGTCGATGCCGACGCCGTCGCGCGCGAGGGTTTCGTTGAGCGCCGGCGCTGCTTCGCGCACCCATTCGGTGAACGGTCGTCGCCAATTCATCTGCCGCAGTCTTTAGAAACCGTGTCTTCTTCAGCAGCCTCGATGGATACGTCTACGCGCTCGATGCCGGCAGCGGAAAGGTCGTTTGGCGATTCGCGACCGGCGGTGAACGTCGCTATACGGCTCGGTTTGGTAAGAGGAGTACGAACATGAACGTCGACTTTGCGCGTTTCCGAATCTCGCATGTCCTCCGCCTCGCGCTATGTGCGCTGAACGGCCTACTACTATCCGGCGTTCCGGCGGACGCCGCTTCGGCGCATCTCTATGTCAGCGACCCAGGAGCACATCGCGTTGAAGGGTTTGTTCTGCGCGACGGCACCCCAAACCGCATACCGGACCTGCGACTGACCATACCGGCCGACCGCACGGAATCGCAATCGGGCCCGACGGCCGCCTGTACGTGGTCGATCCAACGTCCCATACACTCCCAATTTTCAATCGCGACATCGTGAACGGTCCGGTCCCACGCATGGAATGCAGACAACCCCGAACAGTAACCGCATTGCATTCGTCGCGACATCCAACGACGATGTCGAACGCACCGCCGAACTGCTCCGCCGCATCGGCGCTCGCGATGTCGACGGCCCAAACTACGCTGAAGGCCCCGGTTACTACGTGGTGTTCTTCGAAGACCCCGATGGTCGTCGGCTCGAGGTATGCTGCCGGACACAGTGACTACACCCAACCGGGCCGGCCGAGCGGGTTTACCAAGCGCTCACGACGTCCGGGGAGATCAGCAACCGGTGGACACGGATGCTGTCCAGGTTGATTGTCCAGCTGCGTCGCGCGCCGTCCAGCTGAGCCGGCGTCAGCTCGGCAAGTCCAGCAGGATGACGCTGCCGACCTGTTTTTGGGTAGGCCGCGAATGAAGACGATGCTCTTATGAATCGGACGCATAAGCGCCGCGACTTTATTGCGCGCATGGCCGGACTCTCGGCCGGTATCGCGGCGACGGGTACCCTACGGGACACCGCCGTGGCGCAGACGGCGTCGCCGGACGCGATTCCGAAGCGCCCGTTCGGGCGCCATGGCGACATGATTTCCGCCCTCGGAGTCGGCGGCCATCATCTCGGAAACGCCGCCACGGTCGGCGATGCCGTCGACATCGTGCACGAGGCCATCGACGGCGGCATCACGTTCTTCGACAACGCGTGGGAATACAACAACCACCGCTCGGAAGAGTTCCTCGGCGTGGGGCTGCGCGGAGGTTGGCGCTCCCGAGCGTTCGTCATGACGAAGGTTTGCACGCACGGTCGTGATGCGACGCTCGCGATGGTGATGCTGGAAGAGTCCCTGCGTCGTTTGCAGACGGATCATCTCGATCTGTGGCAGATTCACGCCATCACCTACGATAATGATCCCGACCTCGCGTATCGCAAAGGCGGCGTCATCGAAGCGCTGGTTAAAGCGAAGCAGCAAGGCAAAGTGAAGTACGTCGGATTCACGGGTCACAAGGATCCGCGGCTGCACAAACGGATGCTTCGACCTGGGTTTCCCGTTCGATGCGATTCAGTTCCCGATCAACGCGTTCGACGCGCAATTCCGCAGCTTCCAATCGATCGTGTTGCCCGAAGCTGTGAAGCGCGGCATCGCCGTGCTCGGAATGAAGCCGTTTCAAGGGTCGAGCCTTCCGTTCCATCACGGTGACGTCGCATTGACGCCCGAGCAGGCCCTGCGCTATGCGATGAGCGTGCCCGGCGTAACGACGACGATCACCAGTATGGAGTCGCTTCCGGTTCTACGCCAGAATCTCGCGATCGGTCGCGGCTTCAAGCCGATGAGCCCGCAGGAAATGCAACAGATCGTGGCTTCAGTCGAGCCGTGGGCCGGAGATGGACGCTTCGAACTCTACAAGACGTCGCTGATCTCGGACGACATCGTAACGCGTCAGATGCACGGGTAAAAGTTTGGTCACCCGAGCGGGCCGAAAAGCCGCTCGATGTCCTCGGCCGCAAAACGCGCCCCGGCGCTGGCCTTCTGAGAGAAAATTTCCGCAGCGAGTTCACCCTTGCGTGCTTGCAGCTCGACAATCTTCTCTTCGACGGTTCCGGCGCCGATCAGCTTGTACACGAAGACGTGGCGGTCTTGACCGATGCGGTGCGCGCGGTCCGTCGCCTGGCGCTCCACGGCGGGGTTCCACCACGGATCGTAATGGATGACCGTATCGGCGGCCGTCAAATTCAAACCGGTACCGCCGGCTTTGAGGCTAATCAAGAAGACCGGTACTTCGCCGTTTTGGAAGCGCTTGACCACCGCGGCGCGATCGACCGTCTCACCCGTGAGCACGACGAACGGAATGCCGAGTTCGCCGAGTGCCGGTGCGATGAGCGCGAGCATGCTCGTGAACTGCGAGAAGAGCAGAATGCGCCGCCCCTCCTCGACCATCTGCGGCAGCATGTCGAGCAGTAACTCGAGCTTCGCGCTCTCCGCTGTCTTGCGTAAGCGTGACGGCAGCAAGCGCGGATCGCAGCACACCTGGCGCAGCTTGAGCAGCGCGTCGAGGATAACGATCTGGCTGCGCGCGATACCGCGCGCGGCGATCTCGCTGCGCACCCGCTCGTGCATCGCGAGGCGAACCGTCTCGTAGAGATCGCGCTGCGCGCCGACGAGCTCGATCCGGCGCACGATTTCGGTCTTTTCCGGGAGTTCGGGCGCGACGTTCTCCTTCGTGCGTCGCAACAGAAACGGACGGATTCGTTCGGCGAGGAGGCGCGCGCGCTCGCCGTCGCCGCGCTTTTCGATCGGCGTGCGAAAGAGACGTCCGAACAGCTTGCGGTCTCCGAGCGTGCCGGGCAATGCGATCGAGAAAAGCGACCACAGATCGCCGAGGTGATTCTCGACGGGCGTTCCCGTCAGGCACAGCCGGTGCTCCGCACGCAGACGCATCGCGACCTGCGCCGCTTTCGCCTGCGGATTCTTCACCGCTTGCGCTTCATCGAGGATAAGCGCATGCCAGCGCCGCGCGTGCAACGCGGTGTCGCGCGGGAGGAGCGCGTAGGTTGTGATGACGAGATCGCTGTCGGCGATGTGATCGAACCGACGCGCGCGTTCAGGGCCGTGCAAGGGCAGCACCCGCAGACTCGGCGCGAAACGTTGTGCTTCGTCGCGCCAATGGTAGACAAGGCTCGTCGGCACGACCAGCAGCGCCGGGACGTCGAGCCGCCCCGCCTCCTTCTCGCACAGCAAGTGCGCGAGTGTCTGCACGCTCTTGCCCAGCCCCATGTCGTCCGCCAGGATTCCGCCGAACCCGTACGCGCGCAGGAATTGCAACCAGTCCAGTCCGTCGCGCTGATAGGGCCGCAACGTCCCGTGGAATGATGCCGGAATGTCGGCGCGCTCGATGCCGTCGAACGTTCGCAAGCGGCGCGCGACGGCGCGTATCCGTTCGGGGACGTCCCAGCGCAATCCCGAAGACGACTCGAGCTGATCGAGCAGATTCGCGCGCGTCTGCGGCAAGCGCAGCCGTCCCGTCGCACCGACACCTTCGGGATCGCCGAGTTCGACCAGCGTGTCCACGATCGCCCGCAACCGCGCGGTCGGAAAGGCGAGCGTGGTCGCGTCGTTCGCGAAGCGAAGGTAGAATGTATCGCTCTTCGATAGTGCATCGAGGCGCGCGGGATCCAAGGGCGAGTCGCGTTGGAGCACGAGATCGCGCAACAGCGGCAGTAATTCGATGCGTCGCCCGTCGAGGTCGAGTCCGATCCCGAGGTCGAACCAGCCGTCGTCGCGCTGCTCGAACCGCGGCAGCCACGTGTCGTCGTTCGCGAGGTCGACGACCTTGCACCGAAAGCTCGGATCGATCTCGACGTGCCAACCTTCGCTGCGGAGTTCGGGAACGACGCGGTGCATGAAGCCCGGCCACAGGCCTTCGTGCTGCGTTTCAAAGCGTAGGAAGAAACCTTGCGCCGACACGCGCGCGCGCGAGGCCGCGTCGTTGACAAAAGGATACTGTTGTAGGCGGCCCTGCGCCCGGGTTTCCGCTTTGCGCGAACGAGGATGCACCACCGAGACGCCGTTTTCCAGCCGTCGGGCCGCCGGCGCCCGTGATTGGGGATCGACTGTGACGCCGTCGTTCGTGAAGGTGAGTTCGGCGACATCGATCGTATGCGCCGCCGAGTCGACCCGCCACGTTTCCCACTTCGCCGCAGGCACGTGGACCGTGCGCAAGATGAGCGTCGGCACCGGTTCCAGCGCGACGATTCGTTCCTCGATCTGTGCGGGCGGCGGTAGCGCCAGCGGTGCGAATTCTCTTTCGAAGGTCGTGCGGACGGCGAGAATCGAGGGAGGCGGGAGCGGAGGAGCGGTCAGCAGCGCGACGAGCACGTGCGCCGGAACTGCGGCATCGAGCGGGCCCGTCGTGTGGGTCGTGCGATCGATGTACCACGCGGCATCGGACGTGAGTCGCTTTACGCCGGCACCATCGAAGGCGAGGTTGGGGCGTTGCGTGCCGTCTTCGAGCGCCTCCCACACGATCTGCACGGGGCGTGTCGGACCTAGGGCGAGTGGTGGGTTCGTCAGCGCCGCGACGTGCGAGCGGCCCGTCGTAACGATGCGCGAAACGATGTCGTCGGCCAGCGACGCGCGTCCCCGGTACGTGTTGCTGTACGCGCGCATGAGTTGCCCGATCAAGACGTCCTCCGTCCGAATCGCGCGTGACGACGCGGCGGCAAGCGATTCCGGCGAGCAGTCCCGAATCTTGCCCCAACGTTCGGCCTTCAGCCAACGGACGACCACGATGTCGACCGGCAGCGTGCGTTCGTGGTGCCGAGCGGACTCGTCGCGGAATACATAGGCGATCTGCTCGTCGCCGGTAGCCGCCGGCCCGCCCTCGGCGGTAGCCGTTTCGCGCAACTGCTGGAGCCAGCTTTCGATGCGCGGGTCGCCCTCGATCGCGTACTTTGCCGGCGCGGATGTATGCGAGCCGGGCACGTCGGCGGGTGCCGTTCTTGCGTCGAGCAATGCGCACAATGTAGCGGCCACATGCTTACAGTCCAGCAGCATCGGGCAGCTGCACGACCCGCTCAGTAACGTGCGCCGCGCTCCGCGTCCTGGAGCGACGTGCACGACGACGCTGTACGGCGTCGAGCGGGAGCCGCCGACGCGTGCCGTGATCGCGCCGCTGTTTGCAGTATGAACGTTCGTGACGCGGCCTTGAGCGGCGTAAGAGCGCCCACGCGCGAGGGTTCCGCTGTCGAATGACGCCGCGACATCGGCCAGCCTGAACGGCACCGGTACGTCCACAACGCTCACGGCAGCCCCGTACTCGCTGCGAAGCCTTTATGTTGTGGCTGTTGGCGCCCCGCCAACACTACGAACGGTCGTGCGGCGGGATACGCATCGCCAAGCTCGGACATAAGCGGCGTGCTCGTCGACGTTGCGCAAACCTTTCCGATGTTCGACCTTCCACTTCCGATACACGCCTTAGCGGATCTGGATGACGATACGCTCTGCGCGCTGTGCGGTAGCATGCCCTTGCCGGCGCGCGCCTCGCAAGCTGAGACACTGCAGTGGTTACACCGCCACGACCAAGAGGGTGCAGCGCAGATGCTCGCCGCAGTTGAAGACAGCGGGGAGCATGAGGGTTTCGCGGGACGCTCCGCTTCCAAGGAGCAGCCGCCCGATTGGCGCGACGTGCGATCCGGCGCCGTCAGCGACTCGCGACTGACGATCGCACTGCCGCTGCCCGAGCACATGCTCGAACCGATCGTTGCACGGTTCGACGAAGCTCTCGAACAGTTCATGCCGGACGCGTTTTCCGTTCCGGTTTGCCAGCGATGTCTAGTGGAGAGACGGCCGGATGACCGGATCGTTCCGACGCTGCTCGAGGCGTACGTCAACGTGCATTTCGATGGAAACCGCGCCGCCGCACAAGCGCAGCCGGCGTGGCCGCTCGTGCAACGCTTTACCGCACTGGTTGACCTTATCGTTGCGCGCAATCGCCGAACCGGCTAAATGTCGCGCCGCCTAGGCGCAAAGCGAGCGACGGTGCCGGCGAGCCGTACACCGAAGTGCTCATCGGCCTGGCGCGCGTTCTTCGTCAGCGCGACGACGTGTCGGAGCACGAGCGTGGTTCGGCGGTCGTCGTCAACGGCGCCGAAGGGATCGAGCGCAATCTCCACGAGAGGCGAGCGACATGCGATGGCCTCCGAAATCCGAACCGCATCGCCGGCAGAAACAAGGTGGGTACCGCGCGTCAGGATCAACGTGTACGTCTCTGCTTCCATACCCGCCTCTTCCGAAGTTCATCCCGAATAGCTTGAGGAACGCCTGTTTACGAGCTCGATTTGTTGTGACTATCGTGTGGATGGCGACGTTCGAAACCCAGAACGATTCTATTCTCAGCATGTGAACACGAAGGAAACGGTGAGTTACCATTCGAGGTCGTTGCCAAACGGTTTTTCTGCCGAGGCACCGTGCGCGCGGCATGTTGTGGTCGGCGAGCGTACCGTTTCATTGCGATCGATCAGGTGAAGCAGGCACCTCAGCGCACGGCGTATGTGAGCGTCAGTTGGTCGCCGACGATCACGTCGAGGGGGTCAGGAACGGGAACCTTGATATCGAGTTGCACGGGAATGCCGCCGGGATTCGCGCTGCCGCATTGACCGCGCGCTACTCCGGCGAACACCTCGTGAACCTCCAGCAGTGCGCCGAGACGGAGCCGTGCCTGACGCGCGCGAGCGAGCGCGATGGTCCGCGCATTCTCGAGGGCTTCACGGCGGGCTTCCGCGAGCGGCTCGGTGCAGTCCGCGAGCGCGAAAACGGTCGTCGTAAAGGCGTGGAATGTCGGGTATCCGGAAGCGGAGTCGATCGCTTCACTCAGGCGCCGGGCGGAAGCTTCACTTGGATGCTCGATGGCAAAGGTGATGTCGACGGCGCCCGGTCTACCGCTCTGCTGGGGCGATTGAAAGGGCTCTTGCCGGAGCGTTTCACTGATATCGGTGGCGGCGATGCCGCTTGCAATCAACGCTGCAACGATCGGTTGCGCGTCGCGAAGCTCGAGCGGGCGTACGGGAGTTTCCGGCACATAGCGTGCACTGAAGGCAACGTGGAAGTGACCGACTTGCGCTGTTCGCGCAACGTCGGCCGATCCATCGACTACGAGCATCTTGCGAGCGCCGAAATCGATGTCTCTGCGGTTGAACACAAGAGGCCGGGGAGCAGCCGTCGGTACGATGTCGACGATGTTGTTGGGAATGGGTATCGGTTCGCGCGGCCCCTGCAGAACCTGACCGACGTCGGCCGCGTGCGCCGCGCAACCGCCCGCGAGCGCCGCGAGAACGAAGATCGCGCTAACGCAACGCATAGAAAACCCGCACGCTCGCGCGCACTCGCCCGACTTGCTCGAGTGGCATGTCGCTCGGATACGCGGCGGCGGCATCGGGAATCTCGTCCGGAATGACGAGCAATGCTACGACCAGCAAGAATCCGAGCGGTGTTCGCATCGTGCCTCCTCCATGCCGAGCTCCACTGAACGCCGCAGTCCGCGCGATCGTGACGCTCGGGCGGCATTAGTATCGCTTCGACCGCTTTAACTCCGTCATGACGTGCAATTCATGAGCGAGTTCGATGAAAACGCCTAGCTAAGCTCCTCGCTACGCCGCTAAAAGATGTCCCCGGGTGGAAAACGGCCCTCGCCGCACAGTGGCTACGACGAAGTTGTCGCCGCAGCCACCGTATATTATTAGTCCTTTGGGGCGGGCTCATAGCCGCCGTGAAGTTTCGACCTAACCACAGCTTGAAGAGCCTGCTTCGCAGCGTCTTGTTCTGGGCGCCGCTGTACCTGCGCAACGAACAGTTTCTCGCCCTCATTCCACTGCGAAAAGGAGACGACTCATGATCACCGAGCTCAAGCCCTACCTCTTCTTCTACGGTCGCTGCCAAGAGGCGCTCCAGTTCTACAAATCGGTCTTCAGCGGCGACTATGAGGCCATGCGCGTCAATGACACGCCGCCCAACGTGCAAGAGCACATGCCGCCGGGTAGCGGCGATGCCGTGATGCACGCGTCGTTTACATCGGATGCGGTCCGGTTCTACGCGTCCGACGGGGTGCAACGCAAATTGATCGATCCCGAGGCTGGGAACGTCTCGCTTGCGATCAACTTTGACGACGGCGCGCAGGCCGAACGCATCTTCGCGGCACTCTCCGAGCATGGCAAGGTGCAGATGCCGGTCGGTCCCGCGTTCTGGGGCGGACGCTTCGCCAATGTCATCGACAAGTTCGGCACCGAATGGGTGATGACGCTGCCATGAGCGACAAAGTCACGGCCCTTCCTCTGGTTCGACGACAAGGCCGAGGACGCCGCAAATTTCTATGTCTCCGTGTTCCGCAATGGACGGATCATTCGCTCTATACGGAACACTCAGAGCGGGTCGGGGGAGACCGGCGCCCGTCTCACCGTCGAGTTCGAGATCGAGGGGCAGCGTTTCATCGCTCTCAACGGCGGCCCGGACTATCAGTTTACGCCGGCGGTATCATTTGCGATCGACTGCAAGGACCAAGCGGAGGTCGACTACTTCTGGAATCGCTTGACCGCCGACGGCGGCCAACCGAGTCAGTGCGGCTCGCTGCAAGACAAGTTCGGCGCGCGCCGCCAAGCTCAATGAGCCGTTGAAAAACGGGTCGAGGGATGCGCCCGGTCGCACGAACTTTCGCCGACGTTATTTTCTCTTTCGATTTTGGCGTCCCGGGGAAATGTCGTTGTGACGCCAGAACCGATGTCCGTCGCGTAAAGCACGCCGTTACGACCGCGACTGAAAGTTGTATCAGTGGTCAATAAGGCGCTGTTTGCGCCGTTGGGCCCATAACTGATAAAGTAATAGTCATAGTAGTAGACGCGGGTTCCGGCCGGTTCTGCCTGCTCAGCCCTATACTTGATTCGGCGTTAAAGCGCGTCTCAACCGCAGAATAGGTGTGAACGGGAATCGTTTGCGCGCTGTAAGCCAGCTGGAGCTAAGCAAAGCTGAGCCAGAGAAAAAAACCAACGTCGCTAAGGCGCGGGTTCCAAGCTGAGCGTGTGGCCGCATCGTAAGCCTCTTTCGCGATTCGCGAATCTGAGAACTCTCTAAGGGTACCGGGACTGCAGGTATCATTTGGATCGTGCTTTTTTGGATCGTCGCGCTGGTCGTGCTGCGGCTGGATTTTCAGGAGAATCATCGCCCAAGAGAGCCGTCCCTTCGGCTATGAAAGAAGCGTATTGACGGATTGATAAATTTACCGGCGTTAACGACGTTGTCCGCCTGTCTTTGTGCCTGAAAGGCGTGTCCCATAACCGGTGGTTTGCGAGATATCGGGATTCGTTGAGCCGGGAAGATGAGGGTTGTCGCCGGTTCATTTTGCCACCAATCGTGCGCGACGAGCTTTCACGCGTTCGTAAGCCGCTCGCGAGCAGGATCGGCAGGTCTTGAAGCCGAGACGCGCATTACGCTCGCAACAGACGATGCAGAGGCCGGCGCCGCGCGCGCGTTCGCGTTGCGCCCGCTTCCACTCGGACGGTGTACTCACGTGCCCGAAACGACCAGCGCTTCCACTGCGATCGTGGCCGGCTTAGGGATCAATTCGCCGCGCTCACGCGCGACTTCCATCCAAATTCGCACGCCTTCGCGAAGAGAGGCGCGCGCCTCATCGACCGTGTCGCCGGAACCCGTCGCGCCGGGGATCTCCGGCGTATAACCCCAGATTGTTCCATCGTCCGCTTGTTCGAAAATTGCTTGGTATGTCATGGTCTTAGCCCCGCTTGTTTCAAAATGCTCGTCAACGTGCCCGTGGCGATGTCTCGGTTCATGCCGTGCACCGGAACGACGACGATGCCTGGTTTCACCGGGTGCACGAAGACGTGGTGACTGCCGCTTATACGATCGAGCGTCCATCCGTCTTTCTGGAGCATCCGGATGACCGCGCGTGTCTGCCGCATGACAGTATCATATGTTACGATAGTAGCACAAGTCAAACCACCTAACCAGATGGCGTCGGACTCGGCGTCCGATCCGATTTCCAGCCGAGGCGCTCGTCCCGCAAACCGTCGTTTGCGGGATGCGGACCCCATCTTGCAAAATCGCTTGGCCGCGGTTCCCGCCGTCTTCTCCAGAAACGTGCGAGCTTTCATCCGGAACCGCTCGTTGTGCTTCGTTCACAGTTCATTTTGTCCGGGTCAGCAACGCTGGTGGCAAGTCCCGGTTTTGCTGTCGGCTCTTCAACCGTTGAGCAGGCAATCGAAGCGATTGCTGCCGTTGAACGAAAGGCGCGCGCACGCATCGGTCTCACGGTCCTGCGCCCGCATGGTTCGCTTGTCATAGGGCACCGTGCTCAGGAGCGATTCCCGCTTGTCAGCACTCAAAAGCTGGCGGTCGTGATGACTTTGCTGGCGCGTCGGGATTTGATCCAAATCATGTCCTTCGGATCTCGAAAGCCGATTTCGACTCGCCTGACTTCAGCTACATCTCCCAACATTATCCGAATGGCGGAACCCTGCGCCTTGAGGACATTTGTGCGCTGACCATCTCACAAAGCGACAATACAGGCGCGGACGTTCTCGCCCACTTCGTGGACCCTCATACGGTAACGGCTTATCTCCAATCGCTTGGTGTAGCGGATGTACGCATTGATCGTACAGAACGTGAACTTCCCGACAAAGCCGACGATCTCGATCCGCGGAATACGGGGACGCCGCAGGCGATGGCCATTTGGTATGGCGCCTCGCGTATGCTTCGCCGTTATCTCCAGTGCTGACTCATAAGCTCCTGGCATGGATGCTCGCGACAGTTACGGGAGACGAACGCATCCGCGCGGGAGTCCCACGAGGTTGGCGCGTGGCCGACAATACGGGCTCGTACGAAAACGCGGCTAACCATTCTCCCCACCCGCGACGCGATACGACGTTATGCTACTGAAGCCGCCAAGCCGGGCAGCTACCCCGCTTGACATTCCGGCCGTTATGGATATAACTAATACGGATGGAACCAAATCGGAGCATTACTCATCGTCGCGATCCCATATCTGAAAGCTGCCCGGCCTTCGGCGTAGATCCGTCGCTCGTCGAACGGCAACAGTTCGCCGGTTACTCTTTGCGGTGCGACTTGCACGCGCCGCGGGCTGCTTTGGTTGCAGCCCGAGCGGGTCGGTAGTCAGAACGCAGGCAAGTCGAGAGGTCCGGCCGTGAGTCGCGCGGCGGACGATCTTCGCGAAGCACTGCCGCTGAGCGCCGCGATGTTTCACATCCTTCTTGCGCTTGCGGGCGGGGAACGCCACGGCTACGGGATCATCAAGGAAGTCGAGGCGCAGACGGACCGAACCGTCAAGCTCGCGCCCGCGACGTTCTACCGGCTCGCCAAGCAAATGCAGAACGATGGCTGGATTGCCGATGTCGGCAGCGACGACGACGATGACGAGCGGCGGCGCTACTACCGCCTGACGCCGCGGGGCCGGCGCATCGCCCAAGCCGAAGCGCAGCGTCTCGAAGAACTCGTTCGCGTTGCGCGGGCGCGCCGGCTTCTGCCCGCGCTCGCGCGTGCGTGAGGGGAGTCGCCGTTGCCACGTCACTCTTGCGGCTACTGCTCTATGCCGCGCCGGCGCAGTTTCGCCGTGAGTGCGGTCGGCACATCAGCAGCGACTTCAAAGAAGGGCTACTCGACGAGGCACACCTGCGCGGCCCCTTGGCTGCCGTCGCTTTCGCTCTGCGCGTCTACGCCGACACCCTGTGGGCGGCCCTGTACGAGTACGGCGCGATGATACTACGCGATGTCATCTTCGCGGCGCGCTCGCTGCGCCGCACGCCGCTGTTCGCCTTCGTCGTCATCGCGACGCTCGCGCTCGCGATCGGAGCGAATGCGACCGCTTTCAGCATCCTGCGCGGCGTAGTCCTCGCGCCGCTCCCGTACCGTGACGCGTCACGCCTAGTCGCGGTAACGGGAACCCTCAAAAGTGCCCCGTTCGCGATGTCGATTCCCGATTTTCGCGACGTGCGCGCTCAAAACACGACCCTCTCGGGGCTCGCCGCCTTCACCGACGACTCCCACACGCTCACCGGGCACGGTCAGGCACGCACGCTGAACGGCGTGCAGACGACCGCAAACCTCTTCGATGTGCTCGGCGCGCAACCGCTGCTGGGCCGTGCGTTGGTTCCCGCGGACGACCGGGTCGGCTCGCCCTCGGTCATCGTGATCTCCTACCGGCTGTGGCAGAGTGTCTTCTCCGGCGATCCGAAGGTGATCGGGGTGGTCGTCCGGCTCGATGGCGACGCGAAGCGGATCGCCGGCGTCATGCCGCCGTCCTTCCGGCAGCCGAACGGCGGCGGGGCGTTTGGCGGGGGGTTCATTGCAACCGATTATTGGACGGCGTTGCAGCCCGATAGTAAAGCGTACGACCGCAACGACCATTCTGCGGAGGCCGTGGGGCGCTTACGCCGTGGGGTCAGCCTCGCCGCGGCGCGAGCAGATGTGCATACCGTCTTCGCGCGCCTGGTCGCGCGGTATCCTGTCGACGATTCCAACTTCGGGGTCGCCGTCGGCTCGCTGCAAGACGTGGTCGTCGGTTCGGCCGGTCCCCTCTTGTTCACGATCTTCGGCGCCGTCGCCGGCGTGCTGTTGGTCGCCTGCGCGAACGTGGCGAATTTGCTGCTCAGCCGCGCCACGGCTCGCGAGCGCGAACTGGCGATCCGCTCGGCGCTCGGCGCACCGCGCCGACGCATCGTCGCTCAGCTACTCACGGAGACGTTTCTGTTCTGCGTTTGTGGCGGTCTCTTGGGCTTTTTCCTGGCCTATCTCGCCATCTCGGGCTTCGTGGCGCTGCATCCCGATCTTCCACGTGCTTCGAACGTCACGCTCGATTGGCTTTCGGCGCTCTACACGCTGGGAGTCGTGGCGCTCGCCACGCTGGTCGCGGGACTCATTCCGGCGCTTTCGCTTTCGTCGAGTAAGGTCGCGCTCGCGCTACGCTCGGCCGGCCGGGGCGGTGACGCGAGCGGCGGCCGGAAAACGCGCGCGGCGCTCGTGATCGTGGAAATTGCACTGGCGCTCGCGCTGCTCGTCTCATCCGGACTCATCGAGCGAAGCTATCTGAGGCTCACGCACCAGCCGCTCGGATTTTCGCCCCGTAACGTCCTGGTTGCGAGCGGAATCTCGCTGCCGCAGTATCGCTACAAAAAAAAGACCCCTCGGCGCTCGCATTCTACGATCGCGTGGAGGCGCACGTGCGCGCGATCCCCGGGATTCGCGACGCGGCGTGGGCGTTTACCGCACCCTTCATGACGCACAACAACTTGGTCGCGGATTCCGGCATCGTCGGTCATCCCTCTCCTCCATCAGCGACACCGTCCGCGAACATCAATATCGTCGGATCGTCATATTTCCGGCTGCTCGGCATCGGCGTGCTCCGCGGCCGTGCCTTCGGTCCGCAGGACGCCTACAAATCGCCCGTCCTCATCGTGAACGAAGCCTTCGCCCAGCGGTACTTCGGCAACCAATCGGCGCTCGGCCGGCAAATCACCGGAATCAGCGACAAGCCCGGCACGATCGTCGGCATCGTCGCAAACGCGCGCAACACCTACGCGGCCCCAGCTCCGCCCACGATCTACGCCCCGCTGCAACGCACCCCGCATATCTCTGCCGAGCTCCTCGTGAAAACGATCGGGCACGCAAACGTTTCGCGCGCGCTCGCGAGTGTGATCCCCGCGGCCCAGCCGCTGCTGCCGGCGCCTCCCGTGCGTCCCCTGGAGAGTTATCTCAGCGACGACGCCCAACGCGAGCGCTTGAGTGCGATCACGTTGCTGAGCCTCGCGTTCATCGGGTTCATGCTCGCAATCGCCGGTATCTACGCCGTGACGTCGTACGGGGTCGCACTACGCACGCACGAACTCGGCGTCCGCATCGCCCTGGGCGCTCCCACGGTGCGAATCCTGCGCGACGTGTTGGCTCGCGTGCTGCGCACGGCGGCAATCGGCATTCTCGCCGGCGTCGTGCTCGCCGCCTTCGCTGCTCACGCGCTGGCGACGCAGCTCTACCGCACCCCTCCGCTGGACCCGCTAACGTTCGGCGCGGTCGTCGCCGTCATTGTCATCGCCGCGGCCAGCGCGGCGCTGCTTCCGGCTCAGCGCGCGACGCGCGTCGACCCCATCGTGGCTTTGCGCCATGAGTAAAATGGTAGCTGTCAATCGCGGCGTCCCGAAAACGATGGCTCTCGAGTACGTCACCCCATGAGCGTCCGATTTCGAAACCTCGCAAGCGGAGCGGTCGCGAGCGCCGCGCTACTCGTTGCCTTGCGTGCTTATGCCGACGCGCCGCCCGCGCCTGACGGTAGGTCGGCCCTGGGGCCCGAGGCCATTTACCTACGCGCCGTGCACGCGATGAAAAGCGCGCCCGTTCCGCCGTACGTGACGTTTCGCGAACACATCTTGGGACGCAATATTACGCTCTCGTGCACGAGCGACGGCATGAACATCGGGCTCCGGCATGGCGACGTAACCGCCACCTACGACGTTTACTTTCGCACGCGCGATGGCAGTGCGATCAGCAAAGCGGTCGCGAATCCAAGCGCGACCGCAAGCCCGTGCCCGAGCGCGCTGTTGCAACCCGCCGGAGCCGGGCTTTCAGCGATGGGGGTGCCGGAGGCCACCGCGTCTCCGGCGACCGATGCGGCCTCCGCTTCGACCTTCGGACCGCCGATCATCGCCGCAGTGCGCGTCGACGGAGCGCTTTTCTACCATATCGAACTCGTTGGCCGCGAACGCTTGGGTGACAACGACGTTTACCATCTTAAGTTGACCGCGTATCGCGATCCCGATACGCATCCGCTGACCGACCTCTACGTCGATCCAGAAACGTTTCTCGTACGCGAAGCACGCGGCGAAGTTTCGGGCCACTACGTTGTGGCGAGCGGCCGCTTTGCAGGCATCGTCGACTTCGGTCGCGTCGGCGACTACTGGCTCGTCGAGCACGAACACTTCGATGTTGCTGCAAACGCGCTATTCGTGCATGCTTGAATGAATGCAACCGTCGATGGCAGCAACTTTACGACACCGAGCGAACTCCCCGGGATCGTCTTCCCAACGCCGCAACCGACGGCATCTCTGAAGACTACACCGTCGCCGCATCCGACTGCGAGCTAATCCGCCCTCCAGTCCAGCGGCGATTCCCAATCGCTCGGAGCGAATTCAGCTTTGACGCGCTTAACGAGTGAGTAAAGGCGCGATTCCTGCGAGTTGTTAGCGCGTGCGCCGCCTACTGTTGACAGTGCGCCACTAATCGGCGAAAGCGTCGCGTTGGCTTTCGAACGGCAACGTCAGCACGCGACGCAGCGCCACGTCCGCGTCGCGCGCGTACGCTGGCAGTCCGATGGTGAGGCGCTCCTGCGCGATCCCGCTGCGATAGGTGCGGTGGAGGACATCCCAGAGCGTGAGGCCGCTCGAGAGGTTGCTGTACTCGAGCTCGCGACGGTCGGCGTGGTGGATGCCGTGCAGCGGCGGGGTGATGATGAGGAGCCTGAGAACCCGCTCGAACCGTGCCGGCAATCGCACGTTGCTGTGGTGAAAGACGATCGAGGCAAGGAACGCGGTCTGCCAAAGGGTGAGCTGGAGCGGCGTCGTGCCGATGACGAGGATCTGCATCGCGCGCCACGGGACCGAGAGGATCTGCTCGCCGGCATGAAATCGTAGCGCGGTGCTGACGTCCAAGCCGCGATCGACGTGATGCACGACGTGGAAGCGCCACAGCAGCGGAGTACGGTGCGCGAGCACGTGCCAGAGATACATCGTGTAGTCCATCAGCGCGACCGCCGCGATTGCGCGCGCCGGCGCGGGAAGCGGCAGCCGCCCGGCGATCCCCCACCGCCGCGCGCCGGCAAAGCGCGCTAAACGCGCCGCGATCGGCGCCTCGACCGCAACGGTCGCGCCCAGAGCGAGCGCCGCGATGACGGCGTTGCGCGCGTCACGGCGCGCCTTCGGCTCGCGCGCGGTGCGCAGCGGCCGGCGAAGCTCGAGCGCGAGGAGCGCGAGGCCTTCCGTCGCGAGAAGTGTTGCCGAGAGCCACGGGGGCATCGGCCGAGCGAGGGATCTCATCACGATATTCTTTCCTTGCAAGTGATGTTTTCTTTGCCAGCGGGAACGATTGCGAAAAGGGAAACGACGTGCCGTCCATTTCGAAACTGCGCGCGCTGGCATCGTCAGCACGCAATCTGGCGACCGGGAAACCGCTGCTCGCCATCTTTGAGGTCAACCTGCGCTGCAACTCGGCGTGCGGCTACTGCGCCCTGCCGCTCAATCGCGGGCGGTATGAGATGACGCGCGCGGAGATTCGCGCCGTCTTCGCACGGCTTTCGCGTGGTGGACTGCGCATCGTGTTCGTCCAGGGCGGTGAACCGACGCTGCGCCCCGACCTCGCCGACGTGTTGGAAGACATGTGCGCGCTCGGCCTGTTTCCGGTTCTGATCACCAACGGAACCCGGCTCTCTGCGGCGCTCGTCGCCCGGTTGACACGGCTGCGCATGCAGATATCCGTCAGCCTCGACACGCTCGACCGCAGCCGATACCGCAAGATCCGGGGTGCCGATCAGCTGCCGCGCGTGCTCGAGGGGATCGCCGCGTTGCAAACGTCTGCGGGGACGAAGTTCATCACGTGCATCGTCAGCGACGTGAACCGCGGCGACGTGCGCGGCGTCGTTGCCTTCGCGCGTGAGCGCGGCTTCATCCCCGTCGTCGGCGCCTACCATTGGGGCGTCGGGACGTACGGGAAGGAAGACGAGCGCTTGCGCTACGCGGCACTTGCGGCGGCCGTCTTTCGCGAAGTCCGCGACTCGGGAGAGGTCCCTGCCGGCTATTATCGTCACTACCTCGACGACTCGGTCCGCTGGCTCTCCGGGGGCAGCCTCCCGCCCTGCGACGCCGGACGCTACGGCGTCGCCATCGACGCCTCCGGCAACGTCGCACCGTGTCTGGCGCATCCCTCGGCGGGCAATCTGCGCAAGACGTCGCTCGACGAGATACTGGCGCGTTTTGACCGCGACGCGATCGGCCGCTGCTCGCGCGCGTCGACCTGCAATCTGCTGTGTTCGCGGGTCGTCGGAACCGCGCTGCGCCGGCCGATCTCCGGCGCGCGCACGCTGCTGAGCTTGCGTCCATGACCGCTCGAACGCGGGCCGGCTATGAACGTCGAGCGCTCCAACGCTCCAGCGCTTGCCTTTGGGCAGGAGATAACAGCGCCACTCCGCGCCGAATCGGTGTTCTAACCTATCGCGACGAGACCGACATCTCGCTTGCGCGAGCACTCGCGCCCCCGTTCGTTCACCAGCCCGCTCCGTGGCGTCCGTGATGAGCCGGCCGACGTATATAAGCAGAAAAGCCGTGTTGCAAAGATCATCCGTGCGGTGCGCAGGTTCGGTGAGCAAAACGACGTCCGGCTACGCCAATACGCCGCCAAAAATGCTCAGGAAAAGCTTGACCGAATCCTTCGGATCATCGAGGAGTGATACGCCAGCACGTCAACAAGCACGGGATCCCAGTGGCGTCGGCGCATCGCTTGAAACGTGTCCACGCATGCAATAAGGACTTGTATCGGACGCGAAACGAAGCGGAATCGTGGGCGATCTACTTTCGCTACCTTCGAGGCGAACGTTGCTATTCGTATCAGTGCCAGTTGTGCGGCGGCGTTGGCACTTGATCTGGCGCCAGCATCGTACGCCTGAATAGCTCGATGTACATCGCCATTCGCAAACAAAGCCTTCTCAAACGTTGAGGTTTCAGTGTTGGCAAGGTGGGCCTCCATAGAAGCCCCCGCACAAGATGCTGCAGCCCGACCTTGAACGCAAGCAATGAGCGCTATGGCAAACAGCGCCGTCAAAACGTAGCCGAGCGCGTCCTTACTCTTCAAACAAGTCGTCGTTATCAAACTCCTTTTCTGGAAGAGGCCGAGATGGATCGCACGCTCTTGCCGTTTGTTGGAAAGGGCGGCGTAACACCATTCAACGGCATACGGCCGAATCATCGCGAGAGGTGGTCGGCGGTGCGCGATGCGTTACAGGGCCGAGCCGCAGTACACTTCATCCAGACTAAAGGCGCGGCCATTCACGTATGCTTGGTCGTCATCGTACGCGTTCGTAACCCATCGTCCGTTACCGGAGCGGGCGTCAACTTCAATGCGGCGCATGTCCGTGTGCACGATGATGTATGCTTCGATCGACGGCATGGCGCGGTAGGCGGCGCGTTTCTCGATCATATCGTATGCGCGAGTGCTGCGCGAGAGAACTTCCGCGATGACGCGGGGAGCGTCGACGATCGTCGCGTCGCCGGCGGTGGGCTCGCAGATCACCCCGACGTCGGCATAGTAGAAGCTCGCTTCATTCACGCGCACCTTGACGTCGGAACCAAAGGTCCGGCACGGCGGTGGGAAGAGTCGCGCAAGGATCTGGCGCAGATTGAAGCCGATGCCATCGTGGTCGAGCGTACCGCCGGCAAACGCGACCGCGAAGCCGTGGTGCAATTCGAATCGCGCTTCTTGCGCTTCTTCCCAGAGCACGAACTCGGCGGCTTCGAATTGCGGAACGATCGGCTCTCTCATGGCATCGACGCTTCCTTCGCGGACGCTTCCCGGTTAACCCGGCCCTCGAAAGGAGAGATCGTTCGGGCGCGCGAGCCGAACATCGATTTTCCCTCCGCCGAGTCGCAGAGCCGAGCGAGGTTTACCTGCCCGCTACGCCATACGAGTGGCATTCCGCATTCCGGGCGCGACACCGGTCGCTATGGCGTACCGTTCGCGGTCAACTCCGTGCTGCATCAGGACGCTCAACGCCGGCTGAGCCGGGGCTGCGTCAATATCGTCGAGCGGGAGCGGCCGCGAGCCAGTCGTTAATGAGCGCATCGGTGCCCAATCAGAGCGCGCTTGCACCTTTTATGTCCGAAGACATCGCTGCTTCGTTCGAATCGGCAACCCTAAACGCAGACGGTACCGTGTCGTTCGCCGATGCCAACGCTCCTTCAAACCGTTTGCTCCGTACAACTCAATTACGCTTCTCGTAACATGGGGCCCCGTCCCACGATACGGGCACGAAGTGGAACACATCCCTTGCGGTGCAGACGGGCCCAACCGTGGCCGATCTTACGCAGGTTCCGGTGGCGGCTACGGTCACAAAAATCGACGGCGATGCATTGAGGGTACAAGGCACCGGGACAAAGGGCGCATCAGCACGTACGGCGACTACAAAGACCCGATCGACCTCTAACGATCCAAGTGGCAGCGCGATTCCAAGCAGACGAGCTCCAACGTGCAGATTATAAGGCAGACTGCAATTGCGCCTCTATACGTTTGACGCGCTTAACCAGTGAGTAAAGGGCGCGATTCCTGCGGGTTGTTAGCGCGTGTGCCGCCTACTGTTGACAGTGCAACTAATCTAATCGGCGAAAGCGTCGCATTGGCGTCCGAACGGCAGCGTCAGCACGCGACGCAGCGCCAGGTCCGCGTCGCGCGCGTACGCTGGCAGTCCGATGGTGAGGCGCTCTTGCGCGATCCCGCTAAGATAGGTGCATGGAGAACATCCCAGAGCGTAAGGCCGCTGGAGAGGTTGCTGTACTCGAGCTCGCGACGGTCGGCATGGTGGATGCCGTGCAGCGTCGCCATCGACGCCTCCCGCGATGAGCCGTCCGACGTACGATCTGGCGGTGATCGGCGGCGGCGCCGCGGGCCTGATGGCCGCCGGCGCGGCCGCGACGATTGGCGCGAAGAGCCTGCTCATCGAAAAGGCCCGGTTCGGCGGGGACTGCACATGGACCGGGTGCGTGCCCAGCAAAACGCTCTTGCGCGCCGCAACCGCCGCAGCGGAGGCACGCGGCGGCGGGAGACTGGGAGTCGAGGCCGAGCCCCGCATCGATGGCGCTCGCGTTCTGGCGCGCGTGCGCGCCGTCCGCGAGCGTATCTATGCCGAATCCGACGCACCGCGGGTCCTGGCACGCTACGGGGCCGAGGCCCTTGGCGCGACGGCGCGCTTCCTCGATCTGCACACGCTCGCGCTTGAAGGTGACGGCCCGGCGACGGTCACCGCGCGTCGCTTCGTCATTGCTACCGGGAGCCATCCACTTCGTCTCGATCTTGGTGTCCCGACCGTGGATTCGGAGACGATCTGGGAGATCGAGACACTGCCGGCGCGCTTGCTCGTAATCGGTGGCGGCCCCGTTGCCATCGAGACGGCGCAGGCTTTCCAACGGCTTGGTACCGACGTCACGGTCGTCGCGGACGGATCGCGCATTCTCGAACGCGACGACGCGGACGCATCCGACGTGGTCGCGCATGCCTTGCGCGCCGAGGGTGTCACCATCTACACAGGCATGCGGGTGACGGCCGCGTCGCGTGCCGGCGGCGTCGTCACCGCGACGCTCTCCAACGGCACGATCGTGCAGGCTGAACTGGTCTTCGTCGCCGTCGGTCGCGCTGCGCGGGTGGAAGGCATCGGCCTCGAGCGCGCGGACGTCGAAGTGCGGGACGATCTTGTGGCGGTTAACCGCCGCTGTCGGACGAGCGCGCGCCACATCTACGCAGCCGGCGATTGCGCGACCACGTCGCGCTTCACGCACGTCGCGGAGCGCATGGCCGCCGTAGCCGTGATGAATGGGATTGTCGGAGTGCCGTCCCGCTTCGACCCCGACTCCGTGACCTGGACGACGTTCACCGATCCCGAACTTGCGCACGTGGGTCCGACGCAGACGGAACTACGAGAGACCGGCCGGCGGCATCTGGTTGAGCGCTTTCCGTTCGCGCGGCTCGACCGCGCGATCATCGACGACGCCGAGGACGGGTTCGCCTCGATCGTCACCACGATGCGCGGTCGAATCCTCGGCGGTACGGTCGTCGGTCCACGCGCGGGCGAACTGATCGCGGAGATCGCTCTCGCTCGTGCGCGCCGACTCACAATCTCGGCGCTCGCAGCGACGCTTCACGTGTACCCCACGTACGCGATGGGCGTACGCCGGGCCGCGGACACCGCACTCATCCGGAAGCGGACCGCTCCCGTGCTGGCGGCGCTTCGATTGCTGCGCGGCCTTCGGGGTACAGCGCCGCCGCTCGAGGTTCTGTTACCTTAGGCCCGTGCGGCGGATAGAGGCCCACGACGCCTCACGGTTGCTGGTCACCGTTCTTCGCAATCCTGACGATCGCGCACGCCTTGCATCGCTTGAGCAACAGAATTGGACCCCGGAGGTTCTGGCCGTGAAAGACCGGGTCGCGTATCTCTGGTGCCCTCACGGGATACTCGCGAGCCGGCTGCCTGAGGCGATTAATCGCGTGCTAGGCGACGCCGCGACCACTCGCAACTGGGCAACCATAGCAAAGCTGCACGGTCTCACTCGTAGTCTCTTGCCGACTTGAGGGCGAACGGTTGGGCCGCCAGTATTCGCAGGGCCAACGCGGCCCTATCCCGGCGTGCCGTAACTGCCAATCAGCAGACCGCTTACGTAATCGCCTCCCCTGAAGCCGTACTATGCGTATGTACGCAGGAGGCCCTTTGCACATTGCCTACACTTTGGCAATATGTTAGCGTTATTTTATGGTGCGTACACAAATCCAACTTGCCAACACAACGGCAAAGCGCCTCCCCACACTCGCGAACGAGCGCGGGGTGTCCGTGGCCGCCTTCATCCGAGAGGCGGTCGAGCGCCGGATCGCGGAGCTCGACCGCGAGCGCGATGACGCCTGGGCGGCTGCCCTCGCGGCGATCGAGCGAGGGTACGGCGACCGAGAAAACGCGACGGACCTGAGCGAGCACCATGACGACTACATTGCCGACGACGTCTACGAGCGCAAAGTCGCGAAAACGACGAAGCGGAGTAAGCGATGATCTTCGTCGACTCGTCAGCGTTCGTGGCGGCGTTTTCGGCGACCGACGCCAACCATCCAGCCGCGCGAACGACCTTCGCGCGGCTGTCGCGCGCGCGCGACCAGCTCCTGACGACGAATCTCGTCGTGGTCGAGACCGCTTCGCTCTTGCAACGGCGTTTGGGGTTCGAAGCCGCGGCGCGCTTCGTCGGGGTGTTCTTGAAACCGATCGCGACGCACGTAGTCGGCAGCGCGCTGTTTGATGTCGCGATCGATGAGTGGACGAAGGCGAAACGCAGACGCCTCAGCCTCGTCGATTGCACCAGCTTTGCTTTCATGCGCCAAGGTCGGATCGAGCGTGCCTTTGCCTTCGATCGCGATTTCTCGGCTGCGGGATTTACGATCGTCAATGTGGTGACTTGATCGAGGCGCGGATGAAATTGCGTTCGGCGTCGATGCGGCCTGGGGGCTTCGCGCTGAAAACGTATCGTCAGCTGTGGCGAGCTGCTAGGCGGGCTGCCGCACGACGTATCCGTTCGTGGCCTCGCGTAGCAGATGTCGCGTCTCCAATAACCGTAGCGCCTCTTGTGCTTCGTCGAGCGCCCCGCCGGCGGTGACGCCTTGGCGCACGAGTTCCTGATCGACGAGCGCAAACAACGTCTCTTGCGTCAGCGCCGGTGTCTGTGCGCTTGGAACGCCGCGGGCAAGCGTGCATTGGAGTTCCCAGCCGGCGCGCGCAGCGTACTGCGCGATCACTTCGACGCGTTTGCGTCGGCCGTGCGCGCGCTCCCAGAAGAGCGCCGAGAGCGCGGCCTCGGCACGCCCGGAAACGAGCGCCGGCCGGAATTCGTCGGGGCCGACCTCCGCTTCCAAAGCACGCACCAGATCGTCGACGGTCCAGCACGTGACGGCGTGCTGCGTCAATTCGTCGTCGAAGGAGGCGTCGTTGCCGAATGCGGGACCGAGAAGCAAGGCGTATTGGGCGTTGGCGGCCGCGCGAAACTTCGCCGGTTCTTCAGGACGCGGGTTGGTGACGATGGCGCCCGGACTTGCGGTTTTACATTCGAGCACGATACGGTAGCCGTCGGTTCCGAGCGGGGCGGTCAGCACGCCGTCGGGCGCTGCGTTGCCGCCGATGTGCGTTGCTAGGAAGCCGAGGGCCGCGAATGCGTCGCAGGCGGCAACTTCGAAGGCCGCCGGATCGTCGCCGGTCGCCGTGGTCCGCAAACGCTCGCTGATGGAGGCGATGTTCTCCGTCGTCAACCAACTCGGCAATGCGGGCAGCGCGATCGCCGGCCAAACGTCCGCCGGTTCGTTGAGCCGAAACTGGGAGGTGCCGTCGATTTGAACGAGCTCCGGCGTTTTTCCCATGCCGAGCGTCCGCACGACGTACTCGTGCAGCGCGGTGTACACGTATTTGCGCGTCGTCGACGGCGGTAAGAGTTTGCGCGCGAGCGCTTGCGCGAGGATGTCGTCGGCGTCGTGCGTCTTTTCGTCGGCGAGTACCGCGAGCGCGGCTGCAATCACGTATCCTTTGGGCATCGGCTCCGGAGCCGCCAGCAGCATGGCGATCTCCGGAGTACGGTGACGGACCTCGCGTTTGCCGAACGTCTGCGGCCCGATGCTGCTGCGCAAGCGCGCGAACACGTCACCGAATAGCCGCTCGTATTCCGGGAAATCGGCCGCGGTGACCGTTCCGTTGTGCACCGTCGTGAGATCGTTCCAAGGAACGGGAATCGAGACTTCGAGCGACGGCGTGCCGCGCAGCGCATACGGTAAGAGCGATCCCATGCCCGGATGATTCGATTTCGTTCCAAGGTAGACGCGGTTGCCGCGCTCGGCCCGTAGTGCCGCCGTGGTCATCAGAACGGGATGCTGCGCGGCGAGCGTGGCGGCCAAGTCGTGCAGCCATGGCCCGAGCGCTCCGTAGGCTGGACCGTCTTCAAACGGTATCCACAGTGACGCGCCACGAAAACCATCGAGCATGAAGATGGCATCCAGCTGTTGCGCCGCGAGAGCCGCTCGTATGAGTTGCGCCGCTTGGCGTACGTCGTCGTCGGTCGCGGTGCCGCTCGGCGCAAGGATGATGCGTCCGAACATGGCACGATCGGGATCGTCGAGCATCGGTGACCAGCCGTCCAACTCGACGACATGCTCGGCCGCGCACATCCAGTGGACGGCGCGCGCGTCCAAACGCGCGTAGCGGTGTAGTCCGGTCGACGTGCGGACCTCGATCGTCGCAACGTCGGGTGGGGCATCGAAGAGGTCTTTATGAAAGATCGGGTCGCCCTCGGGGCCGTTGGGATACGCAACGCGAACGACCGGCGTTCCTCCGAAGTGCCGTAGCATCCACGGCATCGCCCGTGCGTAGTGCGCGCGAATTCGCTCGTGGTCGAGCGTAGCGTCCGCCATACTGCTCGCTTCGGTGGGTGTGCGGCGACGGGCCTCCGTTGCGTCACACCGATCCCCCATCATCTCGCTCTCACGGGCCTGCCGCTTCTGCCCGGCACCGCACGCGACGAGGCTAAGTGGGGTCGACCCCTACCCGTTGCCAGGCGCGCCGCGTCGCATCGGCGACATCGGCGCCGAATCGTGACCGCGCGACCCCGATCGTGGTCGCTGCAAAGCGCGCAAACGAACAGCGCACTCCGATATCGCCCGTCACCGTCTCGTACCAGATCCGCCCTGCGCGTTCCCAGGCGTGGCCGCCCAGCGTCGTCGCAAGCAAATAGAACGCGTGGTTGGGAATGCCGGAATTGATGTGCACGCCGCCGTCATCGTCGCGACCGTGATAATAGTTGCGGTAGTTGTCCGGCTGCGGGTCTTTCCCGCCCATGACGATGCTGTCGTATGCCGTCCCGGGCGCTTTGAGCGAACGAAGCGCCTTTGCGGCCCTCTTATCGGCGATCAACTCGGCGCCGATGAGCCAGTCGGCCCGATCGACGGTTTGCTTGCGGTGCCACTGCTTCGCGAGCGATCCGAAGACGTCGGACACCGACTCGTTGAGCGCCCCCGACTCGCCGTGATACGCGAGGCCGCACGTCATCTGCGTGACGCCGTGCGAAAGCTCGTGTGCGATCACGTCGAGCGCGCGCGTGAACGCTCCGAACACGGCGCCGTCCCCGTCGCCGTACACCATCTGTGCGCCGTCCCAGAAGGCGTTGTCGTAATATTCTGCATAGTGTACGCTGGAAACGAGGCGCATGTCGCGACCGTCGACCGAACGCCGGCCGAAGACTTTCTCGAAGAAGTCGTATGTAATGCCGGCGTTGTCGTACGCCTCGTTGACCGCCGGATCAGCCGTCGCAGCGTGGCCTTCGCGCCGCACGACCCTGCCGGGGAGCTGCGTGTCGTGCGCGGCATCGTAAATCGTTCGGCGCTCGCCGCGTTCACGCGGTAACATCGCGGGAAAGCGCGCTGCCAGCATTCGTTGCCCGCTGAGGCGGGCGCTCAGTTCCAGCGTTTGGAGTGCGCGGCTGCGCAGTTCCGCATCACCGTGCTCCATCAACGCCTTGAGGATATACGGCGGTACGATGAAACACGGCATCCACAAAGGTACGCCCGGTGCGAAGAAGCGCCTTCCCGCCACTGTATGGGCACGCCGACGGCGTGAGACGACACGGGCAGAACTTGGCTTTCGCGATGGCGGCGCGTATGAAATGGTTACGGGACCGTTGACCGTCCCAACGTCGACCGGTGCGACCGCCTTGACATGACGTGAAGGACGCGCCCCTAAATTGACGCCTTTGAACGCCCTTAACAGGTAGGCTTTACGGAGTCACGACAGTGATTGAATCGGAAGCTTGGACGGCCTGCCCCTGATAAGTCGTATTCCAGTAGACTGCTTTCACGATCGAGTGTCCAATCGTCAGGTTCGATGGCCAGTCGGGGCAAACGAATGTCGTGTCGGGTTTATATGTGGATGTAGGCGCGCGCCCACAATAGATGCGCTTCCCGTCTATCTGCATATTCTTGCCCATGTAGAAGTCGTGAGTCACTTTGTTGCTATCGAGAATTATAAACGAACCCGACTCGTTCCCGTGACCGTACAGCGTAAGCGTTCCTTGAATCGTCGATAGCGTTCCTGAGGGACGTGCCGGAAAAACGAGGGATCCGCGAGCGACGCGGCCGCGCAGGCTAAGACCCCGAGTAGCGCCGATGGTAAGACGAGTTTCATGCGCACGTGTGGTCTCTCTCGTTGTTAGCGGCACCCGGTAGGTGCGCACGGACAAAGGCAGTAACGCGTTCAGCGGCGCGATCCAGTACGTTTAACTGCAAAATCGATTGGTTCCGAGAACGCTCCCTCCATGGCGTAACGCTCGAGACCAATTGCAGATGCTGCGTAGACCGCGGGCGCCTCTTTGGTGAAGGTCCGGTCGACGCCGTCCATGCTCATGATCTTCTGGAACTGACGCACGAGCGCGTTGCGCGGTTCGACGAGGATGCGGCGTAACGCCAGTTCGTCGAGCGCGTCGAGGGTTATGACGATCGGAAGACGGCCGGCAAAAGCTTGCCGGTGCGCCCGTCGCGCTTGGATTCGGGAACACTGCGGAATCCGTGGGCGTTTGAGGCTGACGTCGCGCGTGATCGACGGGTTCTCGCTCTTGCGCGCGATCTTGTCGTCTCGTCGATGCAGACGATGCCCCTTCTCGGCGCGCTTGACGTCGTAGTCGGCGGCCTGAAAGAGCTTGGAGCAAAATGTTCTCGACGTCCTCGCCGACGTAGCCGGCTTCGGTTAACGAGGTCGCATCGGCCATAGCGAGCGGAACGTCGAGAATCTTGGGCGAGCGTCTGCGCGAGGTAGCTTTTGCCCGAACCCGTCGGACCTACCAGCAGCATGTTCGATTTCTGCAGCCGACTTCGTCCGCCGTAGGCTGTAATCGTCTCAAACGAGGACCTGTCCAGGAGATCTATCGCCTGGCTGAAACGGTGTCCGTGCCATCATACGGCAGTTACGGCCTGTCACCCCTTCTAGTTGACGGCCGCAGCATGCCGCGGTATCCTAAGCCCGACGGGGGCACGGAAAACATGACGATCAGCTGGGCGCCAACGATTGAACAGCTCCAACCTGCCAAGGACGCTGAGGCCTTAACCGAAGTGCGTACGCTGCTAGCGCGCATGGTCATGGCCTACAGCCCAGCAACGGTCGCGGGCATTCTCGCAGTGGACAAATCGGCGGTGAGCCACTGGCTGAACGGCAAGCGCAGCATCAGTCCGGCGATGCGGGTGCGCGTCATCGAGGCGCACGATGTCCTTTCCCGCGTCCACCAAGTCTTCAATGCAACTCTCGCCGCGCGCTGGCTGGTCGGGCACGAACCCTTTTTAGGGGGGGCCCGACCGATCGACGTGTTGGGACAGCGCGGCGCCACGCCCGTCATCGATGCACTCGATGCGATCGCGTCCGGCGGATACGCATGAGGCTATTTCGGGTGTTGCCATACTTGGCAGACGCCGCCGTGGATGAACCCGGCGGCGTTTTCTTTTGTCCGCTCGGGGGGAAGAACCGCGCTGACGCGCGCGACGGTTCGTACCAATGTCTGTACCTGGGCGACTCCGCCGAGGGGAGCATTGCCGAGGCGTTCGGACGCTTCGACTTCTGGGACGCTGCACTCTTTGAGGCCGAGACAGCCACGCCGCAGCTGCCACGGTCCAGCTTCGCACTCGTGACGTACGAGTTGCCGGGCGACGTGCCACTGAGGAATCTCGATGACGCGCACGCCTTAGTAGATGAAGCGCTGCGCCCCTCCGATGTCGTCACGCGCGACCGGAATGTTACACAAGCGTGGGCGATGCGGATATATGCCGGCGGCGGCTACGCCGGCGTGAGTTGGTGGTCGTACTACGATGCGAGCTGGCATAGCCTAGCACTGTGGGATACGTCGCGTCTCGCACTTGTGGGGCCGCCGCAGCGAATTCATTTGAGCGATGCGGCCGTGGAAAAGGCGGCAACTACCATCGTGCGTCGCATGATTCGGTAAAGGCATCGTGCTCGAGAGCGGCGCTACGCCGGTAAGTCCTTCGGCCGGTCGGCGTAGATGAGGGCAGGTTGCTCCTTCTTTCTCGATGACTTCTTTGTTGATGATGCACTTCTTGACGCCTTGCAGGCTCGGAAGGTCGTACATCAGAGTCTACGGGAGAAGCTGATCAAAATCGGTGCCAAGGTCTAAGCCACGGACGCTACGTCACGTTTCAGATGGCCGAAGTCGCGATCCCGCGTTCCTTATTTGCGGCAATCATGCAGCGCATTGCTGCGCTCCGATCGCCGCCGATGGCATTGGCACCATGAACGTCCCGGCTAAACGAGGAGTTGGGGAGAACCCGGGAGATCTGCGCCTTGAGGACCGTGCAACAAGCGCGTTTTCCCGGAGCGCGGCCCCTGCAGCACCCACATCCGCGCGGAATCGGCCATCGCTCGGCCGCCGGGCGGAAATCCGACCGGAATCAGTCGAGGCTTGCTCGAAAAGGAGAGCCACATGGGGAATCCCCGTTACTATCGCTTACGCCTCTGCCAAGCGCCAATCGAGCACCCAAATGTGCCGATCGCGGCCTTGGGTTGACAAAGACAGTCACCGTCGGTCGTTTGTGGGACTCGTCGTTTTGGGGAACGTGCGCCATCGAACTTGGGCGTTCACGCCGCTGCCTAGGAGCGCGTCAATACTTACGGGCGGCCAACGTGTCAAGCCATTTGAGAACCTTACCGGCGGCCCATTCATCGCGCCATATATGATCTTACCGGGGCCTGCTCAAAAGCGGCGTCCTCGGCGGCGGCTTTCTTTGAGAAGGACGTCATCCTGGCACCTCGGCCGGGACGCTTCTCGATGGGCCCGACCGGGAGTGCCGCAATCGCGGCGACGTTGCGCTCGATCGTAGCGATCAGAACAAAGGGATCGATGCTCTTACGATGCTCGGTCAGACGCGCTGCCGTCGCTTCGTCGACGAGCTGAAGAGAAATTGATCGATCCAGCGGCGTCATCGCTGCGCCGTAGCGCCTTACGATACGGCTGCCGACGCGTTTTTTCTCGACGAGCCTGACGCTGGTTTGGAAGTAATTCATCAAAAGCCGTACTTCGTTTACGTACACGTCGTTCATTGCCGTAACCGCCTCATATGAGTCGAAGCGCTGCCAGCCGAACACTTTGCGAACGTGCGTCCAGTTCTTTTGCTCGATATGCGCGTTGTCGTTCTTGTGATAGGGCCTGCTGCGGGTGAAATCGAGTCCCTTGTCTTGACACCATTTGACGCATTGGCGGTTGATGAACTCCGAACCGCTGTCGGAGTCGATGCCACGTAAAGCAAAGGGGAGCGCGAGGCGAATCTCTTCGAGCGCTGCAACGACGTAACGCTGGCCTTTCCCAAGCACAGCACGGGTTTCAGTCCACGTCGAGGCAACGTCGGTAGCGTTGACCGAACTCACGAACTCGCCGTCGCCGCTGCCGCCGCAGTGCGCCACGGTGTCGACTTCGCACCATCCGGCTTCGCTTACGTCCCAACGTTCGGAACGAATCAGGATCTGATGCTTGAGCAACGTGCCGGGCTTAGTGCGGCCGTCGATGCGGCGACGCACGTTCGCGCGATGCGGTCGCAATAGCCGGTCCATCGTGCGCGCGCTCATCGCGAGCAGCAACGTCTCTGTCGCTGCGTCGAGCAAGAGAAAGGTCCGCGCCCACGGCAGCCACAGCGGCAACATCGTTCGTAAACGTTGCGACCAGGGATAATCCATCGCGCGCCACACTGCGACAAGAGCGGACGTGACTTCAGGGGCATAACGCGAGGGGCGACCGCTGCGCTTGCGCGGCCGCTTGGGCGCGCTGCCCAGGATCACGATCGCGTATTTGCGATGCCTCCCGGTGATCGCTACGAACTCGTCGAGCAGTCGCCCACGCTCCGCTCGATCGGCTCGACCATAGCGCCGAGCCATCTTGGCCGCATACTCGCGGATCGCTTGAGGTCCCATGGGAACGCGTTCGCCGCCGGCGGCCCGGGTAAGGTCATTTCTGGCGCGACGATACCGCTCACGGTAAGATCGTAGCTGGCGCGACTCGCACGGTCGCGTCGTTTGACGAAGCAATTGCGCCTTCCAATTGGTCGCCAGCATTCAACAGCAACGGGCCAGGTCTCCACGGGTTTTACGGCTACGAAGGAGAGCCGAACGATATCTACGGTGCAGATTTGGCAACCTCGTTTCTCAACGATGAGGTGCAGAACGCGGGTCGAGCGCCGTCTGTCTCGATCCACACCGCTTGGATCAACGCCGCCGGCGCCGACCAAGAACCGAATATGTATGGCATGTTTGAGCTATCGTCCGCGTCTGGCGACGTCTTGTCAGGAACAACCTCGCCTGCGCCGTACACCACAAACTCGCAAGCAAGCCAAAGCAATCCCGTGTACTACTATGACGCATCGGGGCAAACAGTCTTCACTCCACCGTTTCAAACGTCGCTTAGCGGAAACTCGCCAGATATCTACAAGCCTACGCGTTGAAGCCCGAAGGTTGGTCCGATAGCTATCTGGCATCGCAGGCAGACAACTATGAGTACGGCTCTACAAAGAGTCAGGCGTCGAGTAATCAATACCGGATGGTCGGGACTTCGTTCAACGCCTCTCATTACGAGTCCAGCGGCGCAGTAGTCATGGCCGGAGCGAGGAGTGTCGTCGTGTTCAATGACACCCAAAATGGCGCCCTTAGTTTTGCGCAAGGCGAGTTGAATGCTCATGGCGGCTTGCCGAGCGACGCGAAGCTATCGCAGGTGATTACTCACTACGAAAAGCAGGGTAATTCGAGCACGATTCTCGGGTACGACTTTATTTGGCGACACGGCGACGGACGCATTGGCGGCGACTTCATTCAGGTTGCCGTGGATAATGCCAAAGTGAGGACCTGTCTCGTGGATAACCCGAACGATCCTCCTTACAACCATCCAGCATGCCTGAAGTGGGGGTACGATTACCCCGAGCGGTGCCCATGGCTTTATCGTCTCTGGCGCGGTATGGGTGGAGCGGTAAATGTCGCCAAGCGTCACGTCGTCGGTCCAAACGGTCGCTTACTAACCATAGCTGCAAGCGGGACGGGGATGTCTCCGCTGTCCGCCTACAATGCCGCCGTTGCAAAACCTGTTATCAAGGGGTCCAAGAACTCACTAGGCAACTTCGTCGGGTACGCGTTGACATATTGGACGCCATCGGCTGAAACAGTCGACAACACTGCGTATCCGGCGTACCACTTTTTTTCTCCAATCACCACCGCGTGACGGTCAATGCCGTCAGCGGCCAAGTCATCGGTGCCGGTTCGTATTAAATCTGTGATCGTTTTCGCGGTGCTTGGGGCGGTGCAATCGTCTTGCGCCCCTGCGGTCGTGAAGCCGCCGTTGCGCATCGTCAGTTTTTGTCCGCATTCAACGCGAGAATTCCAAGTGGCAGCGATCCGGCGCATAGTAGGAAATATGTCGCCCGGTGGACTCAACAGTATACTTTGGCGTACGGAATTCGTCGTCCCAGCGACGGCAGCGTCACACGGCGTCCTCGCGTACTGGAACGATCTGGCGGTACCAATACCATACTCGGCTGTAAGACAGGGCCTCGATAGGGAGTTCTATCACATCAGAACGGCTGCCGTAACGAATTTGCGGCACGAACCGAACCAGCGGACCGTCTACCTCCAATCCAATAAGGCGCCGTACCGTTGGTCACGCGAACTGTCGAGAGATATGGAACCCACGTGCGGCGAAAAACTGCTTCGAGAGAAGCGAAACCCTCTTAGCTCGGACTAGCCCCTCAACTTTTGTCCAGCACTACCAACAGTGCGCCAAAAAGGAGAGCACGATGAAACGGATCGCTGCAGGTCTTCTCGGATTCGTTACTGCTTACGGCATTTGCGCCGGTCTACGGGCGAACCATTTACGCCCCAACGCCGCCACGAATTTTACGTAACAGCGATCTCGTGGCCGATGCCGCCGCGCGAGCGCTTGACTCTGAGCGTGAGCGTCTACAATATGGTCGGCTCGGGAGGCTCAGCGGCGTTTCGGTTCTGGAGGCGCATCCGGTTAGCATTGGGATGCTTCGCTCACTGGGATTAAAAGGGTCAGTGCGGCATCCGCAAAGCCTCTATTTAGTACGAACTCGCGTGCGCCAACTGAACGGCGAGACGTGGGACGGTTATTATAACTTACGACGGCGTGACCCATCTTATCGCCTATGAGATCGAGCAATACGTGTTTCCAGCGGATCGGGGAGGAAGAGCGTTACCGCATCGCTGAGCTCCTGATGCCTCGACCCTAGGTCACCGGGTCGATCGCGGTATACATTAGAGTTGCACCATCGTTTTTAAACGAGCACGAAAACGTGGTCGCCCCAGTCTTTAATTGATAATCATATCGCCTCAGTTCAGGATCAATCAGCCGCTGAGCGCTGAGCTGACGATAAATAGTCGATTGCTCTCCGAAGGAAAGGTTTGGAGATATCTGCTTGGCGATTTCACTTCTCGTCAGGAAGAGACTATGTGGAGCTGTTATGGCTAAATGAGGACTTGCTACGGCGGCGGCTGTGCCCATGGCGACCGTGCCGATTGCAACCAGCACCGCAAATGAAGCGGAGCGCGGACTTGATGATAGAGGTGGAAACATTTCACAATCCTTTCGTTAACTGCGTTAGTTCAGTGACGGAATCTATCGCCGTCTGAGTTGGAAATGCCAGTGCCGATGGGTTAATGGAGAACTGTGCGGCCTCAAGTAGTGAACTAATTGCTTTTTTACGTTGCCCGAGGGCAGCGTGACATGCGCCAAGGACGAAATCAACGAAGCCAGGAGCATAGCCTGCGGAGTTCATTGAGACCCTGATTGAGCTTAACCGCTTGATGCATCCGTTATAATTGTGTCTTGTCGCAAGGCCCACTGCGGGCGCGATCTGATCGGAGAACTGCCGGCTGTCTTCGAATATTGGAGCGCCTCGTTCGCCAACAGGCTGATCTTGGGCTTGCGAGTGGAGGATTAAAAATGCCACGTTGAAATGCCCACTAGTTAACGACGTTATCATCATGCAATCAGTATCAAACTCAGCACAAACGCCACTATGGTGAGGTCCGAGTCCGTAAAGCGCGAGAGCCGGAATCCACCACTCTCTTGCTTGCTCGAGCTTCCCGACTCGCATCAGAAACAAGCCGACGTGAAAAGCAAGAAACGCATCTCGCAACGTTGTGTTGCGTGGTATGCTTGGCGCTATACTGCGGTAAACGGTCAACGCAGAACTCCATTGACGCTCGCGTTCCAACTGATACGCATAGTCTACAGTGGGTCGCGCTGTCGAAGACGGCACACCCGACGCACTTTGCGGAAAGGTCATGACCGTTTGAAGGGCCGTCGTCAATGCGATTTTACCCGAAAGCGAACGGCTCACAATGCAGAGCGGTTCTCGACACTTGAGGAAGCCGAGGCACGCTTTAATGTGGCCGCGGCGGGGCATACCGTTGACCATTCCAAGAAAATGAAAAGGGTCTTCCGCGCGTTCATCCATTCGTTTACAGTGTTGCATTAATATGATTCGCTTAGGTTCAGCTGATAGATGGCATTGCGTTTGCACGTAAATGGAAACGTACCGCCTTCAAATGTCTGAATACCCCCGTTTTTGTCATTGTGGGCCGCTCGCAGACTTCACAAACCGGACCACCCGGCGAGTAGTCGCCGGACGCTCGTCGCGCGATTCTCGCGGTCGAAGCCTCGAAAACGCCTCACCTCGGCGTCTACTTTATGGGCAGCCACTCCCTTTTAGGCAGCCCACGGTTGATGGACAAAAACCGGACCAGGCCCAACACGTTGAGCCGGGGCCAACGTTTCGATTCGGTCGCGCATCTCGCTCGGTAGCGCCGAGCGCCGAAACCGGGACGTGCACGAGGGCGCTTCGACTGGAAATTCCAGCATCATTAGGCGCGCAAGCGCTTCACGCGATCGATACGCTGCGCCGTCCGGAGCGCTTCGCACCGTGATTTTACCGGATCGTCGTCAACGAGGCGAAGCAACGGCTCCGAACCACGGCCCGAGAGCTGCCCCTTCGAAACGAGTATCGGCGAGCAGCTAGCGCTACACCGCACTAGCGCTAAGAGCCGCACGTTGAGGGTTAAAACCCAACGGCACTCAATCTCGGCATCATGATTCCCATCGCCGCGGTACGTAGCAAAATCGAGCCGGCGTCGTTTTCGGACGGCGACGAAGCGTGAGCGATGATTGTGCTGCTCTGCATTGCGGGCGCATTATTGCCGGCGGGGAGTTCAACCGCAATCGATTCGGCCCGCATTTGCTGCATCTGCCGTAGCGCCGCGGCCTCTTGTGCCTGCTGGACGCGCAGAACCGTCTGCGCTTCGGCGGGGGACAGCGCCGCATCCAACCGCTGTGCCGCGGTCGTCGAATCGGGAGCGGGCGCAACGGCAAGCTCGCCGACGATCTGCGCGAGAAGTGCGCGATGCGCCGGCGTCAGCGCACCGAGCATCTCTTGCCGGAACCGCTGCTGCTCCTCCATGAGACGTCCAACTTCGGCCATATGGCGCCGCACGTCCGCTTGCACCTGGGGCGGAATGGCCGGCAAAGCCTGGACCGCCGGCGCACTCTGTACCCAAGAGCCGGCAGTCGCGCTCGCCGCGGGCGCAGCCGAAGCCGCGGGTGTAGCAGCGGGTTCTTGGACCTGTGCGTCAGCCGCTGTTGCGATGACCGCAAAGAGCAACGCGGAAGCTACGACGTGTGTCCGTCTCATCCATGAACCGTACGACGAGGTCCGGTGTGCCTCCCGGTTACGGCACGCGCACCCCCGCTAGCTCGGTGTGGGGGAGTAGTCGTCGACTTTGCCGTCCTTCGTGACTGCGACGTGTACGTTGAACGCAAGGCCGCTCGAGAAACTGACGTGGTATTCGTAGCCGGTATCGCCGCCTTCGGCGTGTTTGCCACGAAATATCCATGCGCTCGGCGCCCCGAGGGGGGCGAACTGCGACTTCCCGTCGGCGATTGCCTCCGGTGTCAGCTCGTGCGCCATGGTCGGCGTGAATTCAGAGCGGTCGACGGTGCCGGACATAAGGTGCTTCCATATCCGTTGCGCTAACGCCGTGACCTTACGGTTCTCACCGGGAGCGGCCCGCTGCTCGATAGCCGCGATGCTAGGGTGCAGCGTATTGAAAGTCACGGCGGCAAGTTGTTCGGGATCAGCGTCGGAGCTGTTCTCCAACACGATGATGTCTTCGTGCAGCGCCGGATAATAGGAATTTTGAGATGTAAATCCGTTCGTTCCCCCGTCATGAGAAATACGGTGCTGCCCGTCGAAGGAGTCAATCTGCCAACCGAATCCGTAGCCGGTGCTTTGCCCGTTCGCGAGACGACCCGGCGTCGTCGCACGGACTACGTCCGCCGCGCTTATGACCTTACCGGCGAAGTACGCATCGTCCCACTTCGCGAGATCGCCGACCGTTGAGACGATATCGCCGGCGCTAAAAGCCCATTCGTCGACAAGGAGCGGCGAGCGTTTGAACGCCCCTTTTTTCAGTTCGTAGCCGGTCGCCATGTTCGCGAGCTTTTGTTCGTCACCGATGAACCCGCTATGCGTCATTCCGGCGGTCGCAAACAAGTGCTCGCGTGCGTACCGGTGCCACGACACGTTGGAAACGAGTTCGATGACTCGGCCGAGTAAAAAGTAGTTTGTGTTGCTGTACGCCCAGTGGGTGCCCGGCTTGAACTCGAGCGGTTTCTTTGAAATGAGGGCGAGAATGGTTGCGAAGCCTCGCGGCTTCGTCGAGGAAAGCGCCTCGAAATGCGGCACGCTTGTGTAGTTTGGAATGCCGCTGACTTGCCCGAGCAGCTGCTCGAGCGTCACGTTGCGCCCTTGCCGGTACTGCGGAACGTATTTTCCGAGCGTGTCGTGCAGTGAAAGCTTTCCTTCCTCTTGCAACTGCAGAATAGCCGCCGCCGCGAACTGCTTGGTGACGGATCCGATTTCGAACCGGGTCTCCGACGTTACCGGTACGTGCGTCGTGACGTTCGCCACGCCGAAGCCTTTGTCGAAAACGACCCGACCGCGATCGACGATCATCAGCGCGGCGCCCGGTATGCGGACGACCGCCAGAGCCTTAGCGGCCGACGCGCCGAGCGCGGCCTGATTGAGCGGTGCGGCGGCAAAGCCCACCGCAGGTAGAGACGACGCAAGCGCAAGAGCGGCGATGAGGCCGACGGCCGACCGACGTCTGAGACCCGTACGGATACGCCCCCGTGAGATCGGCCTCCAGTTGTGTACTCGGGAAGTCATCGACCGTTGAGGTCGGCTTCGAAGAGATACGTCCCTGCAATCGCGCGACCGCGGAGGGTTGTATGACGTACGCTGTTAGGCAGCGTCGTCACCAGCGGAACGATCGCGATGGCAAGGGAGCGCACCGAGCAAAACGATGTAGCGCGTGGCCGCGTTTAGGCGGCTTCCGGTGAGCGCCAATACGGCGACGACGGTAACCCCAATGCACGCGCCTTGCCATAAGCTCGCGAACAGTAAGTCGAGCAGATCGCGTCCGAGGGCGTTCACCGCGACCTCTTCCTGCGCGCAATGACTCTCGCTTCAAGCTTTCGACATCCGTGTCGGATAGGCGCTCATCTTCCAATAGGGTCAGCGCGAGAACGCCTGGCGAACTGCCGAAGAAGCGCTCGAGCAAGGTATCCAAGAGCGACGTCGCCGCATCGGATCGCTTCACTACGGGGCGATAGACGAACGCACGCCCAGGTTTCTCGTGGGCGACATAACCCTTTTCTTCCGGGTCTTCCGGGTTCTTAGTGGGCGAAAAGATGGGCTTTCGGGACGTGAGTCGCATCCGATGCCATGCGCGAGAAGCATGTCTTCGAGCGGCTACTTAACATTGAGAAGCCGTGGTCGGTCGAGCG